>Ga0172382_10013363_pt1 | contig 10586 bp, 11 predicted proteins | sample Leawel138RmetaG_FD_122245 | JGI IMG/M metagenome (GOLD analysis project Ga0172382, IMG submission 122245) | Leachate microbial communities from a municipal landfill in Southern Ontario, Canada - Leachate well 138R metaG | ecosystem: Engineered > Solid waste > Landfill > Unclassified | place...
AACAAACTCGTTGGCTCATTCTTCAATAGGCACGCCGTCACCCGAGTAAACTCAGGCTCCGACTCCTTGTAAGTATATGGTTTCAGGTACTATTTCACCTCCCTCACCGGGATGCTTTTCACCTTTCCCTCACGGTACTTGTTCACTATCGATCATAAAAAGTATTTAGCCTTGGATCATAGTCGACCCAGATTCATACGGGATTTCACGAGGCCCGCACTACTTAAGAACTATCAAGGTAAAGTAATATTTTTTTTACTTACAGGGCTTTCACCTTTTATAGCTGAACTTTCCAATTCATTCAGTTAAAAATATTATTTATGACTTTACTTTATTTCATCCAAGAAATAAAAAATGATAGCCTTACAACCCCCTATAAACATATGGACTTGGCTCCTTCTACAATATCTTTTTCACAAAAGCAAAATCAATTATTGCGCAGTTTATAAAGTTTAGGCTCCTCCCTTTTCGCTCGCCACTACTAAGGGAATAATTATTATTCTCTTTTCCTCCGGCTACTAAGATGTTTCAATTCACCGGGTGCTCCCCCTCACTAACGCGAGGGCATCCTGTCTTCAACAGGATAGGTTTCCCCATTCGGAAATCTACGGATCAAAGGTTGCTTGCCACCTCCCCGAAGCTTATCGCAGGCTGCTACGTCCTTCATCGTCTTTTTATGTCAAGGCATTCACCATATACCCTTAACGAGATTTTCTCACATTTTTGACTTTAAATTCAAAAATTTTTTTGGTTCTAAATTTTATTGTTGAAATTGCTAAACTAACAATAAAATATTTTTCTATTTTTAAAGATCACTTAAATATTAATTTCCAAACACCATTTAAAAAATGATGTTTGAATTTTTAACATCTAAATATTTTTTTGAAAAAGAAAAAACCGCTCAAAAGCGGCTCTTAAAAAAGCTTATAAAAGCTTGAAGCCGCTAATTTTTATTTGACAATAAAAACTTAATAAACATAATTTATTTTTGAACAGATCAATATTTTTTATAAACTATTTTGTATTATATAGCATTTTTTAATCTTTGTCAACACCTTACAAATAAAGGGTTATAATAATTATTTTTATTATTTTTAAAAAAAATTTAAAAATTATTTATTTTAAATAAGTTAAAATAAAAATATGAATAAATCAAAAATAACAAAAAAAATAATAATAATTCTAGGATTATTATTGGGACTAATTTATGTTTTATATAACTACTATTATTATCAAAAAAATAATAACTTAGAAGTTTCTTTTATTGACGTAGGACAGGGCGATGCTATTTTTATAAAAACTCCCGAGAAGCATCAAATTATAATAGACTTTGGAAGTAGTCAGGGGATAAATGATTTAAATAAAAAAATTCCCTGGTGGAATAAAAAAATAGACCTAGTGATAATAACCCACCCTCACGATGATCATATCATTGGATTAATTCAAATAATAAAAACCTACAAAATTAAAAATATTATTTATACGGGAATAATATTTGACTCACCAGCTTACTTAGAATTAATAGAAGAAATAAATAAAAAAAATATTCCTCTTCTAATCCCTCAAAAAGATCAATCTATTAAATTGGGTGAAAATTGCAGCCTTGATATATTATTTCCTTGGGAAAGTTTTTTTAATAAAGAAATAGAAAACTTAAATAATTCTTCAATAATTAGTCAATTGGATTGCAAAAATTCTAAATTTTTATTTATGGGAGATGCTGAAATTGAAATTGAAAATGAAATTTTAAAAAAAGAATTAAATATAAAAAGTGATGTTTTAAAAATAGGACATCACGGCTCTATCACTTCCAGCCAACAAGAATTTTTAGAAAAAGTTGATCCTAAAATAGCTGTTATCATGGTGGGTAAAAATAATAAATTCAATCACCCCAGCTTAAGAGTCTTAAAAAGACTAGAAAAACTAAAAATAAAAACGTTCCGAACTGACTTAGACGGAACGATTATTATAATAAGTGATGGTAAAAATATTTATGAAAAAACTAGCCAAAAATAATTTTATTATTTAAAAATTTTCTAGCCTCTTCTTCAGTTACTAAGTCTTTTTCATATAAACTTTTCAAACTTCTCTCGAAGCTCATCATGCCATCAGCTGAATGAGTTTCAATAACATTTTTAATTTGAGAAATTTTTTGATCTCTAATTAAATTAGAAATAGCCGTGTTGTTAATCATGATTTCTCTAACAGCCACTCGACCACCATCTTTTTTGGGAATAAGAACCTGAGAAACAACGGCCGATAAAATCAAGGACAACTGAGCTTTAATTTGATTTTGCTGATGAGGTGGAAATATATCAATAATACGATCAATAGTTTGAGAAGCGTTTCTGGTGTGCAAGGTAGCCAAAACTAAATGACCAGTTTCAGCTAAGGTTATCACCGTGGAGATGGTTTCTAAATCTCTCATTTCTCCAACCATAATAACATTAGGGTCTTGTCTCAAGACGTGCTTTAAACCACTAGCAAAAGAATTCATGTCAGTTCCCAATTGTCTCTGAGTAATAATACTCTTATTAGATTTGAAAACAAATTCTATAGGATCTTCAAAGGTTACTATATTACAATTACGATTATCATTTATATAATTAATCATAGCAGCTAAAGAAGTAGATTTTCCGCAGCCAGTAGGACCAGTAACCAAGATTAAACCCTGCTTTAATTTTAAAAGATCAGTAACCCTAGCGGGCATATCAATATCTTCTAAAGTTGGTTTTCTGTGACTAATGATTCTAGCTACTAACTTTAAATTATTCCTTTCATATGACAAATTAACTCTAAATCTATAATCATCAATTTGATAACCAAAATCATAATCCTTCTCTTCTGAAAATATTTTTAATTGCTCTTTAGTTAAAATTTCTTTAAGAGTCTCATCTAAAAATTCCGAATTAATAATTTTCTTATTGGAAGATAAATTTTCTGATAAAAAATCCTCTGTTTCTAAGACATTCTCAGATCGGAAGGACTGAGAGGCTGTCAGTGGAAAAATCTTATAAGCAGGAACCTCTAAACCAAAAAGAACCCCATCTATTCTGATAATCGGTGGAAAGCCATGAACCAAATGAACATCGGAAGCGTTTTTTGAAATAGCAACTTCAAATATTTTTTTAAAATTCATATATTTAAATTATGACCAATTTTTCACTTGCAAACCCTTTTCAGCCGCATCAGTTTGAGCCTCTTGTTTGGAAAACCCCTCCCCAACTGAAACTAACTCTTCCTCTAAAAAAAGACCAATAGTAAATTTTTTAGCATGGTCAGGTCCCTCTTCTTTTAATACTTTATAGCTAGGGGTGATTCCAACAATTTCCTGAGACATCTCTTGAAATCTAGATTTTGGATCTAAGTATGTTTTATTTTTAATAATATCATCCAAATTAATAATGACATTTTTAAATATAAAATTTTTAGCAACTTCTAGTCCTTGATCTAAATAAATAGCTCCAATAATGGCCTCTACTGAATCTGCTAAAATATATTGTCGAGCCTTAGAGTCTTTATCTCTAGACTCCCCCTTAGATAACAACAAATATTTTTCAAAATTAAGATTTTTAGCAACCTGATAAAGCATTTTAGAATTTACTAAACTGGCACGCCAATTAGTTAAATCTCCCTCGGGCTTATCTGGAAAATTTATAAACAAATATTCGGTAATAATAATTTCCAAGACAGCATCTCCTAAAAATTCTAATCTCTCATTGTGTCCAACCCTAAAATCGGGATGCTCATTAATAAAAGAACGATGAACTAAAGCTTGTTGCAATAAGTCAATATTATTAAATTTTACATTAATAATTTTTTCTAAATTTTTTAAATTACTCATAGGTAGAGTAAATTATAATCACTGATTTTAATATAATTAAAATCAAAAATTAGAATTTATTTTACTTTTTTATTGATTATTTTGTTTATTTTTCTTATGAGAATCATTCTCATCTTTTTCTAAATCATTTTCTTTTTTAACTTTAGGAGAGACAATCTCTTTCTTGGCTTTTTCCTCCTCGGACATATTATTATAAATAGATCCTAAAACTCCATTAATAAATTTACCAGAAGAATCTCCGCCAAAATTTTTAGCTACCTCAATAGCTTCGTTAATAGCAACCTTGGGTGGCATTTTTTCTGAAAAAACTAACTCATAAACACCTAGGCGTAAAACATTTCTATCAATAATAGTTATTTGATCAATCGGCCATTCGGGAGCATATTTTCTTATATAATCATCAATAGCCTTAATATTATTAAAAACACCAGAAACTAATTCTTCCACGAAACCTCCATCATCAAAATCAGGAGCAAAATTAGAAAAATTCTCCTGTACTATTTCTTTAATATCCTTTTTTTGATTATTAAAATCCCATACAAATAAAGTTTGCATGGCAATAGTTCTAGATAAGTGTCGATTAGCCATATTTAAGATTATAAAAACAAAGCCCTAAATAGCGCTTTGTTTTTATTTTATTTAGTAACTTTTTTACCTTTAACCTTTAAAACTGTTTTTCCTTTATAATTTCCACAAAAGCTACAAGCAGTATGTGGTAAGATTGCTTGTCCGCATTTTGAACAACTATTTAAAGTTTTGGTTTTTAAAGCATCGTGGGAACGACTTTGGCCAACAGATGACCTAGTTTTTCTTTTCTTTGGTACAGACATAGTGTTTTCAAGTTAAAACTTTAGAATTTATATTAAGCTGATTAACTTAATATAAACAAGTATAATTTAAAAAATAATAATAGTCAATAAAACTAAAATATTTTTAATTTTTATTATTAACAATCTTTTCAAATTCTTCTTTTTCAATAGTCTCTTTTTCAAGTAAGGCCCTTACTATCTTTTCCAATTCCTCTTTTCTGGTATTAATTATTTCTTCGGCTCGTTTCTCCCCTTCTTTAATAAACTCAGCAATTTCTTCATCAATCAATTCAGCAATTTTTTCACTATAATCTCTTTGTTCATGAATCTCTCTGCCTAAGAATATCATTTCTTCTTTTTCTCCAAAAGTTCGAGGACCTAATTTTTCACTCATGCCATAATCAGTAATAAGTCTTTTTGCGATATTAGTTGCTCTTCTTAAATCTGAAGTGGCTCCGGTGGTAACTTCTCCAAATATCTTTTTTTCGGTTAAATGGCCAGCTAATAAAACGGCGATTTCATCTATAAAATAATTTTTAGAATACATACGTTTATCAAAGGAAGGTAATTTTAAAGTATAACCACCAGCTTGTCCGCGAGCAATAATAGATATTTTATGAACTGGGTCAGCATTAGGTGAAAAATGAGCTACCAAAGCATGCCCAGCTTCGTGATAGGCTGTTATCTTTTTTTCCTCTTCTGTTATAACCCGGCTCTTTCTTTCTGGTCCCATCATAACTTTTTCAATAGCCTCAAACAAATCTGGTATTTCAATAATTTTTTTATTTTGTCGAGCAGCTAAAATAGCCGCTTCATTTAAAACATTAGCCAAGTCAGCCCCACTAAAACCAGGGGTTCTTTCAGCAATCCTTTTTAATTTGATATTTTTTTCAATTGGTTTCTTTTTAGCATGAACCTCTAATATTTCTTCTCTATCTTTTAAATCTGGTAAATCAATAACAACCTGACGGTCAAATCTGCCTGGACGAAGTAAGGCTGGGTCTAATACATCAGGCCTATTAGTCGCCGCAATAATAATAATATTAACACTAGGATCAAAACCATCCATCTCTACTAAGATTTGGTTTAAGGTCTGCTCTCTTTCATCATGAGAACCGCCCAAACCCGCTCCGCGACGACGACCGACGGCATCAATTTCATCTATAAAAACTATACAGGGAGAATTCTTTTTAGCTTTTTGAAACAACGACCTAACTCGAGAAGCTCCAACACCAACAAACATTTCCACAAACTCTGAGCCAGAAATACTATAGAAAGGAACATTGGCCTCTCCGGCGACCGCTTTGGCCATTAAGGTTTTTCCGGTCCCAGGACTACCTAAAAGCAAAACTCCTTTGGGAATCTTGGCCCCCAATTCATGAAATTTTTTAGGAAATTTTAGAAAATCAACCACCTCACTTAATTCTTGCTTAGCCTCCTTAGCTCCAGCTACATCTTTAAAGGTTACTTTATTCTTTTGATTATTATCAAATTCTCTAGCCTGAGATTGACCAAACATCATCGCTTTAGAATTAGCTCCCGAAACTCCTTTCATCATGAAATAAATAAAAATCATTACTAACAAAAAAGGAATTAAAAATGGCAACAAGGAAATCATAAAAGCACTAAATCCATCCTCCTCTTTAACAACTATATCAATTTTTGATAATTTTTCTGGATTAATTGAGAAATTACTAATAAAACTAGAAAAAGACTCTCCGGTTTCTTTTTTGGTGATTTTTTTATCCCCCGAATTAAGGGTAATATTTATTTTATTACTAACCACCTCTATTTCAGAAACTTGCTCATCTTCAACTAGAGAAATAAAATCATTTATTCCAATATTTTCAACTTGGCCCTTATTTTCAGAAAAAATGGTAAAAATACTAGCGATTACTAAAAAAATAAAGAAAAACAATAAAAAATTCTTAAAAATTCCTTTCATATAAAAAATATTAATTATTATGTATTATTATTATATAATAATTTAATTTTAAAAACAAATAAAAAACAAGAGGTTTTTACTCCTCTTGTTTTTAGACTAATTATTCTTTTTTTGTTTTTTTAGGTTTATCTTCTTTATCAGCCTCTTTTTCTTTTTTATCTTTTTTTGCAGGCTTTTCTTTTTCTTCTTTTTTATCTTCTTTTTTATCTTCTTTTTTATCTTCTTTAACTGCTTTAATTTTTTTTCCTTCTTTAATTAATTTTAAACCCAAGCGATGATCATTGGGAGAGATAGACAAAATTTCAAAATCTAATTCATCTCCAGTTTTAAACATATCACTTATTTTTTCTTTAACATTAATTCCTAATTGAGTAATATGAGCTAACCCATGAATTTCATCATCTAATTTTACAAATAAGCCAAAAGGATTAATCTTCAAAATTTGTCCCTTAATGACATCTCCAACTTTATATTTTTCTACTGCTTTTTTCCAAGGATCTTCAACAATTTTTTTAGCACTTAAGAAAATTTTATTATTATCTAAATTTACTATTTCGGCTTTAATAGAGTCACCAACTTTATAGATTTTCTCTGGAGATTCAATTCTTTGCCAAGCTAATTCTGAAATATGAATTAAACCTTCCATCCCTTCGCCAAAACTAATAAATACTCCAAAATTAGTTACAGCTGAAATTGTTCCATCTACCACCATGCCAACTTTATATTTATCGATAATATGTTTTTGTTTTTTATTCCAAACATCTTTTTCGCTAAAAATAATCTTATCAGAGTCTTGTCCAAGGTTAATAACATTAACTTCAATTTCTTGGCCAATAAATGATTTTAATTTTTCTAAAATCTTGGTTTTATCTCCACCGCTTACTCGAGGATAATTTTCTGGTGATAATTGTGACACAGGTAAAAATCCAGCTATCTGATAATATTTTACCAACAAGCCACCTTTATTAGCTTCAACTACCTTAACCTTAACAATTTCTTTGTCATTTAAAGCTTGTTCTAATTTATTCCAAGCTTTTTCCTGTCCAGCTCTTTTAAAAGATAATTCTAGCTCACCTCTTTCATTTTCTTCATCAATAACAGTCGCCTCAACTTCATCTCCCGGTTTTAAGCTGGCAAATTCTTCAGCTTCAAAATATAATTCTGGACCACGAACAATTCCGATAAAAACTCCATCGATATCAAGTCTAACCTCTGACTTGGAAGCTGAAACTACTTTCCCAATCACAATATCATTCTCTCGAGGAATTTTAATTTTATCTTGCTCTAATAAAGCCTCTAAAACATGGCTATTTTTTTTATCTTCACTCATATTAATTGTAATTTATCTATAATTAAATTTATTATAAATAAAAAAAGAATGAGTTAACCTTCTCTTGTTATTAAGTAGAAAGTTCTTGGGCGCCTTGGTTCCAAGATATTTATAAAAGGCATATTAAGTTTATAGAAAGATTATAATTTATTTATTTAAAAAAATCAAGCCCCAAAAAATAATTATGGACATAAATCTTAATAACCTTTATAATTAAATTATATGAAAAAATTTATTAAAACATTTTTACAAGGCTTCGCTATGGGTTCAGTTGATATTATCCCGGGAATATCGGGCGGAACTATGGCTCTAATTTTAAATATTTACACTAAAATAATTGATCAAATTAGATTAATAAATTTAGAATTTTTAAAAAATATTTTAAGATTAAAGTTTAAAAAAGCTTTGGCGCCACTAGATTTAAAATTTCTTATTTTTCTGGTTTCTGGTATTTTTATAGCCGTAATGAGTTTGTCTAGAATTATAAGCTGGACCTTAATAAATTATCCGACATATTTGTATAGTTTTTTTCTAGGCCTAATATTAATATCAGCTATATTACTATTACCACAAAAAAAAATAAAAATAAGTGAGATTATTTTTTTAATAATTGGATTTATTATTGCTTGGACAATTAGCTTAGCCACTCCAGCTACCACTCCCAATACCTACTTAATAATTTTAACAAGTGGAGCTATTGCTATTTGCGCCATGATATTACCAGGAATAAGTGGAGCTTTTATTCTATTACTACTAGGCAAATATGAATTTATTATTTCACTTTTAAAAAATCCTTTTTACCAGGATAACCTAATTTTTATAATAATATTTATTGTGGGCTGTATAATAGGCTTAATATCTTTTAGTAAATTTTTAAATTTCCTTTTAAAAAAATATTATCAACCAACTCTGATGACTCTAATTGGCTTTATGTTAGGAGCTTTAAATAAAATTTGGCCTTTTAAGCAAACTATAGAAAATCAATTCGTCAACAATCAAGAAATAATTATTAAACAACAAAATATTTGGCCAATAATAGATAAGGAATTTTTTATATCCCTAGGACTAATAATGTTGGGGATAATTATTGGTTTTTATTTAAGTAAAATAAGAAAAGTTCAAAACAATTAAGACGTCTAATAAAATAGGCCAGCACTAAGTGCTGGCTTTTTTATGTCTTCCTGAAAAACTCATTTGATTGTATACTTGAAAATATAGACTAATATATTTTCTCTATGATCGAAACCATAAAGACATCAAGATATACAATCAAACAAATTCTCCAAGATAACTGGGATGAATTTTATGAGAAACATAAAAAGTTAATTAGGCCAGTAGTTGTGGAAAATGTGGATAAAGTAATGGCCTGTGGGAATAAGGATATTTTAGGATATAATACCTATGTTTGTCCAGAGTGTAGAAAAAAAGTGTTTGTAGCTCATACCTGTAAATCTAGATTCTGTAATAGTTGTGGGAAGGTGAAGAATGATGAATGGATAGAGAAAGCTCAAACTAGACTATTTAATATCCCTCATAAACATCTAGTATTTAGTATTCCCTGGGAAATTAGACTATTATTTCTAGAAAATAGATATCTTTTATCATTATTACATAAATCTTGCGGACAGGCAATAACTGATTGGGCTAATTCAGTTTATCTCCTTCCGGGGGTGGTAACAGTATTACATACCTTTGGCTCTAAGCTTAATTTTAATTGTCATATTCATGTTTTGTATTCTTTGGGTGGAGTAGGTTTAAAGAATGGTAAGTTTAAAGAATATGAATTCATTCCTGCCCTTAGTCTAAAGTCTAGATTTAAAACTATACTACTGGCTAAATTAAGGAAGGAGTATGTATCAGGTAGATTAAATATTAGCCCTACTTTGAAAACAATTTGGAGAAAAGAATTTAAAACAGAATCTTTCTATCTAGTTCAAAACAAATTATGGGAAAAAGATTGGTATGTATACATTGGAGAAAAATTAGATAATGCTACTCATACTGTTAAATATGTTGGACGTTACGCCAAGAGACCATGTCTGTCGGAAGCTAGGATAACCGCTTATGAGAAAGAGAATAATTTAGTTAGCTTTAGATATCATGATAAATTGACTAAAGAAGAACGAGACATGGACATAACTATTGATGAATTTATTGGATCTTTAATTAGACATGTACCAGAAAAGGGATTTAATATGATTAGATATTACGGGATGTATGCTAATGTGTTGAAATGGAAGATATTAAAAATATTGGCTGAAAGACTAATATATTTATATGGAAGAGTTTATCTGGTCTTTGAACCTAAAATTATGAGCTGGAGAGACAGGATTAAGGACATGACAAATATTGACCCTCTCTTCTGCCAAAAATGTCACAAACATTTAGACCTAGTTCAAATTAACTACAGGATTAGAGATGGAACCTGGAAATCAGTACCAATTTACTAAAATTATTTCAAACTATCTATGACTAGTATTAATTTGTTTTTGTCTAAACTTAATTAATTTAGAACCTTATCTCGCTTCAGCAATCTAAAAAACTAATTTAACTTGATTTTAGCAGTTGGAAACAAAATTTTACACAAAAATATTGAAGAGCCTGTGGAAAACATCAATTTTTTTGTCGATAAAAACATAGATGATAATTCCTTAACAA
>Ga0172382_10013364_pt1 | contig 10586 bp, 7 predicted proteins | sample Leawel138RmetaG_FD_122245 | JGI IMG/M metagenome (GOLD analysis project Ga0172382, IMG submission 122245) | Leachate microbial communities from a municipal landfill in Southern Ontario, Canada - Leachate well 138R metaG | ecosystem: Engineered > Solid waste > Landfill > Unclassified | place...
GACAAAACCGAGAGCCTGCCGGCGGGCTTCCCGCATGAGCTGCCGGTCATCGCTCTGCACAACTGCAGGCAGTCCAAACCGGGCCGCTCCGTCGCGCAAGATACCCGCACAAAAACTGTCGATCGTGGAAATCCGGGCTTCATCAAAACGGTCCAGCTCACGCTGTAGCGCCGGATCAGCCTGGACCTCTTCGGTGAGAGAGCGGTATATCCGACCGAACATCTCGGCGGCGGCCTTTCTGGTAAAGGTCAGGGCGAGAATTTCCGGGACACCTGCTTCACCGTTCCTGAGAATAGCCATGTACCGCTCGGTCAGCACTCTCGTCTTTCCACTGCCCGCCCCGGCGGCCACAACGACGTTGTGCCGGACCTCCACCGCCCTGCGCTGATCCGCGTCAAGAGCCATCGGTAAACCTCCTGGTGACAAAACAGCTGCGGCAGATAGCCCGAACCGGACAGGTGGAACAGTCTGGTTCATCTTCGCACTGGAACGCCCCGGACGAAACCAGCTCGTCGATCCGGGACAGGTATTCCGGCAGTCGGGCCTGCAGCTGCTGCAGCCGTTCCCACGCCGCGGTCGTTCGTTTTGTTCCCGTCCGGTCGGCGATAACCTTGATTTCTGCCGCCGTCAGGTCAACGTAGGCAATCCGCTCAACCTGTCTGCCCGTCTCCTGGGTGTGTAACAGGGCGTATAAGGGCAGCTGCAGGGAGCTGCTGTCCCGGGGGTCATCAGACTCATGGGGGAGGACTTTGCCCGCACCGTGCCACGGACCGAGGCGCGTCTTGTAGTCATAAATGGTATCGCCCCCCTCTGAACGTACGATCCGGTCGGCCGTACCGGTCAGCTGCAGGGGCCCGACGGTGACGTCGAAGTTGTGCTCAACCTCATCACCCCTTTCTGTTCCCGAGGAGTCTGTGACGGCGGAGTCTGAGCCGGAGCTGCCCACGGTAAAGCGTCCATCCCCAAACAACGCGAGGACTACCGCCGTGACGTACTCATTTCGCGCCTCTATTCCCAGGCGGGGGAGGTACAACCGGCTCTCAGGACGAGAAAACTCATCGGTTACAATCCGGGCAACCTCTTCACGGTCTCCCGCCGAACCGGCAAGCCCGTGAGAAGCGACCACTCGGGCCATGATCGCGTGCAGGACGCTGCCCAACACCATGGGATTAGTCGGTGCATACCCCCAGCGGCGGGAAGTCACCTGCAGCCCTTCCTGGATAAAAAACGCAAATCCGCAGCGGTTGAATTTGTCTACCGTAGTTGGAGACCACTTCTCCGGCCGGTGCAGAAGGGGAAGAACCTCGGGATCGACCGGTTGAACCTGGAAGTTGGAAGCAACCGGAAAGAGGGTCGTCTCCAGGGCCCGTTCCAGACCGCACCGCTGCCGGAGGTACATTACCGCAGGCGGCGACGCAGCGGCCCGACTCCACCACTGCCGCTCCGTATCCCAGTGGTTGGTGCGGGGAGTCGCCGGCTCAGCCGGCCAGACCAGTTCGGCCGCCGGGACCTGTGTACCTCCCGGTGTCGCCAGAGCACACGAACAGACGGTGTTTCCCAGGGCGCCGCCGTAGGCGTGGAGAAACGGGGCGGACCTGTCCAGACTGTCGCCAAAAAAAACGCGGACTTCATCCGACCGAAGCCCCATGGGCGACTGCCTGCGAACGCGAGTCGTCCCCTGGGCAAGGCCGATCACATAGTGGCGCACCGACGGCAGGCCTGCAGCGACCCGATAGGGGAACACCGCCACCGCATCACCGCCGGCGGGAAAGACGTACGTTTGGTCCGCCAGCAAGGAGAGCAGAAAATTCCACGGTCGGGTAACTGGAAACCCTCGTTCTTCCAGTTCGATCATGGATGCAAGCTGGTCGAGGGCCGTTTCATATACCCGTTCGACCTTCCTGAAGGGCCCGTGGTGCCACCCTTCACCGCCGGGGCGTTCAATGTGGTGATCGGCGAATTGACGATACGCCCGTTGGAGAGCCGACGGTGTTTTCGCCGACATGACGGCGCTGATATCCCGCTCCAGGGTCAGGTAGTGTTTTTCCAGCGGCAGGTACCGAATCCGGTCCCGGGCAGGTCCTTCCTTCAGTATCTCGAACGCCTGCCGCCACTCCTTCCGGTCGTAACAGTGGGCGGTAAACCCAAACTCGACCAGCCGCGCTTTTTGTCCGGCCTCCCGCCAGGGAATACTCCTGTCCTGCAGCAACGCCGCCAGTGAAACGACACCAAAACGGCCGCGGACAACGTCGTCGATGCGCTGAAACACGGTCCCTCCCGGCTGTTCAAGAACGGGAAGCCCCTCGGCGTATCTGATCGGTACATCCCGGCGCGCCGAAGACTCGGAAATCCAGGGGCGCAGGCCGGCGAGGTCTGCCGCCGATACAGCTATCTGCCACGGCTCCAGACCCGCCGCCAGATCATCTTCTATCCGGTCAAAAAGTGCGGTAATCTCGTCCCGACTGCTCGCATACACAGCGGTCGGCGCCGGGTTCTCCTCCAGTCCGGGCAGACTCACCACGTCAATATGGGGAACGAGTTCATCCCCATAGTCCCGAAAGTCCTCCAGGAGTTCCGGCCAGAAGAGGACCGGCCTCCATGGAATACGGTCCAGGTGAACGTGCCCCCGAAGTTCCCAGTTCGGCTCAAAAAGAAAAAACCGGTCGAGGAACTCCCGGTACCGACGAAAAACCTCGGCGATATCGGCACCGATTTGGGGGCGCAGGTGCTCTCGAACGTCCATCATTCCCGCCAGTTGAGGCAGGAGTTGAGTCAGTGAACTGGATACGTTGGGGCGCCCCGCCGCAAAATCGGGATGGATAAGGGACGTGAGAAAGGGGTCGGTCCCGTTGTCGTCTATGAGTTGTCGTGCAAAGACCAGGCGAGAAAGTCGGGACGCCGGGCGCCGCTGTTCTTTAACGGGAATCGCCCACTTCTTGAACATATCCCAGGAGACGACCCGATCAACGCGAATTGCCCTGTATCCACCCCGGCGCGTTACCAGAGCGCGCCGCCACCCCTCCGCGGTAACTTCGGACGGAAAGACCAGCAGGGTGTTACCCCGATCGTACTGTTCGACGACGGTTGCCGCATACCCACTTTGATCCATGGTCTCTTCAGTATTACACACGTCGAAGTTTGATGCGACACATGTAAATTGTGACGCTTGCAGAATCATTTTTTCCGGTTTACCCTTGAGAAAGTGTCAGGTATAAAAGTAGTTCCGTTAAAAGACTTTATAAACAAGTATCCAACCGCATTGAAACAGCTGTTGAACCAACGGGAGAACATCGTCTGCCGCAGCAAGAGGACCGGTAAGATACGTAACGTCCAGTTACGGGCGCTGTACCGGAATAACCCTGCATTCTGGGCTCACGAAGACTCCTGGGAGTACTATCTGGACCGTTCAGTTGCCGAGACTACAGCTGAGGCGATCAGAATGGAGATCGAAGCGCAGCGGCAGAAGAGGGAGAGCGCATCGTCGGAGCCGGAAGACGGTATCGAAGAACTGGAGCAGGCACATCCGCCCGATGATCCCGGGGACGACGAAACAACCGGAGGTCCTCCGGCAAAGCCCAATTTCGGCGAGACCTATCAACGCTTCAAAGACCTGGAAATTGAAGAACGAATCGGACTTCTCCGCCTCTCCGTAGAAAAGCTGGACGAAATTGCCCAACAGGAACACCCGGAACCTGAAGCGGTGGCAGGGGCTCTGACCGAAGCGACGGAAAGCGCCACCATGGCCAACCGGGCCACCCTGCTGGAGGCGTTGCGACTGGGAAATGACCAGGCCAAGTCTTACACCCTGGAGATGGTCAAAGAAACGCACAAGATGGTCCGTTCAACTATGCGCCTCGTCGATTCTTCGGTGTACAACGACGACCTTGTCCGTTCCGTGGTAGAACGTTCCAACGGAACGGTGATACAGCACATGACTCGGGTCTTTCTGACGGGCCTCGAATTCCTCATGTACTACAACAAGCAGGTCATGACCAAAGGCATTGCAAATCGCATCCGAGTTCGTTTCACCCGAGATTACAAACAGTTTTACGCCAAATTGCTCCCTCACCTCCACGATGACTACGTAACCCTTGAGCACGTCTTCTACGGCGGTATGAAGGCGCTGAACGACATAGAGATGAACAAATTTGCCACCGGTTTTCTCGTCCACGACGTCGGAAAAGCGGAAGACATCGAATACCATGAAGGCGAGGCGGGCTATGACAGGCCAACTGTCGAGCGCCACGTCAAACTCGGGTACAAAGCAGTTATGGAAAAGACCAACTACCCCCGGGAAGCGGCGTTAATCACCGGGTACCACCATGAGTACTACGGCGACCCCGGCGGATACGGCTACTTCCGGGAATTTCTGGCCGAGTACAAGCGGAGCAACCCCAATGCCACCCAGGACTACGTCATGGCCTATTCAATGGAGCCTGTGATCGACTATGAGGTGCTGGCGTACTTCCCCGCAAAGATGCTGGAAATTGTCGATGTATTCGATTCACTGACCGATCCCAACCGCCTGTATCGTTCACCCCTCTCGGCCGAAGACGCCTTGGACCTCATCGGCACGGAGTTCATTCAGAATCACCCAAAAATCGACCCTATTCTCTTTGATATCTTCCTGGACTTTCACGCTGAACGGGTGACCCCGGCGTGAACCGGGCGTGAACTGTCATCGGCTTTGCCTCACCGGCATACCTCACCGGCCGAGAACGACGCCGTTAAAATAGGACAACATCGATTCCACGAAGTTCCGGGCCACCGCCTTTTCGATGTCCCGGTAGGCAAAGGCTCTGGCCGCTTCCTCGCTGATCCCGGACGCCCTGTTTTCTTCGTCGTAGTTGACCAGGCTGCGTCCGTCCCGGCTGGTCATGTCCAGGTTCAGGGTCCACCGTACCGACTTGAACTCGGCATTTGACGGTATTGCTTCAATCCGGACGGCCCCCCGTACCTGCAGGACCGGATCGGACTCGACGATAGGCAGCCGTTCTTCACTCAACGCCTGCCTGAGTATGGCCGTCACCCGCCCCTTATCATCACCGGCCACAGAAACGCTGACACCCATGGTCGACGACAGATCCGCCCGTCGCTGCAGCACCCGGTCGTAGACGTAGGGTAACTGCACCGTCTGCCCCATCCCCGGGGCTATGATATTCAGCTGATCCAGGAGAACTTCGTTGCTGTCGGCAACTACCGCGGCAGCCATGACGTAGGAGTACTCCCTGATGAGATCATCCCGGCCGCCCGCTTTGAGATCGGCCTCTGCCAGAAACCGTTCCACCTGCCGGCCGTTACGGCTGATCAGGTCGCGATAGACCCGTGCCGTAGGAAGCCGTTCCAGATAGGCGATGACGTGTACCCGGCCCGAGTCATCGACTGCAGCTTCACCAAACTGGACGTTCAGCAGGGTCTGGTCGGACTTGATACTGGTAGTATCGGCAAGCTGAACCTCGGTTTCCGTCATAGTGCCTTGGGACGTCATGAGCTCCCGATACCGTTCGCTCTGCCGACTGTCCACCGATACCTGCGCTTCAAATATCTGGGACAAGCTGGACAGGGCCTGCTGTTCGGCGTCCCGCCGGGAATCGCCCGTCCCAATCGCGGTAAGATAGGTGTTGTCGGGGTAGACGCTCTGCGGGTTGAGGTACCATTCAGGGTAGTCTTGTGCGGCGCGACCTGAAGCGCCCCGGGATGCAGCACCCCCGCCTGACGCCGTGGTGCTCGATTGTGTGGTACATCCCGACAGCAGCAGCCCCACAATCACCGGCAGTGCCGCAATCGCAACAAGAATCGTCGCCGGTACACGTCGTATATCACGTTTCTCTCTGTACATTCCCGTCTCCCTGAAAACTCAGTTGTCGTAATCAATTATTATAAAAAGAACTCACCAGGTTGAGCCCTTCGGCTCCCACAGTTACGGAACCGAGGTCTTCTACTCTCAAAAGGCCACCGCTTCCAAAGTACTCTACCGCAACAGAGTAAGTACCGGGTGCAAGCTCCCACTCGCCCGCGTATGCGTAGGCGGGGAAATAGCGGGATACCCGCAAGTCCGCCTGTTCACTGGCGTCCACCGCAACATCCGTTGCAACAGATCCAACCAGCCCCGCCACCAGCCCGAACACATTACCCGAGTCTTCACCGGCCTGCTGCATCTGTGCTTTGCCTTGTTGCGCAACGATACCCTTCACAATAGTACGGGTCACCGTTTTGAGAAAGATAATGGGTTCCTTGATACTGAAGGTATCCATGGCGATCCGTTCGACATCTTCCAGCAAGCTGAGCTCTCCTATGGGAGATCCGTCGACAACAACCCTGATGCGGGACACCTCACTCCCCCGGGGTTCCATCCGGGGCAGCTGAAACTTGAACCGAAACCCGCCCTGAACGCCGGGGTAGTAAAACGACGCATATCCCTCTGGAATCAGCACCCCTTCGTCACCTTCACCGGCATAGATAATCTGCACCGAATTGTCAAAGGTTACTACGTACAGCGTCTCCGCTCGCTTCAACGGCGCTTCCCCCACAAAGGAGAGCACACTCAACCGGCCGTCGTCGACCGGACGCATCACACTATCGTCAAAGGGCAAGGGAAAGGGATACAGATTCGACTGCCGTTGATACGCCTGCTGCATCTGTTCCCAGTCGATTCTGGCGCTGTCGTAGTTCCCGTCGGCCCGGTACATCAACAGGCTCAGATAACGGGCGAGCGCACTGTTGTAAAACCGGCTCGTCCCCGGTTTCATGTCCACGACGGCGTCGTCGGCCTGGTTGTACCGCGCCGCCAGGCCCTGGTACTTGTCTTCCAGCAGGTTGAGCTTGTCGTTGATCCGCCGTACTTCGACAAACGCCGACGACGCCTCTCCCCTCTCCAGAAAGGCGATCGCCTTGAAGACGTTCAGATAGATATCCTCAAAATCTTCACCGGCGTAGTTTATCTGGTTGTCGTTCAACAGGAAACTGGCCGCGGCCTGACTGACACTGCTGGTAAAGTACTCTTCGATGAGGCGTTCGGCCTCTTCAAACCGCTGAATACTGGTCTGGTAATCGCGGTTGTAGAAGTGCAGCATTCCGCTGTCCAGGTAGTAGAGGACACCGTCACGCTTCCCGTAGAGAGAATCGGTATTCTCTTCCAGCGCGGTAACGGCGGTGTCGAAATTACCCTGCCTGGCGGCTTCATCGATGATGAGAAACTGTTCATTCCGGGTAGTTACGCACGATGAGAGTACCAGAAAAACACCGACAACCACTGCACATCGCCATTGGCGGCACTTCCGGTGGTCTATACCCTCTCTACCCATAGTCACCCCCGTTTACCAGCCCCGTTTTTTCTGTTCGATGATCTTCTTGATTTCCTTTTGGCCCAACCACACTTTCTCGCTGGTCTCGATGTTGATCAGCTCCATGTCCGCCTGATAAAAGACGGCCTTTTGCCCGTCAACGGCATCTACAATGGAGGATATACTGCCCTGCAGCATGAAATCCGCACCGGTTTCAGCACCCAGCCGGGAAATAGTCTCCTGTGTGGCCTGGGTCTGCTGGTCAAGTCGTTCGGCCCGCAGTTCTTTTCGCTGCTCCGACGCCGCGACAAAACGGACCATCCCGCTGTTTACCAGCTCCCGTTCCATGTCGTTGATGAAGGTCTCGGTGTTTATGTGTTCCGAACTGAGGTTGCGGACGGTTCCGACGATGACCACCGGCTCTCTCCCGGCAGAAGCGTTGAATTTGCTGAGCCACGGTCGGCTGAGTACGTCGTCGATCATCTGCTCGGCGACGAGGCGAGAATCCGTATCGTTCCACCGACCACTCAAGTCGGTCTGGGTGTCCGCCGCCGTCCGCTCAACGGTCCGACTGGGAGTTGCACAGGCCAGGACCACTAATGCCATTCCGGTGATCGCGATAAATCTTACTGTTTTATTCATATTAACTCCTTATTCTGCACAGAGCATATGTTTGCCCTATGTCTTTGTCAATGAAGACGTTGTTATCTGTTCAACTTGAATCCCCTACATACCAAGTTATACTATGACCGACATGATAACGCCACTGCGGCTCAGTCTCACCACCGTGTTTTTCGCTGCTCTATTGATCCAGTGTACCTCCACCGATCAACCCCCTCAACAGGTTCCTCAACACATTCCTCAACAATCTGCCGCCCCCCCGATTTCAGACGGTCGAGACAGCCGTGACGACCGGGACAGCCTGATGCAGGACCTCTCTCCTCGAGATGGGCAGGCCGTATTCCTCGGCGTATCGGCGCGTCTGCGTAATCGCGACGCCGAACAAGAGGCGGCAGTGCTGCACGTCGCAGAACAGGCCTCACGGTTCGTCCGGTTTTACGCGGAATACCGGTATATCACCAAAACTACCACAGGCGGCACCGGTTATCTTGACGATATCATCGGAAGGTGGGATGCAGAGTACGCAGACAGTCTGGTAGAATCGGTAGAGGTCATGCGCACGGTACAGGACCACGAGGGTACGTACGTTTATGCCCGGGTACACGGTATTCCTGCTCCGCCGGACGTACCCCGACTGGAGCCGGCGCCGCCGAACAAACCACCCCGGTGGATCAGCTCACCTCCGGTGGTGTCCGGGTACATAACTGCGGTAGGAATATCCACTCCCAGTCACCGTATCAGGGACAGCCTGGACCGGGCCGATCAGGATGCACTGAAAGAGATCCTCTTCAAGGCGGGTACAACGGTACGCATGATAGAAGAAATCCGGGACAGGGACCGGAGGGGAACGACCCACTCAGTCGTCACTTCCCAGGAGGCGTCGGCGACTTTACGCAATTTCTACGTACTTGCCCGGTATATTTCTCCGGATGGGCGATATTATTACAGTCTCGCAGTAGCGCGGGAGGAGTGACACATGAGAAATCTCAAGGTTTGGGGAGCGTTGTTTCCGGTCCTGTTTGTTGCAGCGGCCACCGGTTGGACTCAAGATATGGGGCGTCTCACCTACATTGAAGGGGAGGTCCAGCTCATCCGGGACGGTCGTATCCGTGACGCTCTGGACCTCACGATAGGGACACCTCTGATGGAAATGGATGTAATCCAGACGGGTTCCGATGGCTACGCCGAAATTGAGTTGAACCAGCCGTCGGGGACGGCGGTTCGGGTCCGGGAAAATACGGCCTACTACATAGAGGTGGAGCCTGAAACGGGCGGGGCCACAACAACTCGCATGAAGGTTCTAAGCGGCACCGTTGAGGTGGCGGTGGGACGTATGTCCCGGGGGTCCCGTCTCGATGTTGTCACCCGGTCGGCCACTTTTGGTGTGCGGGGTACTCAGTTCGACGTCATAACGGCGCCCGATGAATCGTCACTGCTGGGCGTTCGGGAGGGACGGGTTGCCGTATCGGCGGGGCAACAGCAGCAAGTTGCCGAAGCGGGGCAGGCGGTCCAGAGTGTTCCCGACCAGCCTCTCCGGCAGGAGGTGGTTCCCGGGGGTGATTTTGACGCGTACTACGCCCGGTGGCAGGAGCTGCGCATGACCGTCTTTAAGAACGGTGCCCCGGTCTTCGTCCAGGCGTATATAAAACGCTACCTGGATACGGTAGACAGTTTTGACCGAGCGTACAAAGACCTGATGCGTCACCGCCCCCGCCTGGAAGAAGCCCTCAGCGGAAACAGTCCTCTGGGAGCCGATATCCGGTTGCGCCAGGAGGTGAGCCCCGCTCTTATTTCCATGCGCAGCGTTCTTCCTCTCTTTGAAGATACGGTGTACCGCCTGCGGGACCTCCGCCGGTACCACGAACAAGGCATTGGAAGGACAACTGTCGGCTCCGTGAACTCCGGAGAGTTCTTTGCCGGTTTTGCCCGACGGGAGAACGAACTTATCGGTCGGCTGGCAGAAGTTCGCACCGTTTTTTCACTGTACAATCAGGTAGAACGGCGCAGCTTTGGCGGTCTCCCCGGAGGGAAGAGTCCCTTTGGCGGCGACAGTCTGTTTCCAGGGGAACTCACCCCGGGAGGGATGTCTCCTGGCGGGATATCTCGCTGAACCAGCCCGGCGGTGATTTTTCCCCCCAGGACAACCAGGGGCATTCCGCCCCCAGGATGGGCACTTCCACCCACCAGATACAGCCCCCGGTGACGACGGGACCGGTTGGGGTGCCTCAAGAACGCCGCAAGCCGGGTGTTTGACGCAATTCCGTACAAACTGCCCCGGTAGGAGCCGGTCCGTTCGGCAATTTCCGGGGGCGTCAACACCGATTCAACCTCAATAGCGGCCCCAACGTCCCGTCCCAGCAATCGGTTCAGGCGAGAGACGATCCGGCCCCGTACTTTTCGGACCTCTTCGTTCCAGTCCTGGCCAAAATCTGCCGGTGCATTCACCAGTACAAACCAGTTCTCACACCCCTCCGGGGCATCCCGGTGTACCTGCCCGGAGGTTTTAGAGGTGATGTTGATGTAGATTGTCGGATCTGAGGGAGTTCGATAGCGTTGAAACAGCTCCTCAAATTCGGTCCGGTAGTTGTCTGAAAAGAACACATTATGCAGACCGAGCTCTGGAAATTGGCGGTTCATTCCCCAGTAGAAAACTATCCCTGAACTGGATGGTTCCAGTTTCCC
>Ga0172382_10013367_pt1 | contig 10584 bp, 6 predicted proteins | sample Leawel138RmetaG_FD_122245 | JGI IMG/M metagenome (GOLD analysis project Ga0172382, IMG submission 122245) | Leachate microbial communities from a municipal landfill in Southern Ontario, Canada - Leachate well 138R metaG | ecosystem: Engineered > Solid waste > Landfill > Unclassified | place...
ATCAACAAGAAGCGTATTGAAGAGCTGAAGGCCGGGCGTGATCACACGCTGGAGGTCGAAAGCGAGGAACTGGCCGCGGCTGTGCATCTGCGTTATTCCGCAGAAGCCGAGTCGCTGGCCGAAGCCAACGTCTTCATCGTGACGGTTCCCACGCCGATCGATCAGTACAAGCAGCCGGACCTGACTCCGCTGATACGCGCCAGCGAAACCATTGGGCGTGTGCTCAAGCGTGGAGACATTGTGGTGTATGAGTCCACAGTTTATCCCGGTGCCACCGAGGAGGTCTGCGTGCCCGTGCTGGAGAGTGTGTCGGGCCTGCACTTCAACGAGGATTTCTACGCCGGCTACAGCCCGGAGCGCATCAATCCCGGCGACAAGAAACACAGGGTGACCAATATCCGCAAGGTGACGGCAGGTTCCACACCGGAAGTCGCCGAGCTTGTCGATCGCATCTATGCCGACATCATTGTCGCCGGTACCCACAAGGCGCCATCCATCCGCGTGGCGGAAGCGGCCAAGGTCATTGAGAACACGCAGCGCGATGTGAATATCGCACTCATCAACGAGCTGGCCCTGATCTTCAACAAGCTGGGCATTGATACCCAGGCGGTGCTGGAGGCTGCCGGAACCAAATGGAATTTTCTGCCCTTCAGGCCGGGTCTGGTGGGGGGACATTGCATCGGGGTGGATCCTTACTACCTGACGCACAAGGCGCAGAGCATTGGTTATCACCCGGAAATCATTCTCGCGGGCCGGCGACTGAACGACAGCATGGGCAGTTATGTGGTCTCCCAGCTGATCAAGGCCATGACCAAGCGCCGCATACAGGTCCAGGGCTCACGCGTGCTGGTGATGGGGCTGGCGTTCAAGGAAAACTGCCCGGACCTGCGCAATACCCGCATCGTCGATATTGTGCGCGAACTGGCTGAATACAACATCGAAGTCGATGTTTACGATCCTTGGGTCGACACCGGCGAAGCCATGCAGGAATATGGCATACGACCCGTTACCGAGCTGGAGGAAGGCGCCTATGACGGCATTGTGCTGGCGGTGGCGCACCAGCAGTTCGCTGAGATGGGGGCACAGAGAATCCGCGCGCTCGGCAAGCCCGAGCACGTGCTCTACGACCTCAAGTATGTGCTGACGGCTGAAGACGCTGATCTGCGATTGTAAATACAGAACTACGGAAGGATGAAATCGATCATGACCACACGCCCCGCTGCAAGCACGGCCCTGCAACAGGCAATGGCGGATCTGCGGGCGCGGCCGCGTCGCTGGCTGGTGACGGGCTGCGCTGGCTTCATTGGCTCCAATCTGCTGGAGGCCTTGCTTGAGTCAGGCCAGGATGTGGTCGGTCTGGACAATTTTGCCACCGGTCATCGTCACAATCTGGACGAAGTCCAGAAGAATGTGACTGCAGACGCGTGGGCGCGCTTTCATTTCATCGAAGGGGATATCCGCGATATGGACACCTGCCGTGCCGCGGTCGAGGGTGTTGACCATGTCCTGCATCAGGCCGCGCTCGGCTCCGTTCCTCGCTCGATCGAAGATCCCATCACGACCAACGAGGTCAATATCGGCGGTTTTCTCAAAATGCTGGTCGCAGCCCGTGATGCCGGGACGAAGTCCTTCGTCTACGCGGCATCCAGCTCGACCTATGGCGACCACCCCGGCCTGCCCAAGGTCGAGGACCGCATCGGCAGGCCGCTGTCTCCCTATGCCGTCACCAAGTACGTCGACGAGCTCTATGCCGACGTCTTTGCCCGGACCTACGGTACGCCCAGCGTCGGCCTTCGCTACTTCAATGTATTCGGTCGTCGCCAGGACCCCAACGGCGCCTATGCCGCCGTCATTCCCCGATGGATCGCGGCGATGATCCGGGGCGAGGAAGTCATCATCAATGGTGATGGCGAAACCAGTCGCGACTTCTGCTATATCGAGAACGTCGTGCAGGCCAATGTGCTGGCAGCGCTGGCGGGTGCCGATGGTCTGAACCAGGTCTACAACGTCGCCTATGGCGGACGCACGACGCTCAACGAACTCTTCGCCTATCTGGCTGACACCTTGCGTGAAGAGGGCATCGCCTACGACCGGCAGCCCAGGCATGGGGAGTTTCGCACCGGGGATGTTCGCCATTCCCAGGCCGACATCGCCAAGGCCGTCAAGCTGCTGGGCTATGCGCCGCAATACGACATCCGGGCGGGCCTGAAAGATGCCATGCCGTGGTACTCGCAGTTCCTGCGTTAAGCACGGGCCCGGGAAGTTGAAATACCTGAAATCCCGCTATACCGGATTGCACTCCGATCATCGCCGTATTTTCTCGGGCGCATTCCGGGTTGCGGTCTTCCTGTTGCTGGGCAAGGCTGCCGGGGCATTCAAGGAAATGGCGGTGGCATACCGCTATGGCGTCAGCGACGTGGTGGATGCCTACCAGTTCACCATGACGCTGGCGAACTGGCTGCCTGTCACCATTGTTGGCGCTTTGTCGGTAGTTCTGATTCCGGTGCTGGTGCACTCGCGCGATGATGAAGACGGCCAGCGGCGCCGTTTCCTCGCGGAGCTTTATGGCTGGATAGTCGCGTTGGGGGTGGCGCTGGCCGTGCTGATCTACGTCGCCTGGCCCTGGGTGCTGGAGTGGGCAGGAGCAGGTCTGTATGCCGAAACCCGCCAGATGAGTGTGCAACTGACGCTGGCTTTTGCGCCCGCTGCGCTACTCACCCTCATGACTGGCATCAGCGCGGCCCGCCTGCGTGCGCGAGAGCGCTACATCAACACCTTGCTGGACAGTGTGCCGGCTGTGGTCATCCTGATATGGGTGTTGCTGGCCGCTACCGCGCCGGGTGTTGGGCCCCTGCTGTGGGGCACGCTGATCGGCTACACCATTCAGTCGGTCTGGCTGCTGTGGCTGGCGAATCGCGCTGACGGCAGGGTGGGTCGTCCTGTGCTGGGTTTCAGCGCGCATTACTGGCCTGATCTGGTGAAGGCCGCCGGCGTGATGCTGATTGGCCAGGTAGCCATGAGTTTCGTCGGCCCGATCGATCAGTACACCGCGGCCAATCTGGGCGGCAACGCCAATGCGACATTGGGATATGCGACGCGGCTGCTGTCGTTGCTGCTGGGCCTGGGGGCGGCCTCCGTGGGGCGCGCCGCGCTGCCGGTGCTGGCCGATGTGCAGCGCAGGGGTGAGGTGCAGCGCGCGCGGGCGCTGGCACTGAAGTGGTCGGTGCTGATGTTGCTGGCCGGTGCGCTGGTGACGGTGCTTGGCTGGTGGCTGGCTCCCTGGATGGTCGGAATGCTCTTCGAACGCGGCGCCTTCAGCGCGCAAGACACTGCCCGCGTGGCGGCAGTCATGCGCTGGGGGCTGTTGCAGATGCCTTTCTATTTTGGTGTGCTGGTGCTGGTGCAGCTTCTTGCCAGCCAGAACCGCTATCGCATCATGGCGATGATCGCGATTGCCAATTTCTTGCTGAAGGCTGTGTTGAACCAGCTGTTGGCGCCCGTCATGGGCGTGAATGGCATCATGCTGGCCACCAGCTTGATGTATGCCCTTTCCTATGTCTGTTATGCGACAGTGGCTTTGCGCCGGCCGCCGCCGACGCCTGTCACGACATGATTGCCTTGCAGGTACAAAATTGAATTACGCAGTTGAACAAGCCCATTTGATGATTGTGATTCATTCGCTTGGCGGAGGCGGCGCGGAGCGAGTGGCGGTGGATATGTGCGATTACTGGTTCAGCCAGGGCTGCCGCGTGACGCTGGTGACGCTGAGCGGCCCGCAGACCGATGCCTACCCCGTGCCTGAAGGGGTGGACAGGCGAGCACTCGGCCTGGCTGGCGAGAGCAAGAGCAGTCTGGGGGCCTTGTTTGCCAATGCGCGCCGCGTGCTGGCCCTGCGCAGGCTGATCGTCAAGCTGCGTCCGCAAGTCGTGCTGGGCATGATGACCACGTCCTCGGTGCTGGCTGTCGCCGCAGCCCGGCGCCTGTCCTGCCGGGTCATTGCGACCGAGCATACGCACCCGCCATCGCAGTCTTTGCCGCCGGTCTGGCAGAAATTGCGCCGCTGGGCCTACCCACGTGCGCATGCCGTGGTCGCCCTGACGTCCGGCACGGCCTCCTGGCTGGAAGAGAACGTACCGTGTTCCCAGGTCACCGTGATTCCCAATTCCGTACGCTGGCCACTGGAGACTGGCGAGCCGGTGCTGCCGCCACCTGCCCGTGAGGGACGGTGTCGCCTGCTGGCCGTGGGACGCCTGCATCCGCTCAAGGGTTTCGATGTACTCCTGCGTGCCTTCGCGCAGCTGGTCGATTACTTTCCGAACTGGGACCTCGTCATTCTGGGGGAAGGCGCCGAGCGTGAGGCCTTGCAGAATCAGATTGAGGAAAGCGGACTGGAAGGGCGGGTGAGCATGCCGGGGCGGGTGGGCAACCTGGCTGATTGGTATGAGGACGCCGATCTCTATGTCCTGAGCTCCCGTGTGGAAGGGCTGTCCAATACGCTGATCGAAGCCATGGCAAGCGGCTTGCCTGTGGTGGCATTCGATTGCGAGACAGGCCCGCGCGAGATCATCCGCGACGGTATAGACGGGGTCCTGGTGAGGCCGGTGGAAGACGATGAGGCGTTGTCGGCCCATCTGGCTCACCTGATGGGCCGGCCAGAATGGCGCGAAGCATTGGCCAGGCGTGCCATTGATGTGCGCGACCGCTTCTGCACTGCGCGCGTCATGACGCTGTGGAATCATCTGTTCGGGTTTCGTTGAGGCCGGCGCGAACCGGAGACCTGCACACCATGAACATACTTTTCTTTGTCAGTTCCATGCACGCTGGGGGGGCCGAACGGGTGGCCGCGACGCTCAGCGGGGGCTGGGTGCGAGCGGGTCATCGTGTGACGCTGGTACCTACTTATACCGGCAAGGGCAAGCTCTTCTACGAGCTTGACCCGCAAGTCCGCCTGGAGTGGCTGGCTGACCGCATGGGCTGGGCGGGTCGCACGCCACTGGCCCCGTTGGCCAAGTTGTGGGCGCTGCGCCGCTTCGTCAAAGCGCAGCGTCCCGATGTGATGGTGTCGTTTCTGACCAACGTGAATGTGATGGTGCTGATGGCGACCCGCGGTCTGGGTCTGCCGGTCATCGTCTGTGAGCGCACCAATCCGGCTGTCAGTACCAGCGCCAGTCCCCAGCTGCAGCGCCTGCGCCGATGGCTGTATCCCCATGCCTCCATGGTGACTGTGCAGGCCGAAGCCAGTCTGGCGCCCATGGAGCAGCTGGTGCCTGGCATACGGCGTCTGGCGGTGGTGCCCAACCCCTTGCCGCCAGATCTTCCTCAGCCGCCTTCCCGGGGCGTCGCTCAGGGCGGTCGGCAGGTGGCAGAAACCCGTGGCCAGCATGCTGCCGGTGTCGCAGCGGTGCAGCGGCGCAAACGCCTCGTCGCGATGGGACGCCTGGTTCCTTCCAAGCGGTTTGCCGGGCTGGTCACACTATTCGGACGGCTGGCGCAACGCTTTCCCGATTGGGATCTCGTCATCTGGGGTGAGGGCGTCCTGCGGGGCGAACTGGAGGCGCGCGTGGCCCGGGCAGGGCTGGCCGGGCGCGTCCTGCTGCCTGGGCGCACGAGTACGCCTTGGAATGAATTGCAGGCTTCCGATCTTTTCGTGCTGACTTCAGAGGTGGAGGGGTTTCCCAATGCGCTGATCGAAGCCATGGCCGTGGGCCTGCCCTGTGTGACGGTGGACTGTCCTAGCGGTCCGCGCGAAATCACGCGGGAAGGACGGGATGCCCGCCTGGTGCCATTGAACGACGAAGCGGCATTGGAGCAGGCGCTGGCCGAGCTGATGGGCTCCGCTGAAGAAAGGGCGCGTCTGGGCGAGCGGGGCGCGCGCGCTGTGCGCGACCGTTACGGGCTGGAACAGGTCATTGCCCACTGGGAGGCCCTGTTCAAAGAAGTCGTATAGATAAAGGATATACCTAAGTGATTCCCCGAGAGCGTGTCATGCATGTCGTCCACATCATTTCCGGGCTGGGACAGGGAGGCGCGGAAACCGTGCTGCATCGTCTGGTGACCGCCCCTGGCCAGCAGGCCGTTCATACGGTGATCTCGCTGGGCGATGAAGGGGTGTTCGGTCCCCGCCTGCGTGAGGCGGGTGTGACGGTGCATGCGCTGGGCATGAAGGATTCGCCCCTGGCCGCGCCTGCTGCCTTGTGGCGGCTGTACCGTCTGCTCAGAGAGCTCGAGCCCGATGTCGTGCAGACCTGGATGTATCACGCCGATCTGCTGGGCGGCGTGGTGGCGCGTCTGGCCGGCGTGCGCGCGCTGGCCTGGGGCATACGCAATTCGGGCGCCGACTTGCGCCATGGCAGCCGCAGTGCGCGCGCGGTTGCCTGGCTGTGCGCCCGGCTGTCGCGCTGGGTGCCCGGGGTCATCATCGCCTGCGCCGATGAGGCGGCCCGCCGGCATCGCGAATGGGGCTATGACGGCGACCGCCTGCTGGTCATTCCTAACGGTTACGACATGGCGGTCTGGCACCCTGACGCGCAGGCCAGGAGGCAGCTGCGCAGCGAGTGGGGGGTGCCTGACGATGCGCCGCTGATCGGCAGTGTGGCGCGCTGGAATCCGCTGAAAGACCACGACAACCTCTTGAGAGCCTTCTCACTGGCTTTGCAGCGCCAGCCAGGTTTGCGCTGCGTGCTGGCAGGGCCGGACATGGACGCCGGCAACGCAGCGTTGGCGGCCTTGCTGCGGCAGCATGGGGTGAGTGAACAGGTGTTGCTGTTGGGTCGCCGTGAGGATGTGCCGCGTATTCTCGCGGCGCTGGATGTTTACGTGCTGTCCAGCCGGGCAGAAGGCTTTCCCAATGTCGTGGCGGAAGCCATGGCCACCGGCCTGCCTTGTGTGGTGACCGATGTGGGCGATGCCGCGCGTATCGTCGGGGATGGCGGCTGGGTGGTCCCTTCACGCCATCCGCAGGCGCTGTCCGCCGCCTTGAGCGAGGCTGTTGCCCTGCTGGCGTCCAGTGAGGGCCGGGCCGAGTATATGACCCGTTCCCGGCGGGGCCGTGAACGCATCGAACAGACTTTTGGTCTGGACGTCATGCGCCAACGCTACCAGACAGCCTGGGCGCGCCTGGCCGCAGACTATCCTGCACGTCGCAGCCGCAGCGTAAAGAGACCCGCGTCCACGGCTGCGCCGTCTCCCTCTCTCGCTGCTTCTTCTCCTTTGCGGCTGCTGTTTCTGGTCAACAACCCGGCTTTCTTCCTGTCACACCGCCTGCCGATTGCCCTGGCGGCCCGCGATGCTGGTTACGAGGTTCACGTAGCGACCATGGACGGACCTTCCGTCCCTGTGGTCCGTCAGCATGGCTTCATCCACCATGTTGTACCGATGTCGCGCAGCGGTCGCCACCCGCTTGAAGAATTGCGCAGCCTGTTTGCCTTCTGGCGGCTGTTTCGCCGGCTGCGGCCCGATCTTGTTCATGCCGTGACGATCAAGCCGGTGCTTTACGGGGGCATTGCCGCCCGGCTGGCCGGTGTGCCCGCCTATGTGGCTGCGGTGTCTGGCCTGGGCTTTATTTTCATGCGCCGCCCGGGAGGCGTCGATCCTTTGCGCCTTGCCGCCACTGCGCTTTACCGGATCGCTCTGGGCCATCGCAACAGTCGGGTGGTGTTCCAGAATCGCAGCGACCGTCACGAACTGCGGCGCGCCGGCGTGGTGTTGCCGGGTCAGACGGTGATGGTGCGTGGTTCAGGCGTGGATCTCGCAGCCTATGCGCCCGTGCCGGAGCCTGAGGGCCCACCGGTTGCCGTCATGGTGGCCCGATTGTTGGCCGACAAAGGCGTACGCGAGTTTGTTGAGGCCGCCCGCCTGACGATGGGCCATCCCAGTGGTCTGCGCTGGGTGTTGGTGGGGGCGCCGGACCCGGGCAATCCGGCCAGTATCAGCGATGAGGAATTCCAGCAGTGGCGGGTTGAGGCCGTGGTGATCTGCATGGGTGAGCGTGAGGACGTGGCGGAGCTTTATCAGAAGGCGCATATTGCAGTGCTGCCATCCTATCGGGAAGGCCTGCCGCGTTCGCTGGTCGAAGCGGCAGCCTGCGGCCGGGCAGTGGTCACGACCGACGTTCCTGGCTGCCGTGATGCGATAGAGCCGGGTGTCACTGGCCTGCTGGTGCCGGTGCGTGATGCGCGAGCTCTGGCGGACGCAGTGCTGCAACTGGCTGTGGATGCACCGCGCCGTCAGGCCATGGGAGCGGCGGGGCGCAGACTGGCCGAGCAGGCTTTCGACATTGACAAGGTGGTAGAGGCCCATCTCGCCATTTACGCGCAATTGCTTGACCATGAACCTGGCGCAGCGGCGCCTTCCTTCTGAACCTTGAACGAGCAAGCCGCGCTGCAGCAGGCTGGCTGACAGGGCGGCTGCCGCGTGTTGACGTGGGCTCAGAACGGCAGCGCGATATCCGCTTTCAATTGCGTGAGCGCCTGGCGGAATTCATGCTTGATGCGCTCCAGGGCCTCTTCGCTTTCGGCCTCGAAGCGCAGCACGATGATTGGCGTGGTATTGGAAGGACGCGCCAGGCCGAAGCCGTCGGCATATTCGGCACGCACGCCGTCGAGGGTGATGAGTTCGGTGGCGGTGGGGAAGCGGCCTTCCTTCTGCAGGACAGCGATCAGCGCGTGGGGCTCGCCTTCCTGCATTTCGATCTTGAGCTCCGGCGTGGAGATGTCCTGCGGGAGCGCTTCCAGCACGGTCGAAGGGTCAGCATGCTCCGACAGGATTTCCAGCAGCCGGGCGCCGGTATAGAGACCGTCGTCAAAGCCGAACCAGCGTTCCTTGAAGAAAATATGGCCGCTCATCTCGCCGGCCAGCGGCGCCCCGGTTTCCGCGAGTTTGGCCTTGATGAGCGAATGCCCGGTCTGCCACATCAGCGGTGTGCCGCCCGCGGCCTGTACGGCCCGTGCGACGTGGCGGCTGCATTTCACATCGAAGATGATGGTGGCTCCGGGCTGGCGCTTCAGAATGTCTTCTGCATAGAGGATGAGCTGGCGGTCGGGCCAGATGATTTGCCCCGACTTGGTCACCACGCCCACCCTGTCGGCGTCGCCATCGAAGGCCAGGCCCAGTTCGCAGTCGGTGGACATGACGTGGCGGATGAGATCCTGCAGATTGGCCGGGTCGGCGGGGTCGGGGTGGTGATTGGGGAAACTGCCGTCCACGTCGCAATACAGGGTATCGACCTCGCAGCCTATGGCGCGAAACAGCCGTTCAGCCAGCACGCCGCCCACGCCATTGCCGCAATCCAGGGCAATGCGCATGGGGCGCTTGAGCTTGAGGTCGGCGGCGATGCGTTCGATATACTCGGGTATCACATCCCGGGTTTCGCGGCGGCCCGGCTCGGCAGCGCTCGGTTCACAGTCGTTGAGCTTTTCCATCAACGCTTGCAGCGCCTGAATGTCTGGGCCGTACAGCGTGCGCCCTGCCAGCATCATCTTGAAGCCGTTGTAATCGGGTGGGTTGTGACTCCCGGTGATCGCGATACCCGAGCCACTGCCATGCGCGTGAGCGGTGAAGTACACCAGCGGCGTGGGAACCATGCCGATATCGACAGTATTCATGCCTTCCGAGTTGGCGCCCTCGTGCAGGGCGTCCGCGAGGTCGGGACTGCTGAGGCGGCCGTCGTAACCGATCACCAGGTTCAGAATGCGCTGCTCCCGTGCCTGGACGGCCAGCGCCCGGCCCAGCAGACGGGCAAAATCAGCGTTGAGCTGTGCGGGTACGATACCGCGGATGTCGTAGGCCTTGAAGACGGCAGAAGGCAGAGATGTGGTCACGGGAAGCGTCCTGTTGGTTTGGAAACAAGGTGGCATCGGCACAGTGAGGGCAGGTGAATGCACAGTCACGCGGCGCGGCCATGATATCGTGACCGCGGACGTCGTACCAGCGCCTGGGCTGTTTGACGGGTGCAGGCGAGCCAGGCGTTTCCGGTCTGGACACCGGGTCAGGACTACAAGGCAGGCTGTGTCCGGATACGTCTGTCCAGACATCCATGCAGGGATTCAGCCAGGGAGAGCAATTGCATGTCGCGGCCCGGGCGGCCGACGCATTGCACACCCAGTGGCAGGCCGTCCTGCGTCTGCGAGACAGGCAGGTGGAGGGCCGGCCAACCCAGCAGGGACCAAGTCCTGTTGAAGGCCGAAGAGCCCGTGCTGGCGTGTCCGGCGGGTGCTGCGCCCGGTGCACTGGGGGTAAGCACAAGATCGAAACCCGACAGGCGTTCCCGCCAGGCGCCATGCAGGTGTCGGCGGCGTTCCTGGAGTTCAGCGTATTCGGCAGGCCGGATGGCCAGGCCGCGCTCGATCACTGCCAGGGTTTGCGGACGCAGTGCCGATGCTTCGGCGTGCAGGACCGGCAGCAGCCCCCGCGCGATTTCATAGCGCATAATGCCCGCGTGCAGCGCCAGGGCGGTATCGAAGAGGTCGTCAGCCTGTAGCCATTTCACCTGGGCGCCCTGGCCCGACAGATCTTCTGCTGCCTGTTCCAGGGTGATCAGGGCAGCGTTGCTGAGTGGGCCTACACTGCGGGCTGGCAGTACGGCAA
>Ga0172382_10013368_pt1 | contig 10583 bp, 11 predicted proteins | sample Leawel138RmetaG_FD_122245 | JGI IMG/M metagenome (GOLD analysis project Ga0172382, IMG submission 122245) | Leachate microbial communities from a municipal landfill in Southern Ontario, Canada - Leachate well 138R metaG | ecosystem: Engineered > Solid waste > Landfill > Unclassified | place...
AGCGGTGGGAGTGGGCAAACTGCGCGGTTATGACGCCGACCGGTTGGGTCGGCTCATCAACGTCGCCTCTTCGTTGACGCTGGCCACGAGCAAGCGCACCATGCTGGAAGGCGCCACGGTTCGCAATGCCTATGCGGGTGTGGCCAACCAGCTTGGCCTGCTGGCGGCTGATCTCGTGGACAGCGGCTTCACGGGTGAGCGCGAGGGGGTGGAGACGGTGTTCGGATCTGTGGTTTCCGAGGTTTTCGACGCCGATGCCATGGTGGGGGGGCTGGGTGAACGGTGGGAGATCATGCACAACTACTTCAAGCAGCATGCCTGCTGCCGGTATGCGCACGGCGCCCTGGATGCGCTGGAAGCCATTCTGGCCGAACAGGGGAACTTGTCGCCGGACGAGATCGATGGCATAGAAGTGCGCACTTATCAACTGGCTGCCGAGCTGGACAGCCGGTTCCCCGACAGCATGCTGGCCGGCAAGTTTTCCATTCCGTTCGCGCTGGCGACCCGGCTGGTGACGGGCAGTTCCGGTGTGGCAAGTTTCACGGCCGAAGCCGTGCGCGATGAGCGGGCCCTGGCCCTGGCGCGCCGCGTAACGGTGGTCGAAGATCCAGCGCTCACCGCCCGGCTGCCGCAGCAGCGGCCTGCGCAGGTTTCCGTGCGCATCGGAGGCCGGCATCTGCGTGCCGAGGTGACGTACAACCATGGGGATGACGTACACCCTTACACACGCGTGGAACTCGAGCAAAAATTTGAAGCGTTGGCACTGCGTGCGCTGCCCTCCGGCACGGTGCCGGCGCTGCGCGATGCGCTGCTTGGTTTTTCGAATCTGGATGCTGTGGCCTCGCTGCAGCCTATTCTGAGGTCGGCCCGGAACGCGGAAATCATTCCGCCCGGGGGCGCCCACCCGCCGCCTGGCCGGACGGAAGCGTAATCCCCATAGGTGGCGTTCAATTCATAATCAGGAGACGAGATCATGGAAAGCAAGAAAGCAAGGTCGCCGCAGCGGCGCGAGTTCATCGCCCGGTCCACGGCCGTTGCCCTGGGGACAATGGCTTTCCCGGGCCTGTTGAGGGCACAAAGCGCCAAGGAGGTCCGGGTGGGTATCATCCACCCCATGACCGGCCTGGTCGCATACAGCGGCCAGCACTGCCGCCTGGGTTCCATGCTCGCCATCGAGCAGATCAACAACAATGGCGGCATCAAATCCCTGGGCGGGGCGAAGATCACCCCCGTGCTGGGCGACAGCCAGGGGCGTGTAGAGGTCGGCGTTGCCGAAGTCGAGCGCATGAACGAGGCGGGTGTCGCGGCTTACGTCGGCTGCTACAACAGCCCGGTGGTGATCGCGGCGACTCAGGCGGCGGCAAAGTACGAGACGCCTTTCGTGGTGGATGTCGGTTCCAGCGACCTCATTGTCAGCCGTGGTCTGACGAATGTGTTCCGCTTTTCGCCCGGTTTCGGTCAGTGCGTAGACACAGGGGTGGCCGCGCTGGAAACCATCAACAAGGACGCAGGCAACCCGGCCAGCACCGTAGTGATTGTCCATGAAAGCGGTGAAATGGGCACGGGCACCTCCAAGCTGCTGATGAATCAGCTGCCCGACATCGGGCTCAAGGTGCTGGATGTGATCGCGCACGACAACCCGGCGCGCAGTTTCGATAACGTGGCCCTGCGCCTGCGTTCTCTGAAACCCGATCTTGTGATGCACACGGGCTATGCCAACGAATACCAGCTGCTGGCGCGCACGCTCAAGCGCTTCAAGGTGCCAACGACCCAGTTTTCCATCATGGGCGCAGGCTTTGGCATCAAGTTCCTGCGGGAGTCGCCCGATGCCGCAGCCTACCAGATGGACGTCAACCATTGGTATCGGCCTGATGACCCGCGTGCACAGGCGCTGAAGAACGAGGTCGAGGCGCGCAAGCACGACTTCGTCTACGAAGTCTTCTGCTCATACAACGCCATCCTGTTGCTGGCCGACGCCCTGGAGCGCGCCGGTTCCGCGGACAAAGGGGCGCTGACCGAGAGTCTGGCGCAGTCGACCTGGTCGGATCACTTCATGCCCTATGCTCCGACCCGTTTTGTCAATGGCCAGAACGAAGGTGGACGGGCGGCAGGTCTGCAAATTCTGAACAATCAGATCGAAATGATCTACCCTGAACAGTTCGCCTCGGCCAAGCCCGTGTTTCCGAATCCTGAGTTCAGGTAAAGCGCTGTCATGGATTTTCTGCTCAATGCGGTTGTCAATGGGCTCATGTCCGGCGCCATCTATGTACTGGTCGCCATCGGGCTGACGTTGATCTATGGCGTGCTCCATATCATCAACTTCGCCCATGGCGCCCTGCTGATGCTGGGCATGTATGTGGTGTTCTTCCTGGTGACTAGGTGGGGGCTGGATCCCTATCTTTCCCTGCCGCTGGTGGCTGGCGCCGGTTTCGCTGTCGGCTACCTGCTGTACCGGGGGGTGATTGGCCGCTTCAGCCATGGCAAGGATGAAAACATCCTGCTGATCACGCTGGGGCTGTCCATCATTTTCGAGAACGCGGCCCTGTTCTTCTTCTCGGCGCATACGAACATCATCGATCTGGACTACACCGACGACATCTTCATATTGGGCGAGATATTCATTCCTTACACCAAGGCAGTATCCTTTGCTGCGGCGCTGGTGATCTGCCTGGTGCTCAGTCTTTACATTTCACGCAGCGACCTGGGCAAGGCCATCCGGGCGGTCGCCAAGGAACGCCACGGCGCCCGTCTGGTCGGCATCAATGTGGAAACGGTGTATGCCTTGTCCTACGGGCTGGGAATCGCCTGCCTGGGCGCAGCCGCCTGCCTGCTGATGCCCAGCTATTACGTATCGCCTACTGTGGGCCATTCTTTCGTGCTGATCGCCTTCACCATCGTGGTGCTGGGGGGAATGGGAAGCTTTGTCGGCGCTCTGGTGGGTGGACTGATCATCGGCGTGGCCGAATCCGTAAGTGGAGCGTTCCTGGGCGAACAGCTCGGCCAGATCGCCATACCGATCATCTTCATCCTTGTGCTGTTGGTCAAACCCACCGGCCTGTTCAGGGGGGCGCAATGAATCAGGGGAACCCAAGCCGGGACGGAACGCCGGGCGGGAGATGGCTGCTGGGGCTGCTGCTGGTGGTGGCTGTCGCCTATCCGTTGCTGGTGTCATCCAACTATGCCGTGGATGTCGGCATGTTCATCCTGTTCACGGCTTTTCTGGGGCAGTCGTGGAACATCGCGGGCGGCTTTGCCGGGCAGATGTCCTTTGGCCATACCATGTTCTTTGGCATGGGCGCCTATTGCTCGGCCATACTGGTAGTGACCTACGGCATCAATCCCTGGGTAGCCTGGGCACTGGCTATCGGTGTCGGCGCATGCCTGGGCGCAGCGGTCGGTTTCCTGAGTTTCCGTTTCGGCCTCAGGGGTTCGTATTTCGCCCTGATCACACTGGCCTTTGCGGAAATGTTCCGTGTGCTGGCAGATTCCGCGGCCATCACGCGTGGCGGCCTGGGCATTCTGGTGCCTGTCAGACAAGGTTTCGATCAGCTGCAGTTCGTCGACGGCCGGACGTTCTACTATATTGCGCTGGGTTTGTGCCTGGCGGGGCTGGGCATTGCCGGCTGGCTCAAGCGCAGCCGCTTTGGTGCACGCCTGGAAGCGATCCGGGAAAACGAGGACGCTGCACGGGCGCTGGGCATCCATGTGCTGAAGGAAAAAATCAAGTGCCTGGCATTGTCCGGTGCAATCGGGGCTGCGGGTGGCAGCTTCTATGTGCAGAAGTATCTCTACATTGATCCTCACCTGGCTTTCAGCGTGGCCCGTTCGGTCGAAATGCTGCTCGTGACCATGATAGGCGGCGCCGGCACGGTCTTCGGGCCCCTGGTCGGCGCGACGGTGCTGGGTCTGCTGGGAGAGCTCACCCGATCCTTATCGGATGCCCAGGGGCTGAGCCTGGTCATCTACGGTGTGGTGCTGATTTTCATCATTGCCTTCCTGCCAAATGGACTGATCAGCCTGTTGCAACGGCGGTCGCGCAAAGCGGGAGGCCGGAATGCTTGAAGTCGTCGAACTGAGCAAGCGCTTTGGCGGCCTGTATGCCGTGAATCAGGCCAGCATCCAGGTTGGGCAGGGACAGATCGTGGCTCTGATCGGTCCCAACGGGGCAGGCAAGACCACGCTGTTCGCCACGATTGCAGGCTTTCTGCAGCCGGACGGCGGCCGCGTGGTTCTGAACGGACGCGACATCACCGGCATGCCGGTGCATGAGATCTGCGCGCTGGGCATGGTGCGAACCTTCCAGATCACGCAGCCGTTCAGCCGGCTGACCGTGGCAGAGAACATCATGGTTGGCGTCTATCAGCATACGAGCAGCCGTCGCGAGGCCCGGCGCCTGGCATGGGAGATCGCAGAATACGTGGGCATGGGGCATTTGTTCGACCTGCCGTCCACTGAGCTGACGGTGGCAGGGCGCAAGCGCCTGGAACTGGCCCGAGCATTGGGCACACGCCCGCAGTTGCTGCTGCTGGACGAAGTGATGGCCGGCCTGAATCCCACTGAAATGGCCGAGATCATCGGCATCATCCGGGGGGTACGCGATCGCGGAGTGACCATACTGCTCATTGAGCATGTCATGCAGGCCGTGATGTCGCTGGCGGAGCACGTATATGTATTGAGCGAGGGCAAGCTGATCGCCCAGGGCCCGCCGGCGGCAGTGACTCGTGACCCGGCAGTGATCGAAGCCTATCTGGGCAAGAACGCCGCCCAGTTGCTGGGAGGCGATGTCCATGCTTAAGGTCGAGAATCTCTGCTCGGGCTATGGTTCCGTCCGTATCCTGCACAACGTCAGCCTGGAGGTCGGCCAAGGTGAGGTCGTGGCGCTGCTGGGCAGCAATGGCGTGGGCAAATCCACGCTGAACAACACCTTGTCGGGCATCTGCCGGGCGACCGAAGGGCGCATCCTGTTCGAGGGCAGGGATCTGACTCACGCTTCGTCGGACACCATCGTGGCCCAGGGCCTGATCCATGTACCCGAAGGGCGGCGCGTATTTCCCAATCTCACGGTGCTGGAGAATCTCGAACTGGGCTCTTATCGCCGCATGCGGGCCCGGCGTGCCGACAATCTGGCCAGGGTGTTCAACACTTTTCCCAGGCTGAGGGAACGGATGGGGCAGAAGGCCGGCACCTTGTCCGGTGGCGAACAACAGATGCTGGCCATCGGCCGCGGCCTCATGGCTGAACCCCGGCTGCTGATCCTGGACGAACCTTCACTGGGGCTGTCGCCCCTGATGGTCGAGCAAATGTTCGAGCTGATCGCGCAGCTCCACGCTGGGGGGCTGGCCATATTGCTGGTCGAACAGAACGTGGTGCAATCCCTTCAGGTTGCCGACCGCGCCTATGTCCTGGACAATGGCCGGATCACAATGAGTGGCCAGGCACAGGCCCTGCTCGAAGACCCCGGTCTGCGGGCCGCATACCTCGGCATGTAGCAACGCCGGGCCGGTCAACGCTATAAGGGGCACGCATGGATGCACAACTGAATCAATGACAAGGCGCGAAGGGCAGCCGTGGGGTTCACGGCGAACGTTCGCAACGCAGACAGGCGCACTAGCGTCAACAGGTCCTGTACACATGGAAATCGATTACTCAGCCCTGTCCCAGAAAGATCGTTACAAGCTGCTTGTGGCAGCTGTGACGCCGCGGCCGATCGCGCTGGTGAGCACGGCCGACCTGCAGGGAAAGACCAATGTGGCGCCCTTCAGTTTCTTCAATGCGATCTCCGACGATCCGCCGGCGGTGGCCATTGGAGTGAATGCCAGCCAGCCGGGGCATGTGAAGGACACTGCACGCAACATCCGCGCTACGGGCGAGTTCGTCGTCAATCTCGTGGATGAAACCATTGCTCAAGGCATGAATCTCTGTGGGGTCGACCATCCTCCCGAGGTCAGCGAGTTCGATGTGGCCGGCTTCACGCCGGTGCCGGGCGTCAAGGTCGGGGCGCCCCGGGTGGCCGAAGCGCCCATTTCACTCGAATGCCGGCGTCTGGCGAACGTTGAGCTGGGCATCGGCCGCAACGTCGTCATCGGCGAGGTGATATACATGCATGTGCGGGATGATCTCTTCGATCCCGAGAAACGCTACATCCATGCCGACCGGTTGCGCCTGATCGCGCGCATGCATGGTGCCGGCTGGTACGCGCGCACGACCGATCTGTTCGACATGCCGCGAGCTCAGGGATAGGGGGGGCATTTCACTCATGAACTGCCGCATCGATCACATCGTCATTACTGCTCCCTCGCTCGAGACCGGCAGCGATCTGGTGTCCGAATGCCTGGGCGTCAGGCCGCAGAAGGGCGGCAAACATCCCCATATGGGCACGCACAACCTGCTCTTGCGTTTGGGAGACGAGACCTATCTCGAGGTCATTGCCGTTGATCCCGCCGCTCAAGAACTGTCGAGGCCCCGATGGTTCGCGCTCGATACCCTGCCTGCCGATGCCCGGCCACGGCTGGCATGCTGGGTGGCGCGAACACCAGACATACGGAAGTCGGTTTCAGAGGCTTCGGAAGCGCTTGGCCTGGTAGAGCCCATGAGCAGGGACGCTCTGGAATGGCTGATCACCATTCCAGAGGATGGCAGTCTTCCTCTGGATGGCGTGGCGCCGGCGCTGGTCCAGTGGCAGGTTGAGAGCCACCCGGCATCGGCGATGCAGGATTCCGGCTGCCGGCTTGCGGCCCTGCAGCTGTTTCATCCCGAGCCGGCGCGAGTGGAAGCACTGCTCAAGAGCCTTGCGGTGTCCGAGCCGGGAGTGGCGCTGTCGGTCGGTCAAGCGGCGGTTCCAGGCCTGGCTGCGACGATACGCACGCCGCAGGGTCTGCGGATTCTAGGCGGGATGCCGACGCAACCCTTTTACCCGCGTTGAGCGCCGGGCTGGCTGCTGGCGCGGATTTGCAGCGTTGGTTCGATAAACTCTGATTCTGGGGTGTTGCCATTGAGCTTTTCAATCAACAGTTCCATGCCCCGGTAGCCCATTCTGCGCATGTCCGAGCGGACTGACGTCAGGCTGATGGGCAGCTCTGCAGAGAGAGGCGTGTCGTTGAATCCCACGATGGCAATGCCTTCGCCCGGACGTATCCCATGATCTCGCAGTGCGCCCATGAGTCCGATGGCGAGAAAGTCGTTCACAGCGAAAATGGCAGTGGGTTTTTCGGAGGACGACAGAAGCGCGTCACTGCCAAGCCTGCCGCTTTTCGTGTCGAAGGAGGTGTGAATGACCCATTCCTTCCTTATTGAAATGCCGTGATCTTCGCAATAATGGAGAAATCCGTTTGTTCGGTCGATAGCGTTCGAAGCAAAGGACTCGCCGGCCAGAATGGCGATATGCCTGTGCCCCAGGGAGATCAGGTGTTCCGCGGCAAGCTGTCCGCCTTTGTAGTCATCGCAGGTGACGCAACAATACCCCGGTGCGTGTCGGCTCACCAATACAAGGGGAAGGCCTCGCCTGGTCAGTTTTTCGATATATTCGGTAGTGTCGACACGCGTGTCCCCGATGATCAGCCCCTCGACATTGTGATCGAGCATGGCTTCACCAAGTTGTACCTGACGAGCCGGGTTGTCGAGCGTACTGCTTACGAAAGTGACGTAGCGGTTGTCTTTGGCGGCTTCGTCTATGCCTTCGTAGATCATGGCAACGACGATATCCGACAAGCGCGGCACCAGAACGCCGATCATTCTCGTTCTGCGGGTTCTCAAGCCGGTGGCCTGGGGGTTGGGCCGATAGTTCAGCCGCTCCGCGAGTTCCCGGATGCTCTGGATCACTTCAGGCGAAGCCGCGCTGCGTGCTTCTTCCGGTGTGCCGTTCAGTACACGGGAGACGGTCGAGACGTGTACATTGAGCTGCTCGGCCAATGAGCGTAGCGTGACGCGTTGCCGCCCTGCCTTCATCCCATGTTTCATGTAGCGTTAACAAACCCTGGTATGCGTGTTCAGTCTTCTTTGCATCATTCTACTACTGGGGGGGTTATCGGAGCAGATTCAGAGGCCTTCCCCAGAAGAAAGCGCGACCGGGCCTGCCGAGGTTCTAACGTTGTCAGGAAGCTGGACGCGGATGCATGTACAGGACCGATTGAAACCCTTCCGGAATCGGTATATTGCCGGCATGCAGCAGGCCTTCTGCGATGGCTGCTGGAAACACATGAGTATGGGGGCCTTCCGGAGACTTGCCGTCCGCAGGGGGGATTCCCTGGTAGACCTCTATTCTTCCGAGAGGCGACAGCATGACGCGATGAGGCTGTTTTTCCATGATCATCGGCATGACGAGCGGAGCCTGGCCGCTGAGCAGGCTTCGTCCTTCCGCATCTTGAAGCACAGCCACGAGGTCCGGATCGTTCGTGCGCACGCACAAGCTGACCAGGCCCGCCCCGATGCCAAGATCGAACAGCATGCCATGGCGGTCGTCCTCGCGAATGGCTTCCCGGTCTTTTCCCAGAGCGGTGACCACACCCGCGGCTTCGTTGCGCGACGGCATGCAGAAAGCAAGATTGGCGTGTCTGGTTTTACCGTTCGAGCCGGACGTTTCATAAGAAACGGACTTCATTTCGCCGCGAGGCCGAATGTGTATGGCCCCTTTGTCGCTTGCCAGGGTGAGCGCTTCCGATGTGATACGGCGATGCAGCGTTTCATTCCTTTCCCACATGAATTCGGCGCTGGTTCCGTGCGTACCGATACTCCATGCTGTTTGCGGATCATCTAGCCGAGGTTTGAGAAATTCCAGAAGTTCGTCGGGGTTCATCTGTTCTCCTTGAGGAAGCTCTGAGTAATTCGAGAGGTAGGCAGTCGCTGCGGATTCCGTACTGCCTGACCCAGTCATGATTGCGGGTCAATCGTTCGTGTTCGGGCAGGATCGGGCAGGAGCTGCAGAATCCGCCTTGGGGACTTTTGTGCCAAAGACAGCAGAGTTTGCGCTTCTGGCAGATTCCATTTCGTCCATCTGCCTGAACGATATAGAGTTCGGGTTGCGAGGCTGAGGTATCGGGGTCCAGCGCCAGAAGCTCGGCAGCTTCAGACAAAGCAAGTTCGGGACGGCCCAGCTTCTCTCCGACGGTGGCGAATTGCGCCGCCCATGATGACGTTACCATTGCCCATAGCGCCTTGCGTGAAAAGCCTGACCAGCGATGGTGTGCCTCGACGGCGGCGCGGGCGTGGCATGCCAGTTCATCGAGCAGGCGTTCCCGGCGAACCTCGACCGAACTTGTCCGGGGAGTGAGAAAGCCTTCGCAGCCTTGTATGCAGACCCCTGACAACAGCACGTGCGAGCGATTGAATCCCAGGCTCTGGCGCGCATTCTGCACCACGATGCCGCTTGTCATCCATGCGCCGATCAGAAAACCGGCCGACCAGCCGTAACGCAGGAGCAAGGCAGCCGAGCACGCTTTGGGGCTGGAGCCGAATTCGCTTCTTTCAAGCTGCGCAATGAGATGTTGCTGTGACGGCTTGTCGAGATGGGCGAAGTCGGTTTCCTCGACCCAGTGGACGTCGTAAGGAAGTTGCCGGGGATCGCCGACAGCATATTGCAGATAGGCGCCCAGATCATTGAGGCGTTGGGTGATGGCGGTGAGCGCCGCCGCGTTCTCATCGCTGCCAGAACAGCCTGCCTTCCCGTTCCGCTCAGTAATTTCCATTGACAAAACCCTTTCCCGATTCGTCGAAAGTTTCCGGTGCCCGCCCAAGATACCGTTGTGCGATGTCGCGCCACATCGCCAATCGTTCCCATTGAGGCGCGGCAAGCAGCTTGTCTCCGGGCTCTATGAAGGGACTGCCGAAGAAAATGGAAAGCATCGGATGATCGAGACCGTTCCACATTTCGAAACCCCAGGATATGGGATGGCCGGTTCCGTCGAGCTGGCGAAAAATGACTGCACGGACAGGGCGATGGGCATCGTGTGGAGATACGCCTGATTCAGCCGGCCGGTCTTTTCCATCTATGCACAAATGGAAATGGGAAGCGCCGAAGTGGATGCTCAGAAAGCCATTGGACTCATCGATATGGCTGGGCGAGTGGGGACATGTGAATTCATACGCGGCACCTTGGATGATGGGGCCGAACACGATCTGATCCCAATAGTTTACGAATACATAAGTCAGGAACTCCTGAAGAAATCCGCAATCTGTCGGCAGCGCCCAGATTTGACGGGATCGTTGCCCCTCAAAGCAGACAGTTTCCTGGCGCGGGGCAATAGTGAAGCTTGGCATTCGTGTCTCCAGGGCTGTGGGCGGCCTGGCTTTCCGTGCTGATGGGAGGCCGTAGGCCTCTATCATCCCCCAGAAATGACGGACCCAAACGTTAGGGTTTGTACGATATTGACGCGTTTCTGCTGTCAGACAGACAATGCCCGAACGTTTGGGTTAGCGCCGGACAATCCGTTGGCGGCCGCAGATTCGGCTGTCTCGGCCGAGGGGCAGGCCGCTGCCCGAATCGTCACCAACAATCAAGGAGTGGAGATGGCATTTCGCATTGGGTTACTGACAAAAACTTTAATGGCTGCGGGTTGCATGGCCGGAGCCATGGCTGCCGTGCATGCGGA
>Ga0172382_10013369_pt1 | contig 10583 bp, 8 predicted proteins | sample Leawel138RmetaG_FD_122245 | JGI IMG/M metagenome (GOLD analysis project Ga0172382, IMG submission 122245) | Leachate microbial communities from a municipal landfill in Southern Ontario, Canada - Leachate well 138R metaG | ecosystem: Engineered > Solid waste > Landfill > Unclassified | place...
GCACTGTTAACCTGTTTTCCAAATCCTTTGTAATACGGATTACAGACCCAATTATCCGGACAGCCATAGCCGGTCGCCCAATCCAGGCGGCTCGGAGTCGGGTTAGCGTCTTCAATCAAGCTGGCTTCTTTCTGTAGAAGGACTAAAAGAAATTTAGGGCTGATTGTCGTGATGTGTTTGCATTTTGACGCTTTTTCCGTTTCAGTTGGAGTGTCGCTTAATTCTACGCCTTCGCAGTCATAATTATTGTAGGCGGCATCATAAATTATTTCAGCCGCGGTTTTTAGATTACCATGCGTATTTAAAGTCGTATAATTAGCTAAATAACTCCCCTGGCTGACCAAGAAATTCTGGATTTGCGCTAAAGTCATGCTATTGTAATTCAAAAGATCCGCGTCTTCAATAATACGGTTCGGGTTGAAATTCGGATCAATTATTACTTGTGCCCGCGCAGGTTTGGTTAATAAGGGAAGGACTAAGAGCGCTAAGGCAATTAAACCGGTTGTTAGGATAGTTAATTTTGTTTTCATATTTTGTTTATCGTGGTTTATTTAAGTTCGAGGCTATCGCCGAATACTTAGAAGAGTATTTAGTGATAGCCCTATGATATTGTAGGTATATTATAATATAGATTTAAGTTAAAAACAAATTAGCTAAGGTAAGGGGAAAATAAGATAGTAGTTTCGAAATTTTTCTTGACTTTGTTGAACATTAATGGAATTATAAAAGTAGAATAAAATTTTTTGAAAGAATATGGGACTATTGTCTTTTTTACCAGAATCTTTATCAACTATTAATATTATTCCAGGTTATTATTTCGGTTTATGGCCCGTTCTTTTGATTATCGGGGTTTTTCTTGTTAGCCTAGTTATAATGTTAGCCAAAAATAACGTTAAATGGCTTCCAGAAAATTTTAGTGATCGTTTACTAATTTTATTTTTTTCTTTTTGGCTTATACTGTCTTTGAGCTTCACTATACATAATTATCATGATTGGCTATTTAACAAAAGTTATCAAGGTTATGATCTTTATAATCGAAGTATTATTCGTGTTTGTAGTTTAGATGGCCCGGAAGGCAAATTGTGCCGTATTTTCTCCGCCCTTACTGATTTAAGAAAAAACCCCGAAGCGTATAAAATATATTTTGAAAATGATCCGATTCGTAAAGTTTATTTAGATTATTATTTTTTTCCTACCCAATTATTTTTAGGATTTTAATTTATATGGTTATTCTAAAAATTGTTCTATATTTTGTTTCTATAATTTTACCAGGATTATTACTTGTTAAACTTTTTAATCCGCTAGGAAGTAAATTAAACATTTTTAAAATTGCCCTGGCTTATGGCCTAGGATCTTCTTTTGTTTCTATTATTCTTTTTTTCTATTTTTTTATTCTACGCGGAGAAGATTCTCGTTCCTTATTTATCATTGTTTGGGGGATGATATTAAGTTTAGCGTTAGTTAGTATTTTTAGAAGCCGTCGGCAGAGAACTATTAACCGAGTTATCTTTTCGAGTAAGTCCGTCGGTGTTCGTCAAAGGTTAATAAGTTATTGGCAGTTTATTTTTGGTCGCTGGGGTAGTTTAAGGAAATGGCAACAAGTTATTTTAATTACTCTCATATTTTTTTTAGTAAGTAACACGTTTTTTCTTTTAAGCAATGTGGCCAATAGGCCAGCTGGCCAATTTGATAGTATAGCGATGTGGTCATTTAAAGCTAAGACTCTTTATTATCAAGATCAAATAAATTTTGATACGCAGTCATTTATTTATCTTGGTGGCGGTGGGCATATTAATTACCCATGGCAAATTCCTCTTCAAGAATTTTGGTTGTATAAAAATTTGGGGAATTATAATGATCTTATAGCAAATTGGATTTTCTTTTTTTACTTTTTGGCCATGATAGTTTTAGTTTTTAGCTTTTTAAAAAAGATCATCGGTCCTTTTAGAGCTACCATTTTTTCTTTTTTTCTTTTTTCAATGCCACTGGTGTTTTATCATAGTTTTAACGCGTATGCTGATTTACCTTTGGCTTTTTACATTTTATGCGCCGTTTCACTTTTTTATTCTTGGCTTAAGTATAGAAAAAAAGAAGACTTTATTCTCGCCTCAATTTTCTGGGGATTAAGTTTTTGGATTAAAGACAGAGCTATAATATTTTTTTTGGCTTTTTTAGTTGTTTTCCTTTTTTATATTATTTTAAAGAGATTGAATTGGAAAAATTTAATTGCTTTTTTATTAATATCACTTATTTCTGCTGCGCCGTGGTTGATTTTTAAACAGATATATTGTTTAGGATTTTCCAATACGGTATCGGGTTTATTCTTTGAACCCGCTGTTATTTTTAGTTTTTTTAGTAGTTTGTTCGTTAGCTATAGTTGGAATATATGGTGGTTTATAGTTTTGATTTCCGGTGTTATTTATCGGGCGTCAATTTTAGCTTCGTCGGAATTAACTTTTTTATGGTTATTTCTATTTGTTGGTTTCTCGGCCTTATTAGGTATGTATATTTTTACTGGGAATTATAGTTTTGCCCTTGATCAAACATCTTTGTCTCGGGGTATAGTTAGTTTGGTTGGAGTTTCGGTGCTTGCCGTTGGTTTTTTGTTTCAAGATCATAAGCACAAATCTAGTTAAGAAATATTTATTGTCTCTCCTTGTATTACTAGCGAAATCAAAAGCGGCGCCACTATGGTGCCGTAAATTAAGGTTCTTGGTCAATTTATGTCCCGCCAAAGTGATAATGTCATAGGGCGGGCAAAGTTAAAATATCATAGTTAACAATTTTTGTGTCATAATAACTCTAAATTAATAAGCATTAATTTAGATAACAATATGACTTAAAATGAAGCAACAAGCAGACAAGTTCTATCGTTGCAAGACAGATTCGGCAAAGCGATATCTCGCTATATGCCAAGTTTTGAACAAGCCGAAGCTTTAATTGGCGATAATGGCGACCCGACTCCGATTTATAATTTAGTAGCAAAATTATTTAGTCAACCAGTAGAAAATCCTCTGCATCGTCAGGTGAAGAGAGAATGGTCAAAGATTTACCGTAAATGGTTTGGCCTGAAATTTGATTTTTCTCAAGTTTTGGTTCCGGATTATTACGATCCTAATCAATATTTCGCCGTCATCGTCGCTAAAGGCACGACTATGAATCAAACGGTTGTCGCTATGCGTAAAAAATTCAAAGTTTGGTTATATGTTGACGACTTAGATGGAGATGTTATGAAGAACGACCGAGTTGCCGATCGGGATTATTGTGTTCTATTCAAAAAGAATGTTGAAGCCGATGAAGATCTAAAAAATTTATCAGCTGATGTCTTAGCGGAGAAAGAAAATTTTAAGGGGATTACGCTTTTAGAGCGTCTCCTTTTAGAAATTCTTTATTTCAGCCGGACTAATAAACACCTTGATATTGATAACGTTACGCTTTGTAGCGGTTCGCGCTATTCCGATGGCAATGTGCCTAGCGTCGATTTCAACTCCTACGATGGCAAGGTCAGCGTCGATTGGTACGATCCCGACGATGCCGACGACTGCTTGCGTTCTCGTGCAGCGTTTCTTGAAATTAAATCTTGAAACTTTAAGCTTGTTCCCTTTTTCAATCCCGTCATTCGTTTACGAATGACGGGATTTTCTATATAATGGTTTGTGTGTTGGGTCAATATAGCAATTAGACAAAATCTTAGAGAATGTTATAATATTAATACAATTTTATGAGCAAAAAAATAGAAGCTATAATTAAAAAAATAACGCCGGTTTTAGAAAAATATAAAGTCAAAAAGGCTTCAATTTTTGGCTCTTTTGCGCGTGGCGAAGAAAAAGTAGGTAGCGACCTTGATATTTTAGTAGAGCTCGGAGAAATCGGCGGGCTTTTGTCCATGGTTGCTTTAAAAAGGGAATTAGAAACGGCCTCTAAGAAGCGAGTAGATCTTTTAACTTATCGTTCCATTCATCCTCTGCTTAAAAAATATGTTCGGCGCGATGAAATAAAAATTTATGGTTAAAGACGATAGAATTTTTATTTCTCATATTTTAGAAAGCATTAAACTGATTGAGCAATATACTAAAAAAGTTAGTTGGGAGAAGTTTTCTTATGCCTGGTCGATTGTTGACGCTGTTGCGCGCCGGATTGAAATTATTGGCGAAGCGGCCAACAAAATTTCAGATGAGTTCAAGGATAAGCATCGGGATATTCCATGGTTGGATATTATTGGTATGCGAAATTTTTTGATTCATCAGTACTTTGATATTGATGAAAAAGAAGTCTGGCGTACGGTTAAGGAAGATTTGCCGATTCTAAAAAAGAAATTAAAGAAGTTATTATAGTTATTAGACATTAAATTTAAAAAACACTCTCCTTAGCGGAGAGTGTTTTGGTATTGAGGATTTTTATTAACCATTTTTGACCATTAAACCCAATTAAATCCCTCTTAAGCATTTATTTTCAACACCACCGCCTCCTCCTTGTCGCTCAAATCAATTCGGACCTTGTCGCCGTCTTTGATTTTTCCTTCAATGATTTCTAAGGCCAATTCGTCTAAGATCATGGTTTGGATAATCCGTTTCAGTGGCCGGGCGCCATAAGTTATATCATATCCTTTTTCCGCCAGGAGTTTTTTAACTTTCGGGCTAATCTTGATTATGATATTTTTATTTCCTAAACGCTTCGCCACTTTTGTTAATTCTAAATCAACGATTTTTTCAAGGTCTTCCGGCTTTAAACTCTGGAAGAGGACGGTTTCATCAATGCGGTTAAGGAATTCAAGTTTGAAATGATTTTTTAAAATCTTATCGATTTTTTCTTTCATTTCACTGGTTCTAAGGCGGGTCGCCTGATCCTTATCGCTCTCATCGGTAAAGCCGATTGAGTATTGTTTGATTATCTCATTCCCTAAATTAGAGGTCATGATTACAATCGTGTTTTTAAAATTAACGACGCGGCCCTTGGAGTCGGTTAAACGGCCGTCATCCAGGATTTGTAAAAGCATATTGAACATATCCGGATGCGCTTTTTCAATTTCGTCAAACAGCACGACGGAATAAGGATGGCGCCGGACCTTATCAGTCAATTGGCCGCCGTCGTCATGGCCGATATAGCCGGGCGGCGAGCCGATCAGTTTCGCAACGCTATGTTTTTCCATAAATTCGCTCATGTCTAAACGGATGAGCGCTTTTTCATCATCAAACATAAAGCGGGCGAGCGCTTTGGCCAGTTCGGTTTTGCCGACGCCGGTCGGACCGACGAAGAGGAAGGAGCCAATCGGCTTTTTCTCTTCGCTGATGCCGGCGCGACTGCGGCGCAAAGCATTGGCGACTGCCTTGATTGCTTCGTCTTGGCCGACGACTTCTTGCGCCAGTTCTTTTTCCGCGTCGCTTAAACGCCGGATTTCGTCCTGGAGCATCTTATTAACCGGAATGCCGGTCCAGCGGGCCACGACTTTGGCAATATCTTCCTCATCCACTTCTTCTTTTAAGATACGCTGTCCTTTCTTTTGGATTTTTAGAAGTTCGCTTTGAAGATTATTGATTTTATTTTCCAATTCCGGAATCAAACTATAACGAATTTTTGCCACTTCGGTTAGATCGCCGCCTTGGCGCTGGGAGATTTCCGCTTTTATTTTTAAGTCCTCAATGTCTTTCTTGGAAGCGCGGATCTGGGAAATGATATTTTTTTCATTATTCCAATGGAGCTCAAGCTGATCGGCTTTTTCGCGGAGCTTAGCCAGCTCGGCGTTAAGCGTTCGGATCCGTGGCGATTTTTTAGCCGTGGTCGCCAGTCCGGCTTTGTTCAGTTCTAATTGTTTGATTCGGCGCTTTAATTGATCGAGTTCGTCCGGCATGGAATCAATTTCCATGCGGAGCGAAGAAGTCGCTTCATCAATTAGATCCACGGCTTTATCCGGCAGAAAACGGTCGCTGATGTAGCGGTTGGATAATTTCGCGGCCGCGACGAGTGCGTCGTCGGTAATCCGGACGCCGTGATGGACTTCATATTTTTCTTTAATACCCCGGAGCATGCTCACAGTATCGTCAATGCTCGGCTCATTAACCATGATTGGTTGGAAGCGGCGTTCCAGGGCTGCATCTTTTTCAATATATTTTTGGTATTCCTTAGTCGTGGTCGCGCCAATCGTGCGCAGTTCGCCGCGGGCGAGCGCCGGCTTTAACATATTAGAAGCGTCCATAGAACCTTCGGAAGCGCCGGCGCCGATTAAAGTATGGAGTTCGTCAATGAACAGAATTATCCGGCCGTTCTGGGATTTTACTTCCTTTAAAACAGCTTTTAAGCGGTCCTCAAATTCGCCGCGGAATTTCGCTCCGGCGACAAGCGCGCCCAAATCTAAAGTAACGATTTCTTTATTTTTCAAATTTTCCGGTACGTCGCCGGCAATGACGCGCTGGGCTAGACCCTCAACAATTGCCGTTTTTCCGGTGCCGGCCTCGCCGATCAAAACCGGATTATTTTTTGTGCGGCGGAGCAAGACCTGCATAATGCGGCGGATTTCCTGATCGCGGCCGACAACCGGATCAAGCTTTTCTTGTCGGGCGAGTTCGGTTAAATTAGTCGTATATTTTTCCAAGACCTTATATTTATTTTCCGGAAAAGGATCATGAATTGTCTGCCCGCCGCGCAGATCCTTTAAAAGCTCTTTGACTTTTTCATATTCAACTTTAAAATCCAAAAGAACCTTTTGCGCCGGAGTCGGAACACCGATAAGCGCGAGCAAGATATGTTCGGTAGAAATAAATTCATCGCCCATACCGTCGGCTTCTTTTTGCGCCCGCTCTAAAACCATGGCCGTTTCCGCCGTGCCCGAGACAGCTTGAACCGGTCCGGTATTCGGGTTAACACGAACGCGCGGCAATTTCTGGATTGCTTTGATTGTGTAATCTTCAATCCGATCAGGATCAATTTTCATTTTTTCCAAAATCGGTTTAATCAGGCTTTCGTTCTGCTGAAGCAGGGAAAGAAGAATATGGAGTGCTTCAATATTTGATTGGCCGTAGGCCGAAGCGATGATCTGGGCATTAATAATTGCTTCTTGTGATTTGTCCGTAAATTTATTGAACATATATTTAAGTTATCAAGTTATAAAGTTGAAAGTTATAAAGTTTAAATTTAAAGATTAAAAATTGGAAGATATTTTAGCGCCAGGTTTCGCGAAGCGAAACTAACACTTTATTATCGACTACGAGCCAGAACAAATATATTTTTATAATTTTGGTATCGAGTAAAATTATAAAAATATATTTGTTTGGCGAGTCAGCGCGAGACAAATACACTTGATAATTAAAAATTTATTTTATCTTTTAGCAGTCCTACATAGAGAGTGCTAACTTAATAGTAATATAATAATTTTTAGTTGTCAATTAGCGTTAATCCGTGTTATTATAATAAAGAAAGCGTGTTATAAAACATGATATTTTGACAATCAAATTCTTTTGAAGATTTTTTATGTTTAGCCATAATTTTTTAACTTATTCCGGAAAAATAATTGCCCAGATTTTAGGGGAAATTTTGTATTTCCCGATTTGGTGGTATAGCATCGGTTTTATCCGGCGGATTAAGGTTTCCTGGAGCTTTTTGCGCGATCGGGAAATCTCTCTCGGCTTCAGCGTTTGGGCTAAGAATATTTTTGTGCCGATGTACGGCCAGCGCGATTTCGCCGGCCGGCTTATTAGCTTTTTAGTCCGCTTAGTCCAGATTATCGCCCGCGGCTTGGTTTTATTTTTATGGCTGATTATTGTCTTACTTGGTTTGATATTTTGGCTGGCCCTGCCGATATTATTGCTTATCGCTTTAGCCTTTCAGTTTTTGAAATAATTTTTTATGCCGGATTTAACTATAAAATTAAAGGAAATAACTTTTACCGAAGAACAGGAACGCGGGGGGCGCGGCGCCTGGTTTTTGGGTCGTTTTTTGCATTGGGGCGCAAATTTAAAAAAATCTTTGATTCTGCTTGATCGGGGCAAACAAAAGATTGATCGCCTGTTGATGTTTTTAACTTGGTTAATAATTTTCGGCGGTTGGGCGGCTTTTGTTTATTGGTTATTCTTAAATCAATCTATCTGGACGGCCGCGCCGATTAAATTATTATTTTTTTGGCGGGCGCCCGATCCTTTAATTCTGGTTTTCTTGCTTTCCTTATGGTTTGATTTGTTTTTAATTTACAAGAACAGCGAGGCCAAAATGGCAGCCAAGAAAATAAATTATCGTTTATTCGAGCAGGCGGAAAATGAAAGATCGCGCCGTCGGGCGGCTAAACGCGACGGACGAATAAAAAAAAGCGGCGGTAAAAAATTTAATGTGGCCGCGGCCTATTCCCGCTCGGCGCGCCAAGCCGTGGAAGACGCTTATCTTTTGGCGCTTAAATTGCGCCAAAGCGAAACTGCGATTATCCATCTTTTCCGGGTTCTCTTGAAAAATAAGGAAATCCAGAATTTATTCATCCGTTTGAATGTGGACGCGAAACGCTTAGTGGAGATGGTTGATCGGCGCTTAGCCAAGCCGCAGGACGAATCCGGTGCCGGTCGCGGTGAATTAGCCCCGGCCTTAGAAGAGGTTTTAGTTCTAGCTTTTGCCGATGCTTATAATTTGCGACAAAATAGCGTTGATGTTTTGAATATTATTTCTTTTTGTTGCGAGAAAGACCCGATATTGGAAGAAATATTATATGAATTGGAAATTGATAAAGATAAGATTAAAAATACTGCGGTTTGGTTTAGGGTTAACCGCCGTTTAGTTGAAAGATATCATGAATATCGGCGTTCGGCGCTTTTAAAACCGGGGGGCAATATGAATCGGGCTTATACCGCCGTAGCCACGCCGACCCTTGATCATTTTTCCCATGATTTAACCGTGAAAGCAAAGTATGGCGCTTCGGATATTTGCGTCGGGCGAGATAAAGAAATCAACGCGATTTTTGAGGCCTTGTCCGGCGGACATAATGGCGTCTTATTAGTCGGTCCGACCGGCGTCGGCAAGAGCGCGATTGTCGAGGGCTTAGCTCAACTAATGGTTGAAGAGAATGTGCCGGAATTTTTAAAGGATAAGCGCCTGGTTGAGCTTGATGTTTCCCGGCTGATATCGGGCGCCGACCCGGGTCAGGCCGAGGAACGCTTATTATCAAGCTTGAATGAAGTTCGGCACTCCGGCAATATAATTTTATATCTTGATAATATTGAAAATTTGATTGGTATCAGCGCCGGTAGTCAGGAGAGCTTGGATTTATCCGAGGTTTTAGCGGAAGCAATCGGTCGGAAAAATTTATATTGTATCGCGGCCGCGACCACGGAAAATTATGCCCGCTATATTGAACGCAGGGCCATAGGCGAAGCGATGACGACGATCGGCGTCAAAGAGCCGGAAGAAAATGAAGCGATTCAGATGTTAGAAACTAAGGTTGGGTTCTTGGAAGGGAAATATGATATTTATATCGTCTACGAAGCTTTGGAAGCGGCGGTTCGGATGTCGTCCCGGTATTTGCGTGATAAGGCCTTGCCGCTTAAAGCCCTTAATTTATTAGAAAAAGCCGCGTCTTTGGTGGCTAAGAAAGCCAAGGATAATCCGGAGGAATCTTTTTGCGGCCGGGAAGCAGTGGCTTTAGCAATTAGTGAGCTTACTGGGATTCCGGCTAATCAGGCCACGGCTTCGGAAAAAGAAAAATTATTAAATTTAGAAAATGAAATCCATAAGCGCTTAGTCGATCAGGTTGAAGCGGTTGAGGCGGTTTCGGCCGCTTTGCGCCGGGCGCGAGCGGAAATGAAAGACGTTAAACGTCCGATTGCCAGTTTTTTATTCTTAGGTCCGACTGGCGTCGGTAAGACCGAATTGGCAAAATCCGTGAGCGAGATTTATTTTGGTGACGAAGAATACCTGATTCGCTTAGATATGAGCGAATATCAATTAGCTGACAGCGTTAAGAAGATGATTGGTGACGTGGACGGAACTTTAGGATATTTAACCGAAGCGGTACGAAAAAAACCTTTTTCTTTGATTTTGTTTGATGAAATTGAGAAAGCGCATCCCGATGTCTTGAATCTTTTTCTCCAGCTTTTAGATGACGGCCGCCTGACCGACGGCCAGGGGCGGACAATCAGTTTTACGGAATCAATCATTATCGCGACTTCCAATATCGGTGCGGTTTTTATCCAAGATCAGATTAGAGCTCAGACCTCATTAAGTATCATCAAGCAGGAGCTTATTGATAATCATCTTAATAAATATCTCCGGCCGGAACTTATCAATCGTTTTGATGGGATTATTGTTTTTAAACCATTGAGTGAAGAAGATGTTTTCGCGATTACGACTTTGATGCTTAAGAAGATGAAGCGGAATTTATCAGATAAAGGCATTGATTTGAAAGCGGATAAAGACGGCGTGGCGATTTTGGCGCAGGAGGGCTATGACCCGAAATTCGGCGCCCGGCCGCTCCGGCGCTTATTACAGGATAAGATTGAAAATATTATCGCTGATAAAATTTTAACCGGCGAGCTTAAGCGCCGCGATACCGTGCTTATCAATAATCGGGCGGCCGTTGAAATTGAAAAGGGCCGGGAATTATAAAATCCTAA
>Ga0172382_10013372_pt1 | contig 10581 bp, 10 predicted proteins | sample Leawel138RmetaG_FD_122245 | JGI IMG/M metagenome (GOLD analysis project Ga0172382, IMG submission 122245) | Leachate microbial communities from a municipal landfill in Southern Ontario, Canada - Leachate well 138R metaG | ecosystem: Engineered > Solid waste > Landfill > Unclassified | place...
ATGGCCTCGCTGGTCGGCGGCGGCGCGCGGGTCCGCCCCGGCGAGGCCTCGCTCGCCCATCACGGCGTGCTCTTCCTCGACGAACTGCCGGAATTCTCGCCGCAGGCGCTGGATTCGCTGCGCCAGCCGCTGGAGACCGGCGCCTGCGTGATCGCGCGCGCCAATGCCAGCGTGTCCTATCCGGCCCGCTTCCAGCTGGTCGCGGCGATGAACCCGTGCCGCTGCGGCATGGCGGGCGAGCCGGGCGCGACATGCGCGCGCGGGCCGCGCTGCGCGGCCGACTATCAGGCGCGCATTTCCGGCCCGATGCTCGACCGCATCGACCTGCGCATCGAGGTGCCGGCGGTTTCGGCCGCCGACCTGATCGCGCCGGCCCGCTCCGAACCCAGCGCCACGGTGGAGCAACGCGTCGAGGCCGCGCGCGATATCCAGCGACGACGCTATGAGGAACTCGGCCTCGACGACGTGACCACCAACGCGCTGTGCCCGACCGGGCTGGTCGAGCGCATCGCCGCGCCCGACATGGCAGGTGCCGCTCTGCTGCGCGACGCCAGCGAGAAGCTCGCCCTGTCGGCGCGCGCCTATCACCGCGTGCTCAAGGTCGCCCGCACCCTTGCCGATCTCGACGGCGCCGCCGCCGTCGGCCGCATCCACCTCGCGGAAGCGATCTCGTGGCGCATGGCAACGGAGCGGCCGGCGCGCGCGGCGTGATGAAGGCGAAGAGCCGGCAGACCAAAGGAAGCGCGACCTGTCGACGCCTCGCCTCGCCGGAGCATCCGCGCCGGACGCAAACGTCCCGGATGCCGGAAGGGAAGACCCGAGCGGGAAACCGCATTCATGAGAATGCCTGTCGCGCGGGTGGATGAGCTACCCCGCATACTGCCGCTCCCGCCTCGAAACGGCGATGACAAGGCAACTGGCCGTCGGGATCGGAAATTCCGAATATCGACCCCGCCCGAAGCTCTTCCCGGTCGCGGCCAACTCCGTCCTCACGATGCGCCCCGGTAGCGCCTTCTCCGGATCATCGAGCAGACCGTCCTTCGAAAACACCTCGATTAGGTAGCGGCGAGCAAGAATCCGGCCAAGCAGTTCCCTCTCGGTGGCCACGTGATGATCCTCCTTCTCATCGTGGCCACGCGCACAACATTCCTGACAATCCCTGCCCACAAGACAGGCCTTGGTCGCCAAAACCCGCAGCGCATGGGGGGCTCCCGAGGGGTGTCCCGACATGCGCAGATCCTCCTCGCCATCGTTCTCTTGCCTTCACGCCACTCATGGAAGGCTGTCTTGACTCCAGTTTGTAGCGCTCGTATAAATTTTCTATAGGAACACTGATCCGATAATAGGAACACATGAGCTCTACCAGTCAATCGCTTTCTCGCGGCTTGGATATCTTGCTGCTGATCGACGCCTCGCCGGCCCCGATGGGGGTGCGGGAGATCGGCAGGCAGTTGAATCTGAGTTCAGCAATCGTGCAGCGGTTGCTGAATACGCTGCTGGGCTACGGCTTCGTCGAGCAGGATCCCGCGACCCGTCGGTACAGGGTCGGCCATCGGTCGATGGTGCTTGGCGCGTCGAACCGTAACGGCGACAACCTGATGCGCACCGCGCACGAACTGCTGCGCAAGCTCTCGGATGAGGAGAGTCTCAACGGTTATATCGGCAGCATTTCTGGCGCCCGGGCCATCTATCTGCTCTCGGTGCCGAGCCGGAGGATCATTCTGCGCGTCGATGCGGGTGAGCCGCTTTCGTTGCACTGCACTGCTCTCGGCAAGGTACTTCTTGCCGCACTTTCGGCGGAGGAGGGCCGAAAGCTCCTCGGCTCCGGCCCGCTGCAAAAGAAGACCGAACACACCATAACCGATCCCGAAACGGTGCTCTCGGAACTTCCGGGTATCCGCAAGCAGGGATACTCGCAGGTGCGGGAGGAGAATCTCCCGGGCGTGATCTCGGTTGCGGCTCCCATCTCGGATGAGATGGGAAAGGTGGTTGCCGGTGTAAGTCTCGCCTATGCAGCCGGAACCATCAGCATACCCCATGATCGCGTCGTCCAACTCGCCGTCGAGGCGGGGCACGCGATTTCGCGCAGCCTCGGCTGCCCCGATGCGATGCTCGACTGCTGGAGACGCGATCAAACAGCCGAAGCCGTCGTTCAATGAGCGTGACCATCTCATCTTGTAACAACCGAACAATGGGAGCTTCCATGTTACGTAATCTTGCTCTGGCCGGTGCCATGCTGCTTTCGGCCTCGTTCGCCGCCGACGCGCAGGAAACCATCCGCATCGGCGCCGCCATGCCGATCACGGGACCCGTCGCCCATGGCGCGCTACAGGAGAAGCGGGGGCTGGAGACGGCCCTTGAGGAGATCAACGCGGCCGGAGGCGTCCTGGGCAAGCCCCTTGAGCTGGTGTACGAGGACAACCAGTGCAATCCGTCGGTCGCCGTGACCGTGACCACCAAGCTGCTCGAGGCGGGAGTCCCGGCAGTCCTTGGCCAGCAATGCAGTTCGGCGGTGCTTGCCACGATGTCGCTTTTCCAGCGCGCCGAGGTGCCGCTGGTTTCCTCCATCGCCACGAATCCGAAGATCTCCGAGCTCTCCGGGGTCGGCGGCAATCCATGGGTGTTCCGTCTCAATCCGTCGGACCGTGAACTGGCCGTCGCGAACGTCAACTATCTGGCCAGCCTCGGCACCATCCAGAAGGTCGCCATCGTAGCGGAAAGCACAGACTATGGCCGCGGCGGCGCGGATGCCTTCGCGGAAGCGGCGAAACAGAAGGGGCTGGAGGTCGTCTCTACCGATTTCCACCAGCTCGCCGCGCCTGATTTCACGACGATAATCGCCCGGCTGCTGAACAACGGGGCGCAGGCCGTCGCGGTCTATCAGGCCCATGCCGACAATGCCAATTTCGCACGCCAGGCCCACGCCCAGGGGCTGAAGGCCATCATGACCGGGAAGCTCAGCCTCGACGGAAATACATTTGCTGAACTTATCCAGCAGGGTGCTTACGACAACGCGGTCACGGCATTCCCGTATTCGCCGGCGGTCGATACGCCCGAGAACAAGGCCTTCACCGCGCATATCCTCGAGAAGTACGGAGAAAGCGCCACTTACGAGACCTTCGCCGGCTATGAATCGCTGCGCATCCTTGCCGAGGCGATCACGCGGGCGGGCAGCGCAGAGCCGGCCGCGATCCGCGATGCGCTGGAGGCGACCAGCTACAAGTCGATGATCGGCGCCACCGTCGATTTCGACGATCACAACCAGGCCCACAACAATGCCGTCATCATCACGGTCGACGATCGTGTTCTTGGCGTCAAAGACGTGTTCCCGACGAAGTAAGAACAGACGATGAGCTACGAGTTCCTTTTGCAGCTCATCGTCAACGGCATCGTGGTCGGCCTGATATACGGGCTGATCGCGGCCGGCCTGGCGTTGCTGTTCGGTATCCTTCACATCGTGAATTTCGCGCATGGCGAGATGGTCATGCTGGCCATGTATGCCATCGCCGTCGCGGTCCCGCTGCTCGGCGGCAGCTACCTGCTCAGCTTCGCCGTGGTCATGGTTGTCGCGGCGCTGGTCGGATGGGTCGCGTCCGGCGGCCTTCTGGCCGTGTTGTCGTCCAAAAGCGGACAGATGGGAATCTTCGAGAAGAGCCTTCTTCTCACCCTCGGCCTTTCCATCGTCCTACTGAACGGCGTGCAGTACATCTTCACCGCCACGCCCATGATGGTGACAACCGATATTCCGGCAGGTGCCTTCACTTTCGGCGGCGTGCGGCTCAGCTACGGACATGCGATGGCCGGTGGAATCGCGATCGTGGTTTTTGTCGGCCTCTATCTGTTCCTGACGCGCACCAACAGCGGCCGCGCGCTCCGGGCGGTTGCCCAGAACCGGGAAGCGGCGCTAATGATCGGGCTCGATCCGGACGCCGTCGCGCGCCGGGCAGTCCTGCTCAGCGTGGTGCTGTGCGCGGTCGGCGGCGCCATCCTCATCCCGCTCTACGTCTTCCAGCCGATCGTCGGCCAGGCGCTGATCCTGAAGGCGTTTGCCATCGTCATCATCGGTGGAATGGGCAATGTCCTGGGCGCGGCCCTGGTCGCGCTCGGCTTGGGGATACTGGAAAGCGTGGTCGGCGGCTTTGCCGACATCGTCTGGCAGAATGCCATCGCGTTCATCGGCATGATCGTCGTGCTCCTGATCCGCCCGCAGGGACTGTTCGCTCCTGCGATGAGGAAAGGATAGAGCGATGTCCCGCACGAACTCCGCTTTCGGGAATCTGTCGCTGGCGGCGCTGCTGCTGGCTGCCGGCATCGCGATTCCGCTTCTGACCCAGTCGTCCTATTTCCTCACGGTCGGCATCACCGCGATGATCTTCACGGTCTTCGCGATGAGCCTGAATATCGTCTACGGATACGCCGGATTGCTGTCTCTCGCCCATGTCGGCTTCTGGGGCGTCGGCGCCTATGTCGCCGCGCTGGTGGTCACGCGGCTGGGAGGCTCCATCTGGGAGGGGTTGATTGCTGCCGCGTTCGTCGCGGCGGCAGGGGGCGTGCTGATCGGCGCCGCGGCGCTGCGCCTGTCCAACCATGCGTTCGTCATCGTCTCCCTCTGCTTCACGCTGCTGATGCAAATGCTTGCGCAGGAGTGGATCGACGTCACCAACGGCCCGATGGGAATTCCGGGACTGCCGGCGCCGAGCATCGGCTTCGGCGACGCAGTCTTCACCTTCGGCACGCCGACGCGTTTCTTCTATCTCACGCTTGCCTTCGCGGTGGTCTCGCTCGGCGCTATCTGGCTCGTCGTCACGTCGCGGATCGGCAGGACGCTCCAGATGATCAAGCATGACGAGACGCTCGCGCGCTCGCTCGGGGTCCGCGTCACCATATGGAAACTGACGGCGATCGCGCTCTCGGCCATTTTCGCCGCTCTCGCGGGCGGGCTCTACGTATTCTACGTCACCATCGTCGATCCGCTTATCTTCGACGTCTACTACACCCAAGTCATTCTCGTGATCGTGATCATCGGCGGGCTGGGCAGTTTCTGGCCTCTCGTGATCGCCGGGCTCATCATCACGGTGCTGCCGGAAATATTGCGGACCCCCAACGAGCTGCGGATGATCAGCTACGGCGTGATCCTGATGCTCGCGGTGCTTTTGATGCCGACGGGAATTGCCGGCCTCGTCGGCAAATTGCGCAAGCGCCCGGCCGCCGCCAAATCCGCAGTGGAGCTTTCGTCATGAGCGCCGTCGCAAATCCGGCTGCGGTCCATCCCTTGCTGCGGGTCCGCAACCTCAGGAGGAGCTTCGCAGGCGTCCACGCCGTCGATGGGCTGGACATCGAGGTGGCCGCGGGCTCCGTCACCGGCATGATCGGCCCGAACGGCTGCGGCAAGACCACGTCGGTAAACTGCATTACTGGCTTTGACCGCAGCTTCACCGGCCAGGTCGACATGGCGCAGACGCCGCTGGCGGGGCGGACGCCGGACGCGATCGCAAGGGGCGGCCTGATGCGGACGTTCCAGGCGATCCGGGTGTTCGACACCTTCACGGTGCTGGAGAACGTCAAGCTGTCGATGCAGAGTTTCGACGGAACGACCGTTTGGCAATCGCTGGTGCGCACGTCGTGGTTCCGGCGCAAGGAGGAGGAAGCCGAGGCGCGCGCCCTTGAGCTCCTCGAACTGGTCGGGCTCCTGCCGAAGGCCGGGGACATGGCGGGTGAATTGTCATACGGGCAGAAGAAGCTGCTCTCGCTGGCGGGCATCCTGATGTCCGATCCGCGTCTGGTGATCCTCGACGAACCCGTTGCCGGCGTGAATCCCACGCGCGCGATGGAGATCGCCGAAATCATCAAGTCGGTGAACGGGCGCGGCACGAGCTTCCTCATCATCGAACACAATATCCCGTTCGTGATGCGCCTGTGCGACAGCGTGATCGTGATGGATCGCGGCAAGCGCCTTGTCCAAGGCACTCCGGAGCAGATTCGCAATGACCCGGCGGTGCTGGAAGCCTATCTGGGAGGGGCGGCCAATGTCGGCGACTGATGCTCTGCTGCGTTGCGAGGGACTTGTCGCAGGCTACGGCGGGCCGCCGATTGTCCGCGATGTCACCGTCGATTTTCCCGGGAAACGGATGACGACGCTGGTCGGGCCGAACGGCGCGGGCAAGTCGACCCTCCTGCGCGCGCTTTACGGACTCACGAAAACCTATGCCGGGCGTATCGTCTATTCCGGACAGCCGATCGAGAATTCGACGCCGCTGCAACGCTACGCCGCCGGCATCGCCTTGGTGCCGCAGGGTCGATGCAACTTCGACCGCATGAGCGTGGCGGAGAACCTGGCTGTATCGGCCCATTCCGTGCCGGCGCCGGAGCGGGCCGCCGCGCTGGACTACGTGCTGGGGCTGTTCCCGAACCTGAAGCCGCTCATGCAGTCGATGGCGGGCAATCTGAGCGGTGGCGAGCAGCAATTGCTGGAAATGGCCATGGTCCTGCAAACCCGTCCGAAATGCCTTCTGGTGGACGAACCCTCGCTGGGCCTTTCACCCAAGATGCAGGCCGGGGTGTTCGAGAAGCTGGCGGGACTTAGGGATGCCGGCATGACGGTTATCGCCGTGGAGCAGAATGTGCGCGTGGCGCTGGCCGTCTCCGACCGCGCCGCGGTCCTGGTGCAGGGCGAAATCGCCTTCGAGGGGCCGGCGGACCAGATATTGGCCGATGACAGGATCCGCAGCGCCTATCTCGGCGGCTAGCCGGCCGGTCGGGCAGCAAGACAAACTGAAGTGAGGAAATATGACTGATCTTCCAGCAATGACGGAACTGGCGAGGGAGCTTCGCGGCAAGTTCTTTCGCGAGGTTTCCGACGACATCATGCTTGTCGTTTCGTCCGAAAGCGCGAACAAGGCGTATCTGTCGGGCTATGTGAGCATGTCCCACGATGTGGCGCCGCATTATCGCTCGGCCGTGCTCTCGACGCGGACGAGCGCGTCGCTCGTCGTCAGCGCCGCGGATGCGGCGCCCGCCTTCGAGCTTCTCGGCGACGCCGGCCTGATTCACCGCTATGGCGAGTTCTATTTCGAAACCTGCGGCGACGTCGAGCCGCGGGACTACAATGTGCGGCCAAAGGCGACTTTCGAAGAGGCCGTGGCGGAGGCGCTCCAGGCTGTCCAGCCGTCGCGGGGGCTCGTCGGCGTCGACCGTGCCGACGGCGACCTTCTCTGGAACCTTGTCCGGGAACTGCTGGGCGACGACCGGGTGATCGACGTCACCGACGCCTTCCGCCGCGCCCGCGCCACGAAGACGCCCGCCGAAGTCGAGCGCCTGCGCCGGGCGACGAAGCTCGTCGAGGCCGGCTTCCGCAGGATCATTGATACCGCCCATGCCGGAATGACCGAGCTTGACCTGGCGGCGCTGATTGCCGAGCGGATGACCGCGGGCGGGGGCGTGCCTCGCTTCGTGTCCGTGACCTCCGGTCCCCGGTCGGCGCTGGCCGACGCCTATGCGACGACAAGGCCGATTGCGAAGGGCGAGCTGATCAGGATCGATGCGGGCTGCACCTTCGACGGATACTGGTCCGACATGGCGCGCACCTTCGTGTTTGGCGGGCCGAATGCACGGCAGGAAAAGACCTATAGGGCGCTTCACCTCGGTCTCGAGGAGGAACTGGCCGCGTTGAAGCCCGGTACGCGGGCCGATGAAATCTTCAGGATCGCCATGGACACGGTCAAGGCGAACGGAATCCCGCACTACAAACGCCAGCATTGCGGTCACGGGATCGGACTTCGCACCTACGATTCCCCTTTGATCAATTCCGTCGACAGGACGGAGCTGTGCGAGGGCATGTGCCTGTGCGTCGAGACGCCGTACTACGAGCTGCACCTGGACGGCATGATGGTGGAGGACACCGTCTATATCGGGGCAGACGGATACGAGCCGATCACGACCATCTCGCGCGAGATGTTCATAATCCCCTGAGCAGGCAAGGCCGGGTTTCCCGACAATTGAAGAACATGATGGAGTAACGACGATGGCGGTTGAGAAAGAGACAGTTTCCCTGGCGACGGGGCAGCGGTCCTTCGGGCCGGGAAAACTGGAGTTCCCGCTCTTTCCGACGCATCTTTCGGGATGTCCGGTGACATCGACCGCGGACATGCAATATCCGCTGGAGCTCACCTACGACTACGGCCGCGTGAAAGGCCTGCGCTTCTCCGGCGCCGGCGCCAGGGAGAGCTGGCAGCAAATCCTGCCGCCGCTTCATCCCAAGGCTTCGATGCCGGTCGGTTCGACGCCTCTGGTCGATGTGTCCGCGATCGTGCCCGAGCGTTTCCGCGACCGCGCGGTGTTCGTCAAGGACGAAAGCCGGAACGCGACCTGGAGTCACAAGGACAGGCTCAACAAATACACGACGAGCGCTGCGCTCCATGACGGCGCCTCCACGATCATCGTCGCGTCGTCGGGCAATCACGGGATCTCGGCGGCGGCCATGGCCAGCCGCGCCGGGCTTGCCTGCATCGTCATCACGATGCCGGAAGTCAGTCCGGCTTTCCGCGACATGATCATCGGCTACGGAGCCTATCCGGTTTTCCTCCCCATCGAGGCGCGCTGGCCCGCCATGCGGGCGCTACGGGACGTGCCCGGCACGTACCCCGTCAGCAATCTGACGCCGGTACATACCGGCCATCCTTGGGGTCCTGAGGGCTACAAGACCATAGCCTACGAAATCCTTGAGGCATTCGATGGGGTGCCTCCTGCGGCTGTGGTCGTGCCGACCGGCTATGGCGAGATGCTGTACGGCATATATAAAGGCTTCCTTGAGGCGAAGCAGCTTGGCCTGACCAAGCGGATCCCGCAACTCGTTTCGGTCGAACCGGCGGCGCGCGGGCCGCTTTACCATGCCCTGCAAGCCGGGAAGGAAGCGGTTACGGTCGAAGCTCGTCCGACGATTCAGTCCGGAACCGGATGCACGGTCAACGGCTACCGTGCGGTGGTTGCAATCCGCGAAAGTAACGGGATCCCGGTGTTGGTGACGGATGAGGCGGCCAAGGCGGCCCACGCCGCTCTCGCCCGTCAGGGCCTCTGGCAGGAATATTCAGCCAGCGCGGCATTCGCGGCGCTCGACAATCTGCAAGGGCTGGAGAAAGAAGGGCCGGTGGTCGTGATCAGCTCCTCCACCGGCCTGAAGGAACCCGCGCAAGCGATGCAGGTCAAGGAAACCAAGCAGGACCTGGATTCGCTGCGGGCCTACCTGAAATCCGAGTTCGCCTTCGAACTTTGAACGAAGGGTGTGCTCTCGCAGCTAGGGCCGCTCCAAGCGTGGTCATATCGGATTTCTCGTTGGCCTGGTGGCGTCGGACCCATTCGCCGGTCGATCAAGGTTCCGGTGTTTCGACAATAAGAAAAAGGTTGTGGCCGCAACCTGACATCGGCAATCATCAAGCTCGCAAAGGGCATGTCGTTCAGGATTGTAGCTGAGGGTGTCGAGTCGCAAGAACAGTTGGATTTCTTGGAGGGCCAAGGGTGCGATCTGGTGCAAGGGTACTACTTCGCACCGGCACTGCGAAAGACGGAGTTTGAGACGCTGTTATCTGGCGCTAACCCACTTCCGAGGAGTGCAGAGTAGTACTGTAGCTTGATGATCAGGGGAAGTTGTGCCATGCAGCATCCGGAGGCGCAAACGCCTATCCAACGCCTGATTCGACTAAGTGACTTTCGCCAACCGCTCGAAACCTGACGTTTACCCATTTCCCGCAAAGTGGATTTGCAGCGGATTTGGTATTGCGTTCCGCTGCAATGCTCAAGCGGCGTGGCCATGCATCCATAACCACACCTGCAGTGTCCGGGTATTCGGCTTCCGCCGATGGCGTCCTCTACGTCCAGTATGAGAACGGCCAGATGACCCCACTCTACAGGCTTCCACTAGCCACCGTTCAAAGCCCCGACCGCATGAGCATACTACCCGGAAAGGTGTTCCAGCCCGGTATGGACTCGGGCAACGTCCAGATCGGCTTTGCCAACGAGGACGGTTGGGCAGCATCGTTTCCGGCGCGGTGGAGAATTCCAACGTCGATATCGCCAAAGAACTGACCGCCATGATCGAGTCCCAGCGCAACTACACGGCCAACTCGAAGATGTTCCAGACCGGCTCCGATCTCATGGACGTGCTGGTCAACCTGAAAAGGTAGCGGTCCCCGAAATCCGAATGTATGTGGATTGCGGCCATAGGGCCGTGATCGGCTTCGAAATACCCGGTGTCAGCGCTGGGCATCTGCCCATCCTGTCCCTCACAAAAGGCGACGGTCCCGCGCCTTTTGTTGCCATTCGCGCCAAATCTCCAATCTGGCCCCTGCGCTGGATCGCTCAACGGGCAAACGCTTATGAGCGGTCCAAACCGGAAATGTCATAAAATATGCGTTTCGTTAGGTTTCGAGAACCGCAAAACGGGTGGCCACGTCATCAGGCATCATGTCGCGCAAGCTTTCCTTCTGCGAACGATTCCTGCGACAGAAATTCCCCTGAAAATTCAATGCCGGTGATTTTGTAGCGATATTCAGGAGTTTTGCCACACACATGCAAACTGGCCGTGCTTTG
>Ga0172382_10013374_pt1 | contig 10580 bp, 10 predicted proteins | sample Leawel138RmetaG_FD_122245 | JGI IMG/M metagenome (GOLD analysis project Ga0172382, IMG submission 122245) | Leachate microbial communities from a municipal landfill in Southern Ontario, Canada - Leachate well 138R metaG | ecosystem: Engineered > Solid waste > Landfill > Unclassified | place...
CCGCGGCGGCGCGGACGGCGAAGGCGGCGGCGAGCCGCGCCGCGGGCAGTCTACGGGTCATTCGGTTCCCCCCCCCCCCTTTGTCGTTGCGGCCAAGTTGGCGCGAACGGCCGGCCAGCGTCAAACCGTCCGCGCAATTGGCGCTTAAGGGGTTCGCCCCCTATATTCGCGCCCGCAAGACGAGGCCCCCTTGAACATCACCCTGGACCTTTCCCGCGCCCCGGCCGCGCAAGCCGCGGCGGCCAAGCCGAACCTGACGGGCCTGACCCGCCAGGGCCTCGCGGCCGCGCTGGTGGAGGCGGGCGTGGTCAAGCCGGAGAAGGCGCGGATGCGCGCCTCGCAGGTCTGGCGCTGGATCCACCACTACGGCGTCACCGACTTCGCCGCGATGACCGACATCGCCAAGGAGACCCGCGCGGCGCTGGCCGAGGCCTTCACCCTGGCCCGGCCCGAGGTGGTCGAGCGGCAGGTGTCCAGGGACGGCACCCGCAAGTGGCTGATCCGCATGGCCCCGGGGATTGAGGTCGAGACGGTGTTCATCCCCGACGTCGGCAGGGCCGGCGCCCTGTGCGTCTCCAGCCAGGTGGGCTGCACGCTGAACTGCACCTTCTGCCACACCGGCACCCAGCCCCTGGTGCGCAACCTGACGGCGGCGGAGATCGTCGCCCAGGTGCAGGTGGCCCGCGACGACCTCGGCGAATGGCCCTCGCCCAAGGAGGACCGGCGGCTGTCCAACATCGTCTTCATGGGCATGGGCGAGCCGCTCTACAACCTCGACAACGTCGCCGACGCCATCGACATCATCGCCGACAACGAGGGCGTCGCCATCTCGCGGCGGCGAATCACCGTCTCGACCTCGGGCGTGGTCCCTCAGCTCAAGGCGCTGGGCGAGCGCACCCAGGCGATGCTGGCCATCTCGCTGCACGCGACCAACGACGCGCTGCGCGAAAAGCTGGTGCCGCTGAACAAGAAGCACCCGATCGCCGAGCTGATGGCCGAGATCCGGGCGTTCCCGGGCCTGTCCAACGCCAAGCGGGTGACCTTCGAGTACGTGATGCTGAAGGGCGTCAACGACAGCCCGGCCGACGCCAAGGCGCTGGTCAAGCTGGTCCAGGGCATCCCGGCCAAGATCAACCTGATCCCGTTCAACCCCTGGCCGGGCAGCCCCTACCAGTGCTCGGACTGGAAGACCATCGAGGCCTTCGCGGCGATCCTCAACCGGGCCGGTTACGCCTCGCCGATCCGCACGCCGCGCGGGCGCGACATCCTGGCCGCCTGCGGCCAGCTGAAGAGCGAGAGCGAGAAGCTGCGGGCCAGCGCCCGTCGCGCCGCGACGCGGGCCGCCGCCGAGTAGGGGCGCGGCGCTGCAACCCCTAGCGGCGGCGCAGCATCGCCTGTAACTCCCCCGTATGCCGAGTTCGCCCGAGATCCAGGCCTTCGCGCAGGGCTTTCCCATCACCCTGCTGCACGCAGGCGTGACCATCCTTCTCCTGTTCCTGGGGGCGGCGCTCTACGTGCTGCTGACCCCGCACCGGGAAATCACCCTGATCCGCCAGGGCAACGTCGCCGCGGCGGTCTCTCTCGGCGGCGTGCTGGTGGGGCTGGCCATGCCGCTAGCCGTTTCGCTGCAGGCCTCGACTTCCACCACCGAGATCGCCATCTGGGGTGCATCGACGGTGCTCGTGCAGCTGCTGGTGTTCCGGCTGGCGGATTTCGTCCTGCACGGGCTGCCGCAGCGTATTCAGGAGGGCGAGATGTCGGCTGCAGCCATGCTGGTGGGCGCAAAGCTCGCCACGGCGCTGATCCTGGCGGCGGCCGTCGCCGGCTGACGTGATGAAGTTCCCCAAGCTCCCCGACTGGCTGGTCTATTCCGCCGCGGTGGGCGCCCTGCTGGTGGCCGCGATCGGCCGCCAGGAACAAACCGACGCTCCCGAGCCGCCGCCGCCCTTCCCCACCGAGGCGGGCGCGCCGCTGGGGCCGGCCACGCCTTTCGATCCCTCGGTGCTGGTCGAGGTTCCGGCCAAGGCCGAGCCCGGGGTCGGCACCGCCTTCTCCATCTCCGACGACGGGGTGTGGCTGACCGCCCGCCACGTGGTCGACGGCTGCGCCACCACCGCCATCGTGGTCGGCGACGGCCAGGGCGTGGCCGCCCAGGTCCACGTCGATCCGCGCAGCGAGGCGGCGATCCTGATCACCGACGGCGGCGCGCCGGCTCTCCCGCTGGGGCTGGACAAGCCCCTTCGCCATGGCGAGCGGGCCTTCCACCTGGGCTATCCGCAGGGCCGGCCGGGCGAGGCGACCTCCCGGCTGATCGGCCGCGAGACCCTGGTCGTGCGCGGCCGCGGCGCGCGCACCGAGCCGGTGCTGGCCTGGACCGAGACCGGCCGCACCGAGACCCTGGCGGGCACGCTGGCCGGGCTGTCGGGGGCGCCGGCGCTGGACGCCGCCGGGCGGGTGATCGGGGTGACCGTCGCCGAGGCCCCGCGCCGGGGCCGCATCTACACCACCGCGCCGGAGACGGTGCGCGCGACGCTCGCCACCCTAGAGGCGCCGGCCGCCGAGACGGAGGAGCCGGCGCCGCTGGCCGGCCCCATCACGCCGGACAACTACGGCCGCGCAGGCGACGACCTGCGCCGCAACCTGCGCATCGCCCAGGTGATGTGCCTGGCCTAGGCCGCTAGGCGCTCGCCGCCGCCTTCTCTTCGGCCTCGGCCTTCTCTGCCCGGCCCTGGCGGGCGGCGACGACGAAGGCCAGCACGATCCCCACCACCCCGATCAGCGTCGAGTAGGCGAAGAAGGCGAGGTAGCCGGCGCCGAGCGCGTGCGGGGTCACCCCCGATTTCTCCATCGCCTGGGCGTAGGCGTCGGGCGGGGTGCGGGCGAACACGCCGGCCAGCCCCGCGAACAGACCGCCGCCGTCGGCGCTGGCCGCCGCCCCCTCGACGATGCGCCCCGACTGCGAGGCGACCAGCTTGCCCGGCAGGGCGTAGAGCGAGGAGAACAGGGCATACTGGGTGGCGGTGAAGCCGGCCGAGGTCAGGCTCGACATGTAGGCGATCAGGCAGGTGCCGGAGAGGCCCGAGGCCACGTTGTCGATCCCGATGGCGATGAACAGCGCCGGAAGGCTGGCCCCCTGCAGCGCCAGCCAGGCGAACACCAGATTGCTCAACGGCCCCGCGAAGGCGCCCAGCACCAGCGCCCGCAGGAGTCCGAGGCGGGCGACGGCGACCCCGCCCAGGCCCACGCCGAGCACCGACATGACCACGCCGAAAACCTTCCGCACCTCGGCGATCTCGGTCTTGGAGAAGCCGAGGTCGGCGTAGAAGGGGTTCATGATGTTCAGCACGAAGTCCGGCAGCCGGTAGAGGCAGATCAGCGCCAGAATCAGCGCCGCGACCCCCCGATAGCGGGCGAAGAAGTCGCGGAGCGGATCGCCCAGGGCCGAGAACAGATAGACGCCGGGCCGCGTGCGCACGCCGGGCAGCGGCGAGGCGGCCAGCGCGATGACGACGAGGCCCACGGCCACCGCGGCGAGCTGGAAAAACACGCCCTGCGGCTTGGCTTCCCAGGCCGCCGTCACGGCCTCGGCCGCGCCGGGCAGGCCGACCGCCTTCAGGCCCGCGGCGAGCAGCGAGGCGTCGGCCGCCAGCCCCGAGCCCATCACCAGGGCGGCGAGGGCGAACAGCGCCAGCCGCGCCAGCCACTCGGGGATCTCCAGCGCCGGCCGCGAGGGCAGGCCCTCGGCATGGATCGGACGGATCTGGTGGTCCTTTTCGCGCGGGGCGGCCAGGGCGCCGCCGACGCCGACCAGCATCAGGGCGGCCATCACCCCGTAGGAGATGTTCCAGTTGAAGGCGTCGGCCAGCAGCAGCGGCGCGGCGCCCGCGGTGATCATGGCGATCCGGTAGCCCCATTGGTAGGCGGCCGCGAGCGCCCCCTGCTTCTCGGTCGTGCCGGCCTCGATCCGCCAGGCGTCGATGACGATGTCCTGGGTGGCGGCGGTGAAGCCGACGAACACCGCGAACGCCGCCATCAGGCCCAGGCTGGCGGCCGGGTTGGTCCCGGAGATCAGCCACAGGCCCAGCATCACCAGGCCCTGGCAGACGATCATCCAAGAGCGCCGGTGGCCGAGGACTGCGTTGAGGACCGGCACCCGCGTGCGGTCGATCAGAGGCGCCCACAGGAACTTCAGCGAATAGGCCAGCGTCGCCAGGCTGAAGATGGCGATCACCTTCAGCGACAGGCCCGCATCGCGCAGCCACAGCGACAGGGTGTCGAAGATCAGGAGGTTGGGCAGGCCCGAGGCGAAGCCCAGGGCCAGCATGACGAGGCTGCGGCGCTCCCCGTAGACGGCGATGGCGCCGAGGGTGCTGGTCTTCTTCTCGGACGTGACGTCGGCGGTCATCGGGCCTCCGGGCGGGCCGGCGTCAAGGCTGCCCGCAGGCGGCCGAAGTTGGCGTGCGCCGCGCGGCCCGTCCAGCGGGCGCTAGGTCGCGGCGCTACCCGGCCCGGGCCCGCTGGGGCTTGCCGGTCCAGCCCGGCCGGGTCCAGCGGGCCAGCGCCGCACGCAGCGCCGCGGGCGACAGAGGCTTGACCAGGAAGTCGTCCATGCCGGCCGCCAAGCAGGTATGGCGGTCGTCCTCGAAGGCGTTGGCGGTCAGCGCGACGATGGGCGTCGGAACGCCGGCCCGGCGCAGCGCCCGGGCGGTGTCGACCCCGGACATCCCCGGCATGCGCATGTCCATCAGCACCAGGTCGAAGGCGGTGAGTTCGGCCGCCTCCAGCGCGGCCTGGCCGCTGGAGACGTGGGTGACGGCGCAGCCCTCCCGGCTCAGGAGAGCCTGGGCGAGCAGGGCGTTGACCGGATTGTCCTCGACCAGCAGCACCCGGGCGCCCGGCGCGATGGCAGGGGCGGCGCGCTCGTCGTCGTCGGTCCGGCCGGCAGGCTCGGCGCCGACGGCGGCCAGCACCCGCTCGGCCAGCGACCTGCGGCGCAGCGGCTTGACCAGATAGCCGGCGAAGCCGGCCTGGCGGTAGCGGGCGATGCGGTCGCGCTGGTTGAGCTCCAGCAGCACCACGGCGGTGCGGCCTTGCGGCCGGCCAAGCGTGCGGGCGCCCTCGGCGAGGGCATGGTCCAGCAGCAGCACGTCGTCGGGCCCCGTCCCGGCCACCACCGCCTCGACGCTGTCGGCGACCACCGCCCGCGCGCCGCAGGCCTCGAGCTGACGACGCGCGCCCTCGCGCACCACGGGGTTGGGGGAGGCCAGGCCGACTGTCCGGCCGGCGAGCGGCGGGGCCGCAGGCGCACTCTGGTCCGGCGCGGCCGCGAACGGAGCCTCGAACCAGAAGGCCGCCCCGCCGCCGGCGGCGGTTCCGATTCCCACCTCCCCGCCCATCGCCGAGGCCAGGCTGCGGGCGATGGCCAGGCCCAGCCCTGCGCCGCCGAACTGGGTGGCGTGCGCCGGTTCGGCCTGGGCGAAGGCCTCGAAGATGCGGTCCCGGGCCTGCGGCGCGACGCCGGGCCCGGTGTCCTCCACGACGAAGCGCAGGCGACGCCCGCGCCGCTCGACGCTCAGCAGGACGCCGCCGGTCTCGGTGAACTTGACGGCGTTGCCGGCGAAATTGAGCAGGATCTGGCGCAGGCGGCCCTCGTCGGCGACGATCCCGCCGACGCCGGCGGGCGCCGCCCAGGCGATCTCCAACCGCTTCTCCTGGGCCCTGGGGCTGAGCAGTTCGCAGACCGAGCGGAGCAGGTCCTCGACGTCCATCGGGGCGAGGCGCAGCTCCACCTTTCCGGCCCCGAGCCTGGCGAAGTCGAGCACGTCGTTGACCAGCGACAGAAGATGCTCGCCGCTTTCGCGCAGGGCGGCGACATAGGACCTCTGCTCGGCCGTCAGGCGGGTGCCCTCCAGCAGGCGGGCCATCCCCAGCACGCCGTTCAGCGGCGTGCGGAACTCGTGGCTGAGCGAGCCGAGTTCCTCGGCGCTCACCGCATTGGTGCGGGCGCGGCGCTTGGCGTTTGCTGTCATTTCAACTGCAGCCCATACGCCAGGGCCGCTTAACGGCTGGTGTGCCTCAGCCGTGCTTCCGGGCCATGTCCTGCGCCAGCGCGAGGAGCGCGGCGCGGATGCGCGGGCGGCGGATGGCGGCGAAGGCGCGGGCCACCTCCAGCGCGCCGGGCACCGCAAGGGCCGCAAAGGTGGCGTCGTCGCCGGCGCTCGCCTCGTTCTCGCCGACCAGCCAGCCGACGCTGACGCCGAGGGCCGAGGCGATGCCCACCAGCTTGGAGCCGGAAACCCGGTTGGCCCCGCGCTCGTACTTCTGGACCTGCTGGAACGAGACGCCGATCTTCGCCGCCAGTTCGCCCTGGCTCATCTTCAGATAGGTGCGGCGAGACCGGATGCGGGCCCCGATCGCCATGTCCACCAGATCCGGACGGTCCAGATCGCCTTGATCCATTCAAACCCCCAAGGACATCTTCAGGCGCTCGCGATAGACTAAGTAGACGAGCGAGCGTGTGAGTCCCTATTGTTCTCGCTATGCGCGAGGCGGATGTTGTGCAAGACCCGAAGATCGAGCTCTTGACGCCAAGAGAGCGCGAATGCCTGCGCCTCGTCGACCAGCACCTCTCCTCCAAGCAGATCGCCCGCGCTTTGGGCATGTCGAAGACCTCGGTCGACACCTATTGCGACCGGGCCCGCCGCAAGCTCGGCGTCGGCGACCGCTACCAGGCGGCCCGCCTGCTCGCCCGGCACGACCGGGACGCGCCTGTCCTGATCGGATCAGGACAGGACGCGATCAGGACAGACAGCCTCGCCGAGCCATGGCCGGATCGCTCCAGTTCGGGAGGAGCGACCCATGGACACCTTCGAGAAGACTTGCGGCGACCGCACGGCGATCCACAACGCACTCCAGCTGAGGGCGGAGATCGACAGCTTCCAGAGCCGCTGGCCCACCCAGGAGCCGCGTCGCCTGGAGGAGGACCCGATGCCGACCTTCTCGTGGCAGCAGCTCGAGCGGCAGCTCTTCGATCTGGCGGCTACGGCCGCCCAGGCGGACCTGGCGGAACATCTGGTTTCCGCCACCCGCAAGATGTCGCGCTTCAAGCCGCCGGAAATGGTGCTGCGCGAGATCCTCTGCCTCACCTGGGTCCTGCTGGACGAGAACTTCAAGCCTGGCGAGGAGCTGGAGGACTTCATGGGTTAGGCATCGCCGCGCGCCTGGGACTGATCCTGGGCATGGCGGTCGCCTCGGCCCTCGCCTTCGGGGCCATCCTGGCCGGCCTCCACGCCCTGCAGAGCCTCGTCTAAACCAAGCCGAAACCTTTTCGGCTGACCTCGAAATAACTCCGATATTCAAAATCATTCGACGCGCCGCGGACCGGCGGCGCGTAGGGAGCCGACTCATGCTCAAGCAACGTCGTCAATTCGCCGAACACGTCGCCGCCAGCCTCTTCGAGGCGGAAGACGCCATCGACGCCGCCCTGGCCAAGTGCGCGGCGCTCGCCGGGGTCATGCCGCTGCGCAAGGAGGCGGGCCTCTCCGCCCTCGTCGGACAGGACGCCGTCGAGTGGACCACCCGTTCGATCGCGGCCCTGGCCGAAGCCCGCCGGGCGATCTGCGAGGCCCACAAGCAGCTCGACGAGGCCAAGACCCAGATCGGCCTGGGCGCGGTGACCATGGGCGACCCGGGGATGCCGAAGCCGCAGAGCGCGTCCGAGCCGCAACGCCTGCGCCACGTCCGCGCCGCCTGACCGGCGCCCACTTGCCAAGGCATCGCGGGCTTGCGCATGTCACGGGCTGACGCCTGCGGCCTGTGCGAGCCCCGATGTTCTTCTACTACTTCGGGAACGTCTTCGAATTCACCGTCCTGCTCGCCGCCTTCGTGGCGGGCGGGCGGGACGAGCGCATCGTCGGTGCGGCCCAGCTCCTGAACATCGCCTGCTACCGCCTGCTGGCCATGAGCGGCTGGTCGAGGCCCGAGTGGCTGGTGCTGGCGGCCGACGCGGCCCTGCTGGCCGTGCTGCTGACTCTCGCCATGCGCACCACCCGCTGGTGGCTGCTGTGGGGTTCGGCCTTCCAGCTGCTCATCGTGGTCATCCACCTGGCGATGATCGCCGACCCGACCGTTCGCGCCCGCAGCTACGCGACCGGGACGATCATCTGGGCCTATCTGGTGTTCATCGCGCTGGCGGTCGGAACCTTGGGCGCGTGGCGCGCCAGGCGCACGGCCCGCGCGACGGCCGCGCCCTCCGCTCAGCCCAGCGCCGATTCCCCCACCGGCGCGCCGACCCTGCGGTAGATCAGCGCCTCGGCGACGTGCACACGGCGGACGGCGGGAGCGCCGTCCAGGTCGGCGATGGTGCGGGCGAGCCTGAGCGTGCGGGTCCAGCCGCGGGCGGTGAGGCCGGCGGCTTCGGCGGCCCGGGAAAGCAGGGCGCGTGCGGACGAATCGAGATCGCAGATGGTCTCCAGCCACTCGCCCTGAGCCAGGGCGTTGAGGGCCGGCGCGCCCTCGCCCGCCCCCTTGGCGCGCTCGGCGGCGAGGTCGCGAGCGGCGGCGACCCGGGCGGCGGCCTCGGCGGTCCCCTCGGCCGGCGGCGCAAGGGCGAGGTCGGCGGCGGTGACCGGCGGCACTTCGATCTGCAGGTCGATGCGATCCATCAGCGGCCCGGACACCCGGCGCTGGTAGTCTGCCTGGCAGCGCGGGGCGCGCCCGCAGGCGCCCTTGCCGGCCCCGCCGTGACCGCAGCGGCAGGGGTTCATCGCCGCCACCAGCTGGAATCTGGCCGGATAGCGGACGTGGGCGTTGGCCCGGGCCACCATCACCTCGCCGGTCTCCAGCGGCTGGCGCAGGGAATCCAGCGCCTGGGCGGAGAACTCCGGCAGCTCGTCGAGGAACAGCACGCCGTTGTGGGCCAGCGACACCTCGCCCGGCTTGGCGCGCACACCGCCGCCGGTGAGCGCGGCCATGCTGGCCGAATGGTGCGGGCTGCGGAACGGGCGGGCCCGGGTCAGCTCGCCCTTGGCGATCAGCCCGGCCACCGAATGGACCATCGAGGTCTGCAGCAGCTCCTCCGGCGACAGCGGCGGCAACAGTCCCGGCAGGCGCTGGGCCATCATCGACTTGCCCGATCCGGGCGGGCCGACGAAGCAGAGGTTGTGGCCGCCGGCCGCGGCGATCTCCAGCGCCCGCTTGGCGTTCTCCTGGCCCTTCACCTCGCGCAGGTCGGGGACCCGCTCGCCGTCCAGCATGCGGCCGGGCTGCGGCGGGGCCAGCACCTGGGTCCCGCGGAAGTGGTTGACCAGCGCGATCAGCGAGGGGGCGGCGAGGATACGGGTCTCGCCCGCCCAGGCCGCCTCCGGCCCGCTGGCCTCGGGGCAGATCAGGCCGAGCCCCATGGCGCCGGCCGCGACGGCCGCAGGCAGGGCGCCGGCGATGTTGGCGATGGTTCCGTCGAGGCCGAGCTCGCCGACCGCGGCCCATCCCTCCAGCACGTCGGGCGGGATGATCCGCATCAGCGACATGATGGCCAGGGCGATCGGCAGGTCGTAGTGGCTGCTTTTGACGTATCCTCTTCTCATATCATCCCGTGCCGGCGACAAGTTGTCCAGCGAAAGGCGGCCGGGTCGCGGAGGTCAACATCGCGCAGCGGCTCGGCCGCCGTCGCCGCACTACTCGCGTGGAAAGCACAAGTCCGAGCAAGCGGCAGCTTGCGAGGCACTGAGCCACCTCTGCGGCCTTCGCGAGCCACGACTCGTTCTCATACGGCGAGCCATCGAACACCTCGATGCCTCCGCTGTCTCTGCCCCCCAAGGTGACGCGACCCCGTTTCTCAACCAGCCGGAGTGAGATCCTCGGTTGATCAGAGCCTTCGTGAGGTGGGTGGCAAGAGGCCGGCGCGCGTAGCCATCAGTCTGCGCAGCGTGCCGGCCGGCCTGGCCGCAGAGGGCGCTGGCGTGAGCCCGAGGCGTAAGCCAGCAGAGCCGGAGTGAGGGCGCGCCTCGTTGTAGCCGCACCACTAAGCTTGCAGCACCGCCTGTGCGTGCGGCAAGGGCGGAAGAGCATCTCTTGAGCAGCTCATCGCGCAGATGGCCGTGGAAGCTCCCGATGAAGCGGTTGGGCGTGTAGGAGGTCGCAGCAACGTCGCCACACTAACCTCAGCTGCGGCTTATCCCCCATCGCCTCGCGCCAGCCCGCGTCTGCTGATCACATTTAGTGGCCAGCACTGCTGCGTGATCCTTCTTCGGGTAGATCTTGCAGTTGTACTCGTCGGCAGCGATGCGTTCAAAACGGAGTACCGCCGGCCTCTCCACGCCGAGTATGGGACGGAGACGGACACGATGGGTGTTGTTGTAGAAATGCGTGAAGTGCGCCTCGATATCTTCGTCGCCAAAGTGGAAGGTCGCGAGCTTGTCCTCGTAGGGGCCAAGTCCGAAGTACGCCGGCAACGTCGCTGACGTGACCCCCTGAATTTCCGCCAGGTGAAGCTAGAGTCCGACCCAGGAAAGGGACGGACGAATGAAGCGATCAAGGTTCACGGAAGAGCAGATCATTGGGATCTTGCGCGAGCAGGAGGC
>Ga0172382_10013377_pt1 | contig 10578 bp, 8 predicted proteins | sample Leawel138RmetaG_FD_122245 | JGI IMG/M metagenome (GOLD analysis project Ga0172382, IMG submission 122245) | Leachate microbial communities from a municipal landfill in Southern Ontario, Canada - Leachate well 138R metaG | ecosystem: Engineered > Solid waste > Landfill > Unclassified | place...
CACCAGGCGGCCGCCGTCCACCTTCACCTCGCCGGGAAAGCGGCCGTGGGTGGAGTCGTAGCGGGTCAGGTAGCGGATGGTGTCGACATCCGCCAGTTCGTTGATGGCCACCACCTTGAGGCGCGAGGCGAGGCCCCGCTCGTGGATCGCCCGGAACACCGAGCGCCCGACGCGACCGAAGCCGTTGATGGCGAGGCGCGCCATCAGGCGAGCAGTGCCTCGACCCGGGCCACCAGGTTGGCCTCGGTGAAGCCGAAATACGTGAACAGCTCGCCGGCGGGGGCGGAGGCGCCGAAGCTGGTCATGCCCACCACATCGCCGTCAAGGCCAACATACTTGCGCCAGAAGTCGGCGTGGGCCGCCTCCACCGCCACCCGGGCGCGCACCGAGGGGGGCAGCACGGTGTCGCGCCAGGCGCGATCCTGGGCGTCGAACAGCTCGGTGCAGGGCATCGATACCACCCGCACCCGGCGCCCGGTCTCGGCGAGCCGGTCTGCCGCCGCCATGGCGAGGGCCACCTCGGAGCCGGTGGCGATGAGGATCGCCTCGGGCTCGCCGGCGCAGTCCCGAAGCACATAGCCGCCCCGGGCGACGGCCGCCAGCTGGGCGTCGTCCCGCTGCTGGTGGGGCAGGTTCTGGCGGGAGAAGATCAGGGCGCTGGGGCCGTCCCGGCGCTGGATGGCGGCCTTCCAGGCAACGGCGGATTCCACCGCGTCGCAGGGGCGCCAGGTGCGCATGTTGGGGGTGGTGCGCAGGCTGGTGAGCTGCTCCACCGGCTGGTGGGTGGGGCCGTCCTCGCCAAGGCCAATGGAGTCGTGGGTGAACACGAAGATGCTTTGCTGCTTCATCAGCGCCGCCATGCGCACGGCATTGCGGCAGTACTCCATGAACACCAGGAAGGTGGCGCCGTAGTTGATGAAGCCGCCGTGGAGGGCGATGCCGTTCATGATGGCCGCCATGGCGAACTCCCGCACGCCGTAGTGCAGGTAGTTGCCGCCGGCGTCGTTGGCGGCGATGCCCCTGGAGCCTTTCCAGATCGTCAGGTTGGAGCCCGCCAGATCGGCGGAGCCGCCAAACAGCTCCGGCAGCAGCGGGCCGTAGGCGTTCAGGCAGTTCTGGGAGGCCTTGCGGCTGGCGATGGTTTCGCCCTTCGCCTGACAGGCGGCGATGTAGGCATCCGCCTCGGCGACGAAGTGGGCGGGCAGTTCCCCGGCGAGGCGGCGCTCCAGTTCCACCGCTTCGGCGGGGAAGGCGGCGCGGTAGGCGTCGAACCGCTGCGCCCAGGCGCGCTCGGCGGCCTTGCCCTTCTCCCGGGCGTCCCAGGCATCGGCAATTTCGGCGGGAATGTGGAACGGCGGGTGATCCCAGCCCAGTTGCCGGCGGGTGAGGGCGATCTCCTCCGCCCCCAGGGGCGCGCCGTGGCACTCCTCCTTGCCCTGCTTGTTGGGGGAGCCGAAGCCAATGATGGTCTTGCAGCAGATCAGGGTGGGCCTGGCGGTGTCGGCGCGGGCCGCGTCGATGGCGGCGCGGATGGACTCGGGATCGTGGCCGTCGACGGCGGGGATCACCTGCCAGCCGTAGGCCTCGAAGCGCTTCACGGTGTCGTCGGTGAACCAGGCGGGGGCGTGGTCGCTGCCGTGAACCTCGCCGTCGATGGAGATGCCGTTGTCGTCATAAAAGGCGATGAGCTTGCCAAGGCCCAGGGTGCCCGCCAGGGAGCAGGCCTCGTGGGAGATGCCCTCCATCAGGCAGCCGTCGCCGAGGAAGGCGTAGGTGTGGTGGTCGATGATGTCGTGGCCGGGGCGGTTGAACTGGGCCGCCAGCACCTTCTCGGCGATGGCCATGCCCACCGCGTTGGCGACACCCTGGCCGAGGGGGCCGGTGGTGGTTTCGACTCCGGGGGCCTCGCCGTACTCGGGGTGGCCGGCGGTTTTCGAATGCAGCTGGCGGAAGTTTTTCAGCTCGGCGATGGGCAGGTCGTAGCCGGAGAGGTGGAGCAGGGAGTAGATCAGCATGGAGCCGTGGCCGTTGGAGAGCACGAAACGGTCCCGGTTGGGCCACTTGGGGTTGGCCGGATTGTGGCGCAGGACATCGTTCCACAGCACTTCGGCGATATCCGCCATGCCCATGGGGGCGCCCGGGTGGCCGCTGTTGGCTTGCTGGACGGCGTCCATACTGAGGGCGCGGATGGCATTGGCGAGGTCGCGGCGGGCTGGCATGGGGGTGACACTCCTGGAGATTGGGGCGAATGGCGCGCCCGGTGACGGGCCGCCTGGAGAAAAGGGCGGCCATTTTCCCCCAGCGGGGCTGCTCAGTAAATAGCCAAGGGGAAATGGCGCCGCATTGGCACTCTGACGACACGACTGGCGCAAAACCGATACACCCCGTTGTTGAGCCGGTCTCCCGCGGGGGTAGAATCCCTCGAACATAATCCGCGGCCGACGCTCCGGTCAGGCCGCCCCAATCCGCCGGAGAAAACCATGATCCCACCTTTCAGCGGCCCCGCCCTCGGCAACATCATGCAGATTGCGTGGGTGACCCCCGACCTGGAAAAGAGCCTGGCGCTGTTCAAGACCCTCTACAAAGTGCCCGACTTCCTGGTGATGGAAAACCGCTTCCCGGCTGACGTGTTCGGCGAGCGGGGCGAAATGCACCTGCGCATCGCCCTCGCCAATGTCGACAATATTCAGCTCGAACTCATCGAGCCCATGGGCGGCGGCATCGATCGCATCTACCGCGACGCGCTGCCCGGGGACGGCAGCCACGCCAACGTCCTCCACCACATCTGCATCAAGGTCGACGGCACCGAAGACGACTGGGATAGCTACGTGGCGGGTCTCGGCCCCGACCGCCCTGTTGCCTATATCGGATACATTCCCGGGGTGCGCTTCCTCTACACCGACGAGCGCGCAACCCTCGGCGTGTATGTCGAGCACGTCTGGTTCAGCCCGGAAATCGAAGCCCAGATGGCAAGCGCCATCCCCACCTACCGCACCCGTTGAAGGAAGTGGACATGTCCCAATACAGCACACTCAACCATATCGTCCTGCCCATGATCGCCTGGGACCCGGCGCGGCCCGCCGAGCGCATCAACGACCACATTCTGATGGCCCACGCCACCTCGAACGCCTATGTGGTGACCGCCGACGAGGGCGACGTGGTGATCAACACCGGCACGGCCCAGCAGGGCGCGCGCATCCGCGAGAAATTCGAGCAGCTGCTCGGCCGCCCCCTGAAGGTGGCGAAGATCATTTTCACCCAGAGCCACCCCGACCACATCGGCGGCTGGCAGGCCTTCGCCGGGCCCGACACCGAGATGATCGGACAGCGGATGTTCGGCCAGATCTGCGCCGAGCGCAAAATGCTGGGGGGTTTCTTCGGTCCCCGCAACACCCGCATCCTGGCGGCGATGATTCCCCCCAACACGGGGAAAAACCCCGGCACCGCCCACAACTGGTTCGACACCCCCGATCCGGCGCCCCTCGCCACCTTCGCCGACGAGCTGGAATTCACCCTCGGTGGACGGCTGTTCCGCCTGCTCAGCATCTCCAGCGGCGAGACCCTCGACAGCCTGGCGGTGTCCATCCCCGCCGAGGGGGTGGTGTTCACCGGCAACTGGTCCGGGGCGATCTTTGGCGCGCTGCCCAACTTCTACACCGCACGGGGAGACCGGGACCGCTCCATCCCCGGCTGGCTGAAGGAGTGCGACCGGCTGCTGGCCCTGGAACCGACGCTGCTGATCACCGGCCACGAGCAGCCCATCGCCGGCAAGGGTGAGATTGCCGCCCGCCTCGGCAAGCTGCGGGACCTCATCCGCCACATTCACGATCACACCGTCAAGGGGATGAACGCCGGCGCCACCCTCCCGGAGATCCAGGGGAGCCTGGTGATTCCGCCGGACCTGACACCCCGGGATGGCCGCTGCGAAGCCCACTGGATCGCCCGCAGTGTCTGGGAGGAATACGCCGGCTGGTTCCGCCACGAACGCACCAGCGAGCTCTACGCCACGCCGGCGAGCGCCGTCTGGCCGGAGGTGGTGGCGATGGCCGGCGGCGCGGCGGCACTGGCCGAGCGCGCCCAAGGCCACCTCGCCGCCGGCGACATCGAAAAGGCCCTGCACCTGATCGAAATGGCGGTGACCGCGGAGCCCCGCAACCGCCAGGCCCTGGAAACCGAGCTGGCGATACACGAAGCACTGGTGGAGCGCACCGGGGGCAGGATCTTCGATCTGCTCGGCTGGCTCGAAGGGCGCATCATGGCCACCCGTGCGGCCCTTGCCGCACTCGACTGACGGGCAACAGTTCAGGCAAACAACGCCGCCCCCGAACTGGCGCCCTCGGGGGCATGAACCGGCGGTAGGTCGCGATGACCGCCAGCGATCCTGGGTGACGGGCTGTCCCCCGCCGCTGGCGGCGTAAACGCGGTATGGGCGAGATCGTCCTAGCGCTCATCCAGCCCCAGGGCATGGCGCATCACCTGATAAATAAAATTCTGCTCCTGCACCCCGTGGATAAGGTGGGCCCAGGGGCCGGCGGCGTAGATGGCCACGTCCTCGCCGCCGTGGGTTTCGGAGTAGTGGGGCACCAGCGCCTCCTGGTAGAAGTCCCGGTGGGTGGTGTCGACGTCGGTGAGGTCGGCGCGGCCCGGGGTGCCGCCCTTGCGCTCCCGCTCGGTGATGGCCACCCCGGCGGCGTGGCCGGGCCCGTTGGCGTAGCCCACCGTGGTGTAGGGCTTGCCGTCGAGGGCCCTGTAGGGTTCGCCCTCCGGCTCGCCACGGGCGTCGTTGCTCACCACCTTGCCGAGAATCGGGTTGCCCCGGGTGGGGTAGCCCGCCAGGGTCAGCACGTGACTGTGGTCGGCGGTGACGATCACCAGGGTGTCGTCGAGGCTCACCCGGTCGAGGGCCGCCTGGACCGCCGCGGCAAAGGCCTGGCCGTCGCTGAGGGCCCGGTAGGCGTTGCCGGCGTGGTGGGCGTGGTCGATGCGGCCACCCTCAACCATCAGAAAGTACCCGCTGTCGTCCCGGGCGAGGCGCTCGATGGCGAGGGCCGTCATCTCCGCCAGGGCGGGCTCGTCGCCGCCGAGGGCCTCCCGGTCCGCCTCGAAGTGCATATGGGAGGGCTCGAACAGGGCCAGGATCCGCGGGGTGTCGGGTTTCAGGCCGTCGAACTGCTCCCGGTTCCAGACATAGGCGCCGCCGGGGTGGCGCCCCTGCCACTCGGCGATCAGGTTGCGGCCATCCCCCCGGCGGCCGCTTTTATCCGGGTACTCCGGGTCCGCTTCGCCGGCGGGCAGCAGGTGCTGACGGCCGCCCCCCATGATCACCTCGATGCCATCCCCGTGGCTGAATTCCACCAGCTGGCGGGCGATATCAGCGCACTCCTCACCCATCTCCCGGGGTACCTGGGTGTCGTCCTCCCAGTCGCGATTCGGGCTGTGGGCGTAGGTGGCCGCCGGCGTGGCGTGGGTGATGCGGGTGGTGGTGACGATGCCGGTGGCAAGTCCCCTGGCCTCCGCCTCCTCCAGCAGGGTGGGCAGGGAGGCGGCGGCGCTGCCGGCGCATTCCCCGGTGACTGCCTCCGGCCCCAGGGCGATCACCCCGTCGCGGGTTTTCACCCCGGTCATGATGGCGCTCATGGTGCCGGCGGAGTCGGGCACCTGCTGGTTGGTGTTGTAGGTCTTGGCGAGGGCCACGTGGGGGAAGCGCTCGTAGCTGAGGATGTTCTCCTCCCCCGGGCCGCCCCGGGACTGGCCATCGAAGATCCGCGTGGCGGTGACGGTGGCGACGCCGTTGCCGTCCCCGACGAAGAGAATGACGTTTTTCGCCCGGCGGGTGTTGGGCTTGACCGCCAGGGCCGCTTCCAGGGCGGCGGCGCCCTGTTCGCGCCAGTAGGCGGTGGTGTGGGTCTCGTCCCCGGCGCTGGCGCTGCTGGCGGCGAGCAGCAGCGCGGCGAAAAATCCCGGTTTTGGCATGGATGGGGTCTCCTTTGTCTATTCCGATGCAACGGTGGCTCGGCACACCTCAGGGGCTGCCGTAAAACTGGCTGAACACCAGGGTCAGCACCGCGATGCACACCAGATTCAGCACGAACCCGGCGCGAATCATCGTTTGCTGCCGCACCATCCCGGTGCCGTGCACCAGGGCGTTGGGGGGCGTGCCCACCGGCAGCATGAAGGCGGTGGAGGCGGCGACGCCGATGGCGAGGGCCGCCTGGGTGGGGTCGAGCATATCCCCGGGCAGCGCCACGAACAGGGGCACCAGCAGCGCGGCGGTGGCGGTGTTGCTGGTCACTTCGGAGAAGAACACCACGAAAGTGACCAGCGCCATGATCACCAGCACCACACCCCAGCCCTCGATCAGCCCGGCGAGGCCAAGGCCGAGGAATTCGCTGGCGCCGCTGGACTTGAGCAGGCCGTTGAGGGTGAGGCCGCCGCCGAACAGCAGCAGCACGCCCCAATCTGTGGACTTTTCGATCTGCTGCCAGCGGGCGACGCCGGTGGCGGCGATGAGGCCGAGGGCCAGAAGCGCCACCCAGGTATCCATGTCGTCGCCGACCCCGAGCAGTGCCGACAGGGGCCGGCCAAACAGCCAGCCGATGACCGTGATGGTGAATATCCCGAGCAGGACGCGCCGTTCCCGGGTCCAGGCAAAGGCTTCGACCCGAACCTCCAGCCGGGCATCCTGGAAATCCGGGCGCAGCACCCGCGCCAGCACCACCATCATCAGGGGCCACAGCACCACCACCAGGGGCACCCCGATATACAGCCAGTCGACGAAGGACAAACCCAGCTCCGCCGCCACGATGGCATTGGGGGGCGTGCCGATCAGGGTGCCGACGCCGCCGATACTGGCGGAATAGGCAATGGCCAGCAGGCTGAAGGCCCTCGTGGCGTAGGGCAGATCCGGCTTCTCACTCAAAAGACCCAGCACCAGGGGCAGCATCATGGCGGTCACGGCGGTGTTGCTGATCCACATGGACAGCAGGGCGGTGGCCAGCGCCAGCAGCAACACCCCCCGGTCCAGCCGCCCGCCGGTAAGCCGCAGGATCGAATCCGCCAGCCAGCGGTCGAGCCCCTGGATATGCATGGCGGCGGCGAGGGCAAAGCCGCCGAGAAACAGAAAGATGATGGGATGGGCGAAATTGGCCAGCGCGCCCTTCACATCCAGCAGCCCGGTGGCCACCGCCAGCAGCGGTATCAGCAGTGCGGTGATGGTGATATGGAAGGCCTCGCTGATCCACAGGTAGGCGATCACCCACAGCAGGGCGAGGGCGGTGACCACCTGCCCCTCGGCCTCCACACCCAGGGTGATGGCGGCGATACCCGCCGCCATAATGGCGCCATTGACGATACTTTTATTCATTATTGTTCTCCGCTGAATAGCTCTCCGCCGCAGGGGAGCCGGCATTCCCTGTCACGGGCACCTGGCCGCCGCAGGGCGGCAGTCTAGCACCCCCCTGGCGCACCCGCAGCGGGGGCCCCTCGGGGCCCCGTATATCAAAATCTTTTGATATAAAGAAAAAGCATGCTAGCATCCCCGCCCATGAACCTGCCGCTCTCCGCCCAGCCCCCGGCCGCCGCACTGGACACCCTCGCCGCCCTGATGAAGGCCGCCGGGGATCCCTTGCGCCTGGAAATCCTCCGGGTGCTGCGCAACAACGCCTTCGGCGCCCTGGAGCTGTCGGACATCTTCGCCATGCGCCAGAACGCCATGAGCCACCACCTGAAGATCCTCACCCGGGCGGGCCTCGTCACCTTCCGCCGCGAGGGTACCCACATCTTCTACCGCCGGGTGGCGGATGGCGGCGATGCCCTGCACGGCGCCATCCTCGCCGCCCTCGACGCCGCGCCCCTGGCGGACGACATCCTCGCCCGCATCCGCGCCGTGGAGGATGCCCGCGCCGCCGCCTCCCGGGAATTCTTCCGGGCCAACGCCGCCAAGTTCCGCGAGCAGCAGGATCTGATCGCCGGCCACCCCCAGTACGGCGAGGCGGTGGTGGCGACCCTCGATCGCCTGGCGGGCAACGGCGAGCGCAGCGCCATCGAGGTGGGCCCCGGTGAAGGGGAACTGCTCGCCGACCTGCACCGCTGCTTTGCCCGGGTCATCGCCCTCGACAACTCCGCCGAGATGCTGGAGCGCTCACGCCAGTTCGCCGCCGCCCGGGGCCTCACGGGCATCCACTTCATCCACGGCGACACCGCCAGCGCCCTGGCCGGGGGCCTTCGGGGGGATCTGATCACCCTCAACATGGTGCTCCACCACACCCCGGCGCCGGCGGCGGTGATCGCCGACCTCGCCCGGGTGCTGCGGCCCGGCGGCGTGCTGCTGGTTACCGAACTGTGCCAGCACGACCAGGACTGGGCGCGGGGCGCCTGCGGCGACCTGTGGCTCGGCTTCGAGCCCGACGAACTCACCCGCTGGGCCGCGCAGTCGGGCCTCGTCGACGGCGGCACCGAATACCTGCCCCTCAAGAACGGCTTTCGCGTTCAACTGCGACAATTCATCCGGCCCGAGACAGGCGAGGGCCCGCCAACACAAGGGAATAACCCATGAGCGACTACACCCTGTTTACCTCTGAATCGGTCTCGGAAGGCCACCCCGACAAGATGGCCGACCAGATCTCCGACGCCGTGCTCGATGCCATCATCGCCCGGGACAAACAGGCCCGGGTGGCGGTGGAAACCCTGGTGAAAACCGGCATGGCGGTGGTGGCCGGCGAGGTCACCACCAACTGCTACGTCGACCTGGAGGAAATCATCCGCGAGGTGATCACCGGCATCGGCTACGACAGCTCCGCGGTGGGCTTCGACGGCGCCAGCTGCGCGGTGCTCAACGCCATCGGCAAGCAATCCCCGGACATCAACCAGGGCGTCGACCGGGAAAGCCCGGAGGACCAGGGGGCCGGCGACCAGGGCCTGATGTTCGGCTACGCCACCAACGAAACCGACCTGCTGATGCCCGCGCCGCTGTACTTCTCCCACCGGCTGGTGGAGCGCCAGGCCTACCTGCGCAAGCACAGGGTGCTGCCCTGGCTGCGCCCCGACGCCAAGAGCCAAGTGACCCTGCGCTACGAAAACGGCAAGCCGGTGGCGGTGGATGCGGTGGTGCTCTCCACCCAGCACGCCGAGGACATCAGCCAGAAGGATCTCAAGGAAGCGGTGATGGAGGAGATCATCCAGCACGTGCTGCCCGAGGGCTGGCTCCACGCCGGCACCAAGTACCACATCAACCCCACCGGCAAGTTCGTCATCGGCGGCCCCATGGGTGACTGCGGCCTCACCGGGCGCAAGATCATCGTCGACAGCTACGGCGGCATGGCCCACCACGGCGGCGGCGCCTTCTCCGGCAAGGACCCGTCGAAAGTCGACCGCTCCGCCGCCTACGCCGGCCGCTACGTGGCCAAGAACATCGTCGCCGCCGGCCTCGCCGACCGGGTCGAGATCCAGGTCTCCTACGCCATCGGCGTGGCCGAGCCCACCTCGATTTCCATCAACACCTACGGCACCGGCAAGGTGGCCGACGACAAACTGGTGGCGGCGATCCGCGAGGTATTCGACCTGCGTCCCTACGGCATCACCCAGATGCTCGACCTGCTCCACCCCATCTACCAGCCCACCGCCAGCTACGGCCACTTCGGCCGTGAGCCCTTCGACTACACCTACCGCTGGAAGGACAGCGGCGGATGGAAGGAAGAGACGGCAACGGCGTTTACCTGGGAGAGGGTGGACAAGGTGGAGGACCTCAAAGCTGCGCTTTGAGTGGGTCTGACGTCTGACGCTGGACGTCTGACGCTAACAGCGGGTGCCAGGGAGGGCTTATGCAAAATACACGGAGATATCAGCAGCTGGTGGTTTGGCGGAAAGCCATGCAACTTGTCACTGATGTGTATCGAGTGACCGGTGGCTTCCCAGACACGGAGAAATTTGGCCTCGTTAGCCAGATGCGCAGAGCGGCAGTGAGCTTGCCATCCAACATTGCCGAAGGTGCTGGTCGTGGAACCGATAAGGAGTTTTCACGCTTTCTACAGATTGCCAGAGGCTCGTTGTTTGAACTGGAAACGCAGATTGAAATTGCAACCAGGCTCGGCCTTATCAGCCAAGCCAATGGCTTGACAGAGCATATAGACCACCTGTTTGCGCTGCTGAGCAACTTGAACCGAAAATTGAAACCCTGAGCGCCCCCGGCGCCCCGGTCCGGCTCCGACCCTGCAACGTCTACCGCCTTTGCGTCAGACGTCAGACGTCAGACGTCAGACCTCTAAACAGAGGACACCGAACCATGAACGCAAACACCCAACTCACCAGCGCCACCGACTACAAAGTCGCCGACATCACCCTCGCCCCCTGGGGCCGAAAGGAGCTCAACATCGCCGAAACCGAGATGCCGGCGCTGATGGCCCTGCGGGAGCAGTACCGGGCCGAGCAGCCCTTGAAGGGCGCGAAAATTCTCGGCTGCATCCACATGACCATCCAGACCGGCGTGCTGATCGAGACCCTGGTGGCCCTCGGGGCCGAGGTGCGCTGGTCGTCGTGCAATATCTTCTCCACCCAGGATCACGCCGCCGCCGCCATCGCCGC
>Ga0172382_10013378_pt1 | contig 10578 bp, 9 predicted proteins | sample Leawel138RmetaG_FD_122245 | JGI IMG/M metagenome (GOLD analysis project Ga0172382, IMG submission 122245) | Leachate microbial communities from a municipal landfill in Southern Ontario, Canada - Leachate well 138R metaG | ecosystem: Engineered > Solid waste > Landfill > Unclassified | place...
GAGCGCGGCCAGCCGCCCGGCAAGGTCGATCACGTCGAACCGCACCAGGATCAGCGGCGAGAGGATCAGCTCCGGCGCCAGCCGGGCGAGCAGGCTCCAGTCGATCTCGTCGGGGCGGGCGAAATGGCTGCCGGCGCGCAGGAAGCGGCGCGGCACGGGGCCGACGATCACGGTAGCGGGCGCTGCGGCCGCCGTATCACGGGCAGATGTATCCATCATATCCAGGTCCGCCCCCACGCGCCATGGATGTAACTCCGTAGGAATGCACAATTTAAACATGCATGCAATGATGATGATAATACCATATGTCAATCGGCGCCGGATTTATGCGGGAGCGGATGGCGGCGGACTGCCGCGCCGGCTGCGGGGCGCGTCCTGCGGGTGGCAGCCGGCGCGGATGACCGTTCCCGCCGCGAACCGCTGCGCCGGGGCCCGGGTGCCGGACCGCGACAGCTCGGGGGCAGTCGGGGAAGGAGGGGCCGGCAGCCGATGTTGCTGCGCCATGTCGTCCGCCTGCATGAGTCGCATAAGAGATATTATGTAAAGTAAACCGCACCCCCCAAAACAGAAGGCCACGGAAACCCGTGGCCTTTCCAGTTCGTTTCCAATGCCTTGCGCGGCGTCGCGAAGGTCAGTTGCCGGCCATCCGCGCCACTTCGGCGGCGAAGTCGTCGTCCTTCTTCTCGACGCCTTCGCCCACGACCATGCGCACATAGCCGGTGATCTCGACGCCCGCATCCTTGGCGGCCTGTTCCACGCTCAGGTCGGGATTGATGACGAAAGCCTGGCCGAGCAGCGTGTTCTCGGCGAGGAACTTCTTCATCCGGCCCGGGATGATGTTGTTGTGGATCACCTGTTCGGGCTTGGGCTTGGCGGCGGCGGCATTCTCGTCGAGGGCCTTGGCGGTCTGCACCGCCAGCTCGCGTTCGAGCAGCGCCGGATCGAGCGTCGCCTCCGAGAGCGACAGCGGCGCGCTCGCGGCGATATGCATGGCGAACTGGCGGCCGATCTCGGCGGCCTTGTCGGCCGGGCCCTTCAGCGCCACGAGGACGCCGATCTTGCCCATGCCCTCGGCGGCGGCGTTGTGGACATAGGAGACCACGGTATCGCCCTCGAGCACTTCCATGCGCCGCAGGGTCAGGTTCTCGCCGATCCGGGCGATGGCCGACTGGATCACCTGCTCGACCGGTTCGCCGTTCAGACGGGTGGCGTTCAGCACCTCGATCGTGTCGCCGGCCTCGAGCGCGACCTGCGCGACCTCGCGCACCAGGGTCTGGAAATCGGCGTTCTTGGCGACGAAATCGGTCTCGGAGTTCAGCTCGACCGCAACGCCGCGCCCGTCGCGCAGCTGCACGCCGACCAGGCCCTCGGCCGCGACCCGGCCGGCCTTCTTGGCGGCCTTGGCAAGGCCCTTGGTGCGCAGCCAGTCGATGGCGGCTTCCATGTCGCCATCGGTTTCGGTCAGCGCCTTCTTGGCGTCCATCATGCCGGCGCCGGTCGTGTCGCGCAGCTCCTTCACCATCTGGGCGGTGATCGCCATGTCACTCTCCTTCGGAAAACGGGATGGCCCAGCAGGCTGCTGCCCGCCGGGATCGGATGATCGGGCCGGGCGCCGGGCCCTGCCCCGGCCGGATCAGGCCCCCGGAGTCGCCTCGGCGGCGGCCGCTTCGGCAGCCGCGGCCTCGGCGGCAGCTTCCTCGGCCAGCACTTCCTCGGCCAGCGCCTCCATGGCGCCGATATCGACGCCGGCAGCCCCGAGCTGCGCCGACATGCCGTCGAGCGCGGCGCGCGCGGCCAGATCGCAATAGAGCTGGATCGCCCGCGAGGCATCGTCATTGCCCGGGATCACATGGGCCACGCCCTCGGGCGAGCAGTTGGTGTCGACCACCGCCACCACCGGAATGCCGAGCTTGCCGGCCTCCTTGATCGCGAGGTCTTCCTTGTTCACGTCGATGATGAACAGCAGGTCGGGCAGGCCGCCCATCTCGCGGATGCCGCCGAGCGAGGCCTGGAGCTTGGAGCGTTCACGCTCCATGTTGAGGCGCTCCTTCTTGGTCATGCCCTCATAGCCGCGGTCGGCCAGCTCGTCGAGCGCCCGCAGGCGGCTGATCGACTGCGAGACCGTGTGCCAGTTGGTCAGTGTGCCGCCGAGCCAGCGGTGGTTCATGTAGAACTGCGCCGAACGCTCGGCCGCGTCGGCCACCGGCTTCTGCGCCTGGCGCTTGGTGCCGACGAACAGCACCCGGCCGCCGCGCGCCACCGTGTCGCGCACCACCCGCAGCGCCGCGTCGAGCATCGGCACGGTCTGGGTCAGGTCGACGATGTGGATGCCGTTGCGGGCGCCGTAGATGAACTCGCCCATGCGGGGGTTCCAGCGCGCGGTCTGGTGACCGAAGTGAACGCCGGCCTCGAGAAGCTGGCGCATGGAGAACTCGGGCAGAGCCATGCATATATCCTTTCCGGTTTCGCCCTGGGACGGGGTTTCGGGGTCGCCCCCAACCGGCGGACCCGTGCGGATGTCTCCCGCCCGAGGCCCACCCCGCCTGTGAAGTGTGCGCCGCCTAGCCCATGTGCCCGCCGATGTCCAGAGCGGGGCGACGGGCTGTCCCGGACCCGATTGACCGCCCCCCGCTTCCGGGCGAGAGATTGCGCATGGAGTGCCCCGCCATCCCCTGTATCGGCGCCCTGCTCTGGGACGTGATCGGCCGCAGCGACACCGCGCTGCACCGGGGCGCCGATATGCCGGGGCGGATCCGCCGGGCGCCGGGCGGGGTGGCGTTCAACATCGCCGCGGCGCTGGCGGGCCACGGGCTGCGGCCGGTGCTGCTCGGCGCGGTCGGCGAGGATGGCGCGGGCACCGAACTGCTGGCCGCCTGTGCCGGGCGCGGGATCGACACCGGGCATGTGCTGCGCCTGCAGGACCGTCCGACCGACCGCTATCTTGCCATCGAGGGGCCGGACGGCCTGATGGCCGCGATCGCCGATACTGCCGCGCTCGAGGCCGCGGGCGCCCGCATCCTCGCGCCGCTGGCGGACGGGCGGCTCGGCTCGGCGGCGGCGCCCTTCGCCGGGGCGGTCTGCCTCGACGGCAACCTGACCGGCGCGGTGCTCGAGGAGATCGCCGCCTCGCCGCTGTTTGCGCGCGCGCGGCTGCATGTCGTCTCGGCCGGGCCGGGCAAGGCCGCGCGGCTCGCGCCGTTCCTCGCCCATCCCTCGGCGACCCTGCATGTGAACCGCGAGGAGGCGGCGCTGCTCTGCGGCACCGCCTTCGCCGATGCCGCGGCCGCCGCACTGGGCCTGACCGCGCGCGGCGCGGCGCGGGCGGTGGTCACCGACGGGGCGGCGATGGTCGCCGATGCCACGGGCGGCGATGTGGTCACCGCCCTGCCCCCGGCCGCGCGGGTCGCGCGCGTCACCGGCGCCGGCGATGCCTTCATGGCCGCCCATGTCGCCGCCGGCCTGCGCGGGCTGCCGCGCCCGGCGGCGCTTGCCCGCGCGCTCGCCGCCGCCCATGATCATGTCAGCTCGGAGAACCCGCCATGAGCCTGCCGCTCGTCCATTCGCCCGAGGTCGGCGCCGCCCTGCGCGACGGCGCCCCGGTGGTGGCGCTGGAATCGACCATCATCACCCACGGGATGCCCTTCCCCCAGAACATCGAGACCGCCGCCCGGGTCGAGGATGCGATCCGCGCCGCCGGCGCCGTGCCGGCGACCATCGCCATCATGTCCGGCCGCATCCATGTCGGGCTGACCGGGGCGGAGCTGGAATCGCTCGGGCAGTTGCGCGATGTGGCCAAGCTCTCGCGCGCCGATCTTGCCGCCTGCCTCGCGCGCGGGGGCCATGGCGCGACCACGGTGGCGGCGACGATGATCTGCGCGCGGCTGGCCGGTATCGCGGTCTTTGCCACCGGCGGCATCGGCGGCGTGCATCGCGGCGCCGAGCAGAGCTTCGACATCTCGGCCGATCTGCACGAACTGGCCCGGACTCCGGTGAACGTGGTGGCGGCCGGGGCCAAGGCGATCCTCGACCTGCCCAAGACCTTCGAGACGCTGGAAACCCTCGGCGTGCCGGTGATCGCCTGCGGCCAGGACACGATCCCGGCCTTCTGGTCGCGCGATTCCGGCCTGCCCGCGCCGCTGCGCATGGATACGGCCGGCGAGATCGCCGCGGCGTTCCGGATGCGGCAGGCGCTGGACCTGCCCGGCGGGCAGCTGGTGGTGAACCCGATCCCCGAGCCGGACGAGATCCCGGCCGCCGAACTCGCCCCCCATATCGACCGCGCTTTGGCCGAGGCCGCGGCGCAGGGCATCGCCGCCAAGGAGGTGACGCCGTTCCTGCTCCGGCGCCTGTTCGAGCTGACCGCGGGCCGCAGCCTGACCGCGAATATCGCCCTGGTCCTGAACAACGCCCGCCTCGGCGCCGCCATCGCCCGGGCGCTGGCGGGCTGAGGGCTTCGCGGCCGGGGTGCCCCGGATTGCCGCGGCCTTGCGGGTGGCGGGAGAGAGCGCGGCCGGGCATCCCGCCCCGGGCCGGAGCAGCGAGGCGCAGCCTCGCCCGGCCAGCCACCTCTCCCGTCATTGCGAGCCGCAGGCGAAGCAATCCACATGCCCGGGCGCAATGGATTGCCACGGCGGCTGCGCCGCCTCGCAATGACGGACGGGGGCGGCCATGCCCCCGTCATTGCCCGCCGCCGGCGAATCCACCCCCGAACCGCCGTTGCGGCAGGGCGCGGGCTTGCCTATGATCCGGGCTCGCCCGAGGGCCGAGGAAGACCAGTGAGCCGCGAGACGCCCCCACCGCCTGCCCCGCCGCGCCGATCGGGCTCGATCCTCGGCGCCCTGCGCAACAACCTGCTCGCGGGGCTGATCGTCATCGCCCCGGTGGGGATGACGGTCTGGCTGGTCTGGTCGCTGCTGGGCTGGGTGGACAGCTTCGTCTGGCCCTTCGTGCCCGCCGCCTACCATCCCGACGCGATCGTGAACCGCATCCTCGGCAATGCCCCCGGCTCGCCGCAATGGGTGGTGGTGAACATCCGCGGGGTCGGCGTGGTGATCTTCGTGATCTTCACGGTGCTGGTGGGCTGGGTCACCAAGGGGCTGATCGGCCGCAGCCTGATCTCCTGGGGCGAGGATCTGGTCGGCCGCCTGCCCTTCGTGCGCTCGATCTACAGCGCGCTCAAGCAGCTGGCCGAATCGATCTTCTCGCAGGACGACGCCAAGTTCGACCGCATGTGCCTCGTGCAGTTCCCGCGCGAGAATACCTGGTCGGTGGGCTTCATCGCCCCGCCGCCCAAGGGCGAGATCCACAGCCGGCTCGATGCGCTCTGGCCCGGTGATCCGGTGGTGGCGGTCTATCTGCCGAGCACCCCGAACCCGACCACCGGCTACCTGATGTGGTGCCGCAAAAGCGAGATCATCGAGCTCGACATGGGGGTGGAGGATGCGGCCAAGCTCGTGATCTCGGCCGGGCTGGTCTATCCGGGCGACCGCCAGCAGGTCGAGGCGGCGCTGGGGCTGAAGGGCGACCCGCCGGAGTGAGCCGGGGGGCCGTGGCCCCCGCCCGTGGATTGCCGCGGCGGCTGCGCCGCCTCGCAATGACGGCGGGAGGGGCGGCCCCCACCCGTCATTGCGAGCCGCAGGCGAATCCATCCATGCCGGACGCTCAGCCCGCCCTCAGAACCACGAGCCCACCATCCGCGCCCCGGCGCTGATGTCGTTGCCCACGCCCTCGATCGTGCCGCAGGCGGCCAGCGCCACCAGCGCCAGCAGGAGAACCGCTCTATTCAGCATCGGACCACCACCATACGTCAGGCTCCCAGCCCGGCCAGTCGCCGAACAGCGGGATGTGATCGGGATAATGCAGCCCGGCCACATGGGCGATATTGGCGTCGTTCCACTGGTAGAAGGGAATGACGAAGCGCCCCGCGGTCAGCACCCGGTCGAGCGCCTGCACCGCGGCGCGGAAATCGTCCTGCGAGGCCGAGTTCAGGACCCGGTCGATCAGCGCATCGACGGCCGGCGACTTCACCCCCATGAGGTTGCGGGTGCCGGTATCGGCCTGTTCCGAGCCGAAATAGAGATATTGCTCGTTGCCCGGCGACAGCGACAGCCCGACCCGGTAATAGGTCATGTCGAAGTCGAGCGCCGCGATGCGTTCGGTATACTGGGCGCTGTCCACCTCCTCGACCGAGACCCGGATCCCGAGCCGGCGCAGCGCCTCGGCATAGATATTGGCGATCGCCTCCGGCTCGCCGGCGCCGGTCTGGAGCACCAGCGTGAAGGCGAAGGGCTCGCCGGCGGCGTTGCGCAGGGTGCCGCTGTCGTCGACGGTCCAGCCCGCCTCTTCCAGCCGCTCGAAGGCGAGGCCAAGATTGGCGCGGTTAGCGGCGCTGCCGTCGCTTTGCGGCAGGGCATAGCCCTCGATCGCCCCGGGCGGCAGTTCGGCGGCGAAAGGTTCGAGAAACTCGAGCACCCGGCCCCCGGCGGCCTCGCCCGGGGTCATCCCCAGCGGCGAGTTCGAGAAATAGGACTGGATGCGCGGGCTCTGCCCGCCGGTCATCGCATCGTTGATGAACTCGAAGTTGAAGGCCAGCAGCATCGCATCGCGCACCCGCCAGTCGGCAAAGACCGGGCTGCGGCTGTTCATGACAAAGCCGGTCATGCCGGTCGGGCGCTGATGCGGCACCTGGTCGAGGACGATGCTGCCGTCGCGCACCAGCGGGAAGTCGTATTGCGTCTGCCAGCGGGTGACGTTGGTCTCGCGGGTCAGGTTCACCTCGCCGGTCTTGAACGCCTCGAAGGCGGCGGTCTCGTCGCCGAAGAACTCGAAGCGGATCACGTCGAGGTTCATGGTCCCGCGCCGGAACGGCAGGTCGCGGCCCCAGTAGTCGGGATTGCGGCGCAGCTCGACGTAACGGCCGGCCTCGAAATCCGCCACCACATAGGGGCCGGGGGTGATCGGGATCATGCCGAGCCCGTCGCTGGCCGCGAAATCCACCCCCTCCCATTGCGCCCGCTGCAGCACCGGGCGCATCCCCGCCAGCAGCACCAGCTCGCGGTTGGGGGTGTTGAAGGTGATGCGCAGGCTGCGCTCGCCGGTCTGCTCGATACCGGCGACCTGGGCCCAGAAGCCGGCATAGCGGCCGTGCCCCTCCTCGCCGAGGGTCTCGTAGGACCAGATCACGTCATTGACGGTGACCGGGCTGCCGTCCGAGAACCGGGCCTCGGGGCGGAGCGTGAACTCGACCCACGAGCGTTCGGGATCGGTCTCGACCGATTCGGCCAGCAGCCCGTAAAGCGTGAACGGCTCGTCCAGCGACCGCCCCATCAGTGTTTCCGTTACGAGATAACTGAGTTGCCAGGGAACCGACCCCTTGCGCGCATAGGGGTTGAGGCTGTCGAAACTGCCGACCTCGGCGGTGACGATCCGGCCGCCGGTCGGGGCGTCGGGGTTGGCATAGGGCAGATGGTGGTAATCCGCAGGCAGCGCCGGCTCGCCATACATGGCGATCGCATGCTGCGGCTCGGCCGCCGCCCCGCCCGCCAGGGCCGCGAGAATCAGCGCCGCACCCGCGCGCGCAAGACGATGGAATGATGCCGTCATGGCCTGCCTGTCCCCGTTTCCGGCGCCTGCGTCGCCGCCGCGCCTCGGTGTTATGCCCCGACGATACCCGCCTGCCGCCCGCTTTTCAAACTTTTAGCTTGGCGAGCGGCGGAAGCGCGCGTATAAGGGACTCACTGCTCGATAGGTTTCTTGCCTGTATGAAACCTGCCTCAACAACTTCGCGCCCGCCTCGTGCGGGCGTTTTTTTGTCCGCATGCTGGGGCGGGGTGCAGCCGTCATTGCGAGCGCAGGCGAATCCATCCGTCCCCGCGCCCGGCCACCCGTGGATTGCCACGGCGGCTGCGCCGCCTCGCAATGACGAGAGAGGCGGCAACCCCTTTCCCCGTCATTGCGAACGAAGTGAAGCAATCCAAGCCGGGTGCAGGGTTGCGGCATGGATTGCCACGTCGGCTGCGCCGCCTCGCAAGGACGACAGGAAGCGCGACACCCCCCGGTTTTTCACCCTGCCCCTTTGCAATCGCCCTTCGCAGATGCAGCATGACGGGCGAGTCCCGGCAACAGGAGCAGCGCCATGACCCTCGCAGGCAAGACCGCCGTCATCACCGGATCGAATTCCGGCATCGGCCTCGGCATCGCGCGCGAACTGGCGCGGGCCGGCGCGGATGTGGTGCTCAACTCGTTCACCGACCGGCCCGGGGATCACGCGCTGGCCGCTGATCTGGGCCGCGAATACGGCATCGCCGCGCGCTACATCGCCGCCGACATGGCCGACGGGGCGTCAGCCCGGGCGCTGGTCGAACAGGCCGGGCGCTGCGACATCCTCGTGAACAACGCGGGCATCCAGCATGTCGCCCCGGTTGACGAATTCCCGCCCGCGACCTGGGACCGGATCCTCGCCATCAATCTCTCGTCCTCGTTCCACACCATCGCCGCGGCGCTGCCGCTGATGCGGGCGGCGGGCTGGGGGCGGATCGTCAACATCGCCTCGGCGCACGGGCTGACCGCCTCGCCGTTCAAGTCGGCCTATGTCAGCGCCAAGCACGGCATCGTGGGGCTCACGAAAACCGTGGCGCTCGAGACCGCCGAGGAGGACATCACCTGCAACGCCATCTGCCCGGGCTATGTGCTGACCCCGCTGGTCGAGGCGCAGATCCCCGACCAGATGAAGGCGCACGGGATGGGCCGCGACGAGGTGATCCGCAAGGTGATGCTGGAACGCCAGCCCTCGCGCCGGTTCGCCACGGTCGAGGAGATCGGCGGCACCACGGTGTTCCTGTGCTCGCCGGCCGCGACCCAGATCACCGGCACCACGATCAGCATCGACGGCGGCTGGACCGCGCTCTGACCCGCCGCTTCACCGCCGCGCTTCACGCCTCACAGCGGCAGCACGATCTCGGCCCGCAGGCCGCCGAGCCCGGGCGAATCGTCCAGCCGCAGCTCGCCGCCATGGCCGCGGGCGATCGCGGCCACGATCGCGAGGCCCAGCCCGACCCCGGCGCCGCGGTCCTGGTTGCGGGCGCCATCAAGGCGCACGAAGGGTTGCAGCGCCGCCGCCCGCGCCGCCGGCGCGATCCCGGGCCCGTCGTCCTCGACCGCGATCCGCACCTGTCCCGGCGCGAAGGCAAGGCCGATCTCGACCCGGCTGCCGTGGCGCAGGGCGTTGGTGACGAGGTTCTCGACCGCGCGGCGCATCGCCAGCGGCCGCAGCCGCACCGGCACCGGCTGCCCCTCGACGGGCCGCAGCACCACCTGCCGGCCGCCGGCGCGGCCGGCGTCCCCGGCCACCCGCGCCGCCAGCGCCACCATGTCGCTCTCCTCGAGCGGGCCCTCACCCTCGCCGCGCGCGAAATCGAGGAAGGCCGCGACCATATGCTCCATCTCCTCGACATCGCGCAGCAGGCTCGCGGCCTCCTCGCCCTCGAGCATCGCGAGGCCGAGCCGCAGCCGGGTGAGCGGGGTGCGCAGGTCGTGGCTCACCCCCGAGAGCATCAGGTTGCGGCTCTGGTTCTGCTCCTCGATCCGCTCGCGCATCTGCACGAAGGCCGCCCCGGCCGCGCGCAGCTCGCGGGCGCCGGCGGGGCGATAGACGGTGATCCGCCCGCGGCCGTAATCCTCGGCCGCCCGCGCCAGCCGGGTGACCGGGCGCAGCTGGTTGCGCAGGAACAGGAAGGCGATGAAGGTCATCACCGCCCCGAACACCACCATCAGCACCAGAAGCTGGTGCGGATTCGAGGCCGAGACCCGGCTGCGCGAAAAGGCGATGCCGAAATCGCCGCCCTGCCCCGCCTCGCCCTGCCCCGCCTCATCCTGTGCCACCCCGCCCTGCCCCGCCAGCCGCAGCACCACCTCGCGCCCGGCCGCGAGCGACAGCGCCCGCAGCTCGGGCAGCCGCTCGTCCAGCACCCGGGCGACGATCCGGCCCGACAGGTCCCACCACGCCCGGCCGTTGCCGGGGCCCAGCTCCGGCGCCGGGCGCAGCAGCCGCAGCCCCAGCGCCCCGGCCACCCGGTCGGCCGCCGCCGGGTCGGCGGCCTCGAGCCCGGCCACCAGCGCGATCTCGTCGGCGATGCTGCCGGTCATCTGCCGGGTCACGCCCTCGAAATGGCGCTGGATGAACGAGAGCGAAACCACCAGTTGCAGCGCCACCACCGGCAGGATCAGGATCAGCGCCGCCCGCCCGTAGAGGCCGCGCGGCAGGATCCGCTTCACCCCGCGCGGGCGGAAGGTGTGGCGGGCGGGTTCGGGTGGCGCTCCGGGTGACATGGGGCCAGACTAGGGCCACGGGCAGCGACGGGAAAGCCGGATGAACGACGACGACACGACAATTCCCGGCATCCGGCGGCTGCGGGCGCCCAACCCCTCGCCGATGACCGGGACCGGCACCAATACCTGGCTGCTCGGGCACGGGCGGCTGCTGGTCGTCGATCCCGGCCCCGACGATCCGGCGCATCTGGACGCGATCCTCGCCGCGACCCGGGGGCACGAGGTCGCGGGGGTGCTGCTCACCCATGGCCA
>Ga0172382_10013381_pt1 | contig 10577 bp, 11 predicted proteins | sample Leawel138RmetaG_FD_122245 | JGI IMG/M metagenome (GOLD analysis project Ga0172382, IMG submission 122245) | Leachate microbial communities from a municipal landfill in Southern Ontario, Canada - Leachate well 138R metaG | ecosystem: Engineered > Solid waste > Landfill > Unclassified | place...
AACAAAAACTGCTTTCTGTCTTGGTGGCAATTCATCTATCTCTTTCTTTATCTGTTTCCAAACATCCTCTTTTATAATCTTCGATTCACCAAAATCTCTTCTGATATCCTCAACATCTTTTTCTAACTCAACGCTTCTCTCTTTCTGTTTTTTTCTTAAAAAATCATACGATTGGTTAAGAGTAATCCTAAATAGCCAGGTTGAAATTTTTGCATCTCCTCGAAATTTTTCCCAATTATTAAAAGCTTTTATAAAACTTTCCTGAACTATATCCAAAGCATCGTGGTGATTGCTGACCATCTTAAAAGCAACACCATACATTTTGGGAGCATACATTCTGTAACAGGTATCAAAGTCGGTCTTTTTTTTACTCTCCATATTCTTATAATTTGACTAAAAATCTTGATAAAAGGTTTAGTTTATGGTAATATCTTATAACTTTAAGTGTTTATCAGTCAATAGAAAATTTTATTTTTAAAAAATATGTACTGTATAGGAGGTATAATGTCCGGTAAAAAAGCAAGTGTATTAAAACGACAAAGACAAGATGAGAAGAGAAGCGCAAGGAACAAATTTGAAAAAACAAGAATAAAAACAGCAATAAAAAAAGCTAAAACAGCTGTTTTAGATCAGACCGAACAATCTGATGAAAACGTAAAAAAAGCCCTCAGAATGCTTGATAAAGCTAAAGGTAAAAATGTAATACATAAAAATACCGCAGCAAGGAAAAAAAGTAGGTTGGCAAAATTTCAAAACAAATTCAAAACTGAGAGCGAAAAATCTACTTGAAGATGTAATGAAGAAACATTTCTAATTCTGCTCCAGTATGACGAACCCCTCTTTTAAGGTCAAAATCAAGTTGATGCAGAATCTTAAATTTATTTATTGTTTCTATATCTTTTCTTCTCTGGTTAAGTAAAACATTTTTGAGGTATATTTCACCTGCAGTTATTATTGGGGCAAATCCGCTTTCGTTATATTTTAGTTGTTCCATCAATAATGAGATAAGTTTTTTTCTATCCTCTTTTCTCTTTAACTTAAAAACCTGAGGAAATAAGTCAAACTTGTTATCTTCAACAGAATCTTCAACATATTTTTTTAAAGGCGCTTTAATATCAATTCCTACAAACAATATACATATATGTTCCGGAGGATTCTTAAAATATATCTCTAATTTTTCGCAGTCTGATTTTGTTAATTTTTCACAATTTTTTATATTAAGAAGTCTTTTTTTAGAAAAAACAGGAAGATAATCTATCTCTTCTAAAATAGTATCAATCTTTTTTTCCTCCGCAAAAAGAGTTTTAATATCAAAATCAGAGATTTTATATTTTGTTCTTAACTGGGTTACCTTTTTTTCCCATTTTTCTGAATCACCTAAAGTTATACCTACCTCAAAATTATTCGTTTTCATATTTATCTAATAACCAAAAATATATTCTTTTAGCAAATTTTTCAGATATATTCTTCAACATATCTTCTTCTTTATATATAACAGAAAGAGGAAAAGCTAAACTTTCTTTAATCGTATCTTTTGACACCTCTTCTCCTCTTTTATAAATAGTAGCCTCTGCTTCTACACTAAATCTTCCACTTACAACTTCAGAAATATCTCCTTTAGAATAAAAAAGAGGACGTCTTACCAACTTCTTTACATCAATATTTATAGAGATATCTGCTTGTTCTTTAGAATAAACAAGGTTGAAACCTGGATTTTTATTAAAAATATTTTTAATCTCTTCAGTCAATGAGATATCCAACTGAGGCATAAGGGTAGAGTTCTGTATTGGTATTATAAAAACAGAAACGTCCCCACCTTTCACAAATTTATAACTACACCCGCTAATCAGTAAAATTATACTAATTGACAGGACCAACCTTTTCAGAAGAAATCTTACCATAATCAGTATCCGGATATTTTTCAGCCACTATTTTGTAATAGTAATCTGCAGATTTTGTTTTTCCTACTCTTTCATAATAGGAGGCTATATCAAAATATTTTTTTGCCTCAATATTTAATAGGTTGTTTCTTATATCTAAAACCTCTTGTAAATACTTGCTATCACTATAAGAAGCAATAAAAGCATCTGCTCTAACTTTAACTTTCTGTAAACCTTCAACACTTTTCGTTTTTGAAGGTACAGCCCTATATTCAGAGCATACAAGCAAGTAGTGGGCTTCTTCCCTTATTGATAGATTCAGAGTTTTATCTATAAGATTAAGTAAAACGTTTTTTGCTTTAACATACTCTTTCATTTCAATATAAAATTTCCCAAGTTGAATAGATTTTTCATCTGCCTCTTTTATATAAGGATACTCCTCTAATATTCCGGCTATAACTTCGGCTTTATCTTTCTCCTTAAATCTTAAAAGACGAAAAGAGGTTTTACCAACTTTTTTTTCAGCCATATCTAACTGTGCTTTCACAGCATCCAAAACTCTTGCTGAACCTGGATAGTTTTTTGTTAATCTTTCGTAATAATTTAAAGCTTTTTTGGTATCACCACGTTGTGTGTACAACTCACCAAGCATAAAACAAGATTCTGGAGCATATTCTGAATCAGAAAAATGTTTCAAAAGTTTTCTATGCTCATTTATTGCCTTTTCAAGGTTTCCATCAGCTTTCAATTCTTCTGCCCACTCAAATTGTTCTTTGGGAGTACTTTTAACTGCATATTTTGGGTTGATCCACTTTCTACTTTTTGGAGTCCATTCCCAATAAGCAAAAGCATTCACAGAAAAAATTAAAATTGTAAGTAAAATTATATTACTTTTTTTTATCACCATTTATCTCCTTCACTATAAGTGTTTTATACAAGAAGCGGTTATAACCTAACCCAACTATTGTATGCTTTTAACTATGTAAGTGTCAATAAGACACATTGACAAAAATTTATTTTATAGGAACCATATCCTGATAGTTGTACCCTTTCTTAACATCGGTCTTTAATGGAACTTTTAAAACCATAACCTCTTCCATCAATTTTTTTACATTTTCGTACACTTCTTTTTCTTCATCAGCCACTACCTCAAAAAGCAACTCATCGTGAACCTGTAAAACCATTCTACTTTTCAGATTATTGGTATGAAAATAATTATATATATTGTTCATAGCAACTTTAATCAAATCGGCCGCAGAGCCTTGAATTGGCATATTTACAGCCGCTCGCCTCCCAAACTCTCTCTGCCGTTTATCTTGGCTTTGAACTTCGCTTATATATCTTCTACGATTAAGTATAGTAGAAACATACCCGTTTTTTTCTACAAATTGTACAGTCTTGTTTATATAATCTTTAACATTAGGAAACCTGTTAAAATACTCTTTTATAAATGTATCTGCTTCAGGTACTGAAATATTTAACTCCTGAGCAAGCCCAAAAGAACTCATCCCATAAATAATCCCAAAATTTATTGTCTTAGCAACCCTTCTAAAATCTTTGATACCTTCTGGTATAGGTACAGAAAATAGAGATTCACCTGAAAATAGCGCATCAGATACCTCCTGATGTATATCTCTATCTTTATTAAAAGCGTCAATTAGATATTTATCTTCCGAAAAATGGGCAAGAATCCGTAATTCTATCTGACTATAATCAAAAGAGTATAAAACATTGTTACCTTCGGCAGTGAACGCTCTCCTTATTTCGCTTCCTTTTTCAGTCTTAATAGGTAAATTTTGCAGATTAGGATTGCTACAACTCAACCTCCCTGTTGAGGTTGATATTTGGCTAAAATCAGGGTGTATCCTACCTGTCTCCTTTGAAATATGTGGAATCAACCCTTTTATGTATGTTGAGTTCAACTTATATGTTTCTCTATATTGCAAAACCATATTCGCTATAGGATAGTCGTTTGAAAGTTCTTTTAATACAGAGTTATCGGTAGAAAAAGATGTTTTTGTTTTCCTGCCGGGCGGCATACCGAGTTTTTGAAATAGAATGGTAGCCAGTTGCTGTGGAGAATTCAAATTAAATATTTCGCCAGCAAGTAAAAAGATTTTATCTTGAAGTATATCAATCTCTTTCTGTAAATCTATACTATACAATTGCAAAAAATCTACATCTATCTTTATACCATTACTTTGCATCCAAGCAAGTGTTTTTACAAGAGGAGTTTCTACTTCATCAAAAAGTTTTTTCAATTTTAAATCCTCAAGAACCTTTTCATACTTACGTCTACAAGAAAATATATCTTTTTCAAATATTTCTTTACCTGTAAGATGTTTTGCTATTATAAAATCAAAAAATGGCATCTTAAAATCTATCCCTTTTTTCTTTAATTCAATGATTTTCTCTTTAATATTAAATCCACATTTTTCTATCTCTTCTGACTCACAAATTTCTTTAAACCTCTCCACATTACTTACAATTGTTTCATAAGCAACAACCTCTCCAGTGGACAACCCAACCATATCTTCACAAATATAACTCTCTTCATTTATAAAATCTAAACCCTTCAAACTTTTAGAAAGGTTTCTAAACTCTAAAGTTTCAAATAATTCTAATATCCCGCTTGTATCAGGTGTAGCCATTTTAATATCTTTAAGAGATACATCCAAAACAATGTCATCCACCAATTTTCCAAGTTGCATACCCATATAAACAGTATCTTCTCCCTCTTTTAACTTTAACCTTAACCTTTCAGGAGATACGTTGTCTATATTAGCAAATATTTCTTTTACACCTCCAAACTCTTTAATCAGTTTAAGAGCCGTCTTTTCACCTAACCCTACAAGGCCGGGAATGTTGTCTGACTTATCTCCTGCAAGACCTATTATATCTACCACATTGTTTGGTTCAACCCCATACTCGACCTTAAACTTCTCTTTATCCATTATGCTACCGTCGCCAGGATTTACAATAAAAATATCTTGCTCTAATAATTGAAGCATATCTTTATCACCTGTTACTATGTATATCCTGTTACTTTCAGACTTAATTCTTTTAACAAGACTTGCAATGATATCGTCACCTTCGTAACCCTGTTGCTCAAAAATACTTATTCCAAACAAGTTTAAGATTTTTTTAATTATAGGCACCTGAACAGAAAGTTCGTCTGGCATAGGTTTTCTATTTGCCTTATATTCAGAAAAGGTTTTATGTCTTATAGTCGGACCCTTAACATCAAAAGCAAAAACAATATGGTCTGTTTTTATCTCTTTAAGCAATTTGATAAGAGTTACTGTAAAACCATAGATAGCGTTGGTAGGTTGTCCATAAGAAGTTTTTAAGTCTCTTATAGCGTGAAACGACCTGTAAACAAGTGAACTACCGTCTATTATATATATCTTTGTCATATTTAAAATTACGTTATTGTTTATCGACTGCTCTTATAGAAAGAAGTTCCATCTCCACCCCAAGAAGAAACTCTTTTTCTTTATTTCTTTTCATTCTATATTCAGGTACATAAATAGCATTCCGGGAGGTTTCAATACTATATAAAAAATCGTATATCTGTTGCAAAGTTACATTATCCACACTTATTCTAATCTTTTCTATAAGGAAAGACTCTTTTTCTATTATAGGTAAAGGTTTAATAGAAGAAATGTTCTTCTCAAGATTCTGTTTCTCTATAATCTTGCCAAGAAATGAAAAAAGAGAGAAGTCAGAGTCGGCAGTTTTTAATAAAGTATCCTCTTCATTTTTTTTTGTAAGTTCATATTCAGAACAGAGTTTCTCTAAAAGTTCCATATCAGATTGCTTTTGAGAAACAATTTTATTAACTGTTTCAAGCTTTTTTCTACCTGGCATATAGATAAATTTATACTCAAAAACAAACACAAATATTATTATAAGAATAAGCATTTTTTTATCATTCATATTCTTTTATCCCAAGTGTCATATTAAAAGTTACCCGATTTTTATCGTCAAAAGAGATTGCTCCAATAACCACATTGGTAAACTTTTCTGAATCTATAGCATTAGATTTAACTTCTTCTAAAGATTTAAGAGAGTCTACCCTACCAAATAAGTTTAAGGTATTGGCTGCAACAGAAAAATGTTCAATTTCAACATTTAGATTATCAGGGAAAAGAGTTGTAACATCAGCCATTACTTTTAAAATAGGTGGATAGTTTGAAACAACACTTAATTTAGTTGTTTTTTCCATGATTTTTTCTTTTATTTGAACAAGAGGGTCAACTATCCTTGTAACTTCAGGGCATGCCTGATGGAACCTCTCTTTCATTTCATTAATAATTTGTTCTCTATGCGCTTCTCCCTCAGATAATCTAAAATAAGGCGTAAAAGCAATAAAAGATGCTACTAAAAGGGTAAGAAAAAATAGAACAATATGGATAGGTACACGATTTTTAACTGTAATTTTTCTCAAATTTAGCGAGCTCTGTTTAAATATACCACTATTTACAAGAGAAGGAATAATCTGTACCCCCTCAGCATCTGTTGCAAGTTTTATTTCGGTTGCATCTGTTAATATATTTTTAAACCTATTTTTCATTTCTTGTGAACCAAGAAAAAATAGAGGTATCTTCTTTGAAAAAAGAATAGTTTTCAGCATCTCTTGAACTTTATCAGATTCATCTAAAGAGAAATTATACGAGTATGAACCTGTTAATCGACTCTTTTCTGTAATATTTACCAAGGTATAATCCTGGGCAACAAACATACCTATATTATCTTCTGTTGAAGTGTAACGCCTGAGCAAAGAACTTAAAATAGTCATATCAGAAAAGAAGAAAAGTTTAACCTTATTTTTTTCTGCAACTTCTCTCCAATAATCTAAAATTTCATTCTTAACGGCAATCATATTAACAACTGTTTTTCCGTTCGAATTCCTATGAAACTCAAAAGAGAAAGAAAAGTTTGAGGCAGGCTCTGGCAGAACATCTTCAAGTTCGTGAGGTAACACTAACTTTATTTTTCTTTGGCTTTTAAAAGGAAACTCAAGCCTTCTAAACAATATATCTGGTTTTGAAACAATAACATTTAAGACGCCACCCTTCATCTCTTTAATCAGGGATTCTATACTCTTTTTATCCACAACCCCTCTTTTAGAGTTATGGGAATAGATTATATATTCTCTTTGAACATATAAAGTTAAATTTTTCATATAACATTCCACCTCAAGATATGTGTACTCTTATTGTCTATATAAATGTACGCTTTGATTTCTTTAATATACCCTTCCTCATTAGATACTTTCGATGTTATACTGTAATAGTTGCTCTGAAAAGTAATAACACTTCTATTTTTTTCGTACACCTCTCTATTTATACCTGAAAGAATTATTTCATCCAAAGGTCTTCTTTCTCTTTCTGTCACAATTGCGTCAACATTTGCCGATGTAAAACCCATAGCATTCAATATTTCAGGTAAACACCTGTTTACATTTATTTTACCATCTGATAAGATACTTATAAAATTTATTAAACCTTTTACTTCTTCTTCTTCATCAGTACCTTCTTTTCCAAATAAGATATCTTTATTAAAATCTCTTATAAGCAGAATCTCATTTTCCGAATAAAGGTGCCTGTTAGAAGGAGCGTAAGAAAGACCTTCAGTGCGATAATAGAATGATTCAGCACCATCTTGTCTTGGTATGTCATCCTCATCTATCCAATCAAGAAGAGAATCTTTTAAGACAGATGAATATCCCATTGCGACAAAAAAAGTATCAAACACCCTCTGCAGGTTTGTATCTATTTCCCCTTTTTCATCACCAAAAATCTTGTTTGGGTTGATACAAGCATTCTCGTCTTTTATTGTTAAAGATAATGTTAAATCTTCCAACTCAAAAATCTTTTCTTTAGGCCAATTTTTATCAGCTAATATTGATGTTGACTCACGTTGCTGTTGTAATTTTATTATCTCTTGCCCTATCTGAATACCTGATTCAGCTAAATAATCCATATTAACAGATTTTAAAGAACTTGAAAAAAGAGATATATACCCTTTTGAACTACTTTGAAAAAATAGAACCATTGTTGAAATAGCAAGAACTATAACCATAACAAAGATAAGAATAACGCCACTATTTTTTTGAGATTTTCTTTTCATTTTCCGGCAACTTTACAGGAAAAAAGAGTTTATTTCCTGCATAATCAATTTCAATGGCTATAGCCACAAGTTTTTCTTCTTCACTCAAAACATATTCCCACGACTCCCCATTGTGAAACATAAAGTTGATACTTTCGCATTCTTCCAATACAGGTATAGTAAATAAGTAATCAGTTAAAAGATTTTTTTGTTGCCTTACTAAACTATCTCCATCATTTGTAGGTTCAACAACATATTTCACTAAAGAAGGGTAAAGCATATCCTTGTCCATATATTTAAAAGAAACTTCTTTAGTTTCAAATGAAAATTCTGAATCTTTCTCATATAACAGACCTTTACTTTCCTGGTAAAACTTGTTTAATGACCTTAACAATATTTCTGAGGTTCTCATACTCTTTCGCATATCAACAGTCGTTCTGCTTATAGAAAAAAAAGTCATATATGCAAGCGAAAACAGTAGAAAAATAATAAGTGTCGAAAGAAGTATCTCCACAAGCGTAAAACCTTTATATCTATTCAAGAGACTCCCCCGTACTTGTTTTAATAAAAGGCATTATAACCTCAAAATCGTTTTTACCGTTTAATATTTTAAGTTTATAGGGAATATATTCAACCTCATATTCTGTATCTGTTATAACCAAATCAGAGAGAGAAATTTCCCATTCGTAATTTTCAAATGGTTGTGGAAAAATACCTTTATCATCCTCAATCTCTTGAGCCTCAATTCTTAACTCTTCTATCTTCCATCTTGCTAACAAGTTTTTATTTTGGTTCTCATTTAATAAACTTATATGTTTTGCTGATAAAATATAACTGTTTAAACAAACTATACTAACAATCCCAAAAATTGTAACTGAAATCATAATTTCAAGCAGAGTAAAACCCGCTTGCTTAAATAGGGTATTTTTCATTGAAATCAACCACTCCTTGAAGAATTTCAACCGACGAAAAATATGGGTTAAGAAAAAGGGTGTAAAACTCGTTAGTTGTTGGGTCAAGCAGAGTCAGCATTCCAAACTCTTTTATACCTTCGGATGAAATATTTAAAGTTAGTTCGCCCTGGGTTTTACTCTCCTTTGAATTTTTGCCACTAATAAAGACCAAATCAGAAACAATATATTCTTCGGATGTTTCTTCAAGGTCGTCTTCGGAAGGCTCTTTTTCTCTACCAAGGTAACTATTTGTATCAAAATCAACAAAGAAGCAGAAAACTTCCTTGTTTTTAACTGCTTTTCTCTGTGTATTTTCTATTGCTTCTACTATTTCAAGAAGTTTTTCGTTTTCTTTAGGGGGAGTTATAACTTTTAGAGCGGGGAATGCAAGATAAAAAAAAATCCTATGATAATCACAACAACCATAAGTTCAACAAAAGTGTAACCAGTCTTATATCTGAGAACTCGAGATATCTGCATCAAAACCTTCTCCTCCCTCTTTACCATCACTTCCCAAAGAGATAATTTCGTAATCTTCGCCTGCTCTACCAGGGCTTAAATATAAATAATCATTGCCCCACGGGTCTTGTGGCAACATATTTTTTTCAAGGTAACCGCCCTCTCTCCATTTTGTTGGGATTCTACCAACTGCAGGTTTTTCAATTAAAGATTGTAAACCTTGCTCAGTGCTAGGATAAAAACTGTTATCAAGATTAAAAAGCCGTAACGCTTGCTCAAAATTCTTAATTTGCACCTTAGCCGCCGTTACTCTGGCTTCATCAATTCTACCAAAAAATTTTGGCATAACAGCCATTGCAAGTATCCCAAGTATAACAATAACGGCCATAAGTTCTATAAAAGTGAACCCTTTCTTATTTTTCATTAATTTACTCCTTCTTAAAACTACTGTTCTACCAAATTTGGCTATGCACCGTTTTGTGGCGTTGCAAGGAATGCCTTCTAATTACGTGGCAACCCTCGTCTTTATCCCTACTATTGTTTACCCCCATTCCTTTTCCGCCTACGGCGAGATTGCCACGCAAAAAAACGCCCTCCTACGCCAAGGCTTTGGCGGATAAAGCTCGCAAGACAAACTACAAAAGACGGAATGGGGGGCTGTTAACAAAAGGTTCAGCCCTTTTGTTCCCCTACTCTGAGCCTGTTAAGCCCTTCGGAGACGCTCTTTGCGCAGAAGGGTGAGTTCTCAGAGTGCCCGATTGTGGCGTAGAAGGTGTATGCACCGTAGTACCAGAGTGAGTAGACACCTCATACGCTTTTCTTTTATGTCTTTATCCTTGCCTTGTCGCCGTTTTGTGGCGTTGCGAGGAGCGTTTTATTCCATAGTTTTCAGAGGAATTGCGACGTGGCAATCCTCGTCTTTATCCTTATTATTTTTTTGTCTTTTCTTCCAGTAAAAAAGTATGTGTCTATGAACGAATTACGAGGTGCTACTACAACTCAAGCAAGAATCGGGCTGTTAACAAAAGGTTCAAGCCTTTTGTTCCCCTACTCTGAGCCTGTTAAGCCCTTCGGAGACGCTCTTTGCGCAGAAGGGTGAGTTCTCAGAGTGCCCGATTGTGGCGTAGAAGGTGTATGCACCGTAGTACCAGAGTGAATAGGCACCACATAC
>Ga0172382_10013382_pt1 | contig 10576 bp, 9 predicted proteins | sample Leawel138RmetaG_FD_122245 | JGI IMG/M metagenome (GOLD analysis project Ga0172382, IMG submission 122245) | Leachate microbial communities from a municipal landfill in Southern Ontario, Canada - Leachate well 138R metaG | ecosystem: Engineered > Solid waste > Landfill > Unclassified | place...
ATAAATACGCCGAAAATCGGTCCGCTGCATCCTACACGGTCAATTGCTATTCTTACATTGTAGGAGTCAACATTTGCATTATCCAACAATTCTTTAAATTCCTTATAAGCTATACTATCTATAAATATCATTGTATTTTCCTTTCGTTAGAAGTTTACCATACAATGATATCACACAAGAAGCCAATTGTATATCTATTTCGCCACAACCCGTGCATTATGAGGGAATCTCATCTACTTCATATTAACAATTTTAATACCTGTATAATAGTGTTTTAATATTTCCTTGTAATTATAGCCCTTGTTAGCCATACCTTCAGCGCCCCACTGGCTCATCCCAACACCGTGACCATATCCGGTAGTTAAGATTTCAATTTCACTTCCGGACTGGATAAAACTGAAATTTGTTGAGTTTAAGTTAAATAAAGCTCTCATATCACGTCCAGAAATTTCGGTGTTATCAATTATTAATGTCTTAATTTTACCACCTTCACTGACTTCACCAAGTAAGATTTTTTCATTTAAATTACTTTCAGTCATGTTCATTTCACCGTAAACAGATTCTATTTTATCAATAAATTCACTTGTTGTTATTTTAACCGAGCTGTTCAATCTGGGTGATTCCTCCTCATATGGACTTTCTACACTTCTTAAATAAGGAACTGCCGCAGAAAACACATCTTCTGAATTTTCAGTTCTGCCTCCACTGGTCGAATGATACAGCGGCTCAATTATTTTGCCATCATAAGTTAAAACTTGTCCCTTAGTTGACTCTACCGCTCCTTCGATTTTACCCCAGTAATTCTCATACCACCCATCGTAATGGGACTTAATTAATTCATCATTTGAGCTCCACACCTGGCAATGAATGTCTGTGCAAACAGGTGCCTCTGTATGTTCCGGCTGTCCATCGGGATATTTTTTTAATCGGTACAATAAGTATGTCCTTGCAGAAACTGCCTGTGCCTTAAGAGCTTCAGTATTAAATTCTGCCGGCATTTCTGAAGCAACCACCCCTTTTAAGTACTCTTCAAAATCAATAACCATCACTTCATTTGTTTTTTTGTTGTATACCTTAATTAATTTAGGTTCATACACATCTGTAGTGTATATTTCTTCATGCTTTTCATCCTCATGCTTTGAGATATCCTCTTCTTTAACTGCCGCGCTGGTTAAATTCATTTTTTTCTCAAAAAAATTCAAAGATAGATTTGGAATAGTTAAAAGCATTGCGAATACAACAAAAGCATAAATTATACGGTTTAACATAAAAATCAACCCCTTTATCATAAGTTTCTTTAATATTTTATGAAAAATAGAAAAATTTAGAACAAAATTGTATTAAATAAAAAAAATGGGACACACTATTTTCAGATAATAAAGAAGTATTAAATGGGAGGTTTATATGAAAAACAATAGATTTGCGAGAGCAAAAGCAAAAATGAAGGATTTCTTTATTAGACTTAAGCATAAGGATACAAGCTTCTTAATAATAGCTTTGTGTATAATGCTTTTAGCAACAGCAGTAGTATGGAGATATACTTCAAATCCTGAAAACGGTCAAAGTGATTTAGCAGAAAATGATGCACCAAACGGTGATGTTCAGGTTCATGAAGATCCTTATGAAGATTATGTACAAGATATCATTGATGATTTTCAAAATGCAGAAAATGATAATGATGAGGATGATGAAGATGATGATGGAGTTAAATCAGAGCAAATGGAGCTAAAGTCCATGAAAGTGCCATTAGCCGGAGAATTAATCAGAGAATTTACTATTGATGATTTAGTATATTATGAGGCAATTGGCGAATGGAGAGTACATAAGGGAATTGATATTAAACCAAAAGATACCCTATTGATTGAATCCGCTTTAGCAGGGAAAGTAGAAGCTGTTAACAATTCAGAAATTACAGCAACAGAAATTATAATTGATCATGGGAACAATGTAAAAACATTGTACAGTAATTTAGTGTCGGCAAATGTCAAAGCCGGCGATACCGTTGAAAAAGGTCAGGTTATTGGAAATTTGGGAAAAACAGTCAGCATTGAGGCATCAGATGGTGCACATCTTCACTTTGAAGTAATTGTTGACGGTCAACAAATAAATCCTTTGGACTATATTGCCATTGAATAACAAAATAAGGTTCTAATAGGACAAATAAACGCATAAAAATGTAAATAAGACGGTACAATGCCAAAGGGGGTTAAAAATGAAAGATTACATAGAACGCAGGGCCATGGAGATTGCGGAATATATTATAAGTACTGAATCCACCGTAAGACAGACTGCTAAAAAATTCGGTGTCAGCAAAAGCACAGTCCATAAGGATGTAACAGAGCGTCTTCCCAAACTGAACCCTCCAGCTGCAAGCGAAGTCAAGAAAGTTTTGCTTAAAAATAAGTCTGAAAGACACATTAGGGGAGGTAAAGCTACTCGCTTAAAATATAAAGAAGCACATGAGCAGGAAAAAGTCAGCAATATGTAAGAACAACTTGATGAGAGGCACTAACTGTAAGGAGTTGGTGTCTTTTGTATTTTTTGTTTCTATGGTAAAGGTGATATTTGCATTTGTTCATCTCATGAAAATGGTATAAAAAAAGCACCTATTTGTTAATGTTATTCCCGTCTTTTACAAAAACAATAATATAACCCCTGCTATTGACACAACAGCCCCGAGGATTTCCTTGGGAGTTACTTTTTCTTTAAACATATATATGGAAGCAGGGATGACTAATATGGGAGATATTGATGAAATAGATGAAACAATTCCTGTTGCAGTATACTTAACAGCTAAAAGGGAAAATGCCACACCAACAAAAGGTCCGAAAATAGAGCCGGCAATTAATGCGGGCATGGCACTTTTGTTTTTCATTGATTCCAATATTTCAGGCCACTTTTTATTTTTGGTTATCAATACAGTCAATACAAGAGCTGCTGCTATGATCCTTATTTGTGTTGCTGCTAGAGGGTCATAGGTGCCCATTCCTTTTTTGCTGAATATAAGGCCCAGTGCCTGGCCTAATGCACCTATGCATGCATAAATGAGGCCTTTTACGGGTCTGTTAAATTCCACCTTGTTTCCGTCCGGGTTTTTACTTAGGATAACAAGACCGATGCCAATCATAGTGATAAATATGCCAAGTAGTCCTAAAGCTGATATTCTTTCATCTAGAATAAAAAAGCTTATGAGGGCTGTAAGGGGAGGTGCAGCAGACATTATCAATAAAGATATTCTTGAGCCTATTTCTATATATGCCTGAAACAAAAAAATATCGCCAAGTACGAAGCCTATTATTCCTGATAAGGACAGCCAGATCCAATTGTTTAAATCAGCATCTAAGGGAAGTGCAATTCCTCTCATGAAGTATGCAGTTATGCAGAGTAATATAAAAGCGATGTATAACCTGATATAACTTAGTGATAAAGAACCTATTTTTTTGCCGGCAGATTCAAAAGCTATTCCGTTTAATGCCCAGCATATAGCAGTAATCAGTGCTGCTATTTCACCAATATGTGACTCCATGTTAATCTCCTTCTTGTCCAATAAACTCTAATGGATAGTATAGAAGGTTTTTATTATATTTGCAACAAGAAAAGAGTGATGATATAATTTAAATATTAATTGTTAAATGCTGAGAGTAAATTTGTGGTGCTTGGCACCAAAGGGGGTAGAACCCCAGGGGGTATACTGCCGACCGTATGGGCATGAGAGCCTGCATCAGATGTATGTTTTTAACCTTTCTTCTCCGGTTAATACTCTTATAACACCTTGTACCATTGCCTGCATTTCAATTTCTCCCGGATATATCTTTACAGGTGCTATAAATTCAATTCTTTCTTTTATCCATTGAACCAATACATCATCATATGCTAAACCGCCTGTCAATATAATATTATCAATATTCCCCTTTAGAACCGTTGCAGCTGCTCCAATATCTTTAGCAATCTGATATGCCATAGTTTCATAGATAAATTTTGCATATTTATCTCCTGCTGCCATTTTCTTTTTTACTTCCATAGCATCATTTGTACCTAAGTATGCTACCAAGCCGCCTTTACCGGTTATTTTTTTCCTTATTTCTTGAATTGTATATTTGCCTGAAAAGCACATTTCAACCAATGAACCTACTGGTAATCCGCCGGATCTTTCAGGAGTAAATGTTCCTTCACCATCCAAACAATTATTTATATCTATTATTTTGCCATTTTTATGTGCACCAATAGAAATACCTCCACCCATGTGTGCAACTACAAAATTATAATCAGAATACTTTCCTCCTAATTCAGCGGCTGCTAGCCGAGCTACTGCTTTCTGATTTAATGGATGAGATTTGGCTTTCCTTTCTATTTCAGGCATCCCTGAAATCCTCGCATAATCTTCAAGTTCATCCACAACTACCGGGTCAACAACATATGCCGATAATCCTAACTCCTTGGCGATTGCATCAGCAATTATAGCGCCGAGATTAGAAGGATGATGTCCCATAACACCAATTATTAAATCCTTAATCATTTCTTGATTAACCTTGTAAGTACCGCCTTCAACAGGTTTAAAATTCCCGCCTCTGCCTGCTACTGCATCCAGTTCACTCAGGTCGAAGTTTTGTTTTTTTATCGTGTCCAATACTATATCTTTTCGATATTCAAATTGATCAATTATTTTATCAAATTTCTCCAAATCTGAATTGCTATGGGATATTGTTTCTCTAAATATTAAATTCTCATTCTCATATACTGCAATTTTTGTAGAGGTAGACCCAGGATTAATAGCTAAAATTTTATATGAGTTTTTCATAACTCCTCCCGATATAGGTTAAATCGTTAATTCTGCTTTTTCTTTAATTATATCAAAATTTTTGGAATTTACAAAATTATTATTAAAACTGAAGAATTAAAAAAAATATAATAATAATAAATTCAAAAATCAATGGCATTTATACCGTTTATGTTATAAACTATATATGTAAATATCCGTTGTGGAAATATTATAAAAGGAGAATATCATGACTGATTCTAATGATGATGCAATTCGTATGTTAGACGAGGAAATTAGATATTTAAAGCTTTTATCTAAACAATACCCAACAATTGCTTCTGCATGTACAGAAATTATTAACTTACAAGCTATTTTAAATCTTCCCAAAGGCACGGAACATTTTCTTTCCGATATACATGGGGAGTATGAATCCTTCAATCATGTGCTGAGAAACGGCTCAGGCAATATAAAGCGTAAAATCAACGAAGTTTATGGGGATATTATGAGTGATAAGGAAATTAAAAGACTTGCCACATTGATTTATTATCCTGAGCAGAAACTTGAAATAATTCATAAGGAAGAAGAAGATATAGAAGACTGGTATAGAATTACTATTTACAGGCTTGTGGTAATTTGCAGGAAAGCAGCTTTCAAATATACTCGTATGAAGGTAAGAAAAGCACTTCCAAAAGAATTTGCATACATTATCGAAGAACTGATGAATAAAGGACCTGAAGAGGATAAAGAAGAATACTACAGCGAAATAATAAATACGATAATAAGAATAGGCAGAGCTGATGAATTTATTATATCAATGGCAAAGCTTATTCAAAGATTAGTTATAGACAGGCTTCACATTGTAGGTGATATTTTTGACAGAGGTCCCGGTGCTGATAAAGTAATGGATACCATTATGAATTATCATACCGTGGACATACAATGGGGCAATCACGATGTATTGTGGATGGGTGCTGCAGCAGGAAGTGAAGCTTGCATTGCAACAGTATTAAGAATATGTGCCAGATATGCAAATTTAGACACAGTCGAAGATGGTTATGGCATAAATGTTTTGCCTTTAGCAACATTTGCACTGGAATACTACGGTGATGATGAATGCATTCAATTTAAACCTAGGGTAGAAAGTGATATCGTTTATTCAGATAAGGATTTAAAACTAATTGCCAAAATGCATAAGGCAATTTCGATTATACAGTTTAAGCTGGAAGGCCATATAATTAAAAGACGTCCTCATTTTAATATGGATGACAGGCTGCTGCTTGATAAAATAAATTACGAAGAAGGAACAATCGAGTTATATGGCAAAGTATATCCATTGAATGATAAAAACTTTCCGACCATTGACCCTAAAAACCCGTATGTACTCAATAGGGAAGAAGAAGAATTGGTTGAAAAGTTAAGATCATCTTTTTTAAACAGCGAAAAACTCCAAAAACACATAAGATTTATGTTGATAAATGGAAGCTTGTATTTGAAATTCAACTCTAATTTATTATATCATGGATGTATTCCGGTTAACGAAGATGGTACATTCAAGAAGGTGCATATCGGCTCTTCAGGAAAATCATACAGCGGCAAGGCTTATTTAGACAGGCTTGAAATATTGGTAAGAGAAGGATATTTTCATAAGACTAATCGGGACGCAAAACAATACGGCATGGATATTACTTGGTATTTATGGACAGGTGCCGATTCTCCCTTGTTCGGCAAGGATAAAATGACTACTTTTGAAAGATATTTCATAGATGATAAGAAAACACATAAAGAAACTAAAAGTCCATATTTTAAATTAGAAGACAGTGAAGAAATGTGCAGAAGGATTTTTGAGGAATTTGGCTTGGATGCTGAATGCTCGCATATTATTAACGGTCATGTGCCTGTTAAAAGTAAAAGCGGAGAAAGCCCCATAAAAGCAAACGGAAAATTGATAGTTATCGATGGAGGATTTTCAAGAGCGTATCAGGGGACTACCGGAATTGCAGGCTATACTCTTATATATAATTCCTACGGATTGCTCTTGGTAGCTCATAATCCATTTGAATCGACACAAAAAGCCATAGAAGAAGAAAAGGATATTCATTCAACTACCATGGTCGTAGAAAAGGAATTGGAAAGAAAAAGAGTGAAGGATACCGATGCGGGAGAAGTTATTAAGGGGCAGATAAAGGACTTGGAAATGCTTTTAGATGCATATAGATTAGGTTTTGTAAAAGGACAGTAAAGATGCCCTAACCCTATTGTAGCGAGACTGCGAGATGCCCTAACCCTAACCCTATTTTTCAGAGATCCTTCATTTCATTCAGGGTGAAAAACACAAAAAGCATATTCATGTTCACGTATAAATTTCATAATAAATCATAAAGACATTTTTCATTCATATTTTATAAAAAGAGAGTATGGTGATAAAATGTCTTCTTTTTATTCAAGCATTGTGCAGAACTTTTTAATTGCATTTGGAGTCGTTATAGGAGCAAGCTTGTTTTCGGGATTGGGAGCTATTATGACAGACACACCTCCATTAAAGGTGATGACCGATGTTGCAGGCTCAATCAAATTATGGGCTATAGCGGCATCCTTGGGTGGTACTTTTTCATCATTTGTGGTAATTGAGAAAGGGCTATTTGAAGGTGAAATAAGAACATTGTTAAAACAAGTATTTTATATAGTGATTTCATTAACCGGTGCAAATGTGGGATATGAATTCATCAGGCTTCTTCAAAGATGCGGCAATATATGGTGGAAATGATGAAAGTTAAGAGAAATGTTAAAAATACTGCAGGATATAAATTTCTTATTTGTTTTATAACAGGATTGCTTTGGGGAACAGTTGCAGGCTCTTTGGGGATAAGCATATTAGTCAGCCATAGAATGGAAGGGTTTTATGAAAAGATAGCATATTTGGAGCATACCATTCAAGATAAGGATGAAAAACTTGATAAGCTTGAAAGCTCAATCAACAATGCAAATATTGTGTTGAAGGATACTTCCGTCATATTGGAATTTACTAATTTAAGCAAGGAACAAATAGACATGATAGACAATATTGAAATTGAAAAAGCAATTAAAGAAAAATATGCTTCATCCTTGGGCAAGGAAATCAAGAGTCTGGATGCCGATATTCTTGTGCAGGTAATAGATAAAAGAATATTAAGGTTTGACAATACTGAATATCAATTAACCGTTAATAAACTTGTGCTGTCAGATATTTTAAAATTGTGGGTAGGAGTGTCTCCCTTGGAAGTGACCTCGTAGCATTGTAATATAATGTTAATGTTTATTATGTTGGTTTTCATGGTATAATGTAAAAAAGAAATAAAGAGGTGGGCGATGAGAATAAAATATTTTAAATGGTCAATTTTTATTTCATTGTTATTATTGATTGCTTTTGTTCAATATTCTGGTCCCGATGCTTATGCTGAAGATTCCATTAAAATAATAATAGATGGTAAGAGAATAAAACCCGATGTGGATCCTTATATAAGTAACGACAGAACATTAGTGCCTATAAGGGTAATAGCAGAAGAATTGGATTCTGTCGTTGAATGGGACAATGATAACAGGGCGGTTCATATATCTAAAGAAGATGTACATATACTTCTTAGAATTGACAGTTACTTAGTTGAATATACAAATGATAATGAAACTACATACACAATTATTGATGTGGCTCCTCAAATAACCGGAGACCGTACCTTTGTTCCCATACGTTTAATAAGCAATGCCTTGGGTGTGGGGATAGAATGGGACAATGATGAAAGAGCAGTATATGTGGATTCATCAGAAAGCTCTGAAGTTACGAATTTTTTTGATGTGGAAATTTCATCGGTAAAAGCTGGACAAACTATTACAGGAACAACCGAGCTATATACAAGAATTATAAATGATGCACCTAAAGGAGCAATAGAAATAAAATATCTTCTTTTGGATAGAGATACGGCAAAGGGATTTGTTATTGCAGGAGGAGCTGTAAATCAAACCCATGAATGGGCTCCTGCCATGGAAGACAACGGGCAGAAGGTCCTTGTTTCGGCATTTTATGATGGAAAAGGAAATTTCTTAGCAGGCGATTCGATACCGGTTACGGTAAAAATACAACCTCAAATAGAGCTAAAAGGAATAACGGAAGGTCAGCTGATTACAGCCCATTCGGTACCTTTAAGCACAAACTTGAATTTCTCTGCATCATATGTAAAATATGAAATGATAAACCCTGATAACGGGGCATATTATATTTCTCCCGGTGTTGACCCGGAGCAATCATTCACTATGATTCCTGTAATGGAAGATAACGGTAATATGTCTGTAAGAGTTATTGCGTATGACACTAAGGGAAATGCATACCATGGCGAATATGTAAACATTGGAATTGACGTTGACAGATATTTATATTTAGGCGGAGTTAAACAGGGACAATCAATTGACGGTTCTGTAACCCTGCTTGCACAAAGAAATTTCAATGTAACTGATACGGAATATATAATGGTTGATAATGCAACCGGTGAAGAAACCTTGATGTTTAAATCAGGTTATGGTTCATACTCCTGGTTCCCGGGGCCTGAAGATGCAGGGAGCAAAAATTTATATGTAAGGGTAAAAGATACAGCAGGCAATACTCACATAAGCAGCAGAGTAACGGTTAATGTAACGGGCAATCCAAAACTTCTGTTGCAGGGAGTAGGACCCGGACAAGTTTTAACCGAAGCATTAGAGCTGAACATAAAAACAAATATAAAATTGGATGAAATAAAATACATCCTTACAAATGCAAGGACAGGCAAAGAAATAATAATTTCAGAGAAAAATACTGCAGCAATTGTTCCTGAAGAAGGTGATGATGGCTCTTGGAGCATAAGAGCTGAAGGAACTTACGGCAAAAAGACAATTAAAACGGAAGAAGTTAAATTTACGATTTATACGGGGCAGCTATATTCTGCAAAACCCGTTATTGAAAAAGAATTATATTTAGACTTGGTTTCTGAGCTTGCTGTAAATGCAAGAAAAAGCACAGGCATGTCAGCATCATTGCAGGTTGCACAGGCAATATTGGAAACAGGCTGGGGACAAAGTGTACCCGTGGACAAATACGACGGCAAATTTTCCTACAATCTTTTTGGAATAAAAGGTGAAGGAACAAATGGCACAGTAACCTCCAACACATGGGAGGAATACAACGGTGTAGCATTCAGAATAGATGCTGAATTCAGAGCATACAATAATGAAAAAGAAAGCTGGCAGGACCACAAGGACTTGCTGCTTTTAAGAGAAAGATATGCACCTTTCAGAGAAGTGATGTACGACAGCACAAAAGGAGCCTGGGCACTTAAAAGATGTGGATATGCAACAGATTCACAGTATGCAATCAAGTTGATAGACATTGTTAACAGATATGATTTAAAAGAATTAGATGAAGTGACAATATAACAAAATCATTGCTGTGAATAATCATTATAAGGGTTGGGGACATTTGAAGGTGTGTCCCCATATTTATGCAATATTAAATTGTTAATTAAATCCAATTGGGATATAATAAATATAAAATATAGATTGCATGTATAATTTCCATTTCAATATTTTCGTTTTTGTCATCCGAGCGTAAGCGAAGGATCTCATGATTTAAATTCTGAGATTTCGCAGTCTCATTCACCAAAATACTTGCTCGGGCTAAAGCCCTCAGAATGACGATATGTTAGGATACTTAGGCAAGCCACAGAGAAATAAAAGATACGAGAAACTAAAGAAATGAGCGGGGTAATAATGAATGAACAGAAGAATAATTTTATCAACCGGAAATATTCATAA
>Ga0172382_10013383_pt1 | contig 10575 bp, 5 predicted proteins | sample Leawel138RmetaG_FD_122245 | JGI IMG/M metagenome (GOLD analysis project Ga0172382, IMG submission 122245) | Leachate microbial communities from a municipal landfill in Southern Ontario, Canada - Leachate well 138R metaG | ecosystem: Engineered > Solid waste > Landfill > Unclassified | place...
AACAAAAGCTCTAATATTTAGCTTGTTAATAATTATATTTTGCCTGTACGATGAAAATCGTACAGGTTTTTTTGTTTTTATCATTGATTCATGCAGACTTTTGTAAAATTTTATTGTTTTTTAACAAAATTGTCGGTATTTTTATTTTTTAGAATAACTGAGATTTATGAAAAGTTCTGAAATACCGGCTTTAAAAATATTGTTATTACTCATTACATCATCTTTCTCATTTTCATTGTTGGGAATGAAGTCGTTTACGGTAATAATTCTGTCAGTGATTCTGCTGATTATTGGTATTTCATTTATATATTTCAAACAGATTAATTATTCTTATTTCTTGATGGTTTTAGCAGTCGGATTACTGATTTCCAGTCGCTTCGATACTATGAAAATTAATATTCCCGATAAAATTATACCTCAACAGCAGGCAGTCTGTAAGGGTAAAGTATTAAACATAACGAAGATTGATTCAGGCTACGTCCGTTATCTGGTTTACGGCAGCATTGATATGCAGAGCCTCCCCGAAATTAAGGATATCAATTATCTGCTTACCATTTTTAAACCGAAATTTATATTAGAACCCGGTCAGAATTTGCTTGCAGATATCAAGATAAATTTTGTTGAAGGTAAGTTCCCGGGTGATAATTTTAATATTTCTGCTTATCATTTGTCAAACGAAGTTGTGTTTGACGCTATTGCTTCTGGTGACGATGCAGTTAAATCCGGAGATATTGATTATTTCATAAATTTATCTTATAAAATGAGGACATATATTAAAAGACAAATATTTCTCGTATTTGATTCTGATACTGCCCCAATTATGTCTGCCCTCATCACCGGAGATAAATCCTTCATTGACAGTGAAACAAAAAAGGAATTTTCTATTACAGGTACTGCTCATCTACTCGCAGTAAGCGGTCTGCATGTAGGAATAATTTCTGCTGTCATATTTACATTATTCTCATTTGTATCGAGCCGTTTATTAAAATCAATCTGCTCACTTACTGTGTTATGGATATTTGTTTACATGACCGGATGGCTCGATTCAGCTGTAAGAGCAGCTTTTATGATAAGCGTTTATCTATTGTCAATCAATATTCAACAAAAAGTTCATCCGCTGAATTCATTATCCTTGGCAGCACTTATTATGTTTCTCATCAATCCGGATATTATATTTTCCTTATCTTACAAAATGTCTGTGCTGTCGGTAGCAGGTATAATAATCTTTCATCACAGATTCACGCTATTATTTATTAATAAGCATACTAAAACATATATGAAGGCTGTTCTTACATCAATTGGATTAACTTTATCGGCTACGGTATTAATATCCCCAATGATAGCATATTATTTCGGCAACTTCTCAATCATCGCTCCTTTAGCTAATTTTTTAGTAATTCCTGTAATGTTACTTGCTATGTGTTTAGGTATTGCAGCTTTAATTATTTCTGTTATCTCTTTAGAACTATCATTTATTTTTGCCACCGCGAGTGGGTTTTTCACAGATATTACCGGCAGAGTTATTACATTTGCTTCGAATTTGCCATCAGCTTATATCGAAGGTTTTGAAAGTTTGATTATATCAGTACTGTTTTCGTTAGGAGTGGTATATGTCTTATTAAGCACAAAAAAACGACAACCATATTTCAGAATCACTGTTTCCATGGCATTTATTATGATTGCTTTCTTGTTGATAAAAGACAATAATTCTGGCAATATGCCACAAATTGTACCTGGTCGCGACAACTCTGTAGTCATCTTATCGAAGCAAAATAAGAAATATGTACTTATTCTCGATAGGAAGCCTGCAAACAATTATTCGATTAGTTTCCCATTATATCGTTATTTACTTGATAACAGCAATGTCAGTGCATATTATACAGGAAATTCAGGGCTTGCTGTAATTGAGAAAGTAAGAAAAGAAAAAGATATTCAGAATTATGAAATTGATAATGCAATTCAAGGAAAAATCATTCCTTTGTTGAATTTTAACATTAATCCAATTAAACATATAGAATTATGATGAAAATTGACATTCTAAAAAATCGGATATTCGCGGGAAATCATATAATTTCGGGAGTGACCAAAAGAAACTTAGAAAATTATCCGATTCACGGATTTACAATTTCCAAGTCAAAAATTGCAGATGACTCACAAGTGATTAAATACAGAAATGAATTGGCTAATCAGTTAGGTATTATGACAAATCTTATGAAATATCAGAAACAAATTCATTCTGATGTGATTAGCTATGTTGATGAAGCATCCGAAAATTTCGTTGAAAGTGACGGAATGATAAGTGATAAGATAGGAATAGTATTGAATATTTCCATAGCTGATTGTGCAGCTGTGTTATTATACGATTATCACCAAAGGATTATTTGCGGAGTCCATTCAGGTTGGAGAGGAACTAGTCTGAATATAACACGAAAGTGTATTGAAAAGATGATAAACGAATTTTCCTGTAATTCAGAGTATATTCTGGCTTATGTTTCACCCTGTGCCGGTGGAGATGTGTATGAAGTAGGTCCGGAATTCACAGATATTTTCAATAACAGAAGTATAAAAAAAACAACTGATGGGAAATTCTTATTTGACAATAGGACGGAAATTTATCATCAGCTGATTGAATCAGGCATCAGCCCTAATAACATTGAATTATCAGACATTTGTACGATTACAAATCATGATTTTCACTCATTTAGGCGTGATGCTGAAAAATCAGGAAGAATGTCTGCTTTCATTGGAATGAAAGCATGAAAAAATGTCTAACGTTAACCATATTCTTATTCCTCATAGTATCTGCAAAAGCACAGAATAGTTCTGTTGAAAATCAAATATTATTAGGAAATTTTTTGAATGACATCGAAAATACCTTTGCTTTCTCAGATTCATGGTTTTCAAAAAACCTTTTATTCGGACAATCGCCATATAATTCTACAGCCTTGAAGTACAACAATGTTTATTTAAACAGTATGGTTGACGGTTCAATGCGACCTGATTATCTTATTCCACATAATTCAAGTTTCATTGCCAATAGAAGTAAACCCGATTTGTATAGTACATCGAACTCACTCGGAGCATATATTGACATAAATAAGCCCTCATACGACACTAATTTGTTCAAAGCCGTTATACAAGGGGGAAACATATTCGGTTCAACCATGGTTGATTATTATGGCAAAAAGAAAAATTGGCGATGGAATTCATCTATAAATTACATTACTTCAGAAAATTTTGACAAATCGTCGAGCCATGACTATTCTACCGGATTGACAAGAATTAATTCTGATTTCAGGAGTTTCTCCGGAAATTTGAGAGTTGGAGTTTATGATAATAACAGTATGCTCGATGCTGAGTTTATCTATACAAGCTCTGTAACCGGAATACCCTTTGAGCTGAACAAGCAAAATGCCGTGTTAATCAGGGAACCGGATTATAAATTTAACCTGTTGAATATTCAATTTGCCAGCTCACTAAACTCCAATTTCAAAATTGAAGGGAATTTATTTTATATTCGTAATAAAACAATTATAGAAAGTTCTCTAAAAAGTATAGTTGATTCAGATTCTACATACAAAAAAAGTTTTGAAGAGAACAAATTTGGTTGGAATTCGCGATTGATAATAAAAAACAGCTTATTGCCACCAACTGAAATAAGTTTCAATTACAGTCGTGAAGCTCTAAAATATCAAGCTAATCAGGGTTTATCAGTTGAACAATATGAAATTGAGAAGTTAGTTACCGGCATCAAGATGTACGATAAATTTGAATATTGGAGTTATGATATAGCAATTAAGTATATGCTTCACAACCCACTTACAATACTACACAACAATCTTGCTCAATCTAACTCAAATATTGAATATTATTCGGATTTTGATATTTCTGTTTTCAAACAAGTTTCATTACTGTTAAATCACAGCAGAATTTCTGTATTACCGCCTCTGTATTATACATACCCGTCGCTGAATCATGGTCTCATACCCATAAACGATAAATCTTTCGGAACAAAGTACTCATACAGCCTTGGAGTAAATTTGAAGATGCAAGAATTATCGAGTCTTGAGCTGCACTTTTTTCATGAACAATCGAGCAATCAGCATCTGCCCTATTCCCTGCTGAATTATAATCACGAAATGATACCTGACGGAATTAATTCTAACGGCATGAGATTTTGTTTAAAATCAGATTTATACATTTTCAAACTACATTCAAACTTAGATTATTATACAGAGAATGTACAAATTTTTGACAGTTATGGCAGAGAGATAGCTATTCCAAGCCTTCAGGTTCATTTTAGAGTATTTGATGAATATAATTTCGGACTCAAATGGCTGATGGAATATTCTCATGCAGGGGACAGGAAATCAGTTTTAGGCGAAGCTGTTATTGAAGATTTCAGCTTAATAAATTTGCATCTGTGTTATAAAGTTTATAAACAAAACGAACTATTTGTCAGTATAAACAATCTTGGTGATGTTAATTATGAATTTATCAAAGGCTATCCGATGCCCGGAATAAATTTCATTGCAGGCTTCAAACTGATTCTTTGAGGGGTAATTCAATTGCGAATGTAGTGCCTTTGCCCGGTACACTTTCTTTCACATAGATTTTACCGTCGTGATACTCCTCAATAATTCTCTTACATAAGCTCAATCCTAACCCCCAACCGCGTTTCTTTGTAGTAAAACCCGGATTGAAAATTTGCCGTTTGAGCTTTGGAGACATACCTTTTCCTGTATCTTTAACGAAGATAAAAACTTTTTTCTTTGATTGTACTCTCATAAATATATATATCTGTCCTTGCTTCTCCTCAATAGACTCTGCACCGTTTTTGAGCAGATTTTCAATCACCCATGCGAATAAGTCAACATTAACATCAACAAACATATTATCGTCGAGTGATCTAATAATTTCAATTTTTTTACCGAGATGAGGTAATCTTTTGTCATAGTAATTACAAACACTATCAATCATTTTTGATATATTGATATTTTCTTTTTCCGGTGTAGAGCCGATTTTTGAAAATCTTGTAGCTATCGTGTTCAACCTTTGTATATCTTTCTCCATTTCGGAGACGGTTTCTTTAACTGAAGCAGGGTCATCAGCACTGAATTTTATTATTTCCATCCAAGCCAACAGACTGGACAAGGGTGTTCCGAGTTGGTGTGCAGCTTCTTTGGACATACCTACCCATACTTTGGATTGCTCATTGTCACGCGAAGAACTGAAAGAGATATAACCGATTATTATGAATACAGCTACAACAATAATAGCTACTACAGGAAAAAATCTGAGCTGGTCAACTAAACTCGAATGATTGTAATATACCTTACTAATGACTTTACCTTCCTTATCCTTAACCAATATCGGAAGATATGTTGCTTCCATAGACTCAAGCAAACTCAGGACTTTCTCACGTTTTTGTTCGATTTTCATATCCTCGTCAAACTCGATATTCAAAGTCCAATCTTCGAATGGTTCATAAGGCTTACCGTCTTCATAGGCAACAATAATAGGGAAATTTATCATCATATTCTGAATTTCATCAATGAAAAACAGGTATATGTCCGTATCGGTAGAGCTTGTAGGTGTATCAACCATATCAAGGAAATTTTCAGTTATCTTGGCATACAACTCAACTGTTTTCTGTTCTCGTTGAATTAATTGTTCTACAAGATTCTGTGTAAATAGTATTACTGTTACAACAATTGAAAGAGCAAGTATGGCAAACAATAACTTTACTTGCCATTTCGATAAAGAATTGACAATTGGATTTAAGCTCCTTTTTGCAGGAAGAAGCCTCATTTATTACCTGAATCTTATAGTATGCAACAGCTCTCTTTTGATTTCAGCTTGCTCTCCTGTACTCATGTTTTTCACGGTAACAGTGTTCTTTTCAATCTCGTCGTCACCTAGTATCAAGCAATACTTTGCAGATAATTTGCCGGCTTCACGCATTTGTGCCTTGAAAGAACGTCTTTGCAAATCAGTAGCTACTCTGTAAGATTTACTCCTTAGTTCTTCGGCAATTGTCAGAATATGCTTGTACAATTTATCATTAGTGCAGATAACATAGACATCACATTCATGATGAATATCTTTGACTGCGTTAATTGCTTCCAGAATTAAAATCAGCCTCTCAACTCCCATAGCAAATCCTACTGCCGGTGTCGGTTTGCCGCCTAATTGTTTGAATAAGCCATCATATCTGCCTCCGCCGCCGAATGCATCTTGGGCTCCTAGTGCCGAAGAACGAAATTCAAATACTGTATGACTGTAGTAATCCAGACCTCTCACAAGTCGGGGTTCTATTTTATAAGTTACTTCTGCACTGTCTAAAAGTTCCTTAACTGTGCCGAAATGCGTTGTACTTTCTTCGTCGAGAAAATCAATTATAGCAGGTGCTTTCTCAATTATCAGCCTGTCATTTGCATCTTTTGAGTCTAATATCCTAAGCGGATTAAGTGCTAATCGTTTTCTGCTTTCTTCGGATAATTCATCCTTATGATTATTTAAATAGTTTATCAATTCCACTCTATAATTCGCTCTTGAGTTTTCGTTTCCGAGTGAATTTAACTGCAATTCATAATCATCAATACCGAGGAACTTAATTAAGTGATTAGCGAGCAATATAATTTCAGCATCGGATTCGGCATTTGCAGAAGAAATACATTCTGCTCCAAATTGGTGAAATTGCCTGAGTCTCCCCTTTTGCGGACGTTCATATCTGAAAAACGGACCAAAATACCACAATCGAAGAGACGCAACATCATGTGTCAAATTATTCTGAATGACACTGCGAACAAGAGCAGCTGTTTTCTCCGGTCTCATTGTTACTGATTCTCCACCCTTGTCAAGGAAAGTGTACATTTCTTTGTTGACAATATCTGTATTTTCTCCAATGCTACGTGAAAAAACCTCAGTTCTTTCAAGTATGGGTGTCCTGATTTCTTTATATCCGTACCTTTGAGTTACTGTTCGTACAGCTTCTTCAAGAAAATGCCATTTTTCTATTTCTCCGGGCAGTAAATCTTTTGTTCCGCGTATTGATTGAATCATAAGAAAATTTTATCCTTTTTTATCTTGTTATCAACATTGATTTTCTAATAACGTTAGAAGGTGTAAACATTGTATAATAATATAATCCTTGTGGTAAATCACTTATATCAAAAGAAATGGAATGACTTCCCGGGCTATATGTGTCTTCTGCAATCGTAAGAAGCTCATTACCCATAATATCAAATAGTACAATTTTAGTATTTCCTTTCTCGAAAACACTGAATGTCAGGCTTGCCCTGCTTTGTGCCGGATTAGGAGAGGTTTGACCGAGCATCAAGTCACCATTTGGAATAAAAAGTCTGAGAACTCCATCAGTCAGACAAACACCTTCTAACTTGAAGATTCCTGAACTTTCCTCTACGGCAATTCTTCCGGTTCCAGTCGGAACGGTATATTCGAGATTTAAATTACTGATAGTATCATTCCCCCATAATGCTCTGAACTCAATTTCATGCAATATGGAATCCGGTCCAAAGGTCTTAGGTAATTCTAATTCAATAATTCTGTCATACCCGGAAATCGTACTTTTCTTAAATCCGCTCAGAGGCTCTAACAAAGTAGTATTAAATCGAAGATTTGCCGAAAATCCGCTTATATTGTCAGAAATACCTGAATTACCTACCTTACCGACATAAATCGGAAGTTTAAATACATCACCCGGGAAAGCTGCGACATCCTTGATGTACAGACTTATTGAATCATTTCTAAAATCTCTGCCTTCACCAAAAAGATTAGACAATCTTGGAGAACCTTTACCTTTATAGTTAACCTTATATTGTGCATTCTTCCTACCGATAATATCAGGTGAAAATCTCAATGTTACCGGTATTGACTCACCATTCTGAAGAATTTTTGAATTATTATTTAAAGCTGAAAAATTACTGCTGTATGAGCCAACTATGGATATGCTGTCAATTTCTACTGCCGCTCCGGACTCATTTGTCATAATTATTGTAAAAGTACTGTCTTTAAAACTACCTACCTCAACAATACCCATATCTATTACAGGATAATTGATTTTCAAGTCTGCTAAATCACAGAATCCTTTTATTTCAGATTTTATAAGTACTCCTGCAGGGAGCTCAAACTCAAGTTCTGCCACACGCAGACCCGTCTCTTTCGGGTAAAAACGGATTTCGAGCGGAATACTGTCTGATGATTTAACTTTCAGGGGGAAATTCAAATCGGTTAAAATTTCAAAATCTCCCGCACCGGGTCCCGAAAAACTATAAGAGTTTACAGAATATTCAAATTCGGATTCATTCACAAATACTGCTCTGATAATCGAGTCTTTCAATTCTCCGAGATAAACAGTACCCATATCAATTTCCATACCTTTGCCGCGAGCATAGGCTATAGTAAACACGGAGTCTGAAATATCTTGTTGTAATTCTTTCTGATTCAAGTTCCAAATTTTTGCTGTTGAATCCCAGCTTGCTGTCAGCAGTCTGGTACCGAACCTGTCAAAAACAGCGGTTGTTACCGAATTGCTGTGTTCTCTGAAAATATTATCCGTGATAAAATCATTGATACGAGTTGGAGAGCCGTCACTTGCATCCCATAGTCTGGCAGTTTCGTCAGTACTTGTCGTCAATAATACTTCCTTTCCTAAATCCGGATGATAAAAGAAGGATGATGTATTAATTGAGTTATTATCACTCGTATCGGAATTATGACTGATTTCATAAATCGGATTATCGGGAAACGCAACATCCCAGACAAATAATTTCTTTGGTTCTCCCGAACTTGTTGTAACGGCTACTTTAGTGGCATCCTCATTATATGTAGCATGTGAACACAAATTACTGTTAGTGGCGTAAACAACTTCCGGTTCTGCCCCGGCTGAATAGTCTCGCCAATTCCATACTTTTGCTTTACCATCACCGTTAGCACAGATAATTAAATCCTCATCTACCGGATTAAATTCAGAGTATCGAGTCGGACCAACATCGTTAGATTTCACTCGTTTCAGAATATTCCAGTTCCTGTCCCAAATAATCGAATACCCGTGAAAATCAGAAGATACCAAATAGTCACCTGATACGCTGAAGTTTACACATTCTACCTTAGTGGTATGTTCTTCAAGTATAGTATTTATCGAACCGTCAACCATATTCCAAATTATTACCGACGAGTCATTGCCGGTGGTAGCCATGAACTCATCCTTTGGGTCAAAAGCAGCCCAAAGTATTGGTTTTGTATGCCCGTTAAGAGTAAACTTCTTTTCACCGGTATTTGCAACCCAAACCACAGCACTCGTATCGCTACTTGCTGTCAACACTAAATCTCCTGCTTTATTAAAAAATGCAGAGTTGACAGCACCTTTATGCTTCAAATCCAAAGTGAAACCTACATTGTTGGGCCAAAGCTGAATAATTTTAACTAAACACGAATCGCTCGGAGTATCGGGTACCACCCATTCCTTTGTTAATCCTGTTACATTTGTAGCTAATGGTAACCAAGTTAATCCATTGTCAATTGAATATTCCAATTGTATGACGTCTTCGGGTAGTAAACCAAGCCACTGAACAAAAGCAGTATCTCCGATAATCAGATAATCTCCTCCATTCGGGAATAATATTTTAACGGTTTTTTCAGTTGGTTTTGTGTTTGGAAATCCACCGGTTATGTATATCGGTACTACTTCACAAGCATCGGAGATTATTTCCAAACGCGAAAATACTATTGCTTCCTGAACGGGCTCATACTCTACGGTAATATTTATGAATTCGTCCTTTTGTAATAAATGGTTGCTGACATTGCCGGATATTATTGAAAAGGGAGGGTCAATTTTTAATTCCGTAATAAATATATCTTCATTTTTTGCAGTAATAGTAAGACTCAATTGTTTTTTTGAGCCAACATCAACCGACTTGAATCCGAGAAATTGAGGTTCACTGATTACTCTGGATTTTTCGTTGTTTCTAAAAGTAAATTCAAATTCATCCTTAATGCTTTTCGAAGGTATTAATAATTCTGTAAAATGTTCTTCGCTACAACTATAATCCATACTCCAATTCAGTGTACAAGGTTTATAGTCTTTACTCATTGCCACAACTGAATATACAACTGAATTCAACTTGCTTTGCTCTGTCAATTCAAACCACCATCCGCCTGATCCAATTGCTAAATCCTTCAATGATTGCAAAGGCTCCTGTCTCAACGATATTACAAACAGCTTTGCTCCTGATTCGATTAGTGCATTTCTAACAGCATCGGTGTCGTACTTTCCAGCACAGTCAGTAAGCAGAATAATCACTTTATCGTGACTTCCTCTCTGATTAATCTTAAAGGCACCTGCAGGTTCATCCAAGAAAGCAGCGGTTAACAAAGAGCCGGCAGCCGGTTTTAACTTATTTATCTCATTTACAAGTTCTAATTTTGAATTAGTAAATTCCCTGTTGAGGAAATTTCTGAAATCAAAAGATGTCAAAGATAATTCGCAATTTACGGTATCCAATTGATTGATGATACGATTTGCAAGCATTTTCCCAATTGAAAAATTTGAAG
>Ga0172382_10013385_pt1 | contig 10575 bp, 5 predicted proteins | sample Leawel138RmetaG_FD_122245 | JGI IMG/M metagenome (GOLD analysis project Ga0172382, IMG submission 122245) | Leachate microbial communities from a municipal landfill in Southern Ontario, Canada - Leachate well 138R metaG | ecosystem: Engineered > Solid waste > Landfill > Unclassified | place...
TTATCAGACAGCGGAACCATCAGCGAAGAATCTTCTATTCTGAATTTCCGCGCCCTCAACATACGTGAAGCCCACGAACGTCCCGAAGCCATGGAAGAAGCCTCTGTGATGATGGTAGGATTAAATCCCGAACGCGTGATGCAGGGGTTGGTACAATTGGCACAGCAAAAGATTGACAGTGAGCGCAACTTCCGTCCCGTAGCCGATTATTCCATGCCTAATGTAAGCGATAAAGTAGTACGGATTATATTGAGCTACAGAGACTATGTTAAGAGGGTTGTGTGGGGAGAAACAATTGATAATTTATAGTTTAATAAATATTTTCTCTTTCAATGTGACTGGTAGGAACAAATTCGACAAAATCAATTTGAAATTGTCCCCCACTAAGTCCTCTTACTGTAATGACGTGGTTATCAGCTTTGTCAAAGATGAATGTGCCAAGAATCTTGCGTAAGTTACTTCCATTTTCTCGTGCACTGTTACCGCTATACCAACTTGGATTAATGGCTTTAAAACTTCCGGGTCCTTTCATATAGCCTTTGTTACGCATAGCTTTATCATTTTCAAAACCATCCGGGTCATTTGCATTTCCGGGATTAGGTTGCTCGTAGCCTATATCAACATCGCTGCCGCCATTGTTTAAATTAACCGGCACTCCACAAGGATATCCATCTACATAAAACTGAGCAACACCGCGTCGTCCGTTCGATTGATATCCAAAACGAACTTCATAAGTACCGGCAGGTATCGGAGGCGTAGTCACATCAAAATCATATAGTTTTGCATTTTGAACGACGATAAAAAATTCGTCACCCATGTAGTTCATGAGCTTATCGTTTGCAGAAGAAAAGCATAAGACAGTTTGGTCTGTACATTTAAATCTGTCTAAATATCCAGGAGGTAAGGCGTTGCGATATAATGCATTATCATCAGAAACCCGACCGCGCATATTATTATTAGTCAGTTCCGGGAAAAAACTGGCAAAATCAAAACGCAATCTCTTGGATGACAGTTCATTTTCCACAGCCTTAGAATATGCCAAAATTCCGTCTATTTCATGATAGACTCCATTGTCTGCATCCATATCGTATTCTACGAGACGAATTGCTTCACCGGTGTCAGGTAGATAGTTGAAGATATTATATTCACCACTCATGCGATCTATTTTTACTTCTATCAAGGTGTTAGGGCACATCGGTTCGATATACTCAAATAAATCAATAGTTTTCCACATATGTTGTGTGTCATAATCTTTGATGAATTTTGTATAACTCAACTCTTTGTTGATTAAATGATAAGAAACGAATCTGTTCAGACTGTTTGTTCGGCTTGTTTCATCTTTATTATGTATATCTTGTGGATAGACCACATCATAAACAGATGCTGCATAAGCTCTTAAATCATCTAAATCCTCAATGCCATGTTTTTTGTAAGTATCATTACTCTCCATGAGTACGGTGTATCCATATCTGCGACTATTTGGTGCATGACGTTCGCTCGCAATAGAAGTAATCAACGCATTTTCTAATTCTTCAGCGTAGCCATTAGTCATTACATAGTTTTCGTCTTCGGTTTTCAGTAAGGAGTCAACCATGCCCGTTACAACCAAAGCTTCGTAAAAGAGACTGAAGATGCTGTCTTTTGAAATAGTCTCAGCAATACCGGAACGTTCCGGATCCAGTACCTTATCTATTTTATGAATGACCCCATTGTGCACCACCACATCCTTTAATGTAATTTTAGAGTTTTTATTGACAAAAGTCTCTTCACCGTTAAAATTAATAGCAATGTATCTCTCACTCATTGTTTGGTTAAATAACCGACCCTCATTGAAATTTACAAATTTCACGACTGCTCCATTGATTAAATGGTCGTAAGCAATGAGTTTCAAGCTGTCCGCTGTAAAATCTTCCAGATCCGATTTTCCTTTTGCCTCATAAAATGATTTCATAGCCTCATTATCAGGAGCAAAACAAGTCAAGTTACCGTAAGAGTTTACAAATCCTGACAAGCCTGTTATGGATATCAGCTTGTTGAATTCAGACAAACTGTTGTCAGACGCCAATTCCTCTCCTAACATTTTGTCGGTAAAGGTGTATAAAGTACCGCCAACATCGTCTGAGTCACATGCGTTAAATAAATGCATGGCAACCAGTAACACAGCAATAAAAGTCGTAAATTTAGTCTTTGATAACATGGCAATATGGGATGAAAATTAATAGTTGCAAATCTACAAGATATTTTTTAATAACATAAAGAAATAAGTAAGAATTGCTAATGAATTAAAAAGACGCTCAGTGCATTTTTTTAAAGTAAATTACGTGTTCAACACATTAGGCTACAAAGTTAATATTTGGAAATGATATGTATGAGCCTGAATAGAGAAAAAACAAACCCAATTATTTATTTTTTGTTATTCGATTATTAAAAATGTATATTTGCGCCTAAAATAAATACATTATGAAACACCTGTCTTTTATTGCTCTATTAGTCTGCTTGAAACTTTCAGCTGTTTACGCACAGTCCTATCCCCAAGCCATTCTCAAAGGAGATTACCCGTATCCGACCATCATTCGGGATGGCGGAGATTTTTACATGACCCATTCTCCGTTTATCTATAAACCGGGATTTTTAATCTGGCATTCAACTGATTTGTTTAATTGGCAGCCCATCACAAGGGTTATTCCTGAGTTTGAAGGTTCTGCTATGGCACCGGATTTAGTAAAATACAACAACAAATACTACATCTATTATCCGGCAGCAGGTACTAATTGGGTTGTTTGGGCAGATGACATACGAGGTCCTTGGAGCCAACCCATTAATCTACATGTCGGATACATTGATCCGGGACATGTAGTAGGTGCTGACGGCAAGCGATATTTGTACTTGAGCGAGGGTATGATCGTACAACTTGCTGATGATGGTTTATCTACCGTAGGAGAACCTGAACAAGTGTATGACGGATGGGATTATCCTCAAAGATGGGTTACAGAAGGCAAGTATTTGGAAGCACCAAAATTAATACAAAAAGATGGTTATTTCTACATGCTCTCAGCCGAGGGCGGTACTGCCGGACCGGCCACCAGCCATATGATTATTGTTGCCCGCTCTAAGAACGTAAACGGTCCTTGGGAAAACTCACCCTATAATCCGCTTGTACGTACCTATCATGAATCAGATAACTGGTGGTCGAAAGGTCATGGCACTTTGATAGATGATGTACATGGAAACTGGTGGGTTGTCTATCACGCCTACGCCAATGGTTATCATACCTTGGGAAGACAAACCTTGATTGAACCGGTTGAATGGACGACAGACGGTTGGTTAAAAGCCGGGGTGGAGTCACCGGACAGTAGCATTCAAGATGAACAGTTGCAAGGCAAGGCACTTTCAGATAATTTTAGTGAACCTAATCTGGGACTTCAATGGACTGCGTGGAAAACTTATAGTTCCAAAAATATCACCTTGAAAAATAATAGTCTGATGCTGGCGGCTCAGGGTAGTTCACCTGTCGATGCCCATAAACTCTTGGTAACACCCACCGATAAGACTTATTCAGTACAAGTAGAGGTGCAGGTCGAAAAAGGCAATACGGCAGGTTTGATGCTCTTTACAATGAAAAAGCATTTGCAGGTATCACGGCAGACAGTAAAAATTTCACGGTCTATACCGATGCTACACATCATCAATCTACAAAACATACTTTAGGAAAACGTTTTTTTCTGAAGATTTTGAATCAGGCAAATAGTTGTGCTTTTTATATAAGTTCAGACGGACAAGATTGGGAAAATATAGCTTCAGGTATTGATGTGAAAGACATGCACCACAATAATTACAGAGGATTCTTTGCTTTGCGTCCGTGTTTGCTCAGTATGGGTAAAGGAAAAGCAACATTCAAATCGTTCGAATATCAACAAGCCGTACCTACAGAAAAAGATATGAGTGCTTATTTGATGGTGTATCACAGGGATGAAACCCATGGGTTTTATATGGCATTGAGTAATGACGGATATAGTTTTACGGCTCTAAACGACGATAAACCGGTTATGGCAGGCGACACCATAGCTGACCAACTTGGCATCCGCGATCCGCATATTTATAGAGGTCCCGATGGTGCATTTTATTTGGCTATGACGGATTTGCATGTGTTTGCCCAAAGAGACGGTAAACGAGAAACAGAATGGGAACGAGATGGGAAAATCTACGGATGGGGAAATAACAAAGGGTTGGTGTTGATGAAATCATGGGATTTAATCAACTGGAAACGCACCAATATCCGATTCCCCGACATCTCTGCACAATATGCTGAAATAGGTTGTGCTTGGGCACCGGAAATAATTTATGATGACAAAGCAGGTAAATTGATGATTTATTTTACGATGCGTTTCCGCAGTGAACCTAATAAACTGTACTATGTGTATGTCAATGAAGATTTTGATCGCTTGGAGTCCATCCCCGAATTATTATTTGAATATCCGGATAAAAATGTGTCAGCCATTGATGCAGACATCACTAAAATTGGTGACAAATACCATATGTTTTATGTGTCACACGATGGACAGGCAGGCATCAAACATGCTGTTTCTGATAAAATAAACGGAGATTATGCATATGACCCACGTTGGTACGACCCGGAACCAAGAGCATGTGAAGCTCCTAATGTGTGGAAACGTATAGGAGAAGATAAATGGGTGCTGATGTACGATATTTATGGTATTCATCCACATAATTTTGGATTCAGCGAAACCTCTGATTTTGTGCATTTTGAAAATTTGGGGCATTTTAACCAAGGAGTAATGAAAGCCACTAATTTTTTACCAAAGCATGGAGCAGTCATTCATCTAACTAAAGAAGAAGCCGAAGGATTGGCAACATATTGGGGATTAGAAATGGAGTTCAATGACTAATATTCAATTACTTTATAACAAGATTTGTTGTTAGGTGATTGGTTAAGTTGTTGTTCAGGAGATATCATTGTTAGTTTCAAAAACTTTAAAGGTAATGAAACAACTCAGTGCACCAAACTAATATAAGGATGTTATCCAATGGAGTGGTTTATATTACGAATGATGTAGGCGGAAATTTGGAGAAAAAGTTTTTCACTGTTGAGGATTGTATTACTATCAATAGCCTACAGGGCATAGTTCTTAAAACAAATCAATATAATTTTTAAAACAAATCAATATAATTAGAAGCAAATGGAAAAACTAAACAATTATCTTTTGATTTTCTTTTTTTGTTCAACTACAGTATTTTCTACGGAAAATAAAGTTCGTGTTCTTCAAAATAAACCATCGATTGAATATAATAAAATGCTTTTCGGACAGTTTATTGAACACTTCGATAATCAAGTCTATGGTGGCATTTACGATCCGACATCCAAATATTCTGACGAAGATGGTTTTAGAGTAGATGTTATTGAAGCTCTGAAAGCATTGAAAATACCTATTGTTCGTTGGCCCGGAGGATGTTTTGTATCATCTTACCATTGGCTCGATGGTGTAGGACCCAATAGGCAACCATTTTATGATAAAGCATGGCAAGTAGAAGATCCAAATACTTTTGGAACTGATGAGTTTATCCAATGGTGCCACAAAATTGGTGCAGAACCGTATATTTGTACTAATGCAGGAACTGGAAGTCCTGAAGAAATGAGTGATTGGATGGAATACTGCAACCTCAATATTGGCAAGTTTGGTAAGATGCGTATCAATAATGGGTTTCCGGAGCCACATCATGTAAAGTATTGGAGCATAGGTAATGAGAACTGGGGAGGTCACGAACTTGGAGCACGGACAGTTGAAGAGTGGGGACCTTTTGTTCGAGAATCAGCTAAATTAATGCGAAGTGTAACGAAAGATGCTAAGCTATTTGCAGCTGCTACATCTAATAAAGATTGGACATTACCGCTACTTAGGGTAGCAGGGCAACATTTAGATTATATTTCTGTACATGGATATTGGGATCCCCTTTTCCATGTGAATAAGCCGGCTAAATATATCGACTGCATGATGAAAACACATTTACCGGAAGAGGACATTCAAAGAACAATTCAGATTTTGAATGAAGCAGGATACGGGGATGGGAAAATTAAAATTGCGTATGATGAGTGGAACTTACGCAATTGGCATCATCCATGGCACGGTGATTTTCGACGAGGTTTTGAACATGAAGCCCGTAGAAAAAATGATATCCAATCTACATATACCATGGCTGATGCTTTGTTTTCTGCCTGTTTTTTAAATACTTGTTTGCGGAATTCTGATATAGTAGAAATTGCTTGTTTTGCTCCCATTGTAAATACGCGAGGAGCTATATTTGTACACCAAGAAGGCATATTGAAACGTTCTACATACCACACATTGTATATGTATGCAAATTATTTGGAAGAAAAATATGTGCCCACAGAAAATCAGATAGAAACCCTTACACATAACAATCAATCGACAGATGTATTAGACATAGTGGTAACATCTAATGCATTAGGGAGTCGTTATGTTTGTGCGATTGTGAATAAAGACCCTTCTAATTTTATCGATCTTAAAATCGATTTTGAGAGTATGCATAAAAAAATTCCAAAAAAGCTCCAAGGAAAGGTGTTGAGCGGAAGCAGCCCGGATGATTACAATGATATTGGTGCAGAGAATAGAGTAATCCCGAAGGATCAGAGTTTTCAAGTTAAAAATTCAACAATCAGTTTTCCTCCTCATTCATTGGTGTTTTTAATTATTGAATAGTATTTGAGCACCTCCGATAAACTCAAAGTTAAAAATTGATTGTATTGGTTGTTTTAGTTAGTCAGTATTGAAGTTAAATGTTTCGACTTTTCGGAGTGAACGCATACTTGGAATTTATACTTTTAATGAAGCCGGTCATCACACGTTATCAGTCAAAGGCTTGAGCGGGGGGCAGTTTATGATAGATTACTTGGAGTTTGTGCCGATTAGTGCTCTTGAGTCCGAAGATATTTATTGACAAGGTGTCATTTTTTTAATTTGCACCTTCTTTTTGTAGTGATGAAAATTTGAATTTATGCGTAAATTCTTGACGAACAGTCATCTGAGTGTTTTGATGTTGTGTTAAATTTTCTTTAGATGAAAAAGCTAAATATTTTTTGTGATTTTTATAATGTTTTACTTATCTTTGCCACTGATTATTTTTCAAGAAATAAGACGAGTGATGTACCCTAATTAGAGTAATTCCTTAATTGTATCATTATTATGCATCGTATAAGTACCATAAAAATTTTATTATTGTTATTCTCAATCAGCGTTTTTGGAGTTTTGTCTTCTTGTGTTGATGAAATTGACTCAGAGTTCATGTTTACCAATACCAAGAAAACCATGGGACAATACATTGAAGATGAACCTGAATTGTCGGAATTTGCCGCCATACTTCATAGAAGTAAGACTACCGGTTTGCTTAAGGCTTATGGTTTATATACTTGTTTTGCTCCCAATAACTCAGCTGTTGAAAAGTATTATGCAGCCAAGGGTAAGTCTTCCATAGAAGATTTTACGGAGGCGGAGTTGAAGCAAATCGCTTATGATCATTTGGTGTATGGAGACACGCTCACATCGGGCGAGTTTGGCATTGGTCGTTTGGGTCAGATGACCATGAGTAAAAGCTTTCTTTCTATTTCTTATTCTTCCAATGATATTTATGTAAACGGTAAATCTAAGTTATCAGAAAAAGATATTTCTGTTCATAATGGAGTGATTCACGTAATCAACGAGATGATAGATCCGTCTCGTTTTGGTGTTGTGGAGCAACTCTCTAAAGAGGATCGTTTTACAATATTCTATGAGGCTTTGGTGTTGACTGGTTTGACAGATTCTCTCCAGCGTGATGTCGATGAGTCATATAATCCCAACTTATACACTGATTTGATTATTTATCCCAAGGAGTCCAATCCTAGTTGGAGGTATGATGATATTCCTTGGCAGCGTAGGTATGGTTACACGATATTGATGGAAAGTGACGAGACGATGCTTGCCAATGGTATATCTGATATAGCATCTTTGAAAGCCTATGCAGCGAGTGTTTATGATTTGGTATATCCGGAGGATGCCGGTGTTTCGGATGTTACAGATAGAAGAAACAGTTTGAACCGTTTTGTTGCTTATCATTTAATAGAAAAGGAATTGAGTTTAGATAAATTCATCGATGCGTATGACAACAATAATATGGTAAAGATATACGACATGTATGAATATATTGAGACTATGTGTCCCAATACTTTGATAGAAGTGGCTAAGCTGCGTAGCACGGATGAGACCAACCTTTTGAATCTCATACCTTCCACGGGTAGTGTGGTTAGGATACTTAATAATTTTGAAGAAGAAGCAAATGTAGCGCAAAACGGTATTTATCATGAAGTTGACAAGATGCTTGTTTATGATGAAGATGTGTTGGCGGAACACTCCGGCAAGCGTTTACGTTTTGATTTAGCCAGTTTCTTTCCGGAATTCACAAATAATAATATTCGTGGGAAAGCAAGTACGCTTCCTTGTGCTCATATTTGGTTTCCCCATGGTTATATAGAGCGGCTTGAAGCAACTCCTCAAACCATTTTAGGATATGTGGAAACCAATGACAGGTTGATGAACTATCAAGGCGATGAGTTATTTATGGATGTTAAGCCCGGTAACTTGTACGAATTTACCATCACGACTCCTCCAGTGCCGGCAGGTAATTATGAAGTGCGTATAGGTTATTTGACCAATGGTGGCAGGGGTGTTTGCCAATTTGCCTTTGATGGTATTCCTACAGGAGTGCCTATTAATCTGAATAATCATGGAGGGCACGAAGCCATTGGATGGGTGAAACCTGGTTCAGATCCGAGCGATATTAACGGATATGAGAACGATAAAATGATGCGTAATTTGGGTTATATGAAAGCACCTGCTAGTATCAAAGCAACAGATCCTTTGTGGACAGGTGGCGCTTCCAATGGTAGAGATGACCGTCGGGTACTTCGGAAAATACTTGGTATTTATACTTTTGATGATGCAGGTCATCATACACTTTCAGTCAAAGGCTTGAGCGGAGGTCAATTTATGATAGATTTTATGGAATTTATACCGGTAAGTGCCATTGAGTCTGAAGATGTTTATTGATTAAAAGTATAAGTGCACTTAAAAACATGTGTAAAAATTAATTAACTACTTATGAGTTACCATCGAAACAGATTTTATTCCAGTCTTCACACATTATTATTTTTAATTGTTGTGGGGTTTTCTATTGCCTCTTGCCAAAGAGATTATTTTTATGATATTAAAGAACCGGATTTTCTGAACGGGAGCATATACGAATATTTAGAGAAAAATGGTAGTTTTGATTACTATGTTAAACTCATCAATGACTTAGACTATAAAGAAGTCCTTAAGCTCACGGGAAGTAAAACCCTATTTGTTTGTAAAGATGAAGCTTTTGATAGGTTTTTTCAAGACAATTCATGGGGAGTCACAAGCTATGATGACTTGTCGCTTAGTCAAAAAAAGGTGTTGTTCTATTTTTCAATGATTAACAACGCATATACTTTAGAGAAATTATCTAATTATTATGATGGGCAATTTCATGAGGGGACAGCCCTCAGAAGATTGACTGCTCTATCTGCCATAGATAAACTTTCATTTGATACCAACTTGCCGAAAGGCGTTCATTGGGATCCCTACAGGGACAAAGGACTATACATCTTAAAAGATAATTCTGACATTCCATTTATCTTTTTCTCCCAGCAATTTATAGATAAAATCGGCATGACAGATGATGATTTTACTTTTATCAGTGGTGGTAAAGAACGTATAAAGGACGACTTCTTTGTTTTTGACAACAAAGTAATAGAAAAAGATATTGTGTGTAAAAATGGTTTTATCCAAGTTATGGAAGATGTGCTGTTGCCACCTGACAATATGGCTGAATACATTACTAACAATAACCGTATGACTATTTTTGCTGATCTGCTTAATCGGTTTTCAGCTCCCTATTATGATCAACAAAATACGCTATTATACCGCGAATTAAATCCTGAGTTTACCGATTCAATTTACAACAAACGCTATTTTGCAGTTAATGGTGGAGCTTCTACCGACCCCAACGGAAAGCCGGTATCAACTCTTGCCTTTAATCCTGGTTGGAATGCGTATGCTACCGCATCTACTACCCGTCCATCTATTTATCCTGACATGGCAGCAATTTTTGTCCCCACGGATGAAGCAATGTCTTATTTCTTTAATAATGAACCTATTGGTTTGTTGTTGAAAGAGCGTTATCAATCCTGGGATAATTTACCTGTGGATGTCGTAATTTCTTTTTTGAAGAGACACATGCGTCCTTCATTGATTGAATCTTTACCGCATAATTTTTATAAAATGGTAGATGATCAAAACTACCTGATGCAAGTTGATGAAAATGACATTGTAAAAGAAGAGAATTATACGGCAGTTAACGGACAAGTTTATGTAACCAACAAAGTTTTTACCCCTGTAGATTTCATCTCTGTGTATGGACCTGTTTTGCTTAGCGAGAATTCCAAAGTAATGAATTGGGCAATTCGAAGAACAGAGACTGCAA
>Ga0172382_10013386_pt1 | contig 10575 bp, 5 predicted proteins | sample Leawel138RmetaG_FD_122245 | JGI IMG/M metagenome (GOLD analysis project Ga0172382, IMG submission 122245) | Leachate microbial communities from a municipal landfill in Southern Ontario, Canada - Leachate well 138R metaG | ecosystem: Engineered > Solid waste > Landfill > Unclassified | place...
CCCTAACCCGTAACTGATTCCACCGGGTTTCCGGTTATTCCATGCCTTCTTTCCCGCTTCCACGATACGCTCAGAAATAAATTCCAGACATTCATACGGAGCCATTGCATCCAGCTCTACCCCATAAATACTTTTCGAGTCGGGCTCTGAACTGCAATAAGGGGCTGAATGAGTATGGGTTGCATTAAGTATTATTTGCCCAGAAGTAAGACCGGGAATCGTTTTCGTTAGCTTATCCCTTACTGTCTTTCTCAAACTTTTACCAACCTGATCCCTGGTTCCATCGCTTATATTGATCAAATCACAGCTTATCAATAACGCTTTTTCAGAATTTTCGCCTTCTCCTGATTCCAATGCCAACACAGTAGTTGTTACAGGGTCCATTACGCCTTCGGAAACACGCGCATGATATTGTCCGGCCAGCAATACCGGTTTGTCCGGCGTAATATTTACAGATGCCCAGCCAATAGATAAATTACCTGCCTGATCCTCGCTGTCCCCGGATTGCCGACCTCTATTACTTTTATACCCATTAACAGATAAAACCATTACGGGAAAAAGTAATCCCACTAATAAAATCCTAACATGTTTCATAACCAAAATTTTAAACTTATATTTTTTTGTTGCATTTAAAAACAATCCCTTTTTAAAATCAATATATAGATGATCATAGCATCACAATCAGCGACAGAAATTGAGCGAAATATCCGGATTACATAATTTTTACTTCCCCAATCCCATTGTTAACGGAAATAATAGTCCCATACACAGCAGATAACCGGGATAAGTCATTAAAAACTGAATCTTCATGGGAGAGAAAAGGTTTCCCCTTCCGGCTCCTGGGAAGATTGTAACCCAGTTCTATCGGATAAATCAATATTCGTTCAATATGGCCAGTGTTAAATTCAATACCTGGCATAATGCTTTTCCATACTCTTTGATCAACGCCTAACCCAATAGTATTATTTTTACTTCTGGAGTCGATCGCCGCTCCAACTGTTTCAGCAATATCCATCCCGTATTTTTCATAAAAATCAGCAGGCAAACGGGACACGGTCTCATTCTCGAAAATGAAATTACCCAGTCCATAAAAAATTACCCCATCTTTATAGAGCTCAATCCCACGAATGATATGTGGTCCATGCCCTATAATAATATTGGCGCCGGCATCGATGCATGACTTCGCAAAATCCCGGATAAAATCAGGTGAACTTTCTTTATCCCCGTTTTTGAACTCATGGCTGTGAATACTTACCATCACACAGTCTGACTGCCTTTTTGCTTCTTTAACAGATTTTATAATCCTGTCCATATCTTTTTCTAACGGACAAGTATTTGTCTTATTTGTAATGCCTTCTTTGAATTCGTAATCACCAAAACAGAAATTCTCTTTAGGCAAGAGAAACCCCTCCTTTATTAACAGGTTCTGATCATCATTAATACCTGTTTCGAGTGAAATCTTTTTGAGGAAGTTAATATTCTCAGCAGTTAACTCATAGACGGTCTTGTGCCTTAACGGATTGACCCCGGGCCGCCCTTTCATAGCAGGGCTCTGATTCCCGGCTGCATCTGAATCGTGAAAAGAATTTGTGCAACCGATTAATGAAACTCGCCCATTACAACAATCGAGATAAACAGGAGAACTTGCATCAGCTAAATTCTCACCCGTACCTGCAAATAAAAAACCATTATTTTGTAAGTATCTGGTTGTTGCTATTAGTCCATCATGGCAATAATCCATCGAATGGTTATTGGCCGTATTTAAAATATTGAAACCATATTTTTTAAAATCTGCTAAACAATCCGGGTCGGTCATTGCATAAGTACCACCAGGGAATAGGGAAGGGTACCCTTCCCTCCGGTGCACTGTTGATTCAAAGTTTGCAAACCGGACTTCGTGTTGTTTTATTAAAGAGGTTATTTCTTCCATCCCTTTATAACCGGCTTCCGGAAGCCGGCGGGTCATAAAAACATCTCCGGCCAGTACTATTTTTATCATTTTATTAAAAATCTGTTAAAATTTTCCATTGTTATCGGGGTAAAAAAAAGTCATTTGCAAAAGGTCGTTCAATATCCCCCAACCTCTGGGCAATGAACTTCTTTCGACATATTCATCTTCCCGGTGGTAGTTAAAACAATTGCATAACCCAAGGCATACAGAAGGCCACCCCACAGAAAGCGGGATGTTTATATTTGTACTCCGTATCTTATGTTCCGGTTTAATCCCTTGTTTTGTGTAAACTTCCTGGATCATTTTATCCAACTCTGTGGGGATAGTTTCAACTGCAGCAGGGCGTTTCCCAAGGTCGATTATTTCTAAATGTGTATCTTCTTTATTAAAGGCGCCTGCTAAATTGTTGATTGAGCTGTCAATTGTTTCCAATATAGCCGGGTCGATGCTTCTAAACTCAAAAATGGCCTCAGCATTACGTGCAATTGAATTAATCCCGTTACCTCCTGATATCCCTCCAATATTGAAAGAAGTACCCGGGTAACGTTTATCGAAATCGGGTTCGATGGACTGCAGAAACCTTATCAGCCTGCTTATTGCATTGGGGCTTCCATAATTATGCCAACTATGCCCTCCCGGGCATTGTACCTGAACCTTGTAACGGTTCGAGCCTAAACCACCCTTTGAATATTCATTATATGAAATATCAAAACTGATAAAAAGCCTGGGTGGCAAAGGGCTGTCATTTACCATCTGCCTTACGCCTTTCAGGTTACCTTCCCCTTCTTCGCCAAGGCTAAACAAAACTTTTAATGGATAATTTAAAATCTTTTTGTTAAGAGAGACTTCCTTAATCATTAATAAAAGCATTGTCACGGCTGTAAGGTTATCGCCAACCCCTAACCCGGACATCCTGCCTGGTTCAATTGCTACTTTATCACAATATCCCTTCTCCACTACATCGACATGTGCATCAAAAATTACAGTGTCACGCCAGTCTCCTTTTTTTAATGGAACCCAGATATTACCGGCCTTGTCTGATTCATACCGGATATTGTAACGATTCAGAAAGAATTTAATATAATTCAACCGGTCTTCTTCATTAAGACTTGGCCCTGGTGTTATGGCCAGCTTTTTCAAAAGCTCTAAAAATTCATTTTTGGGAAAATTCCCTAACATACCTGTTTTCTTAAGATGAACCCAGCAATATAAAACCTAAGTATATTCCGAGGTAATTTCCAACTGCGTATCCAAGGGAGCCAAGGATTATGGCAACGGGGATCAATTCCTTTGAATCATATACGGCAGCAACAATCGGGGCGCTTGCACTACCACCAATAGCGGCAATAGACGTAATTGAAGTGGTCGTTAAGTCTGTTTTAAGCAGTTTGGCAACGAACAAGGTTACAAGAATATGAACTGAAAGGACAATTCCCGGGAATAAAATCAATATTGGTGCATTTGAAAGGGCTTCGACAATATTTCCTTGTGCACCAATAATCGTCAATAAAAAATAGAGACATGCTTCACCAAAAGCAGATGTACCTTTCAAATATTTCAATTTAACGACATGTCCTAAGACAAGCGCCAGTGTCGTAATGAGTAATACCTCGGGGATAAAGATGTATGATGCAAGCTGTTTTGATATAATTATTGAAACAACATAGGTAACAGTAAAATAAAAAAAGCCTTTTACAAAATCGTCAAATTGTATTCCTTTTGTCCTGTCCTCATTTACCAGTAGTTGAGGATTAATGATTTTAGTGGCAGGTTTATCCCCCAGCCATTTAGACAGTTTCTCCCCGGGCTTTCCTCTTTTTAAAGAAACAATGAATGTAAGGTAAATTGTAAATATGATGATCGTTGCAGGAAAAGCAGTAGCGCTAAGTGTTCCCGGCATTTGTAAAGCAGAAGCTACAGCCACCCAGTTCATGGCCCCCCCTGTAAATATAGCGGTTGTAGCAGCAGCTACCATTGCGGAATTTTCAGCACCAATTATGGGGCTAAAAAAAATGTAAGCTATCATACCTCCAAATGCAGTTCCCAGACAAGCCAGAAAAAACAGCAAAAACAAACGTGGTTGTAAGCTTCGTATAATTTCCTTAATGTCTATGTTCGATACCATAAAAAAAATTGCCAGATATAATACAAAATCCTGTAATGGGTTAAAAAGAGGATAATCAACAGGGATAATACTTAAATTGGAAAGAAACATCGGGACTAAAAAAAGAAAAGGGACACTTGTTAATTTCCTTAAAACCGGGATTTTTGGGATGGCTTTTATGAGAACATATGTACATCCTAGTAGAATGGAAATAATTACAAGAATCTCCAAGTTCTTATCTTTAAATATATTTTCTGTCCAACTCATAACATAATCATCCAAGGTCCACAATAATTTCTTGTAGATACATTAAGTTCTATTCCAGATTGCCTTGAAAAAAATCAAGTAAGAAAAAGAAGAAACTGCCCCATCTTATGGTTTGCGGCTTCTTCTTTTTTCACCTAACTAATAATTTGGATTTTGAACCAAAACGGATTCTTCATCCTTCATACTCAAATCAATTTGCGCCTGTGGAATAGGATAGATTTCATTTCTCCCTTTCGTGAAAACTGCATTTTGAAGAGCCGGGAATGTTGCAGGAGTTGTTCTCTCATGGGCAATGACCGCATTCAGTTCATCGGCCATGTACCCTGTGCCATTATCCCAGCGCTGCAAGTCGAAGAAACGATGCCCCTCGCAAGCCAGCTCGAGCCTTCTTTCAAAACGGACTGCTTTACGGGCATAAGCCTGCCCGTTCGCCGTAAACTGCCCGTTGTAAAGCCCGACAAAATAGTTGGCCGCAGGCGTATCAGTGAATCCCCTGGAGGGGTCGTTATCAAGATAGGTTTTTACCCACCCTACAGGATCTGCCGCACGGGCCCTTACCATATTCACATATTGTTCTGCCTTTGCCAAGCTGCCTGTTTCCACTTCACACTCGGCTGCCCGTAGCAGGATATCGGCAAAACGGATAAAACAGTAATTGATGTTATTGATTGTAGTCCAGCCGCCAAAAGATTCAGTGTTTACGTCAAGATCAGCTTTGTAAAAGAAAAATTTCTTTAACACGTAGCATCCCCTTTCGAGTTGATTAGGCCCCCAGCTCCTGCGCATCAATCCCCAGTCAAGAAGCGGGATATCCCTGCGGCCTACCGTCAGGTCCAACCTTGGATCCAACGTACCGGTGTATGGAGTAAACGGGGCACTCTCAGCCAAGCCCATGTCGTTCGTAATATCCGAATCATTATAAGTATCCGGCAATGGCAAGCCGGTTCCCGGGTCGGTTTTAAAAGCATTCACGGTCGAAAATGAAACGGTTGATGACCCACCTCCGGCACAAGGGGGTACGACCGGTTGCCCCAACAACCTTCCCTGGTTCCCGTTTATGCCTGAAGCACCATCATTGACCGTATATTGAACTGCAAATACCGATTCCGAATTGTTTTCGGTACTCGCTTTGAAATTATCCCAATAATTGGGAACCAGCGCGTATTTATCCCCGCTTGCAGTAACCCCATTCGTGACAATATCGGTTAATAAGGGAAGCGCCTCGGAATATTTGCCTTGCTGCATTTGCACAACCGCCAAAAATGATTTTGCAGCCCAACTGTTCGCCCTGCCTGCATCCGATTTTGTTGCGGCAAGGTTATCAGCGGCGAACTGAAAATCAGCTTCAATTTTGGGATAAACCCGATCGGTGTTTGGTACCAGATAGTCAGAATTGTAGATAACAGTTTCATCGATATAGGGTACATTTTTCCATGTTTTGGCTAACTCGTAATGCAATAGCCCCCTTATAAACATGGCTTCAGCTTTTATCTGCGTTGCTTCGCCGGCAGGAAGTTCTTTTTCTGACACCTTTGGGAGTATCCGTAAAACATCATTGGCCCGCTGAATGCCATCATAGCATCCGTCCCATTTTTTTTCCACGTATTCATGGGTTGGGAGTATCGTGTGTGCTTCAAAAAAAGTAATATTCGCATTCGACGTAGATCCCCTGGTTGCTTCATGGGAGGCCATATCTGAAAAAAGCCAGTTGGAATTGTCCCCCCAAAAAAAGGAGCCGTTAACACCATCTATGAGGGAATAAGCCCCGGTTAACAAATTAGTCACTCCTGCTTTTGTGGCCAACGTTTCCTCACTGACGCTTCCATAGGGGCTTACTTCCATATAATCATCACATGCGATGAACGGAAAAACCAATATTAAACATGTGGCGATGATCGTTTTATTTAATTTCTTTTTCATAATCCAAACGATTTAGGTACAATAATTAAAAAGTCAAATTAACGCCGACAATAAATTTGCGGTGGTTGTTGGGATAGTTTCCAAAATCGATTCCGAAGTTCGAACTGGAACCCGGGACTTCCGGATCCAATCCTGAATAATTGGTAATCTGGAACAAATTCTCGGCCTGAACATAGAACCGCAGTTTTTGAACAGCGATTGGTTGAAGCAAACGGTCAGGCAGGGAATAACCAATGACCACGGACCTCAATTTTAAGAACGAGCCATCTTCGACATACCAGGAATTAGGGACACTATTTTCGCTGAAACTGGTACTTCCCAAAACAGCAGGTATGGTTGAGGTCGGGTTTTCAGCGCTCCAGGCATTCAACAAATCTCTCGATATACCATTATGGTACCATGAGGTATAATAATTGTACCATTTCAAAAAATTAACTACCTCATTCCCCTGAGAGCCATAAATCATCGCGCTAAAGTCTAAATTTCCGTACTTCAGCGCCAGGTTTATTCCGTACGTAAAATCGGGGTTTGGATTGCCAATAAAGGTGCGGTCGTCAGGCGATATTTCCTCATCTCCGTCGACATTCCTGTATTTGAATTGTCCCGGACCCGCTTGTGACTGGGTAGGAGATGCTGCAACATCATCCGGCGATTGAAAGAGCCCGATCACGTCATAACCAAAGAAGGAACTGACCGGATGCCCCTGCTGGTTCCGAACTAAGTTACCAATGCGCGTACTTCCTGTATCAAAATAGCCGGCAGTCCCGGGAATACTGACCACTTTGTTGTTATAGGTGGTAATATTGGGACTGATTGTAAAGCTTAGTTCATTCCCGATTTTTCCCCTGAAAATACCGGAAATATCAAAACCAGTATTCTGAATATCACCGATATTGATGGTAGGAGCGGCAGCGCCGCCGACAACAGCGGGCAGGGGTTCGGAAAATAGCAAACCTTCTATTGATTTCTTATAATATTCTGCTGAAATTTCGATTTTTCTTCCAAGGATGGCCATGTCAAAACCGATATTGGTTACAATATCCTTCTCCCACGAAGTATCCAGATTCCCGATAGTTCCCTGATAAAAACCAATCTGGGAACTATTGTTCGTTCCGGCGATATCATAGTAAGAATTATCCATATTAGAAGTAAACGAACTAAACGCGTTTCCTGTAGAGATGTTGGACTGGTTCCCTAACACGCCATAGCTACCCCTGATCTTCAAGTTGTCGAGCCAGTCAACACCCTTCATGAAGGCTTCTTCCGACACCTGCCAGCCTAACGAAACGGAAGGGAATATACCATATCTTTTATTGGGACCAAATTTTGATGATCCGTCACGACGAACACTTACTCCCAATAGGTATTTATCGTTAAACGAGTAATCGATCCGCCCGAACAGGGAAAACAACCTGTTATCATACGCAGAAGAAGAATTATCGATCGTACTGCTGCCATTTTGAAGCAGGAGATAATTAAAATCCTGGGAATAATAATCTTGTCGTGAACCAGTAACGCTTCTTCCGTCATATTTAATTGTTTCAGAACCCAACAACCCGTTAATCCGGTGCTTCCCGAATATATTTTTATAATAGAGGGTATTGGTCCATATCTGGTATTTGTCATACCCCGAAGTCTCGCTTAATGAATTATTACTTGCAAAACCTTCTGTATCCCAGTATGGTTTGAATCCAAAACCTACAGAATAGCTACCGGTAATGCTTCCGCCATATGAAGTCCGCAAGGTAAAATGCTTCAAAAAATCAATCTCAGCATACACATTGCCCACCATGGTCCAACTCAGGTTACGGTTATTTTTCTGCAATTCCTGTACTGCAACTGGATTTTTAAAATTTCCTACTATTGGAGAGTTAAATGTGGCACTGTATTTCATCCCGCTGATATCGTAAACAGGTACATAAGAGGGCGCACGGACACAATTCGTAATCGCGTTATACTCACCGGAGTTGCTGTATCCATTTCTGTTGATGTAATACAAATAGGCATTTTCGCCAATGCGAATATTCTTCCCAATATTAAAATCCGTATTTACGCGGGCAGAATACCGTTTATTAAAGGTTTTAATCAACGCTCCATTTTCATCAAGATAATTGACAGAGAAGAGGTATCTTGATTTTTCAGTCCCTCCGTTCACCGTTACGTTATGATTTTGGGATAGCGCCGGATCAAAGATTTCCTGGTACCAATTGGTGCCCGGCTTGCTGACTTTGGAAATGATATAATTATTGTTCGCGTCCCCATCGTCAAAATTATATTTGGAAGGATCGACAGCGGGATCACCGGAAAATGCCCATTGTGCCGGACTTCCGGGAGACCTGTACATGTAATCGGGCACCCCGTTGGCAAAAGACCCTTCACTTGGGAAAGCCACGCTCCAGATTTTTGCATATTCCTCTGTATTCGCCATATTCAGAGGATTCCCGCCAAACGGCATTTGCACACTGGCATAAGCATCGTACGAAACACTCATCGTCCCGGCCTTTCCTCTTTTGGTCGTCACAATGATAACCCCGTTTGATCCACGTACTCCATAGATCGAAGCTGCCCCCGCATCTTTCAACACCTGTATCGATTCAATCTCGTTGGAGTTAATATTATCAAGGTTCGACTCCACTCCGTCAACCAGCACCAATGGTCTGGTATCACCAAAAGAACCAATACCACGGATAAATATCTGGCTGGATGAACCGGGGGCGCCGTTACTGATAATATTAACCCCGGATGCCTGACCTTGCAATGCTTTAATTGCAGATCCGGTAGGGATTGATTTCATCGACTGGACATCAACAATGGCAACCGCACCGGTGATATCTTTCTTCCTCTGGGTACCATACCCAACAGCGACAACCTCTTCAAGGCCAATCGTTTCTTCGTCCATCATCACATTAATGCTGGTTTTCCCGGCAACGGGGATTTCCTGCGTTCTCATCCCGACAAACGAGAATACCAGTGTGGCATCCGCCGGGACATTGGCAAGGAAATAGCTGCCATCAGCGCCTGAAATTGTCCCCTGGGTTGTCCCCTGAATAACGACAGTGACGCCGGGGAGAGGGATACCAGAGGAGTCGGTGACTTTACCGTTAATGGTTTTCGGTTGTTGTACCATCGCCGGCAACTCACCGGACGGGTTAATGAGGATCAGGTTGTTCCTCGTGATCGAGTATTGGATTCCCCGGTCAACAAACAGCATTTTCAGGATGTCTTCCACGCTTTTCTGTTCGACCTGAAGGTTGACTTTCGAATCTAAATTAACCTTTTCATTTTCATAGATAAACCGAAAATCAGTCTGCGACTCGATGGTTTGCAAAACCTCCTTAATCGATTGCCCCCGCATATCGATGGACAGTTTGGTCCGCTGGGAATAAACCGACGCAGAAAGGTGCATCACAAAAACCAGCAGTAAAAACGTTGTCAGCTTCATCATAAGCATCATTTTTCGGAGACCCTTAATCAGGTCCCCCGATTCATCAATTTTTTTCATAAATTTGTACTGTTAAAAGTTAATCACTACAATCCGGGTGTTGTCAGCATCCGGTTGATTATCTAAAAAGACGGGAAGTGTTGCTGCATTTCCCGTTTTATTTTTAGCCTGTATGCTTACTTTTTCGTGATCAATATTCTTTTCCCTTTCATACCGTATTGAATGGCGCTCAGCTCGCATAACGCATCAAGGACGGCCACAATTGTTTCTTCCTGCAGGACCCCCGTGTAGTGAATATTTTTCCCCAAATCCGATGGCTCGCAGTTCATTTCAACATCATAACGGCGCTCCAGCTTCACGCAAACCTCATTGAGCGACATGTTATCCATGTACAATTTATCTTCCAGCCATCCGTACGAATGGGAGGGGTTTTCCTTTAATAATTCGATTCGCTTTGATTTTTTATCAAACGAAGCCACCTGTCCGGGCAACATCAAAAAGGACTCCCCGGACCCGGTGAAAAGTTCGATTTTTCCCTCCAGCAGGGTTGTCTTTATTTCGTGATCATCCGAGTAATCCGAATAGTTGAAGCGGGTACCAAGTACTTTCAGTTCCATCCCGTCGTCACTGAGAATCACAAAAGGGGAATGGCTTTTTGCCACATCAAAATACGCCTCGCCGTTAAATTTCACCTCACGGGTTTTATTGAGTTTATTAAAACGGTACTGAAGATTTGAACCTCCGTTGAGCTTCACCTGCGTTCCGTCAGGGAGTACCATTTCGGAACGGTTTCCATTCGCGGTAACGATCCCGATTTCCCCCGGGGAAAGGGAAAACCAGTTGTCATAAAAGGTAAATCCCAGCAAGAGCAAAACCGAAGCAGCCATACCG
>Ga0172382_10013389_pt1 | contig 10574 bp, 9 predicted proteins | sample Leawel138RmetaG_FD_122245 | JGI IMG/M metagenome (GOLD analysis project Ga0172382, IMG submission 122245) | Leachate microbial communities from a municipal landfill in Southern Ontario, Canada - Leachate well 138R metaG | ecosystem: Engineered > Solid waste > Landfill > Unclassified | place...
ATATCCAACCTTAAAAGGCGATTTATTCAGCCAGGCACGCCCCGGTTATTCCAATTTAAATGGAGAACAAAGCCGATTTCATTGTCGAATACAACGAATCCTGCAAAGAAAATATCCAGCGTAAAGATGTGGACTGGTCGCAAACCCGCGTGATATTTGTTTCTACCAGCTTTACCGAGAACCAGAAACTGGCGACCAACTTTAAGGACATTGCCATTGAGCTATACGAAGTTAAACAATACGAAGGTGGAATAATCGCAATTAATCCCATCAAAAAATCTTCTTCGGCAACGAGTATCCAGCCTCTGATGGAGAAAGACGAGGCAATCAAGAACATAACCCGGGAAATCAAAGTCTATTCAGAAGAAGACCATCTGACAAATATCCGAGATGAAATTAAGGAGCTTTACGAAACGTATAAGGATGCAATACTGAATTTGGCAGATAACATAGAAATAGTGCCAAGAAAGCAACAAATCGGATTTCGTCAAAATGGTATTATCTGCGATATCCATATTCAGAAGAAAGGTCTGAAAATGTGGATTAACTTAAAAAAAGGCAATCTTGATGACCCCAAAAAAATCACCCGCGATGTATCCGAAACCGGGCATTGGGGCAACGGTGATTATGAGTTATTAATTACAGATACCGACAATTTAGAATACATTATGAGTTTAGTAAAACAAGCATTATAAAACCATTGAAGATTTTAAAAAATAACGATATTTTATCCGTTGTGTCACACAATTGTGTATATGTTGCAGCAACATGCTTACCCCGCTTCCCGTCAGATCAGCGCGCTCAGGGTAAGCGTTTTATTTTTATATCGATGACAAAAGCAGCATACATGAAAGCTGCACTCACCTACCAACAGCAGCTTGAACAATTAAAAGAACGCGGATTACATATTCCTGATGAAGATTATTTTCTCCATTTGCTGGAAGTGAAAAGTTACTACCGTCTCAGCGGTTACTGGTATCCACTCCTGGAAGACAAAGAAAATCACCGGTTCAAAAAAGGAGCATCTTTTGATACAGCCTATAAAATTTATTGTTTCGACCGGGAGCTCCGCCATTTTGTATTGGTAGAACTCGAAAAAATTGAAGTAGCCATTCGGGCCAAAATGATTTACATTCTTTCCCATCAACACGGTCCATTCTGGTATCTGAACCCAAAACTGTTTAGGAACAAAGAGAAACACGAACGACTCCTCAATAAGCTGGAACAGGAATACCTCCGTAGCGATGAGGAATTTATCCTTGCATTTCGAGATAAATACACCAATCCAATGCCTCCAAGCTGGATGATGTTGGAAGTAACTTCCTTTGGCTCACTTTCAGTAATGTACAGTAACCTGAACCCGGGCAGGGAAAAGCGCGAAATAGCTAATGCTTTTGGCCTTGCCGATAAAGTTTTTTCATCGTGGTTGCACAGCATTGTTTATTTACGGAATGTATGTGCTCATCATGCACGCCTTTGGAATCGTGTAATGAGCATTCAACCATTGATGCCACGCAAACCCCGCCATGAATGGATTGACGGCCAATCTGTTGAAAACGATACAACCTATTACATTTTATCAATGTTGGTTTATCTCATGAACCGGATAAATCCGGATCCTATTACTGGTACAAAACAATAAAATTAATCAACAAATTAAATTAAACAGACGAATGATCATTAAAGATAATTTCAAGGAGTTATTAGTAAATCTTGGTTTCTATGGTAAAGGAGACACATACACAAAGAAATTCAGGGAGATTGATGCATATCTCAAAGTTAATTTTAAAGCTGAGCAGTTAATCTATCCAGAAGACAAAGGTTTATTAATAAATGGAAGGGTAGGTACATATGAGCGGGAAAAGACGAATATGGAAACCTTTCGGTGAATTGTCTGGAAGATTTTTAAACCTCTTGTGGGGTTAGTAATTATTAACTAATTTTGAGGAAATAAAAAAGACAATATGCAAACAGAACGTCAACAGGAAATAATTTCCACAGCGCTTGACTTAATCAGTGAAAAAGGGATTCAGGGATTAACCATAAAAAATCTTTCAAAAAAGTTAGGCATAACCGAGCCAGCCATTTACCGGCATTTCGAAAATAAAATTCAGATTTTAATAGCGCTTCTTGATTTGCTGAAACAGAATACCAGTGTGATTTTTGAGGCTGAGCTCAATTCTGATGAAACGGCTGTATTGAAAATCGAACGGCTCTTCGAAAAGCACTTTAAATCGTTTGCAGAAACGCCCTCGCTCGCTGCGGTGGTATTTTCAGAAGAAATGTTCAGGAATGAAGAAAAGCTGACGGACAAAATTTCAGAGGTAATTGAAGCCAACAACAAAACCCTTTTGGCTATTTTAAAGCAGGGACAGCAAAATAATGAAATCCGGTCCGATATCGACGCTGAGCATCTGGTTATTTTTATCATGGGCGCCCTGCGGCTTTTCGTCAAAAAATGGCAGTTTGCCAAATTCACTTTCAACCTTCAAAAAGAAGGCAATAAATTAATACAATCCGTAAAACTTATAATTTCGAAAAAATGAAGATTACAAAAGTAAAAGACCAACAAATTGCCGAAACACCGCACAAAGTAGATGTACGAAAATTGTATGACCATGACAGTGCCCAAACCATGCACATTACACTGCAACCAGGCGAATCATTAAAACCGCACATTACTCCTGTAGATGTGTTTTTCTATATCCTGGAAGGAACAACTGACGTGAGGGTGGGCGATGAAACCATTTCTGTGAAAAAAGACTCTCTGGTGGAAAGTCCCAAGGATATTGTGCATAACCTTTCCAATAGTTCAACATCAGCTACCCGTATTCTGGTAGTAAAAGCACCGCGGCCGATAAAAAAATCGAGGGTTCTTTAATTTAAGAGACTGTTTTGATTTTGTTTTTTAGAAATATTTTGATCTGTCAGAATTTTTCAATAACAGTGAAAAAAGGGTGAAACAATTGCTGGCTTTCTCCCTTGAAGTGATGAACGGAGAAGATGTTCGGGAACTCATAGAAAAACACAGCAGTGCCGTAACCCATGTTACGCCATACGATATGCTGAAGCTGGAAGATCGGTAGATGCAAATGGGAATTACACCCGAAGCCATTAAAAAAGATGTGGAGAAGGTCATCAGTGTATTTTACAAAAATCTGAAAAACTACCAGTGGGAAAAACCAAAGGAAGATACCTTTTTGTATTACCTGATGCTTGAAAATAGCGCGTTTACTTATCGGTTGAACAAAGTGAAAAAAATCAGGCTGATTTTTGGATTCAAATGAAAGGCAAATTTATTCTAATACAGAATTATGCTATCTGCAATGAACAGGACAAATACAAAGGAGTACTTGAAGTAAGTCTGGATGTAACCGGAATTCGCAAACTGGAAGGAGAAAAAAGACTCCTGGAATGGCAAAAAGATTGATTCTTTTTCTGAGTTCATCATTTAGCAAAAATATCTATTGTTACATCTGAAAAGTGATCAGATAATTTGCAAGTTAGTAAATATTAACTAACTTTGTTGCGAATTGTATTAATGAAAATTGGAAACAGTTGAGAAACTCAGTTTAAAATCAAAATGTTCTGCAATATTAGTTAGTGAATATTAATTAACAAATGAAGTAATGGAAAAACAAACAGAAAAGCAAATGATTGAAACAAGCGGAAAGCTGCTTGCTGAAATTGGCCCCGGGGGCTTCACCCTTGATGTGCTTTCCAAACAGCCCGAAATGCAAAGTTTCGACATTTTTACCCTGGTCAAAAACGAAGAGGAGGTTTTCCAACAACTGTTACTTCAGCTTGAAAAAGAGCTAAAAGAAATGGTTGACGGAATATCATCCGGTACGGACTCTCCTGCTGAAGAGTTTGAAATGCTTTTCAAGCAGTTGCACCGGTTATTCAAACAAAAACCGTATTACCTGAGCGTAATTTTCGACAAGAATTTGCGGCAGCAATACAGCAGTGCAGAGCAAATTATTTCGCGCATAAAAGGCGTGGCAAAAGGATACCTCGCGGAATTAATCGACCGGGGAAAAGCACAAAAAGTTTTTACAATCGATACGGAAACTAAAATTCTGGTCAAAGAAATTCTTGGCAGTTTTCAGGCATTGATGAATGATATGCAACTGGCCGACAAAATGGTTCGCGACCTAAAAAAATACCAGTCAGCAACAGATTAATTTTTTTAATATGAAACGAATATCAATTATTTTGAACCACTTTCTTATCCTGCTCATTTTCCCGCTGGCAGTTTATGCCCAGCCGGTAAAAGTCGGTATTGTTACCGATGCCTCGGTAAATGAGTTTGATTTGCTCACCCGGCAGGTAGAATCCGAAATAGAAGCTTTGGCCAATGCCGGCGACGGCGCTGTTTTTAAAGAACTGAGTGCAAACTGGCAGTCTGAGAAGGTGAATGGAAACCTGCAGACTTTTCTGAATGACCCGGAAGTGGACATTATTGTAACGCTTGGATTTCTTTCCTCAGAAGCGGCAGCTCGTTTGCCCGCATACCCAAAGCCGGTGATTGCCGCTACCGTTCTAGACCCGGTTCTTCAAAATCTGCCCCAGAAACCTGATAAAAGTACAGGGGTAACAAACTTTGCGTGGATTGAATCGCTCATCCGTTTAAAAAGTGACATGCACTCCTTCACACGGATTTTCGAATCCCGAAATCTTGCAGTCATCATTCCCCGCGAGCTCCATTCTAAATTTCCAATTTTAACCAGCTATTTAAAAGCGGATAAAAATACATTTGATGTTTCGTTTGTACCGGTTGGAGAAAATGAAAATCCGGTGAAACAATTACCTACCGGAACCGATGCAGCCATGGTTTTTCCGCTGGTTCAGCACTCCATCGCTGCAACCGAGGTGATTTTTTCCAGCCTGAACGAACAAGGCATTCCGTCACTTTCGGTGAACGGAGCAGCCTACCTGGACCAGGGAGCCACCATTACATTTACGCCGCAGTTTACTTTTCAGCAGTTGGCCCGGCAGGTGGCTGTGCGGGTTTTAAAAGCTGCCGAAGGAGCATCCCTGGGAGATATCTCCACCATGACCGAAAATCCGGACCGAACACCTATCGTTAACATGGAAAGCCTGCGGCTGACGGGCCGGTTTCCCAAATGGTCGGACCTGGCAAATGCTGTTTTGCTAAATACGACTAAAATGCCCGGTGAAGAACTGACACTGCATCAGTCCATCGCTCTGGCGTTGGAAAACAACCTGCAAGGGAAAATGAAGGACCTGGATTTGTTGATGGCAGAAAAAGACATTCGCATTGCCAAAGCAAATGTTTTACCCCAGGTGGAAATTTCGGGGATGGGCGTTCAACTGAGTGAGAATTTGGTGGAATCCTCCATGGGTCAGAGAGGAGAATATACCATCACCGGTTCTGTATCATTAAAACAAGTCATTTATTCCGAAGCGGCTTACGCCAATATTGCATTAAAAAAGCTGATGGCCGAAAGCACAAAACAGGGCAACAGACAAACCACACTCGACATTGTGCTTGATGTTTCGCAGGCTTATATTTCGTTGCTGTTCGCTAAAAACAACCTTCAGATAAAAAATGAAAACGTAAATGCCACCCTGAAAAATCTGGAACTGGCAAAAGCCAAAGAGAAAAGCGGTGAGGGCAGCGTATCGGATGTCAACCGCTGGATAAGTGAGATGAACCTCGGAAGGATGGACTTGAATGATGCAGAGGCAGGATACAAAGCAGCCATGTACCGGGTAAATGAACTGCTGAACCAACCCGTTGGTAATACCATTTCCACCCCCGATTCGGCTGATATTGGCGAAACCGTCATTCACAATCAGCAAATCCTGGGTTCTTATTTCAAAAATCCGAACCTGACGGAAAAATATGCAGGTTTTTTGATAAACGAAATGCTGACCCATTCGCCGGAGCTGCAACAATTAGCAACTGCCGGAGAAATGATCGACCGGCAAAAATCGATGAAAATCAAGCAGATGTATTTGCCCGAGGTAGCGCTTATCGGAAGTGCTGATCAGGCTTTTGTCCGCGAAGGAGTCATCCGGAATCCGCAACTGCCTGTGCCGCCACCACCCGACGACATCACCTGGAACCTGGGCTTGCGCGTTAGTATCCCCCTGTTTGAAGGTGGCCGGAAAAGAAATGAGATGCAGCGGGCAACCATTGAGCAGGATAAAATTGCCTGGCAAAAAGATGACCTGCTCAACAAACTGGAAACGGGAATCCGTACCAACGTGCAATTCCTGCAGGCTTCCTGGCGCGAAATGGAACTGTCGGAAAACGCGGCCCGGGCTGCCGAAGAGAATTTTTACACAACACAGGATGCCTATGCACAGGGAATAGCCAATGTGGCGCAGCTTACCGATGCCCAAAGCGTGATGATACGCACCCGGCAAATGGCACTTGGCTCGCGCTATCAATATATTCTGGATTACATCAAAACTGAACGGTTGCAGGGAAAATTTTTCTTTCTGGAAGATGAATCCGAAAAGGCACAATACACCAACCGATTAGTAAATTATTTAACCGAAGAATAAGAAATGATGAAAACAAAAATACAACTACTTGTTTTAGGCGCTCTGCTGCTGGCCGGTTGCGGAGGCAAAGAAGAAAAGGAAGAAGCCATTCGACCAGTTTTTTACCAGGAAGTGGGGAAAAGCAGTACACAAAACGTGCGCTCATTTTCAGGTGTAACACAATCGGCCACCGAGGCGAAACTGAGTTTCAAGGTGGGTGGTTCGATAGAAAATGTACCGGTAGACATGGGCGATACGGTGAAAAGAGGAGCCGTGGTTGCCCGCCTCGACGATACCGACTACCACATTAATTACAACCAGGCGGAAGCTTCCCTGAAAAATGCAGAAGCTCAGTTGGCCGCAGCCAAATCAGCTTTTTTGCGGGTTGAAAACCTGTATGTGAATAACAATGTTTCACTGAGCGAATACGAAAAGGTAAAAACGCAAATGGAATCGGCTGAAACCATGGTGAAAACAGCTCGTTCACAACTCAATGCAGCACAAAATCAACTGAATTATACGGTTTTACGGGCACCTTTCGATGGCGTTGTTTCTTCGGTGATGGCTCAGGAAAACGAAATGACCGGCGCCGGGCATCCTGTTGTGGTTTTTGCCGGAGTAAACAACCTGGAAATAAAAACGGCTGTACCGGAGAACATCATATCGCAAATCAATCGCGGACAGGATGCAATGGTGCGGTTTAGTGCATTTCCCGAAAAAACTTTCCGGGGAATAATTACCGAGGTGAGTCCGGGCATCCCCAATGCCTCAGCCTATCCGGTAATTGTTCAGTTAGCTGAATCTTCTTCCAGGCTTTTCCCGGGAATGACAGGCACGGTAGAACTCCCTCTGAACGGCGACAGCCTTTCTCAAAACAGGATAGTGATTGCCACCGATGCCGTTGGCCACGACCAATCGGGCGATTTTGTTTTTGTGGCGGCTAAAAGCCATGAAAACGACGTTTATGTTGCTGAAAAAAGGAACGTTACGCTTGGCGAACTACAAGCTGACGGATACGAAATTGTGAGCGGTCTGAACAAAAATGAAGTGATAATAACCGCCGGATTAAGTTTTTTATACGATGGCCGGAAGGTAAAACTGCTGGACAATTAAAATTATAACGAGATGAATCTAACAAAAGTAACGCTGAATAACAGCCGGATAACCCTCATCGCAATTCTGGTGGTAGCCATTATTGGCATTGGCAACTATTTTACTCTGGAGCGCGACAGTATGCCGCCCTATACCGTTCGGATTGCTGTTGTGGTTACCCAGTTTCCGGGTGCCGACCCTCACAAAGTGGAAACCCTGGTAACTGAACCGCTCGAAGAGGTGATTCGTGAAATGGCCGAGGTAAAAACCATTACCAGCGAATCCCGCCCGGGCCTGTCAGTAATTACGGTGGAATTGATAACTGACGTGGGCGGAGAAGAGTTGCAGTCGGTCTGGACCACGCTAAGAAATAAAGTGGAAGATTTGAAACCCACCCTGCCGCAGGGCGTTTTCGGTCCGGTAGTTAAAGACGAAGACATTGGAACCGTATTCGGAATAATTTTGGGAGTTACCGGCGATGGCGTTCCGTACAATAAACTGGAAGACTATGCCAAAGAAGTACGCGATGAATTGCTGTTGCTGCCCGATGCGGCCAAAATCAATTACGGCGGCGTTCAGGACGAGCGTCTTTTTATCGAGTTCGACGACAAACAACTGGCCTATTATGGTCTCAATGCAGCAAAACTGCGAAACATTATTTCGGCTACCAACATTTTGTACCCGGGGGGTGAAATCAACATGGGCCGTCAGCGGATTGTACTGGAACCTTCGGGTAGTTTTGAAACCATTGACGACCTTAAAAAAATACTTATTCCTACATCCACCGGTACTTCTGTTTATTTGGATGATATAACCACACGCATTTACCGCGACTATATTACACCGCGTCAAAAGTTGGTAAAAATCAATGGCAAGCCGGCCATTGCACTGTTCATTTCCCTAAAAGATGGCGCCAACATTGTGCGGCTGGGCGAAGATGTGGACAAAGCACTGCCCCGCATTAACAGCAATCTCCCAATAGGAGTGGAGGTGGTGCGTTCGGCATCGCAGGACCAGGTTGTACACGGGCAGGTAAACGACTTTCTGGTAAACCTGACGCAAAGTATCTTCATTGTTCTGGCTGTGATGCTTCTGTTTCTGGGATTCCGCACCGGCTCACTGGTGGCAACTCTTATTCCTATGGTAATTCTTACCTCCTTTTTTTTCCTGGGATTACTTAATCTGGGATTCAATAAAGTTTCGCTGGCAGCGCTTATCATTTCGCTGGGACTGCTGGTAGATAACGGCATAGTCATTTCCGAATCCATTCTGGTAAACATGAAACGCGGGCTCAGTGCATTTGAAGCCAGTGTCTATTCCGGGAAGGTATTGCTTATACCACTACTCATTTCTACGCTTACTACTTCGGCGGCTTTTCTGCCGTTTGCTTTAGCACGCACCCCGATGGGAGAGATTTCTTCGCAGTTATTTTGGGTAGTTAGCTCAACGCTTCTGAGTTCCTGGTTTCTGGCATTTACCTTCATCCCGTTAATGGCTGTGTTGATTGTGAAAGTGAAAGCCGGGAATAAGAAGAAGAAGGAGAACTTTATGTACCGAAACATGGAAAAATTGAACTTGTGGTACAACGGATTGCTTTACAGGGTTTTGCGAAAACCGTTTCTGTTTCTGGGATTTATTTTTGCTTTGTTTGTAATTGCGGTTTCACTGGTGCAGTTCCTGCCTTTTAAACTGGTTCCCGACAGCGACCGGAACCTGGTAACCGTGGATATAAAATTTCCGTCGGGGACGCAAATGGAATATACCGAGCAGGCAGTGAACGATATCGGTAATTTTATTCTGGAAAACCTGATTGTCAATCCTAAAACCGAAAAAGACAAACCGGGCGTGCTGGACTTCTCCTCGTTTATTGGCGAAGGCCCGGAACCTTACGACCTGGGGTATTTTAAAAACGAAGCCAACTCCAGCTATGCCCATATGCTTCTGAATACCACCGGCGACAGGGATAACGATTACATTATTGCCAAAGTCGATAGTTTCTGTTTCAACCACATCCCGGATGCCGACATCCGTGTAAACCGGTTAACCGGTGCCGGTGCTTCCGGTACACCGGTCGAAATCAGGATAACGGGCAGTGACCCTGAAAAGCTGGCTATTATCTCAGAAAAAGTGAAAGAGAAGCTGGTGACCATCGAAGGAGCCAAAAATATTACCGACGACTGGGGACCGAAAATCAAAAAGTTGATGGTGGATATCCATCCGGAGAAAGCACAACGCGCCGGGTTAACCAACATGGAAATTGCATTGGCACTGAATACCGGCTTGTCGGGAATGAAAGTGGGTGACTTTTTTGACTCCGATGAGCAGATTCCCATTTTTCTGAAAAATGAAAACAGCGATGAGCGCGACATCGAAACAGTGCAGGCGTTTACTATTTATTCATCAGCCCGTAATCTGAACGTCCCACTTTCGCAGGTAGCTGATGTAAAAGTGGACTGGCAGTTTGGAAAAGTAATTCGTAAAGACTTAAAACGAACCATGACCGTGGGTGCTCACCTTGAACCCGGATACAATGCCTCTGATATTTTTGAAGCCATCACCCCCTGGATGAATGAGCAAAAAGCCGGATGGGATTTGGGTTATAACTACGAACTGGGGGGCGAAGATGAAGACAAAGCAGAAAACCTGGGAGCTATTTTTGCCAATCTGCCCCTGGCATTTTTCATCATCGTACTGTTGCTGGTTTTGCAGTTTAACTCTATTCGTAAAGCAACCATTATTGTACTTTCCATTCCGCTGGGAATGATTGGCGTGGTGGCCGGCTGGTTTATCGGTGGTTCATTTGTAAGCTTTTTCGGTGTGCTGGGAGTGATTGCTCTTGCCGGAATTGTGGTCAACAACGCCATCATTCTCATTGACCGGATTGATGTGGAATTAGCAGAAAATCCCAACGTGGACCGGCGCGACGCCATTTTGAAAGCCGCCAACAACCGGTTCAGACCTGTGAT
>Ga0172382_10013391_pt1 | contig 10574 bp, 7 predicted proteins | sample Leawel138RmetaG_FD_122245 | JGI IMG/M metagenome (GOLD analysis project Ga0172382, IMG submission 122245) | Leachate microbial communities from a municipal landfill in Southern Ontario, Canada - Leachate well 138R metaG | ecosystem: Engineered > Solid waste > Landfill > Unclassified | place...
GCGCGGGTCGTGTTGCGGACCTCGTCGAAGGCGAACTCCCGCGTGAGGTCGCCGTGGATCCGCCGCTCACTGCGGTCGCTGGGCGTACCTCGCTCGCGGATCTCGCCGATCCCTCCGCCCCGCTCGTCGAGATTCACGACCTTGCCGTCCGGCACCCGGGTGCTCCAGTCGACGCTATTAGAGGCGTGTCTTTTGTGCTTCCTGCGGGGGACACGCTCGTGGTCACCGGTGAGAGTGGGGCCGGTAAGAGCACCCTCGCGCTCGCGCTCGTTCGCTTCCTCGAATACCGCGGCTCGTACCGTCTGCGCGGTGTCGAAGCACGGGAACTGCCGCTCACCGAGGTGCGAGCCGTCGTCGGCCTGTGCGAGCAAAATCCGCACCTGTTCGATGCCGACCTTCGCCAAAACTTGAAATTCGCTCGCGACTCGGCAAGCGACGGAGAACTCATGGAAGTGCTCGACCGGGTGGGGCTCGGTGAGTGGGCCCGTGAACGTGGGGGGCTCGATGCCCCGATCGGCGAACACGGCGCTCTCGTATCCGGGGGACAGGCGCAGCGCATCTCGCTCGCTCGCGCAATCCTCGCGGATTTCCCGGTGATTGTGCTTGACGAGCCCACTGCCGGTGTCGACCGGGAGCTCGCGGATCGCTTGCTGCTCGAACTCGTCGGCGCCGTGCGAGGGGATCGGGCAGTGATCCTCATCACCCACACTGGTCTCCCGGCAGGCCTGCAGGCGGCGTCCTTGGAAATCCCGGTCCAGGCTGCCACTGACCGGGCCTAACGGCCGCCGCGACGCTCCGCTCCAATAGCTGGAATCAGAGCGGGCTCCAGGCTTTGTCGAGCGCGTTGTCGAAGTCGCTGAGTCGTGCACGATCCGGCACCGGCATCGCCGTCCCGTCGAGGGTGCTCACCGGCCGAATACCGTGCAGTGCGTTGACCGCCCACACCTCGCAGTCGAGCAGTTCGGCGGGAGAGACGCGCTCCGTACGCACGACGATTCCGAGCGTGCGAGCGGCCTCTACGATCAGGTGCTCGGTCACCGACGGGACGCGCGCGGAGTCCGCGACACGAAACAACTCGCCATCGCGCCACCAGACGATGGCAGTGGTGGATCCCTCGAGCACCATGCCCTCCGAATCCTGCAGGAGCGCTTCCGCCCCGATCTCGCGGTTGAGGTCGCTAAATCGGGCGATATTCGGGCCTTTTTGTTGCGGCGTGGGGAGGTCGAGCCAACCGGCGGAGCGCATCGTGAGCGACGTTCCAAGCGGGGGGAGCGGCCGCAGTGAGAGCGCCAGTTGCGGGGCAAGGGTGTCCTCACGCGGCCCTCGAAGTTCGAGGCGCGGAAACGAGTCGCCGAACTGCGTGATTCGTTCCACTGCTTCGTCGAGGAACCTTGAAAGCTCGCTGCTGCGCTGCATGCGCGCGCGCACCGACCTCGTGAACCTGTCGAGGTGCAGCCGCGCGCCACGGACCTCGGCAATACCGCCTCGAACCCTGACACGGAAGGAATCGGCAACGAGGAGGGCGGTCGCCTGCGCGGTCATGTCGCGAGCGTATCACCGCCGATACGCTATGAGCGTGAGGCTGTTTGACGAGCGTGTGCGGGTACCCCTGCCCTTCCCTGTCGTTGCTGAGCAGGCGGCGGCAGTGCTCGCCGCATCAGGTCGGGACTGGTTCTGGCTTGACGGGACAGCGGCGACGTCGGGAGAGCCGCGGCAGAGCCGGCTCGGGGTCGGAGCGCAGTCGATCACTATCGCACCGGGACGCGAGCGGGACTTCTTCCGCGACCTGTCGAATCTCGGTCGAGATAACGCGGCCGGTGTCGGCTGGGTGGTCGCGGCCGGTTACGAGTTCGGGGTGGCACTCATGGGTCTTCGACCGATCGAAGATCCGCAGGAGAAAACACGGGGCTTTGCGCTCAGAATCGACGTCGTACTCACCATCGATCACGAAACTGGTCAGGCGACACTGGAGGGAAATTCTTGCGCCGTGACCGAGTGGCTCGAGGCACACGAGGAATTCCTCCGGAAGACGGAACGACAGGACCAGGACACAGCGTCTCGGGAGTCCACACGATCTCAGGTCGCGCCCGCTCTCGCGTGGCGGCGCAGCGACGAGCGTTACCGTGCAGACGTCGAGGCGTGTCGAGCCGCGATCCGGGAGGGCGAGGCCTATGTGCTGTGCTTGACCGATACCGCGGAGGCGCGCGGCTCCTTCGAACCGTTTGAACTCTACCGACGCCTCCGACGGTCGGGCGGGGCCTCACGGGGCGGTGTGATCGTCACCTCCGGGCGTGCACTTGTGAGCGGAAGCCCGGAACGTTTCCTGAGCCTTCGCGGAGATCACGTGGCGACGCACCCGATCAAGGGCACTCGGCCGCGCGGCACGACCCCAGACCACGATCGCGCGCTGGCGGTAGAACTCGCCGCAGACCCCAAGGAGCGCGCTGAGAACCTCATGATTGTCGACCTCATGCGGAACGACCTCAGCCGAGTCTGCGTCGCCGGCACCGTCTCGGTGGATCGATTCCTCGAGGTCGAGACTCACCCGCACGTGCACCAGCTGGTGAGTTCGGTTTCGGGGCGGATGACCGCGGGGGCAGGTCTTGAGCAGGTGCTCGAGGCCTGCTTTCCCGGCGGATCGATGACCGGCGCACCGAAGCGTCGAGCCGTCGAGCTTCTCGCCGAGCTGGAGGGACGGCCCAGGGGGCTCTACTCGGGGTGCTTCGGCTGGATCGACGCGTCGGGCGACGCCGAACTCGCGATGACGATTCGTGGTATCGAACTCCGCGGGGAAGGGAGAACGAACTACGCTCATGCGCTCATCGGCGCAGGCGGAGGCATCACCGTGGATTCTGACCCCGACCGGGAGGTCGCGGAGAAGCACCTGAAGGCGGATTCGCTCATCGCAGCGCTGTATCCTTGAACGATGTGTGCGTTCGCGTCCGCGAGCGCGTTTCCGACGTGTCGAGGTGGGTATGAGCGAGCGGCGAGCGAACGCTGAGTCAGGCGAGGTCGAGCAGCAGAGCGCGGGGTATGATTTCCGCGCCATCCAAGAGCGGTGGCTGCCGGTCTGGGATGAGATTAAGCCCTTCGAGACGGATCTGACCACGGCAAAGCCCCGCAAGTACGTGCTCGACATGTTCCCCTACCCGTCGGGCGACCTGCACATGGGGCACGCCGAAGCGTTCTGCTTCGGCGATGTGCTTGCTCGCTTCTGGCGTGGCCGCGGATATGAGGTGCTGCACCCGATCGGATGGGATTCCTTCGGCCTTCCCGCGGAAAACGCAGCGATCAAGCGCGGTGTCGATCCGAAGGATTGGACCTACGCGAACATCGCACAGCAGAAGGCTTCTTTCCGTGTCTACGCGCCATCCTTCGACTGGAGCCGTGTGCTGCACACGAGCGACCCCGAGTACTACCGCTGGAACCAGTGGTTGTTCTTGAAGTTTTACGAGAAGGGTCTTGCATACCGAAAGGCCAGCTGGGTCAACTGGGACCCGGTCGACCAGACGGTGCTCGCGAACGAGCAGGTGCTCGCCGACGGCACTTCGGAGCGCTCCGGCGCAATGGTGGTCAAGAAGAAGCTCACGCAGTGGTACTTCCGAATCACCGACTATGCGGACCGGCTCCTCGACGATCTCGATCAGCTCGAGGGCCAGTGGCCCGCGAAAGTTCTGAACATGCAGCGGAACTGGATCGGTCGCTCCGAAGGGGCGGAGGTCGAGTTCGAGATCGAGGGCCGCGCCGAGCGGGTCCCGGTGTTCACGACGCGCCCCGACACGCTGTACGGTGCGACCTTCATGGTCGTGGCGCCAGACTCAGACCTTGCGGCCGAACTCGCCGCCGGATCTTCGAGCGAGGTGCGCATGCGGTTCCAGGACTATCTCGAACAGACGCAGAAGCAGAGTGAGATTGAGCGTCAAAATGCGGACCGAGAGAAAACGGGGATCTTCCTGGACCGCTTCGCGATAAACCCGGTGAACGGCGAGCGCATCCCAGTTTGGGTCGCGGACTATGTGCTCGCCGATTACGGTCACGGTGCCATCATGGCTGTGCCCGCGCACGATCAGCGAGACCTCGACTTCGCGCTGAAGTTCGAGCTGCCCGTGCGTGTGGTGCTCGATGTACAGGACGAAGACGGCGTCTCACTCCCGGACCCGGCGGTCAGCGGCATCGCGCTCACTGGCGACGGCACACTGATCAACTCCGGTGATCTCAACGGCCTGGAGAAGGACGCAGCAATCAAGCGCGCGGTCGAGGTGCTCGAAGAGCGAGAAACGGGCCGAGCCACCACGACCTACCGCTTGCGGGACTGGTTGATCTCTCGCCAGCGCTACTGGGGCACGCCGATCCCTGTCCTGCACGGACCGTCGGGCGAGATGAAGCCGGTGCCCCTCGATGAGCTGCCAGTCGAGCTGCCCGCGTCGGACGGGCTTGACCTGAAGCCGAAGGGCTCCTCACCGCTCGGGGCGGCGACGGAGTGGGCCAGCGTGACCGACCCGGCGACGGGAGAAACGTGGACCCGCGACCCGGACACGATGGACACGTTCGTCGACAGCTCCTGGTATTACCTGCGCTACCTCTCGGCGACCGACGACACGCAGGCGTTCGATCCCGCGCTCGTCAACGGGTGGGGTCCTATCGACCAGTATGCGGGCGGCGTCGAGCATGCCATTTTGCACCTGCTCTATTCCAGATTCATCACAAAGGTGCTGCACGACCTCGGTTACCTCGAATTCGACGAGCCGTTCTCGTCGCTCCTCAATCAGGGCATGGTGCTTCTCGACGGCGCGAAGATGTCGAAGTCGAAGGGCAACCTAGTCGAGTTCGCCGCCGAGCTCGCCGAACACGGTGCCGATGCGCTGCGGGTGACCCTCGCGTTCGCGGGGCCGCCGGAGGACGACATCGACTGGGCCGACGTTTCCGTGCAGGGGTCGGCGAAGTTCCTGGCGCGTGCCTGGCGGGTCGCCGACGACATCGAACGAGCCGGCGCGCCGGTCGGGGCTGACGCCTCAGGCGGCGACGCAAGCCTCCGCAAGCACACCCACCACCTGCTTGCCGATGCGCCCGGTCTGATCGAATCGTACAAGTTCAACGTCGTCGTCGCGCGGCTCATGGATCAGGTCAATGTTACGCGGAAGGCCATCGATTCCGGGTGCGGGGTCGCAGACCCCGCGGTCCGCGAGTCGGCCGAGGCCGTCGCGATGATTCTGTCGCTATTCGCTCCCTATGCTGCGGAAGACATGTGGGCAAAGCTCGGGCACGAGCCGACAGTTGCGCTCGTGCAGTGGCCCGATCCCGACCCGGCTCTGCTCGTCGAAGAGGAGATCACCTTGGTGGTGCAGGTCGGAGGGAAGGTGAGGGATCGGCTCACCCTCCCAGCGAGTGTCACCCCCGAAGAGGCAGAGACGGCGGCCCGCGCGTCCGAGGCCGTGCAGCGCGCCATCGGTGATCGCGAGGTCGTGAACGTCGTCGTACGCATCCCGAAGATCGTGAGCATCGCAGTCCGCTAGGTTCTCCTCCCCAAACTCGGAGAGCCCGCTTCTCTCGGCGAGTTATTCGATTCGCCTGCTTCGAGGGTGCGCGGCTGCGAGCGGACCTCTAGCGTGTCCACATGCGCACGCCCGAGACCTTGCATCACGAGGAGGGAGACTCCGCTCAGGGGTCTCCCGTGCCTCCTCCGAAGCGGTGGACCCCGGAAACGGTGCTGCGCACTCGTCGACGTGAGCACGTCGAGCAGCTGATCCCACTCGAGGTCGATCCGACACCAACGCTTGCGGCTCGCGTCACCCGGGCTCTCTCGGTCCCGGTGCTTGCTGGCGTGGCCTTCTTTGTCATCGCGGTCGTCGTCACGATCGTAGTGGTCGCTCTTCGCGTGCATGTTGATTTCGCACCTGAATCCGGTGATGTCGCGCTCACTTCCGGGCGCGAAGCGCCAAACGGAGCTCCGACGGGGGAGTCCGCGAGGGAGTCAGCGGGTGAGTCGATGGAAGGGGCCCCGGACACCTCGGCTACGGAGCCGACACACAGTACGGTGGTCGTTCACGTCGCCGGAGAAGTCGAGCAACCGGGAATCGTCGAACTTCCGGTGGGGGCCCGAGTGGGAGAAGCCATCGATGCCGCGGGTGGTGAGACGCAGCTCGCCGCCCTCGACGCCGTCAATCTCGCCCGAGTCGTTTCAGACGGGGAGCAGATATACATTCCGAATGCCGACGAACCGGGCGTCGTGGCCGAGAGCCACCGGGGTGCAGAGGGTGAACTACACCTTGTGAATCTGAACAGCGCCGACGCGACGACCCTTGAAACGCTGCCGGGCGTGGGCCCGGCCCTCGCCGGGCGGATCGTCGATTGGCGCGAGACGAACGGAGGGTTCACGTCAGAGGAGCAGTTGCTCGAAGTCTCTGGAATCGGGCCAAAGGTGTTCGAGGGGTTGCGCGAACGGGTGACGGTGTGACTCGGGCACTGGGCAGCGCTTCAAGCGGTTCCGCCTGGCGTGACCGTGATTTGCGGGGCCCGCCACCCGGCACCTGGCGTCTTTTCGCGCCGGCGCTCCTTGCATGGCTCTGCGCAGCAATCGCGGTTCAAAGCCCGGGCCGGGGCTTCGTGATCGCCGCCGTGGCCGCGGGTCTGTGCGGTGGAGTATTCGTTCTCCCGTTGCCGCGACTGCGCCGCCTCACCGGTCGCTTCTGCCTGGTCGCGTGCGGACTCGTCGTCGTCATCGGGGTACTCACTGAGGCAGGGCACTGGGTTCGTGCCGATACGGGCCTGCAGGCGCTTGCGGACTCGGGGGAATCATCGGAGCTCGACGTCACGCTGGCCGGCTACCCCCAGGACGATGCGTCCGGATCCGGCAAGCCCGGGTGGGTCGCCGCGACAATCACGAGTGCTCGAGGTGACGTACCGGTCGTGCTGTGGCTCGGACCCCAGATCGAGCGAGGCGATGCTCCGTGGGCCCCCGGAGCTCGGGTCATGCTCGAAGGGGTCCTCGTATCTGTGGATCGTGGTGGAGGCGCGGCGTACGGAGTTCGCGTCGAAGCGGTGCTGGGTGCTGAGGTATCGGCAAGCGGTGCAATCGCCGCCAGGCTTCGGCAGGGTCTCCGCGTCGCCGCCGAGAATGTGCGTGGAGCAGAGCTTGTTCCAGGGTTCGCTGTTGGAGACACCGGACTCGTCGGGGAACGGCTGGAACAGCACATGCTGGAGAGTTCGCTGACCCACCTGGTAGCGGTCTCCGGCGCAAACTGCGCGTTGCTCATCGGAGCCGTTTCCAGCATCGCAGGGGTGCTCGGCGCGGGGCGCCGCCTGCGCGTCATCATTGCAGGGACGGCACTCGCCGGTTTCGTGTTCATCGTCGGACCGGATGCGAGCGTGCAGCGCGCTGCAGTCATGGCAGCAGTCATGCTTGTGGCGAGCTTTGGGGGTCGACGCGCGGCATCGCTTCCGGCTCTCGGCAGTGCCATCGTGGTGCTGCTCATAGCGGATCCTTGGCAGGCGCTTCATCCGGGCTTCGCGCTCTCCGTGGCCGCGACAGCGGGGATCCTCTTGTTGGTGCCTGGAATCGAGCGCTGGTTGGGCGGTCTCCTTCGTGCGCCACGATGGTTGCTGCTCCCCGTCGCAGTGGCTCTTGCCGCGCAGATCGCCTGCGGACCGCTGCTGCTGCTTTTGCAGCCGGGGATTCCCGCGGCCGGCATTCTGGCGAACGTACTTGCCGCTCCGGCGGCTCCCGCGGGCACCGGGCTCGGCTTGTTGGCCCTCGTGCTGCTCCCGGTCGCACCGACGCTCGGTGAGGCGTGCGTGTTCCTCGCGAGCGTACCGGCGCGGTGGGTTGCCGCAACGGCCGAGGTGACGGCGTGGCTGCCCGCCGCCCGATGGAACTGGCCCGAGGGGTGGCCCGGTGCGCTGCTCCTCGCGGCCGTGGAGGTCGCACTCATTCTGGCCTGGGGGATCGGTAGTCGACATATCCAACTGTTCCGTCGCGATCGCGAGGGCAACCGACGCCCCTGGCGGCCGCGCTCTCGGCTCTCCCGGGCCGGGCAGGTGGTGGTTGCGCTGCTCATCGGCGCGGCACTCGGAACGCTTTCGGGGCCGACCCTGGTGGCGCCCCTGGTGCTCTCGCATGCGACGCCGCGGGATTGGCAGATCGTTGCATGCGACGTCGGTCAGGGTGATGCCGTGCTGCTGCGTGCGGCGACGACGCCTGAACAGGTTCTCGTCGTCGATACGGGCGACGACGACGCACGCCTCATCGCCTGTCTCGACCGGTTCGGAGTGCGTCGTGTTGAACTGCTCGTGCTCACTCACGATGACCGTGATCATATCGGTGCGCTCGGTGCAGTGATCGACCGGACCGAGCTTGCGATCATCGCACCCGCGAACCGCCGCGATGGTGAGGACCGCCCGCTGGTCGACCGGCTCCGCAGCGCCGAAGTGCCGTTTCGCGTCGGCGCACGCGGAGATCGGGGGAGCGTTGGGGCGTTGGAGTGGGAAGTTCTCGCACCCCAGGACGGAACGCAACCGTTGGATTCGAACGCCGCGAGTCTGGTGTTGCGCGTCGACAGCGGCGAGGTCACCACATTGCTCCTCGCCGATACCGGGAGCGAAGAACAGCAACTGCTTCGGGCCCTTGGTGACGAGCAGCTCCGCGCCGAGGTCGTGAAAGTCGCGCACCACGGTTCCCGGGATCAGGATCCTGCGCTGCCCGCCGTCGTCGGGGCCCGGCACGCGATCTTCTCGGTTGGCGCGGGGAATGGCTATGGTCATCCAACCGCCGAGACTCTGCGGTTGTACGAACGCGCTGGTGCGCGACCCCTGCGAACCGATGTGCACGGAACCATCGCGTTGAGCGCCGACGGTGACGAGCTGCGCGTGTGGGCTGAACGGATGTCGAGCAGTGGTGCCGCTGGTGCCGAGTAGGGTTGAGGGGTGGCAGTAGCGCGAGGTTCGAAGCATAAGATCCCTCAGGTTGCGTGGTCCGAAGCGGCTGCGGCGCCGGTCGTTCTCGTGAGCGGTCCGGAGGGGTTCCTCGCGGACCGGGCGATCCAACGAGTCCGCGAGATCCTCCGAGAGGCTCAAGACGGGCTCGAGGTGCACGATATTGATGCCGCCTCGTACGCCGCGGGGGAGTTATTCACGCTCGCGAGTCCGTCGCTGTTCGCCGAGCCCCGTCTGATTCGAGTTGAAGCGGTGGAGAAATGCTCGGACGCCTTTCTCGAGGACGCGAAGCGCTACGTGCAGCAGCCCGCTGAGGACGCGGTGCTCGTGCTTCGGCACGCGGGAGGCCAGCGCGGCAAGGCGCTGCTCGATCTTGTGCGCGGCGGCGCCGGCGACGGCATTGAGGTCGTGTGTGCTGAGGTGAAGCGGGATCAGGATCGACTCGCGTTCGTACAGTCGGAGGTCCGCAGGCTGGGGGCGCAGATCACACCCGGGGCTGCGCGAATGCTTACGGCAGCGTACTCTGGGGGACTCGGCGAGCTCGCCGGCGCATGCGCACAGCTCGTTTCTGACGCAGGGCCACGAGTCACCGAGGAAGAGGTCGGGCGCGCCACGGAAGGCCGGGTGGAAACCACGGGCTTCAAGGTTGCCGACGCGGCCACCGCAGGGCGTGCCGCCGATGCGCTCGTTCTGCTGCGCCAGGCCTTCTCCACCGGGACCGACCCGATTCCGATTCTTGCGGCGCTCAACATGAAGGTGCGCGCAATGGCTCGGGTATACGGTGCCTCAGGTTCGAGTGGTCAGCTGGCGAAGCAGTTCGGGATGGCGCCCTGGCAGGTGGAACGGGCGCTCCGCGAAGCTCGCGGCTGGCGTGAGGAGGATCTCGCGCGGTGCATCGATCTTGCAGCCGAGACGGAGTTGCGGTTGAAAGGCGGCAGCCGCGACCCCGAGTATGCGTTGGAACGGTACCTCATGTTTGTTGCGGCTCGCGGCCGTCGTTGACCGGCCGTCACGAACCGGACGCTCAGGCGCGGAAAAACGAAGCGAGGGATCTCACCGACATCGGCGGGATCCCTCGCTTCGAACCGCTACAGGTGCTTAGATTGCTGCGACCTGTGATGCAAGCTTCGACTTGCGGTTCGCGGCCTGATTCTTGTGGATGACACCCTTGGAAGCAGCCTTGTCCAGCTTGCGGTTCGCTGCCTTGAGGCTGCTCTCAGCAGCGGCCTTATCGCCGGCTGCGATGGCTTCGCGTGTACGGCGCACGAAGGTGCGGAGCTCGCTCTTGACGGCACGATTGCGCTCGGTCGCCTTGCGGTTGGTCTTGATGCGCTTCAGCTGCGACTTGATATTTGCCACGTTGGGTTGGTTCCTTCAGTTGGAGATCAATAACTGGGTCTTCCGTTCGGTGAGAGAGGGCACCTCGCGGAGGGTGTGGATCGTATCCACACGCAAGCCAATCAACAACTCTAGCAGAACTCAGACGCGGTTTACTCGCCGATCGCCACGCCGATTGTCCGGTCGCCCTGCAGAAGTGCGATAATGGCACGCAATGTCTCCTCGCAGTGTGAACCCTCCCGTGCCGGCGTCGACCGACCCCGCACAGATCCGCAACTTCTGCATCATCGCGCACATCGACCACGGTA
>Ga0172382_10013393_pt1 | contig 10573 bp, 10 predicted proteins | sample Leawel138RmetaG_FD_122245 | JGI IMG/M metagenome (GOLD analysis project Ga0172382, IMG submission 122245) | Leachate microbial communities from a municipal landfill in Southern Ontario, Canada - Leachate well 138R metaG | ecosystem: Engineered > Solid waste > Landfill > Unclassified | place...
TGAATCTAGACGAGCTACAAAGCTCTCCAGAGGATGAAGAGCCCAACCACCTAAACAACCTCATGTTGGCGCTGAAGCACCTGTCACAGACCAAGGGCAAGGCCTTGTTGATGGTTAAGCACTCAACTGGTGAAGTCATTCATGTGCTAAAGCATGACCCAAGCGACAAGACTCTAGTAGAAGACTCCACCGGAAGAAGATTCAAAGTTCGACTGTCTGAAAGAGAAGGTGCTTTGTATGCGCCCCTGTGGAGGTAGACGACTATGTGACGGAGAGATAGCCTAAGTGGAACCATCAGTGCATTTGACAAACCCTTCAAAAACAAGTAAAATAGTAGGCATAAAGGGGAGAGCTAAAATGCAATTAGATATGTTTAACGAGAGAGAAGACGTGGCCCTAAAAATAAAGAAAAAGAAAGCAGCAGCCTTCAGCGGAGCAGATATAGACGCGTGGGCAAACGACAACCTTACCGACCGGATAGTAGAGGGCTCAGAAGCCTTCAATTACAAAGACTACAGCGTAAAAATTGTAAACCCCGCCAGCCGCTACAAGGTAGCCTCAGCACTTCAGAAATGTATTCGGAGAGGGATGCCTGAGAGAGCTGTCTACTATGCGCAGGCAATCTTCAATAGTGCCGACCAAAGCTACCTCTGGTCACGGTTACCAGTGATTGTGTTAGAAGACGTTGCCTCAGGAAACTGGGAGTTCTGCGCTTTGATGATGCACTTCTCACGCTGGGCGGCAGTGCGTAAGAAGACAGACCAGATAAAAGCCCTCAGCTGGTTAGTGCATGAGCTAGCTACAGGAGCTAAGAGTCGTGCGTTGTGTGAGGCTGTTTGCTGCGCTTACTTCATCAGGCATGACAAAGACCCTTTAACCAACCGAATTGGGGATGCAATGGCGTACCTAGGTTGGAAGCCAGAGGAGAAGACAAACCCTTGGCTCGATAGCCCAATACAGAGAGACCGTAAAGTGGTAGACGAGCAAGTGGCCGCAGTTACCTCGAACCCGTACATCCTCTACACCTATCACTGTGGAAACAAGAAATCCTGCGCCTTCCTAAACGCAGCAGTGCCCGTAGTCGTAGAAATGGAAAACAGCGAAGAGCTCAAAATCATAAACCATGAGTTACCCGAATACACGATGGTTGCCGGAGTGCCTGATTGGTCGCTAGACAAGCACACCCGAGACGGAATCCGAGCAAACAAGATATTCCTAAGTACGAACGATTTGCTGCCTGCTTGGGTTAGCCCAGCAGCATTTAACCGAATCCTGTTCCAAGCGGAGACAGCCTTAGTAGACAAAGAGGCGACAAACACCGAGCTGATGGCTTTGAAACTGCATGCTGAAGACATTGAAGCAGAGAGCGTTGACGTGACACTAGAGCGACATAAAGAACTTCGCGCTATCATGGCAACCTCAGAGTTTAGACAGGGTTTAACAGATGCAAGAATCAAAGCCTGCTCTTAAAGTCGCTAGCCACCAGTCTGTGTTCCTGCCTTGGGCGGGATTTTGGCATAAAGTGGCTTCGTCTGATGTTGTTGTCATAGCTAACGATACAGACTTCAGCAGAAGAGACTACGAGCACCGAGTAACAATAGCAGGAGCATGGGCAACTCTACCTCTGCGCAAAGAAGGCCGTGAGATAAGCAGTCAAGTAGTCCTTAGTGATGGAGGGATTGCAGACCGGATAGAGAGGGAGCTCATGGTTAAGAGGTTCAAGTACCGCGACAGGCTCGCCCCTATTGTTGAAGACCTTAGAACTATAACGAGAGAGGAAGTGAAACTCAGCGAGTTGAATTGGCTGCTCCTGCACTCAATTGCAAGAGTCCTAGGCCTAGAAACAGTGTTCCTTCGGGACGATATGAAGACGCTGGGCCCGACAAAAACTCAGAGACTTATGACAAGACTAAGCAGGCACATAACGCAGGACTACACATATTTAGCTGGATTTGGAGCTAAGGCCTACCTAGACTGTGACTTCAAACAGCCCATCCTTTATCAGCATGTGGCTGATGGAGTGAGCACCGACTCTGTTTTGCAATTGATTGCAGAAGAGGAAGACCCCTTAGCCAAAATAATCGGAGTAGCAGAATGGAGAAAGTAACGAAGTGGGGCAGCAAGTACGCCAAGAAAGCGGATGTGTTTGCCAGCACCCCCTATTGGAAGCGTGAAGCGGAAGAGGTCGTAAAAATCTTCAAGACCTATGTGTCTAAAACCTCAGGGGCAGTCCTAGATTTAGGATGCAACACAGGCCGGTTCATCAGCTTATTGAAAGAAGGGACAGGCACCCATGGAAACACTGTGTATGGCGTGGACGTAAATACGCACGGACTGCGCGTGGCTAAAGAACGTCACCCCGACTGCCAGTTCTTTGAAACCCCAGAAGGCATTACTGAGGAGGTGGGCTTCACCGCGTTCATCCATACCATCAATCAGGTCGAAGACTTAGACAAGCTGATGGACACCGTGTGGGACAAGATGAAACCAGGAGGCGTGATAGTCGTAGTAACACACAACCCAATCCCCTCCCGTTTACGGAAACCCCTAAACCTGTTCAACGGGTATAAGCCAGACAGCACTATGGTTCGTGAGCCCACGAGAGGTGAGCTAAAGCAGATGATGTATGAGTATGGCTTCCAGTGTAAGCAAGCGTACTACTTTGGCCCCTTCCCTATCCCATTCCTTCGCCGCCGTATGATTTACGTTGGCACCAAGCCCGAGGTATAACATGCAGTTCTCAGTACCGAATCTGTCTGCTAAAGAGGCAGAAAATCTCCAAAAGGCCGTAGCTGCAAACCAGCTAGCATCAGGCCCTTTCGTAACCGAGTTTGAGGAGCGCATCAAGGAGAAGTTTGGTTATTTACATGCCGTAGCGATGAACAGCGGCACATCAGCTCTGATGCTGGCGCTAGAAGCCTTGGGTGTCGGAGAGGGTGATGAAGTTATTGTATCGCCTTACACCATGGTCGCCAGCGTGAATGTCGTACTTGCCCGAGGCGCGACACCCGTGTTTGCTGACATTGACCGCGAGACCTATAACCTAACACCCTCGACTGTGGCAGGCGCTCTGACATACAAAACTGCAGCAGTAATTCCTGTAGACATATTTGGCGTTCCTTGTGATGTAAAAGGCATTCGACAAATCTTGCCGAAGCGTGTGGCAATAGTTCAGGATGCCTGCGAGGCCTTGGGCTCAACCCATGATGGCAAGCCTGTTGGGTTCTACGCAGATGCAGCAGTGTTCTCGTTTTTCCCGAACAAACAGATAACCACTGGTGACGGTGGCGTGTTGGTGACAGCAGACCCGGTTCTTGCCAGCCAAACTAGAGCACTATCAAGACACGGGGTGTTAGCAGGCGCTTCGATGTATGAGCAGAGCTACGGGTATAACTACCGTATGAGCGACTTACATGCGGCAGTAGGATGCGCACAGATGGAGCGGTTTGACGAAATCATGGAAGGGAAAGCAGCAGCCTATAAACTTCTGGATGAACGGTTCAAGCCTTACCAGCGGCAGACTGTACTGGAGGGAGACACCTACCATCCTTTCGTCTACGTTATTGAAATACCAGAGGTCGTGGACAAGAAGGCCTTGTGTGAGACAGCTCCTTACCCTCTAAAACCTTATTTTGTTTCGTTGCACCACTTAGAGCACCTGCAGGACTACACGACCGAACCACTTCCGGTGTGTGAAGAGGTGGCACGTAGAACTGTTGCGCTACCCTATCACCACCTGCTAACGAAAGAAGAAGTCGATGAGTTGTGGCACTTCTTTAAGGGAGTGCTACAGCATGAGGGCTAAAAGAGTCGTACACACAGACGAAAGGGGCAGCTTCTCGGAGTTGCTTCGTTCGTCAAAAGATAATGTCCCACCTATGGTGCAGCTAAACCATTTAACCAGTAAGAAAGGTGCAGTCCGAGGCCTTCACTACGCTGAAACTACCCAATGGAAATCAACGGTGGTACTAAAAGGCAAAGTGCTGCACGTGATAGTCCCTGTGGAGGGCTTTTTCTCAGAGGGCGAATGCCCTTTCGAGGTTAGAGTCTTAGTTCCTGGTACAGAAGCATCAGTAACACCGCCTCACCATGCGCATGCCTTGGTAGCCCTAGAGGACTCCGAGATGTTGTATGCGTCCTCAGTTGAGTATGACGGAGCCCTAGAACGGACTCTAAACCTAGAGGGTGTGAGCACTGAGTTAACCGAGGTAGTGGGAGCCTTTATGGGCGAGACCAAGCTACTTTATTCCGAGAAAGACCTGCAAGGCCAGAGGAGAACAGAATGCGCGTACTAATGATTAGCCCTCACCCCGATGACATAGAAATTAGCTGCGGTGGCTTAGTAGCACAGCTAACCCGAGAGGGGCACGTAGTAGAGCTGGTGATGGTCACAGGAGAAGGTGACCTGACCATGCAGCACTCCAAGGTCACTGTGACTTGGGGAGAGCGTAAGCTGGAGCAAGAGCAGGCAGCCGAGGTTCTTGGCATCTCAAAAGTTCACTGGCTAAACTTTGCACCGGCCTCTAAGTTTGATACGCAGCCTATCTCCAAGCTGGTGACAGCCCTAGACGCGGTGTTGGCTGAGGGATGGGACGAGGCTTACATACCCCTGCCTAGCCATGCTGAAGACCACAACGTAGTCTGGAAGGCCTGTCTAGCAGCCCTAAGACCTACTAAGGCAGACAGCCTCAACGTATATGCGTATGAGCAGCCGACTCAGTTCCATGGTGAGCAACTTGGTTTTGCAATCAATTGCACACGATACGTAGAGCTGACAGAGCATGACATGGCCGTAAAATTGGAAGCCCTAGGAAAGCATGGCTCACAAGTAAGCACCCGTGCAGGTACTTTGGTAGGTCTTGCGGGTGTGGTAAAGCTAGCCGAAATGCGAGGAATGCAGATAGGTGTTAAATACGCTGAAGCATACCTCCCTCTTAAAATTGTACAAAAGGTAAAGGCATGAAGGTTCTATTCGACTGCATCGTTACGGCACAACCATCGAAGTGCTCAACCACCATCCAGTTCGTAACACTGTCTGGGCTGCTATTGGACGCAGACCCAGATTGTTACATCTACTGGCCTATCCCAGACCGGCTAACAGAAGAGGAGAAAGACTTTTACCCTAAGAGTGAAAGAATCCTGTACATCCCTATACGCCAGCACAAAGACCGTATGCGTGAGTACCTGCGCTTAAGTGACGAGATGGCTGGCCTAATTAGTTTCTACAGTCCAGAAACTTGGGACTGGGATGTTCTGGTGACAGTACGGGTGCCTCAGATAACCCAGATGCGAGCAATCTCCAGTTCTACTAGAGAGCCAAAACTTACGTGGATGCGTAAAATCATCGCAATTGAGGACATGATGGTTCTCAGTAAGAAGCCGACAGTAGGCCAGTCAGCACCAGAGAGCCAAGACCGAGCGTTGATAACCTCTTACCTAGATGCGGACGTTACTCTGATACCTGCCTACCATGAGAAGGCATGGGTACGACAAGTCGCCTCAACCTACTTCAGTTTCTCGGTACAGAAAACCCTAAACGAGAAGATTAGAGAGGTGTGCCAGCTAAGATTAAGCCAGCACGACTACGGGTATAAGACAGAGCACCGTTACAAGGGAGACCGGAAACTAGGTGTAGCCTTCGTAGGGCGGCTGGAGCGCTTCGGAACCCGTATAGACATGATGAATGACTTACTGAAGAACCAGTTCATCCTTCATAATGAAAAGGTTCGCCCCTTCGTCTGCACAGTGACCGATGGAGACCGGTTCCTAGACAGCGAAGCGATTGAAGTCCTGCACCCACCACGAGAGGAGTTCTGGAGAATAGCAAGAGAGGAGATGGATGTTGCCTTAGCCTTCTCAGTAGACGTGGAGCTATCCCTATCCAAGCTAGAACCCGTAATGTTCGGGGTGCCTCTGATTGCCATAAAAGCCCCTTGGTCAGTTGGCATGCTAGGAGAGGACTACCCTTTCTACGTAAGCGGAGAGCAACAAGCATTCGGAATGATTAACATTTTCCGAGAGAACTACGATGAGATGTACGAAAAGTTCATTAAGTGGTACGTAGAGTGGTTTGTACCAGAGTACACTCGCAGAGAGGAAGAGGATGGGATGTACAACCATCTTTTAGCTGAGTGTTTGGAAGCAGAGCAACGTAAGCTGACGGTAGGCCCAGCAGCACAAACCAACCGAACTATAAAAGCCCTGATAAAGTGCGCAGGGGATGACTTCGTTATGTTCGATGCCATAAACGCAGGACTGCACGAAGATTTAAACGCGCTAGCACCAAAGACAACCCATAAGTTTGCAGAAAGAGCAGGCCTAATCTGGATGACTAACTGGCAGCCTCTACGGGTCGGCTTGAAAGGTTACCACGGGTACAGAGATGCAAGCGTAAAAGCAGGGCACCTTAAACGCTAGGGGCGTAACTTAAGAATAACAGGGAGGCTACGGTCTCCCCTTTTTTCGTCTAGAGGTTCAGATGCAGGCACTAGAAGAGCTTATCGCCAAAATGGGGCGAGAGAATTGGGTGAAAGGCCACGAGTTTGAAGGCCAGACCATAATGGTAACAGGGGCGGGTGGAAGTATAGGGAGTGCGCTGTGCAAGTACCTCGCAATACAAGGGGCAGCCCGACTCGTACTGGTGGAGCTAAACGAGTTCGCCTTGTATGAGGTAAACCGAAAGATGGTGGCTGCAGGGGTTATCACAAAGCCGGTTCTAGGGAGTTACGGAAGTCCCCGACTACTAGACATCATGGAAGACTATAAGCCCTCCCTATGCTTCCACGCGGGGGCGTATAAGCATGTCCCCCTAGTAGAAGAGAACGGCCTGTCAGCAGTAGATAACAACGTAATAGAAACTGTGCAATTGATTGCAAACATAAAAAGGCTGCAGGAGCCGCCAAAGCTGATAGTGATAAGTTCAGATAAATCAGTACACCCATCTACCATAATGGGGGCGACAAAAGCGCTAGTAGAGCATATCTGCCTAAGAGAGATACCCAGCTCAAAGGTAGTGAGATTCGGAAATGTGCTAGGGAGTAGCGGAAGCGTAATACCTCTATTCTATGAACAGCTATCCCAAGGTAAGCCAGTGACTCTGACAGACGAAAGAGTTACCCGTTACTTCATGAGCACCCCAGAGGCAGTCTCCTTAGTGGTGGGCTGCAATCAATTGCAAGGAAGAAGATTCCTACTGTCGATGGGAGAACCTAAGAGCATCCTAGAGCTAGCAAAATGGGTGGCTTCAGAAATGGGTGTGCCCCTAAAATACAAGGTAATAGGATTAAGAGAAGGAGAGAAGCTACACGAAGAATTGTGCTTAGGAAATGCAGAACCAACTAAGCATGAAAGGATATTGTCCGTAGACGAAGATATACTGTCCAAGACAGAAATAGACCAGTGTGTTGAGACACTACGAAATGTGAAAGAAACACCCGAATTAAAGGAAGCATTAAGCAAGATGTCTATAGGGTATAAGGAGAGAGCACCCTTCAACAGGCTATCAATAGTAGGCCTTGATAGTTATGATAACGGCCAAGACTTCCCCAACTGCTTTTCACCACCTATTTATAAGGAATGAGACTTGGACGCTATAGCTAAGACAAAAGCGCTATTACGAGCTGAAATAGCCATTGAGAATCTGATACCCCAAGAAGTTAACCCAAACAAGATGCCGGACAGAGAGTTCAACCTCCTGTGCGATAACATCCAACAGGTTGGCTTCGTAGACCCTGTATTCGTTCGCCCCCTTGAAGGCGGCATCTATCGGGTGATTGGTGGTTACCACCGTGTAGAAGCTGCCAAGCTATTAGGCTTTGAAGAAGTGCCCTGTACTGTCATTGATGACCCTGCCTTTGATGAAGACCTAGAACGCTTCCAGATTGTTCGTATGAACATGATTCGAGGAAAGCTAGATACGCCTAAGTTCCTCAAGCTATATGAGAGCCTGTCTGGTAAGTATGCAAGCGACCTGCTAGCAGAGAGCTTTGGTTTCGCGGATGAAGACTTCTTCAACAAGTTAGTAGGCCAGATGTCGAGCTCGTTGCCTAAGCAAGCACAGACCGAGTTCAAGAAGGCTGCTGAAGAAATCAAGACGATTGATGGCCTGTCCCTGCTACTGAACAAGATGTTTACGAAGTATGGCGACACCCTCCCCTACGGCTTCATGGTTGTAGAGTTTGGTAAGAAAGAGAGCGTGTGGCTTCGTATGGAACCGCATGACCTAAAGTCCTTCGGGGCTGTTGCTGAGAAGTGCCAGAGTAAAGGCCGAGGCATGGATTCAATGATGCGCCTAGTTTTGCAATCAATTGCAAACGGAGCCATGCCAGAGTTATGGGATGCACTGGAGGACTTCCCCGAAATAACACCACAAGGGGAGTAAGATGGCGAAGAAACCAAAGGCGAAGCTAAAGAAGTCAGTTGCCTTTCAAGACTTGTTGTCCCTGCCACCAGAGAAGTTATCGGCAATTGACACCCACATCCTTACGGATGGCTCGGCTACTGAACTGGTGCGCCTCATACAGGAAAAATGGGGGCTGCTAACCGAGAAAGCGCCAGACACATTAAGACGTATGCTCTACCGCTATAAGCGGGAGTTGATTGAACCTAAGCAGATTGCTTTAGTTGCAAAGTTCTCCCATGACGAAACCGTGAAAAGAGTAGCAGCCAAGGTTGATGAGCTAGGAGTCCGCTTTGAGCCCATCACAGAGATGGAGAAGCTGGTCTACGCACAGATGAAACGTGTGGAGAAGATGGCTAAAGTGGAGGAGAACGCGCCAACCCTATTAGACGCACAGACGAAGAACATAATGGTTCTGCATACGATGCTGAAAGATTTATCAGGGCTCCACATGGACGTAGGCCTGCTGCAGAAGGTTCCGATGACTGTTAAGCACGAGATGACGCAGGCTGAACAGATGCAGTCCGCGCATGTTAAGACGTTTGACCAAGAGCGCGAGGCAACTCTGATGGCGCTGGAGTTCCTGCGAGGAGAAGGCATTCTCGGTAGTGAGGATGTTGCGGAAGCAGAGATCGTAGAGGTGGAGGAATGAAACTCACACCCGAGCGAGTCCTCACTGGTCTCTTAGGAGAAGAACGCGCTTTGCAATTGATTGCACAGTCCAAGGGTATTGAGGACAAAGAGCGGAGGCATCGGTGGCTGACCAAGCTGATAAAGATGCTAGTAGAAAAGGACAGAGAGTTCCTAGAGCCAGTGTCTTGGCTAAGGGCTCCTGTAGACCCAGAGACTTTCCTGTGCGACCCCTACTACTTGAACAAGGCAGCAGAGGTTTACCCACCTGTCTTAGTAGAGTACGTGGAGATGAACTCAGGCAGGTATGACGAGGCCGTACTGACAGGGGGCATTGGTTCCGCGAAGACAACGATTGCTTTGTATTCGCAGGCCTACCAGCTCTACCTATTGTCCTGTATGGCGAATCCTCAGCAAACCTTCGGGCTTGACTCCTCGTCAGAACTCAAGTTGATTTTCCAGTCTCTACGGAAGAAGACAGCTGTAGCGGTTGACTTTAACCGGTTCTATAACCTGATAGCAGGCAGCCCATACTTTAAGGAGGACTTCCCGTTTGACAGGAGCCTGACAAGTACACTGAAGTTCCCCAACAACATTGAAGTAGAGCCCGTGTCTGGTAGTGAGACTGCAGCTATTGGTCAGAACATCATTGGCGGCATCATTGATGAAATCAACTTCATGGCGGTTATCGAAAACTCCAAGCAGTCAACGGATGGCGGCACGTACAACCAAGCAGTAGAGCTTTATAACTCGATTGCCCGAAGACGTAAGACGCGATTCATGGCAGCGGGTGGACGTATGCCAGGCCTGCTCTGCGTGGTCTCCTCAAAGCGCGTACCGGGGGAGTTCACCGACATGAAGATGGCAGAGGCGAAAGAAAACCCAAGAATCTTTGTCTATGACAAGAGGGTCTGGGATATTAAGCCAGACTCATTCACTGGAGCCACGTTCCCTTTATTCGTAGGAGACATGGTTAGGCAGCCCCGCATACTAAGGCCGGATGAGATAGTCCCCGACAAGGACAGGCACCTCGTTGACCACATCCCAGAGGAGTTCTTAGTCGAGTTCAGTACAGACATTGTAAAGGCTGTCCGAGACATCGCAGGGCACACGACCTTGGCGACTGCACCTTTCTTGCCTAACAGCGAGGTAGTGCTGTCGAACTTTGGCCGCTGGTCGAGCGTACTGAAGGAGCCACTGACAGACTTCCAAGAAATCCCGTGTCTGATGCTGCCGAAGAGGATTAAGAATCCACAGTTCCCCCGATGGGCTCACATCGACTTGGCTTTGACAGGGGACAGCGCAGGCGTAGTGATAGGGCATGTGCCAGAGTTCCGAGAAATGAACGGAGAGATGGCCCCTGTGATAGCCGTAGACGTGTCGCTGGAAGTAAGGCCCCCAAGGGTAGGGGAGATTCAGTTCCACAAGATACGCGAACTGCTATACCGCCTAAGGGAGATGGGGATGCCTATCAAGTGGGTAAGCCTCGACTCGTACCAGAGCCGCGACACGATACAGATACTCAGACAGAAAGGATTCTCAGCA
>Ga0172382_10013394_pt1 | contig 10572 bp, 17 predicted proteins | sample Leawel138RmetaG_FD_122245 | JGI IMG/M metagenome (GOLD analysis project Ga0172382, IMG submission 122245) | Leachate microbial communities from a municipal landfill in Southern Ontario, Canada - Leachate well 138R metaG | ecosystem: Engineered > Solid waste > Landfill > Unclassified | place...
CTTGAGCGTCGGCAAGTGGTGGCCTGGAAGGTGGCCGAAAGGCCAGTCCCGCAGGGACCAAGGCGAATAGCCGCGCCTGGAACGGGCATCCCGGTTTTTCGCGGAAGCGAAAAATGCCCCGGATTGTTGGTCTTCTAAAGGATCGGCCTGCCGTGATACTGCCGCCTGTCGCACGCATCTTTCAGGTCGAGAAGGGCGTCAATCAGCGCATCAAGAACCGGCGCTTCGAGGTACACACTCACACGCGAAGCCGCTTTATCCGGCGTCGTCACCGTCAAGCGGAAATCATGCCCTCGGCCTACCTCGGCAACAGTAATGGACTCGGAAGTACCCGTGGCATGGGTATAAGGAATCGCACGCTCGAACGCTTCATTGATCGACACGGTAGCACCTCAATTTCAGTAGGAATCCAGCGAACCGTAAGGCAGCAAGCGAAGCTCCTCAAGGCTATAGAGGGACTGAACACAGCGCGGATCATGATCCACCACGCGGCGGCCATGCTTGTTCGTCCGGTACGTCAACGGCTTGTCATCGTGTGCCCACACGGAATTGAACTCGGGGTTCACCTTGACCACGACAACCACGCGCCCAAGCAAGTAAGAAAAGCAGCGGTGATGCACCGAAACGATTTGGCACCGGGAGCCGGGAACGATCTGCACGATTCACCCCTGCGACCGCACGAAGGGCAGGGCGAAGCCCGCCCGGTAGATGCCTAGCAGGCTGGTAGCCATGAAGCCGAGTTGCTGCACCAGAAGACCATAGCGCCCGATCCCCAGGGCAAAGCCGATCATGGCGACATTGGCGGCCAGAAACGCCAGCCAGCCATAGCGGGAAACCCGCGTATGCGTCGCCAGAAGGAACGCCCCGAGAAGGCCGGACAGCGACCCGGCCCATTCAAGGAAGTCGATCATTGCCCGCCTCCCTTGCCTTTCGTGTCGCCCTGGTCGGCCAGGCGGCGGATGGTGTCGTTCTGGCCGGCAACCTGTGTGCGCAACGCCTCAAGCTCGCCTTGAGCGCGGCCAAGCTGCGCGGCGGCCTCGCGCGCTTCCTTGCGCGTGGTCGACAAGTCCGCCTCCAAGCTCTGCTTGCTCTTTTCCAGCTTGCCGATGACTTCCACGCTGCGAGCCTTTTGGTCCTTGAGTTGGTCAGCCAGGCGCGCGGCCTCGGCCTTGGCCGTGGCCGCCTCCTCGATCTTCGCCCGTTCGCGGGCGCTGGCTTCGTCACGCTCGGTTTCGGCCTTGGTGCGCGCCTGGTGCGCGCGCTCGGCATCCTCGGCGGCATGACGGCGCAGCTCGTCAAGGCGCTGCGCCTCGGCGCGGGCCTGCATCAGTTCGCCGGACAAGGCATGAACCCGCTCGGTGAACGCCTGCACCTGGGCATTGGCCTGGTCAAGCTGCGCTTGGACACCGGCCAGCGCGGCGGCATGCTCGCCAAGCTGCCGGGAAAAGTCCGCGGTGAGCCGGGAAAGCTCGGCGCTGTGTTGGTTGCGAGCGGCCTCGGCCTCGGCATGAACGCGCGCAAGCTCGGCTTGCTGCGCCTCGATCTGCTGCCGCATCTGCTCGGCGGTGGCCGCCAAAGCCGCTTCACGGGCGGCGGCATCGGTTGCGGCCTGGTGCGAAGCGGTGCGCTCGGCGGAAAGCGCCCCCTCGGCAGTCTCGAGCCGGGCCGCGTCGGCATTGGCTTCTTCCTCCAGCCGTTCGACTTCGGCCAGGGCTTCATCCAAGCGCCGCTTGGTGGTCTTGATTTCGGCGTCGGCCTTCTCGCGGATGGCGGCAATCTCCTTGCCCGCCTCACTGGCGGCGGCCTGCCAGCACTGCGCGAAGGCGGCCTTGACGCTCTCGGGCATGTCGATGACCACGGGCGCAGGCGCAGCCTTGCGCGCCTGCTGCCAGGCGTCGATGTGCTTGCCAAGGGTGGAAAAGCTGCCCCGGCCTAGAACCTCGCGCAAGGTCGTTGCCGTGACCTCCTGGCCGTTGGCGGCCAGCTTGTTGGCAGCCTCGAAAACCTGTTCTTGCGTGTGCGCGGCGATGCGTCCCATGTCACTGCTCCGTTTCTTGGTTGATGTTGTCCACTTCGGGCACTACCTCGGCCCGGCTGCTCAAGCGTTCCTTGCTGACCCAACGGGTTTGCTGCACCCATACGCCATTGACGCGGCGCGCGGCGCGAATCTGCACGCGCTTGGGGCCGATCTTCACCACGACAGCGGCCACGTTCATGGTGTAGCCGTAGCCGCCTCGCGGCGCGTACAGCCAATTCACCTTGTCGCCCGGCTTCATGCGGACACCTCGACAGTGGCTGGGTCGTACCCGTTTCCTTTGGCGATCTGCGCCCGCGCCTTGGTCAGCGCCGCGCGCTCGGTCCTCGCCAGAAGCCAGAAGACCGGGCTGACGCGCTCGCCCGTGCGGCGCGAGCAAGCCGACACGGCGAAGCGTTGCGCCGGGGCAGAAGGTGGCGACTTCTGCGCGCGGTAGCCTGAACCGTTGCAGGCGAAGCAAACCCCGCCTTTGACGTTGGCGTGACGCTCCACGCGCCCCGTGCCCGCGCAACGCGGGCAGGCGACGCGGTATCCCTCGGCTGTCTTCTGGCTCATTTTTTCGCCTCCGCGAAATTACGTTATTCAACCCACGCGACGGGCACCGGCCAGGCCGTAGAAGCCCGCGCGTCCGGTGACGCTGCCGCAGTAGTTCGCCAGGGCGACCAGGTGCGGGCCGCTCGGGTAGTCGCAGTGCCACGCACCGACCAGCGAGAAGCGGATTTCCTCGGTCGGGCGCTCGAAGTCGGCGCGAAGGTGGGTGCTCTGCGCCGGGCCGGTGAAAACGCGCCCGCTGACCTCAATCCGGTCGAATACCCAAGGCAGGGCGCATTGCTGGTAAGGGGTGGCGTCCTCTACTCGGATCATCGCGGGCTGTCCTTTCATAAAGTAATTACGTTTTACGTTACGCTATCTTATCAAAAAATCCGGCGTTGTCAAGCGTTTTTGTTTGTCAGCCGCGCAACGGCCCGACCGTGCCCGGCTCGGCCTCGGCGGTGGCCGCCCGGCCAGGTCGGGGGCAACGTCGGCGCGATCAGTCCTCGCCTCGACGCAAACTTGCCCGCCGTAGGTCATCCGTCACGCCGCAACCCTTGGCCAGGGTGACGCTGCGCCGCATTTGCGCTCGCTCGATGCCGCGAAGCCCGAAAATCGACCGCTCAGAACGCGCTACAGCGCGTTTTCTCGGCGGCGGCAATACCTCGGCCTACCCCAAACCCTAAGAACGCCTTGGCGGGTCGTTGCGGCAGTCCTAACGGCGTTGACGATGCTCGATAGGTAAAAAGAAACCCCCTCCCTCCCTTTGAAGACTGCGCCGAAGGCGCGGGAGGGGGGAGCCGCCGAAGGCGGGGGGAGGGCTTGCCCTCCCACAGGGGGGTCGAGTTCGAGCCGCGAAGCGGCTGACAGGGGGGCGGCACGCCCCCGCGAACTGTGGGCGGTGGTGAACCGCTGGTGGCGTTCTTGGCGGTGACGGTGGGGCTGGACTTCGTACCCTCGCCCGTAGGGGCCGCGATATGGGGTGAGCGCGTAGCGCGAGGGGCTTTAGCCCCTGGGGATGCCGGGCGGGGAGCGCCGAAGGCGCGGGCGGAGCGCGAAGCGCGTAGGAGCCGTCGGGGCGAAGCCCCAAGAGGCGGCGCGTCTTTTGGTTAGAAGAAGGGTTAGAAAAACGGTTAGCGGCTCGAAAAAACGGCGTTTTAAATCCGCAAATCAACGACTTACGAAACCTGTGGATAGGTCATCTGTCACGAAAACCTAGGTCATCTGTCACGATTTTATAGGTCATCTGTCACGCGAAACAGCCCAAACCGGGGCGTTCCGAGGCAAAACCCTAGGTCATCTGTCACCAAACCTAGGTCATCTGTCACCGAATTGGCTTCGCGCGGTCTTCGTCGGCAACTTCGGCCAGGTTGGCGGCTCAAGTTATCCACAGTTGCGCCTGCGAAGCGGTAAAAAGCGTGACGGATGACCTACGGTTTGCAGAATCAGTCTAGGTCATCTGTCACGCACCCTAGGTCATCTGTCACGCGCTGCGCCTCGATCTGTGGATAAGTCGGCCTCGGGGCCTGAAAGGGTGCCGTGGTCGCGGCCTGTGTGTTCTGGCCGCCGCCACGTCGTGACACATGACCTAGGGCCAGAAAACACCAAAGGGCGCTTGCGCGCCCCTGGTGCTGTATTGCTGCCGGGCCTCGGCCTAGCTGTTCGCACAACGGATGTTGTCGTCGTCCGAGAGGAAGGCCAGCTTGGCGATTTTCGCTTCTTGGACTTCGGCGCACGCCTTCTTGACGGTCTGCCGCCAGCTCGACGCGGTGCTGTCGATAGAACCGCACATATCGCGGAACTTATCCAGCGCCAAGGGAAAGGGGTGTTTGTGGCTCTCGATGTAGTCGGCCAGGCGGCGGGCCACGGGCGACAGGTTGCGGTACACCTCCCATCTATGGCTGGTGAAGGTGTTGCCAGCGAACAGCACGATCAGGTTGGGGTCGATCCAGACGCGGTAATGGGTCGGCTTACCGTTCTTGTCGTTGACCGCGGTGTAATTCTGGATCAGGGAGATAGCGCCACTCTTACCGTAAGCCTTGGTGTTGAGGGCCAACACCTCGTTGGCCTTGAGCCGCGAAATGCACTCGCGGGCCTTGTCGTAGTAACGCCCGTTCTTGTGCCATCCAATATCGGCCACGAGGTCTTGAACGGAGAACTCGAAAGGCTCGCCAAGCGCCACGCGCTGGCCGTAGTTGAGAATTTGCAGCCACACGATTTCGTCATCCTCGGCCCGTAGCTCGATGCCGGTGTAGAGGATGGAAACATGCTCGTTGTAGTGGAACAACGGCTCATGCATGAACGTCTGACGCGGCACGGTCTTGTTGCGAGCGGTAAAGATGGAGGAACGCGCGTAGTCGTTAGGGATGTGTCGCAGGTCGTCGCGCTCTCCGATGGTGTCGGGAAAGATCAGGTCAAGCTGAAACTGTGAGTTCGGCTTGATGCCTTTGCTGTTGAGGTAGGCGGATCGTTGCATCTTGTCGATCTGGCCCGTGCCCTTGGCGTTGGCAAACTCTCCTGCGGCCAGTTCTGCGGCGGTTTTCATGGTGGTTCTGCTCCTTATCACCTATAATCCCGCCTGTTAAGCGATACCTTTAGCGGGGTTTGCTTACGTTGACTTTGAAGCCCGGCGTCTAACCACGTCGGGCTTTCTTTTGCGGCCTTACTCCCGACGCTCAGGCGCATCGAAGGCCATCATCTTCTTGAACCCTGGCGCTTCTCGAGCGGCATCGCGGCCAAGCCAGCCCTCAAGCGCAAAGAGCGTTTCAAAGGACACTAGGCCGTCAGCCTTGAGCTTCTTTGCAAGCTCGGCCTTGATCCATTCCGGTACGTTCTCCGCGTCTGCGATGCGGGCCAGCAATCCGTCAGGAACGATGCCGTCACGGTACACGTGCCGCAACTGGCCGTAATGGGTGCCCTTGGGTGCGAGCATGAACCACCCTCCGACCAGCACAATAGCCACTATTGCAGCGGCACGCGGCGCATCGGTTTGCCAGATCGCAGCGGCGCACAGCGCCAATCCGAGCAACAGCACAAGAAGCCAGCTCGTAGCGTGCGAGCGTGCGTTTTGTTCCTTGCACCATTGCTTGACGATTCCGCTTATCGGCATCGCATCCATCTTCATTGCTCCTTCTTCTTCATCTTGGCCTTCTTCGCCCTCAAGCCCATGCTTTCCGGCGACGTTAGCGGCAATGCACTCTCGCTTGCAGCCTCCGCAATTTCCCTTCGGAACTTGCCTATTAAATTCACCGGCGCAATCAAAGTGACTTGCTCCCAGCCGGGCGGCAGCAGCGCGCCCGCATTGGCCGCCACCCGCTGCGACTCGTGGTAGCTCTCCAAGGTCTTCCAAACCACGCTCACGGCATCACCCACGGCTTGCCGTGACCATCCGAATTGATAACCCACGGCGGCCAGCGTCTGCCCGTCCACAAGGGCCAGACGCGCGGCCTTGATGCGGTCGTCGGAAATGTTCAACAGGGGCCGCACGGCCTCGAACTCGGCGGCGGTCATCCGCCTTTTTGCGCGCATGGCTTACTTCTCCAAACAGGCGGCGTCGGCCACCTTGAGGGTTTCGGCCTTCTTGCCGTCCTCGCCAGGGCGCGTTTGCTGCTTGGCCTTGGCTTGAAGGGCGGTCTTGGCGGCTTCACACGATTGGCGGGATGCGAACTCAATGTGATGCACGCCCACGGTGCTGGCCGTGCTCTCGAAGACGAGAAAGAGGATGAAGGCTTTAATCATGCGGAAACCCTTGTTGTAGTGGGGAAGGGCGGGGCGCTCGCCCCGCCTGGTGGTTATGCCTTGACGCTGCCAAAGACGTTCAGCAGGTTGAATTTTGCTTCGCTGTCCGCGCCTTGCAGGAAGGCGACAAGGGCAAACGCCCCTTCGCCGTCGCTGGAAAACTGGCCGTTGCGGAAACCTTGGATGACGGCGCGGCCCACGTCCTTGGCCTTCACGCCCGCGTCGTAGAACGAGTGAAGCCAGGCATCGACGGCTTCCTTGTCATCGGCCTTCATTACGTCAAGAACGGTCTTCGGGCTGCTGCCATGCTCGAAGATGTTGACGTAGGCGTTGTTCAGGACTTCAGCCGGGGAGAAGGCCACCGGGCGGCGCTCCTTGGCCTGGTCTTCGTCGGCCTGGTGCTCGCCCTGCTCGTCCGCGAACGGATCGGGACCATGCTCGCCCTGGTTACGGTCGGCCTCGCTCATGAAGTCGCCCGGCACTTCGTCGCTGGTCGGTTTCGCGTCCGCGAAAACCGACACCGGGCCGGGTTCTTCGTGGCTGCGGTCCTTCGGGGTCGCCACGTCGCCGCCCTCGGCCTTGGCCTTGGCCTTCTTGCTCGGCTTCACCTTGTCCTTGACGGTGTTCGCCTTCTCGCGGGCATTGGCCTTGCCGCGCGTGGCCTTGAGGTCGTCGACCAGCTCCTTGGCTGCCTCGGGGTCGGCCTTCTCGATGGTCTTGACGGTGTTGATGACTTCAACGTCCGCGCTCACGTTCTCGGCCACAAGCCGCTTGGCCTGCTCGGGCAGGTGCAGCAAGGAAAGCATCTTGGACAGCCACGGGCGGCTTTTCTGGTGCTTTTCAAGCACGGCCTCGATGCTGCCCAAGCGGTCAAGGTCGCGCTGGATCTTCTTGGCTTCCTCGATCTGCGTCAGGTTCTTGCGGTGGATGTTCTCGGCCATCTGCGCGTCTTCGGCTTCCTCGTCCGACATTTCGCGGATGTAGGCCGGGATTTGCTCAAGCCCGGCGAGCTTGGACGCGCGATAGCGGCGCTCGCCGGCAATGAGTTCGTAGCCGTTGGAGTTCGGGCGCAACAGGATCGGTTGCAGCACGCCACGGGCCTTGATGCTGGCCGCCAGGTCATCAAGGGTGTTTTCCTCGTCCTCGAAGGTTTCGCGGATTTGCGCCTTCACCTCGATCATGTCGAGCGGGATCAGGGAGTATTGCGCGCCGGTATCGGCAAACAGGGCGTCGATGCCAGCGCCCAAGGCGTCGGCGGCTCCGGTAAAGGCGTTTTCTGCGATCTTCACGGCGTTGGCTTCCTTCTGGTCTTTCGGTTTGGTCTTGGTCTTGGCTGCGGTCTTGGCGCTGGTCATTTGGCGATCCTCCCAAGCACGGATTCACACGCCGCGCGCCACTCCTGGGCGGCCTTCAAGTGGCCGTCGCCCTTGGTGGCTACCCACACCGGGCGGCGCTTGGCGATGGCCTTGCGCACGGGCGCGCGCTCGGGCAGGACTTCGGGCAGGATCGCCGCGCCGTAGCGTTCGCGCAGGGCGGCCAGCGCCTGGCGTTCCTCGGTGCTGCGGTTGTTGGTCTTCATCGGCAGGATGCCGACATGGCGCAGCCGGGGGTTAAAGCCCTGGGTGCGGACAACATGAATGGTCTGCATCAGGTCGGCCACGCCCGCTAGTTCGTACAGGCCCACGGAAACCGGCGTCACCACGAAGTCAGACGCGGCCAGCGAAGCCATGAGGCGCACGCCCAACAGCGGCGGGGTGTCGATCAGGCACAGGTCGAAGTCTTGCGCGAAGCGGCGCAGCGCCACGCCAGGGCGGCGGATGACTTGGTTCTCGGCCTTGTCGATGGACAACAGCCCGTTATCGGCGCGGATGATCGCCAGCTTGTCGGTGATGGTCTGCGGCTGCTCGCCGTTCGGCTCGGCGTCGTACAGCTTCGACGCCTGCAAGCCCGGCGCGGCCTCGCCGTTGGCCGGGAAGGTCAGCGACAAGCTACCTTGCTTGTCCATATCCACCAGCAACACGCGCAAGCCAGCTTCCAGCGCGGCATACGCAAGATGCACGGTCAGCGTGCTTTTGCCGACGCCGCCCTTCTGGTTCGCTACAGCCAAGATTTTCATGTTCAATGTCCTTTCGAGTTCGTTACGTTGACTTGGAATATGCTTTTGTTATGGCCTCTATTCTATGGGCTGCCGGTTTCCGTGTCAAGCGTTTTTGCTTGACATCGTGAGAAAAAAATTTAGACGTTCGCCCGATAGAAACGGCTGACGAGCTTACCGTCAACCTCCCGGAACACCACAACGCCCGCGCCCTGGTCGAGTTCAAAGACGCGCGGGGCAGGCGCAGCGGCCACGGCGCGCACGATCGGCGCGGCCTGGTGAGGCAGGGCCGGGGCCAGCATCGGCGCGGCGGCGGTCATGGTGCCCAACAGGGCCAGGCCCGCAGCCCCGGCCAGCACGTTGGGAACCACGGCGGGCGAAGCCAGAAGGGCGGCGGCCAGCAGCAGCACGCCCGCGAACAGTTTGAAAGTGGCGGTCATCGGTCGAGTCCTCGCGGTTCAGGAATTGGCCTTCTCGGCGGCCAGGCGCGCAGCGTCGGCGGCGCTGAGAAAAACGGTCATCAGCGGCCCCACGGTCCGGTAAGTGCCGCTGTCAAAGCACACGTCGAAGTCTTGCCCGCTCGTGTGCGCATCAATGCCTTCCACCAAGCGCCACGGATCGAAGCCCAAGCCTTCGGCTTCCTCACTGTAGAAGTAGGCCGGAACATCCCCGTTCAGGTCGCTAGCGGCCAGCTCGGCCACCAGCACGGCCACGCGGCCCGTGGTGGGGTGAACGTAGCCCGGCGCTTTGGGTTGCGGAAATTTCGGCATGGTCTGAACTCCTGGGCAGGTGGGAAGGATCGCCCCGGCCAGGCCGGGGCAGGGTGGGGCATCGGTCAGAACGGAATGTCCGAATCGTCCATGTCGCCGGCGGTCGGCGGCACGTCGGCCCTCGGCGCGTTCGGCACTTCGTTGGCGGCCTTCTTGCCAAGCATCTGCATTTCGCGGCCCACGATTTCCGTGGTGTAACGGTCGATGCCGTCCTTGTCGGTCCACTTGCGGGTGCGCAGCTTGCCCTCGACGTAGATTTGCGACCCCTTCTTGATGTACTCGCCCACGACTTCGGCCAGGCCCTTGAAGAACACCACGCGATGCCACTCGGTCTTTTCCTTCTTCTCGCCGGTCGCCTTGTCCTTCCAAGTGTCGGTGGTCGCCACGCTAATCATGGCGGTCGGCGTGCCGTCCGGCATGTAGCGGATTTCGGGATCGGCTCCGACGTTGCCAATCAGCGCGGTTTTGTTCAGTGAGGCCATGTTTTCAAGCTCCTTGTGCTTACGTTGAGAAAGTGCCCCGTCTCCCACGGGGCCAGGGTCTTGCGATCAGAACTCGGTGGTCAGCGTGCCGTCGTCCAGCCGCTTCATCACGTCCGCGCCTTCCTCGGCATCGGCCAGGGCGGCAACCGCCGCGCGGTGCGTCGGGAAGTCGGCCCAAATGTCTTCTTTGTCGGTGCCGGGGTTGGTCACAACGACCCAAGGATTTGGGTTATGCACCTCGGATGTAGCCTTGAGGCTATGGCCGCAATCGCAAGCCGTTCGGGCTTCATCAGGAACGCCGCGCCAGCCGGTAACGGCATAACCCACGCCCACAGGGGCAACACCCCCACAACGTTTGCACTGGTAGCCTGTCGCCTTGATTGCGCGCTTGGCCTTGATTTCGGCCAGGGTGCAGGGCGTGAAATGCAGGTCCAGTTCAGCGCCGCAGCGGGTGATTTCCTCGATGCAGATGTAACCGCACTCAGCCATTTCATCGTCGCCGTTGAGGATCGCGTAGCCGTAAGCCTGCTGAACCCCGCCGTCGACGTCCTTCTCGGTGATGTACCAATCGCACCCGTCGACGAAGTAATGAAGGTGCGCGGTCGCTTCGTCGCCCTTGTCGCCCTGCTCGTAGGTCTTGGGCATGGCGTCGATCTGTTGCGCCAGGTCGATGAACTTTTGCAGGAAGAACGGCCCTTCCTCACCCCGGCCCGCGTGGGACATGACCATCAGTTGCGTATTGGACAGGAACGGGCGAACGGTCGGGACAGCCAGGGCAGCTTGCATCATCAGAGAGTTTTCCATTTTCGATTCCTTGCTTACGTTGACTTGAGGCTTTTATTTGCTGGCGATTCGTCTCGATCACCATGACTAAAGTATATTCGTTGCCCGGTTTCGTGTCAAGCGTTTTTGCTTGTCATC
>Ga0172382_10013397_pt1 | contig 10571 bp, 10 predicted proteins | sample Leawel138RmetaG_FD_122245 | JGI IMG/M metagenome (GOLD analysis project Ga0172382, IMG submission 122245) | Leachate microbial communities from a municipal landfill in Southern Ontario, Canada - Leachate well 138R metaG | ecosystem: Engineered > Solid waste > Landfill > Unclassified | place...
TGGACAGGACATGTTCGACGACGTTGTCTTCCAGCACCACAGCTTCGATCTCGGCACGGCGCTGGCGGTCGGCCAGATAGTACGCCACGACCTGCGCGGGCTGCTCGTAATTCTGCGCAAACTCTTCGATGCGTTCACGCACCTGTTCCGGCTTGGCCTGAAGGTCGGCGCCGCTGACCAGTTCCGAAACCAGCAGCCCCAGGCGCACACGGCGCTCGGACTCGGCTTCGAAGGCTTCGACGGGAATGGGTACGCTGTCCGCATTGGGCACGCCACGCTGCTTGAGATCTTCGCGAGCGGCAGCCACCCGGCTTTCGGCGTCATTCTTGACCAGCGCCTTGGGGACATCGAACGTGCAGGCGTTGGCCAGCGCATCCATCACACTACCCTTGGTACGTGCCTGCACGCGTGCCTTGACCTCGCGCTCGATGTTGGCGCGCACATCAGCAAGCAACTTTTCGATATCGCCTTCAGGCTGGCCCAGCGATTTGGCAAACTCGGCATCGATTTCCGGCAAGATGCCTTCGGCCACTTCGTTGACCGTGATGGTGAACTCGGCTGTCTTGCCCGCGACTTCGGCACTGCCATAGTCTTCCGGGAATGCCAGCGGGAAAGTCTTGGTTTCACCAGCACCCATACCGGTGACAGCAGTTTCGAACTCAGGCAGCATGCGGCCCTGCCCCAGTACAAAGGGGAAGTTTTCCGCTTTGCCGCCTTCGAATTCCACGCCGTCGATACGACCCACGAAATCGAGGGTTACACGATCGCCGTCACCTGCCTTACGCCCTTCCTTGGCTTCGAAGATGGCGCGCTGCTTGCGCAGGATATCGATAGTGCGCTGAACGTCTTCATCGGACACCCCGCAGTTGCTGCGGGTGATGGCCAACGAAGAAAGATCGGGCAGCTCAACGTCAGGATAGACTTCAAAAGTGGCGGAAAACGCCAAGGAGCCCTCTTCGACGCCTTCGGTCTTGGGTTCCAGCGTGGGTGTTCCGGCCACACGCAGCTTGGTGTCGCTAAGGACCTGGTCAAGGCTGCGCCCGACTTCTTCATTAATGACGTCGTAGCGGACACCTGGGCCATGGCTACGCTCGATGATGGAGAGCGGCGCCTTGCCGGGGCGGAAGCCTTGTACCTTGGCGTTGCGGGCGACGCGTTTCAGCTGGGCCTGCACTTCTTTCTCAACGTCGGCAAGCGAAACGACCAGATCAACACGGCGCTCAAGGCCGGACAATTTTTCAACCACGGGCTGCATTAGGAACCTATATAGATTGTTGGTATTAAAAAAGCATTAACGACTCGACCCGTCATTTTACCGGAAAGTGCGAGACACGCATGGCGGAGCCTAGGCAACTTTTTACAATAGCATCAAACCTTGGGCAACAGAGGCTTTGCGTCGCCCCCGCGGCCCCTTGCATCCACAAGGGCCTACGCTGCGTCAGCCAGATCGCGTCCGCCAGATGGTTCATGGCAGTCGAGCTGGTTTTTTAGCGCCCCGAGGCATGCTCTACTTGCAGGCAAGGATTCCCGTAGGCTAAACTAATTGGCTTCCTTTGAAAAGGAAGCGATTACACTGCATCTGCAGGGCGAACGTGGCGGAATTGGTAGACGCACCGGATTTAGGTTCCGGCGCCGCAAGGTGTGAGAGTTCGAGTCTCTCCGTTCGCACCATAGATTGAAAACCGTTGATTTGTATATATCAATAATCATCAAAATCAACGGGTTATCTTTCCAGATTGGCGTGTTTTGATCTGATATGATCAAATTTTCAACATCAGCGGCCCCATTTTTGGCCCCACGCAAAGCCCCATGGCGAGCATCCAAAAAAAACGGCGCGCGGTTACCGCGCCCAGATCAAACTGAAGTTACCGGGCCATAAGCGTGCCCGGGCCATCGTGAAAGCCTCGGAGCCGGCCAGGGTGGAGTGCAGCGCCATGCCCACTTGTACCCAAGTGTCTCGGTCTTCGCTGGAGATGTGCTGCATCGCAGCGAAAAGGTCTTCCCTGTCGGTCGTCGTCAAGGCCTTGATGGGCGACTCAGGCAGCTCGTACTTGGTACCAGGCTGCGTGAATTGCAAGCTGTTCTGAATTCGCCCGAAATGCAGCGACTACGCGCCATCGAGAAATCCGCTCAGGCCGTTTTGGACTGGACAGATGCCAAACATCGCCCGCCGGTGCGCGAAGCAATCTCGGCTGGCGAATCCGCCGAGGTACGCGTCCATGCGCTGGCCGACTTGCACGACGCATTGCGCCCGGACAGCCCGGCATCAGTAGACATCCTTGATGTGCAGCATTGGGATGGCGGGTTTTTGGATCTGTCGATCCTTGAGCGAAAAGGCTACATCGAGGTGCTGTCCGGGACTGCGCGAAGCATCCGAATTAAGCGGCTTCCCGGCCCAGCTGAGCCATAACGGGCAGGCCACCAGCGCCGCTGCCTCGGCATGCGCTGGCTATCAGCAAGCAAGGCGGCAGAAGGATGCTGGTGGCGGACTGACCCCAGAGATTAACCCTAGCGGTGGCGCTTTCCGGGATTTTTCTTGTGGTGGGTATGCGCGCCACGCTCCTTGCTCACACGTTGGCCGCCGCCTTGTGTGGTAAGGGTCACGCCCTTGGGGGCGACGGGACGCGGAGCCCGCTTGCGGTCGGCTTCAGTAACGATTTTATTGCCCATGGAAATCTCTCTAGTTTGGTAAAACTTGCCATTGTTACACAGTCGCTCGATTTATTGTTGGCAGCAGGAAGCAGGCAGATGATATGCCCGCTCGAGCCCTGGTAGGGGCCATCAAGGAGTGGGTATGCCGGCACCTTCCAGTTGCAGCCTTTCGCAGCGTTTCGTCCACGCTGAAATCAGATTAGCCATCTTATGAAGGGCTGCAACTAGAGGGTCGCCTTGGGCGTGAGATCAAGATCGAGTCACCCCCGATCCCCGGCACGATCATCGACTATCAGAAGCGCCATTCCCCGCCTAGGCGATCGCCTGGAACGGCGTCACACAAGCATCATTGACCGGGTTGGTCGGTAAACATCGGGTGCAGCTGGCGCCCAATGGCGAAATCTTCCTTTTGCCCGCTCCGGGCATGCCCCTTGCGCCGTATAGCTTTCAACTTGCAGGAGAGCGCAATGACCAAACGAATGCCCGATACAGAGCCGGCGCTGAAACGCGAAGAACCCTGCAAAACCAGCGGAGTGCCTGATACCAATGTTGGAGAAGGCGGCCGGCCATCAGGAAAACTCGGCGTTGATGTGCCGGCCAAGCCTGGGCAGCCTACGCCCTACCCTACGAACCCCGATCATCCCGGCGGCCCGCCTGATCCAGTAGATCCGGGTAAGACCCCTACGCTGTAGCTCGCGCCGTGGTCCTACCCAGTTGATCAGCGAGCGATTTACTCAGGAACAGCTCGATTTCTGACACCCTGACCTACCAATGCGGTGCGCGTGAGTCAGCAGCCACGCCGAACCAAAACCCGTCATGCGATCGAAATGCAAGCCTGATAGCCTTCCTCTAAAGGCTTACTCACTTGGCTTGGCCGGCTATGATGCATCCTAAGCTGCGTTGGGTACGCTCCGTCTTGGCTGCGTACCGCCCAAGATTTCCCGATCTCTGTCTGAATCAATGAAACCACAACTGAACCTGCATCCCCTGCTCCTGGAAAACGACGTACGTGGCCTGGTCTTCGACCTGGATGGAACGCTGATTGACAGCGCTCCGGACATCATCCATGGGCTGCGGGTCACCTTCGAAGAGGGTGGCCTGGGCCGTTTGCCGGAAGACTATTTTCCCGACAACCTGCATGGCACCAGCGACGGCATCATCCGATCCATTCTGGCTGATATGGGATGGCCGATACCCGCCGATCTGGCCCCCATCAAAGCACGCTACGTCGAGCATTATGCCGCCCTGGGCCACCAGCGCACCCAGGCTTACACAGGGGTGCACGACGTCCTGTCGGCCTGCCGCGATGCCGCACTGCCTCTGGGCATTTGCACCAACAAGGTCCACAGCAACGCAATTGCCGCCGCTCAGAAGGTCGGCATTCATGACCTCTTCGATTTCATCAGCGGGGCGGACACCTGGCCCGCATCCAAACCCTCTCCAGTCCCTCTGCTCGAAACCATTCGGATGCTGGGGCTGACACCAGAGCAGTGTCTATACTTTGGTGATACTTCAGTGGATGCTGAGTGTGCCCATGCCGCCGGGGTACGCTTCGTACTGTACGAATCCGGTTACGGGGATGCGGAAGTGGCCGGCGTATCGCGGCACTTTACTTTCAGCGACTGGGGCGAACTGCTGGCTCCGGATGCGAGCCTCGCCATACAGGACGAAGCCTGAGTCTGATTGGGCTTCCCGCCGGGTGGACGCCATGCAGCAGGCATCCACCCGGCTCGACACGGGCATCTTTTCTGTAAAATATCTGGTTCGTTCGCAAATGCAGAATTGGCGCAGGTGCGGGTCCGTGTGATTCGCCACTCTAAACGTGTTTTTCCGTACAGGCGGGCGCACTTTCAGCCACCCCCTTCAGCGTAAAAGCATGAATCCCAGACTCGACGCCCTGCACCCCTACCCGTTCGAGAAACTTCGCCGGCTTCTGGCCCGCGCAGCAGCGCCCCCCGACCTGCCCGTTATCGATCTTTCCATAGGCGAACCCAAGCACGCCGCGCCACAGTCGGTGGTGGAGGCCATGAAGAACGCCATGGCCGGCCTGTCAGTCTACCCCCCTACCAAAGGCGACCCGGAACTGCGCCGCAGCATGGCGACCTGGATCTCACGCCGCTACAGCATTCCTCCCCCGGATGCAGACACACAGATCCTGCCGGTTCAGGGTTCGCGCGAAGCCTTGTTCGCTATTGCCCAAACAGTGGTGGATGCCACGCAAGACCCTTACGTCATCTGCCCCAACCCCTTCTATCAAATCTATGAGGGCGCTGCCCTGCTTGCAGGTGCCCGGCCCTGGTATCTGAACGTCGATCCGGATATCGCCCACGGCTATGTCTGGGACGACATTCCAGACGATGTGCTGGCGCACACCCAACTGATGTATGTCTGTTCCCCCGGCAACCCCACAGGCAGAGTATTGTCGCTGGACGACTGGCGGCACTTGTTCGAGCTGTCAGACGAATTCGGCTTTGTCATAGCGGCGGACGAATGCTATTCCGAAATTTATTTCGATGAAGCACGGCCCCCGATGGGCTCGCTCGAAGCAGCTACCCGGCTGGGCCGCCATGACTACCGGCGCCTGGTGTCGTTTTCCAGCCTGTCAAAGCGTTCCAGTCTGCCCGGCCTGCGTTCAGGCTATGTGGCAGGTGATGCAGACATTCTGGCGCACTTCCTGCTCTACCGCACCTACCATGGCAGTGCCATGAGTGCGGTAGTGTCCCGTGCCAGCATCAGCGCCTGGGACGATGAGGCCCATGTACTGGAAAACCGGCGCCTGTATCGCGAGAAGCTCGATGCCGTGTTGCCCATCCTGGGGCCCGCCTTGAATGTCGAGCGACCGCAGGCGGCGTTTTTTCTGTGGGCGCCCACGCCTTACGATGATGCCCAGTTCACGCTGGACCTGTATGCAGCCACGGGCGTCATTACGCTGCCAGGCAGCTTTCTCGCGCGCGAGGCGCATGGCGTCAATCCTGGGAGCCGGCGCGTACGTATTGCGCTGGTCGCCCCCCAGGGACAATGCGTTGAAGCCAGCCACCGCATCGCTGGATTCTGCCCCCCTTCCCCCTTCAGGACTTCAACATGACCCACGAACTGGAAGCCATCATCGAACGCGGGTGGGACGCCCGCGCAACGCTCAACCCATCGACTGCCGCCGATGACATCCGCAATGCGGTGGAAACCGTCATCAAAATGCTGGACACGGGCAGCCTGCGGGTCGCTGAAAAAAGAGACGGCGCCTGGCAGGTGAACCAATGGGTCAAGAAAGCAGTGCTGCTTTCCTTCCGCCTTCACGGCAATCGGCCCATGGAAGCAGGGGCCTTGCGCTTCTACGACAAGGTAGCTGGCAAGTTCGAGCATTACTGCGACAAAGATTTTGAACAGGCAGGCTTTCGCGTTGTGCCCGGGGCCGTGGCACGTCGAGGCGCCTATCTGGGCCCCGATGTCGTGTTGATGCCTTCCTTCGTGAATATCGGTGCCTATGTGGGCGCAGGCACCATGGTCGATACCTGGGCCACCGTGGGTTCCTGCGCACAGATCGGCAGGCATGTGCATTTGTCGGGGGGCGTGGGCATAGGCGGGGTGCTGGAACCCCTGCAGGCCGGCCCGACCATCATTGAAGACAACTGCTTCATTGGCGCGCGCTCCGAAGTCGTCGAAGGCGTCATTGTCGAAGAGAATTCCGTATTGGCCATGGGTGTCTTTCTTTCTCAAAGCACCCGCATCTACGATCGCTCAACGGGCGAAACGCTGTACGGCCGAGTGCCCGCAGGGTCCGTGGTCGTTCCGGGTTCACTGCCGGCCGCCGATGACAGCCATAGCCTGAACTGTGCCATTATCGTCAAGCGCGTAGATGCGCAGACCCGCTCCAAGACGAGCATCAACGATCTACTGAGGGCGTAATGTCTGATCACTCAGTGCTTAAACTCACCCGTGAGCTGGTGACGCGGGCCTCCGTCACCCCCGAGGACGCCGGTTGCCAGCTGCTGCTGGCTGAAAGGCTGAAGGCCATAGGGTTTCATTGTGAATCGCTGGTGTTCGGGGACGTCAGCAACCTCTGGGCAAGGCGTGGTCAGGCCGGCCCGCTGCTGGTATTCGCCGGGCACACGGATGTCGTTCCACCTGGCCCGCCCGAGCACTGGCACACCCCGCCCTTCACTCCGAACGAACGCGATGGCAGGCTTTATGGCCGTGGCACTGCTGACATGAAGACATCCATTGCCGCTTTTGTAGTGGCGGTCGAGGAATTCGTGACGGCACGACCCGACCACATCGGCTCCATCGCCCTGCTGATCACGTCAGACGAAGAAGGCCCTGCCGTGGACGGCACCCAGCGGGTCTGCGATGCCCTGGCCAGGCGCAACGAACACCCGGATTACTGTATCGTCGGTGAGCCCACCTCGGTTGAAGCGCTGGGCGACACCATCAAGAATGGCAGGCGCGGGTCGCTGTCCGGGCGGCTGACCGTACGAGGCCGGCAAGGCCATGTGGCCTATCCTCATCTGGCCCGCAACCCCATCCATCTCGTGGCGCCCGCCTTGCTGGCCTTGACCACCCAGGAATGGGACGCAGGCAACGACTATTTCCCCCCCACCACCTTCCAGGTTTCCAATCTCCATGCCGGCACAGGAGCGACCAACGTCGTGCCGGGAACAGCCATCCTGGACTTCAATTTCCGTTTCGCCACCGCCAGCACGCCGGAATCCCTGCAGGAACGCGTTCACTCCATCCTGGATAGCCAGTGTCTGGATTACGATATCGACTGGACGCTGGGCGGAAAACCCTTCCTGACGCCCAAGGGCGAGCTCAGCAATGCGCTGTCCAACGCCATAATGGACGCCACAGGCGTCAAACCCGTGCTTTCAACCACCGGCGGTACCTCAGACGGGCGCTTCATCGCCCGCATATGCCCGCAAGTCGTAGAATTCGGTCCCATCAACGCCAGCATCCATCAGGTGAACGAAAACGTGAATATCGCCGACATGGAACCGTTGAAGAATATCTACCGGGGCGTGCTCGAACGCCTGCTTCCGGTAAGCTGAATAATTCGCTTCATCAAGGATACGTCCCATGCCCCATCGAGACCCCGCCGCATTGCGGGAACTGCAGACATTGCGCGACCTGCTGCGCTACGCAATGAGCCGATTTCATGCTGCCGGCCTCAGTTTTGGCCACGGCAGCGACAATGCCTGGGACGAAGCCGTCTATCTGCTGCTGCATACGCTCAGCCTGCCACCGGAGAATCTGGAACCTTTTCTGGATGCGCGGGTACTGACCGACGAACGCCAGCGCTTTCTGCACCTACTGGCACAGCGTTGCGAAGAACGGGTGCCCGCCGCCTATCTGACCGGCGAAGCCTGGCTACAGGGTCAGCGCTTCCTGGTGGATAAGCGGGTCATCATCCCTCGTTCACCGATAGCGGAACTGCTGGCTGAGTCGCTGCAACCCTGGGTGGCCGACCCTTACGATATTGGCCGTGTCCTGGACCTTTGCACCGGTTCGGGCTGCCTGGCCATCCTGGCGGCTTACGCTTTCCCACAGGCCCAGGTCGATGCTGTTGACCTGTCCCCCGATGCGCTGGATGTCGCCCGCCAGAATATTGCCCTGCATGGCCTGGAAGACCGTGTGCACACCTTGCACAGCAATCTGCTGGACGCCATTGCCGCTGAAGGCCAATACGACCTGATCATCTGCAACCCACCCTATGTCAACCAGGCGTCCATGGACGCGCTTCCCGCCGAATACCTGCATGAGCCGCAAATGGCATTGGCCGGGGGCGGCGACGGCATGGACCTGGTCAGGCGCGTCCTGCGTGACGCACCGGCCCGCATGTCGCCAGGCGGCTCGCTGGTGCTGGAAATCGGGCATGAGTACGATCATTTCGCCACCGCCTTCCCTCAACTTGAACCGGTCTGGCTGAGCACGGCCACCACCGAAGACCAGATTCTTCTACTTGCACGTGAGCAGTTAGAGTCGTGATACGCGCTTCCGGAATCGTACTTCGTCGTGGCACCAAAGTCCTGCTGGATGGTGCCGATTTTGTGGTCAACCCAGGTGAAAGAGTCGGCATCGTGGGCAAGAATGGCGCGGGTAAATCCACGCTGTTCGCCCTGATTGAAGGCAGCCTGGACCTTGATGCCGGTTCACTGGAAATCCCCGCGTCCTGGCGTATTGTCAGCGTCGAGCAGGAAATCCGTGAACGCGAGCGGCCCGCGCGCGAATTTGTCATCGACGGCGACCGTGTGCTACGCAGCCTGCAGGCGCAACGTGCGGCCGTCGACCCCGCGGACGGGCAGCGCATTGCTGAACTGGAACAGGCCCTGATCGACGCCGGTGCCTGGACGGCGCCATCTCGCGCCGAGCAATTGCTGGCCGGTCTGGGGTTCACCCCGGAACAATGGATGAATCCAGTAGGCAGCTTTTCCGGCGGCTGGCAGATGAGGCTGGCGCTGGCACGTGCGCTGATGGCGCCTTCCGACCTGCTTCTGCTGGACGAACCCACCAACCATCTGGATCTCGACGCCATGTTGTGGCTCGAACGCTGGCTGGCCGGCTACCCCGGCACCGCCATGCTGATCTCGCACGACACTGAATTCCTTGACGCTGTCGCCCGCGCCATACTGCATTTTGATCATGGCAAACTGTTTCGCTACCGCGGGGGTTATGAAGACTTTCTGGAACAGCGCAGCGAGCGCCTGCGTCAGAGCCACCTGGCCTGGGATCGCCAGCAGAAGGAAACCGTCCGCCTGCAAAGCTTCATCGACCGTTTCAAAGCCAAGGCGACCAAGGCAAAACAGGCCCAGAGCCGTGTCAAGGCGTTGGCACGCATGGAAAAACTGGCTCCCATCCATGCCGAATCGGGCATCTCCATCCGGATTCCCGAACCCGAATCCATGCCAGACCCCTTATTGGTACTGGATGATGTCAGTACCGGCTATGGGCAGACTGACGGCGACACCCGCAAGGTACTCGGCAATGTCACGCTGATGGTGCGCGGCGGCAGCCGTATAGGCATCCTGGGTGTCAATGGGGCGGGCAAGAGTACGCTGATCAAGACGATTTCGGGTGAGCTGCCGGTGCTGGAAGGCACGCGCAATGCATCGCGCGGCCTGGAGATCGGCTATTTCGCCCAGCATCAGCTCGACATGCTCGATGTCGAATCGACCCCATTGCAGCATTTGCTGCGCATTGAACCCCAGAGCCGTGAGCAGGACCTGCGCAACTATTTGGGCGGGTTCGGGTTCAGCGGTGACACTGTCAACGACGCTGTCGGCCCCATGTCGGGCGGCGAAAAAGCCCGCCTGGCGCTGGCATTGATCGTGCGGCAAAAACCCAACCTGCTGCTACTGGACGAACCCAGCAACCACCTGGACGTGGAAACCCGTGAGGCACTGTCCACGGCGCTCGCCGAGTTTGGCGGTAGCATGCTGCTGGTCTCGCATGATCGCCATCTGTTACGCACCACCGTCGACAGTTTCTGGATCGTTGCCAATGGTGGCGTACAGGAATTCGATGGCGATCTTGAAGATTACCGTAGCTGGCTGGCAGATCATGGCAGCCAAGTGAGAGCGCAGGAACGCCAGGAACGCACTGCCCAGCAGGATGCCGCAGGCACTGTCGACAGGCGTGCTCAGCGTCGCCTTGAAGCGGAACTGCGGCAGCAGCGCGCAGTCAAGCGTCGACCACTGGAAAAAAAGATAAACAAAGTAGAAACAAAAATGGATACCGCCACGCAGCGGCTTGCTGAACTCGACTTGGTGATCGCCGACGCAGGCCTATACGATGATGAGCGTCGAGACGAACGTTTGCGCGTGCTGAGCGAACATGGTGAACTGAGCAAACAACACAGTGCCCTTGAAGAGGAATGGCTGCTGCTGCAGGAAGAACTCGAAGCCGTGGACCGCGAGTTTTCAGAATAA
>Ga0172382_10013400_pt1 | contig 10570 bp, 6 predicted proteins | sample Leawel138RmetaG_FD_122245 | JGI IMG/M metagenome (GOLD analysis project Ga0172382, IMG submission 122245) | Leachate microbial communities from a municipal landfill in Southern Ontario, Canada - Leachate well 138R metaG | ecosystem: Engineered > Solid waste > Landfill > Unclassified | place...
GACACCCACAGTTTGAGCAGGCTGCTCTATTGGCTCAATTGCAATGGGGTGTGCCGGAAGGTTCTCGAATTGACAGGGAGACCGGCGCAATGGCTGGAAAAAGCAGTTGCCGCCCGAGGATTGTTCCGCACCGAGGCATATTGACCATTGCCGACCCAGGCAGAGCCTCGCCCCATTCGTCGTCGGCGAGAGTCGCGTATCCATGGCTTTTCTGCGTCCCTGGCAGTATTCTTGAGGCGTTGCCAATCTTTGACCACTTGATCGCTCGCGCAGGTGCCCTATGGCAAAACCCCGAATAAAGACGATGCTTGTCGCGCTCCTTATCATCGGCGGCAGTGTCATGCCATCGGGGTTCGCCGAACAGCCTGTCGGGGACCGCGTGGAAATTGCCGTCGCGGATGAAGGTGAGGTCGCCCCGGCAACCGGGTGGCAGGCCACGATCAGCGCAGATGCGCGGATCGGTCTGATCGGGGCGCTGGTGGGCGCCGGTATCGGTGCCCTCGTATCACTGGCGGTGCTCGGTCTGTCGATCAGGGCCCAGGACAGGCGCGCGGCACGGCGGCGTAGCGAGCAAGCCAGGGTTGCCAGGATTCTGGTCGAGTCCGAGATCGCGCACAACCTCCGGGTGATGGCCGGTTACCTGGCGGACGTCGATCTCGACAATCCGATCCGCACGGTTGCCAATCAAAGCGGCGAGGAGTGGATCGCCAGTCATCCTGCGCCACGGTGGTCGACCATCGCATTCGAGGCCAACCTATCGCTCCTGCCCGATGCCTTGTCGGAGCAGGAACTGCTCGCCACACACGAGTTCTACACCAACCTGTGGTCCCATACCGCCGCGATCCAGATGGCGGTCGGCTACAAACTGGACCAGCGGCCTTACGAGATGATTTCAACCGCATTTTTCGTGCTGCGGAATCTGGAGGAGGGGATTCTGAGGAAGGGCAATCCGCTGCGGCAGGGCACCGGTCCGACGCCGGGGTAAGCCAGGTTTGTCGCGACCGTGGAGGCTTCCCGTCCTCGATGGTCGCGCCCTGGAGTTGGCAGACAAGGGCGATCCGTGAGTTAGATGCCGGCAATAGTAATCGTCGAGGTCAACAGCAATGGCGGCTTTGTCGGTATCTTGATATTGCCGTAAAGCAGCATAGCTGCCGATTATCTCCTTCTCATAGCTGGTCAGGCCATCGACAGGCAATCGGACAAATCTTCCCCTCAGGAAGCTCCATATATAGAATTCATCCTCCAGAGACAACCCGAAATGGATTTCCCTGCCTATCTCGGCTCTCTCTTTCAGCGACCTTCCCTCATTGGCCAAAAAGACCAGTTTTTCCCTGATCGCATGGTCGAGGATATGCTGCAAGTCAAGTTTTTCGGGATCATGGATTGCGATCCATTTCCGGAAAGGGTGTTTGCTGGCAGGGTCCACTGTCGGTGCGATGATGCAGTAGCCGTTCCCTCGAGAAATATTCCTGAGGCCGGCATCGACTTGTTCGTGGAATTTTTTCTCGTAAAGAAAATGGATGACAGGCGCCCATGTATGGGGAAGGCTTACATAAATCAGTAGAAATATGATGAAGGAAATAAATTTCTTCATAAGAATCCCGCTGGGCGACCATGACACAGAGGTGCATTCGATGAATGTCGGGATCATCTTCCATCAATGAATGATGCCCGCTGCCTGCTGCCTGCTGCCTGCTGCCTGCTGCCCGCGTCTGCCTTCTGCCATCTCCTTTCGCCTTTGCCGTAATATATTCAGGGCTGCGCGATGCCCATTGTCAAGGTGTCTATGTGAATGATTGGGCGTATTTACACTGACAAAGGCTTATGGCATTGTCGATCCTGCAGACATGGGCACGGTGTCGAAGGGATGAACCTCTGCGTAGTTTGGCATTGTTTCTTCGTGAACAGATGGTGGAGCGTATTTACGGTGCAGAAAGTTATGAGGTCGTCAAGTTTGCCAGTGTCTTGGAGATGCGATGAGTAGTCGGCAAAAGCCGTCAGGGGAGTATACCCGCGGCGCGCTGAAACTGATCGTCACTGCCGAGCGGTTATTTGGGGATCATGGCGTGGAAGGCGTGTCCATACGCCAGATCGTCACCGCAGCCGGACTGGTCAACAGTTACTCCATTCACCACCACTTTGGTTCCAAGGAGGGGCTGGTGCAGGCGGTTTATGATTATCGGGTGCCTCAGTTCGAGGAAGGATGCCGCCAGCGTTTGCATGAGGAGATTGCGGGTGCCGGCGACGGTTGTGTCTCCATCCAAGCATTGCTGGCGGCGCGCTTTATGCCTTTGGTGGACAGCTTCGATGTCAAGACCCAGCAGTCTTATTCCAAATTTTTGCTGCGCCTTTTGCACCGTGACAGCGGTAGGCATCCCTATTTCTGCTGCCAGGTGCCGCAACCTGCGTCCAAGGAGATTCACAAGCGCCTGTTGACTTTGTTTCCAGGATTGCCTGTCGAAGTATTCAACACTCGATTTAGCCTGGCATCGGACCTGTTTTTGGGCGCCATGGCCGAAAAACGTAGGTTGGCCGCCACCGGGCAGGACCCCTACGGCAGTGAGCAGGCCTATTGGCGGGAAACGGTCAATATGCTCGTCGCCATTTTTTCCGAACCGTTCGGAGGCTGACCGGACCCGCGATCCATTCGCCCATCCTTGCTACCTCCCCAATGAAACCTTCTGGTCAATGAAGCCAGCTGTCTGAGGGCTATTTGACCTCGAGTCTAATTAACATCATTGCGTCAATAATACGATCGTATTATTTTAATCGGCGTAGCGACAGGTCGGTTGCCGACGACGTCGGCGGCTCGATCGGTCCTGCAAGACTGCGCTTTTGCTCCACAAAACGATAACTAGAGGACGACATGATTACTCAAATGACTAATCGACCTAAATGCCTGCTGGTCGCCCTGTTGGGGCTTTCCTGCACTGGCCCGGCCGCCGCCGAGGTGGCAACTCATATGAACACCGGAGGGCTGGAAGAAATTGTGGTGACGGCGCGACGTTCGCAGGAAAATATACAGTCGACGCCGGTCACAGTGACTGCCTTTGGCGCGGAAACTCTCAGGGAGGGTGGCATCTCAACACCTGAGGATCTGCAGATGAGCACTCCCGGGGTGTACCTGTCAGGCACCGGTTCCCGACAAAACGTCATCTACCAGATTCGCGGCCAGTCGAAATCTGTCTTTGGACCGAACTCTCCCGCAGTGGTCAGTTATTTTGCTGAGGTACCCGATCCTTTTGTGGGTAGTTTCGTGCCTCAATACGACCTGAGTGCCGTTGAAGTACTAAAAGGTCCCCAAGGCACGCTATTTGGCCGCAACACGACAGGTGGGGCAATTTTGTATGCTCCGCAGGCGCCGACCTACGAATGGGGTGGATACATTTCCGGCATCGCCGGCGATTTTGACAAGCGGCAAATCCAGGGCGCCGTTAACCTGCCGCTGGTCGATAGCAAGGCCGCCCTGCGGGTGGCGGGGGATATCGACCGGCGGGATGGCTTTACCGATAACATTGGCGGTGGTAGCGACATTGACAATGTCGACAACCAATCCTTTCGAGTGTCGTTGCTGCTGGAGCCTTCGGAAAATCTTTCCAACACCACTCTGTTCGATTACTACAAAAGCGATAGTGGCGGTACCGCACAAGTGATTCGCGAGGTACACGCCGGTGACGATCTGCTGAGCCAGCTCGGTTTGCAGAGCAGCGCCCTGGAACAGTTGCAGCGGCAGAAACACTGGGGTCCGTACAAATCCAACGCCGTGGTTGATTACGGGGTTGAGAAAAACCGCCGCACTTCTCTGATCAACCGCACCGAGTTTCAGTGGCGCGATATCGAAGTGGTGAACATTTTTGGTTATCGCACGACCGAGCTCAGCATGGTGGTGAATACCGACGGCATGGGGATGCTTGCCGCCGATGGTTCCGGACTGTTGCCCGCCGGATTACCGGTTGCCTACATTAAAGCTAATCTCAACGATGCCGTGGAACAGATCAGCAACGAGTTCCAACTGCGGGGCAATTTTGCCGACGGCAAGGTCGACTGGTTAGTGGGGGCATTCTGGCTGCAGAGCAAGCCGGATGGAGCCCAGGGCAGTTCAGTGGGGTTTGCCCAGATTCCCGGGTTGCCGGTGGCAGGCCCAGCCTACAATTTTATTGAAGAGGAAAGCCAGGCGCTGTTTGGCCATGTCAGTTACGACCTCGGCGAGTGGCTGGAGGGCCTGGCACTGGAAGTCGGCCTGCGCTACACGGAAGATGACATCGAATCCTGTACCGGCACTGGCGTCAATACCGCCGCCGGTCCGATTTTCGCCGCATCCGACGTGGCTCGTCAGAGCGATTGCCTGAGAAGTAAAGGCAATCTGCTCAATACCAGTATCAACAGCACAAGCTCGGAGGAGCTGACCTGGTCGGTGGGGGTGAACTGGCAGATCAATGATGACCTGTTTACTTACCTGGTCAGTCGCCATGGCTATCGCGCAGGGGGTGTCAATGGCCCCACCTTTTCCGGGCGCCTGGAGCCTTACCAGGCATTCCAGCCGGAAACCGTCACCGATATCGAATGGGGCCTGCGCAGTGAATGGGCAGTGGGCGACGTGGGGGTGCGCTTGAATCTTTCGGCCTTTGTGGGCCGTTACGAGGATGTGCAGTCCGCGATCAGCGGTGTACAGACAGCTGCAGCCATCTGTGACCCGGCAAATCCAAACAATCCGCCAGGGGTTTCCCCGGATGGCGATTGCAACGCCAGCGACGACCCCGCCGGCGGTACCTTGCTGCTGAATGTTGGGAAATCGGAAGTGTCGGGGATCGATTTGGACCTGCAGGTTTCTCTGACCAACAACCTGCTGGTGACCTTCGGCGCAAATTATCTCGATACCCGGACCAGGTCCTTTGATCTACCTGCAGATTTTGTGCCCTATGTGGCCAGCGACGAGATCCATTTTGATCTGACGGCGGGAAAAAGCTATACGGCCGGGATTCGCTATGAGGTCTTTCCGGGGCCGTTTGCCGAGAAGGTGGTGCTCAACCTGGATTATTACTGGACCGACGAGTTTACCTTTTCCGAAGCCGTGCTTCCCGATTACAGTCTTGCCAACCTGCGCCTCGACATCAACGGTGTGGCTGAGTCCAGCATCGATCTCAGTTTCTTCTGCCGGAACCTGTTCGACAAGGAATACATAACAGCGGGGTCGTCGTCAGGCAGTTTCGTCGGCATCACATCGGTGGTTTACGGGCCTCCCAGGATGGTTGGTGCCGAAGTCCGGTACCGGTTCTAAGCCCGTTGGATGAATTGCCCGGCGGTGTCGCCCGCCGGGCGCCAATAACGACAAGCAAGGACAAAACATGAACGCCCTGTCTGCCTATCGCCGCACCATTTCCCCGCTGACAATGCGCGGCCTCACACTGAAAAACCGTATCGTGCGCACCGCCCACGCCACGGCCTTTGCCGATGGACCCATTTCCGATCCGTTGATCGCCTATCATCTGGAGCGGGCTCGAGGTGGCGTTGGCCTGAGTATTCTTGAGGGGGCCTGGATACACCAATCGTCCCGCACCTGGGCCCGGAATATTCACTGCTGGAGCGACGACATCATTCCCGGATACGAAAAGCTGATGGACGCCATCGGGCCCACGGGGATGGGGATGATCCAGCAGATCTGGCACGGTGGCGGTATCTACGCCGACTGGCGGGCGGTGCCAGTGGCCCCTTCGGCTTTGCCGGGAATGCTCACCGGCGTGCCCGCCAGGGAAATCAGCCGGGCACAGATTCGCGAGCTGGTGCATGCCTTTGCCAATGCTGCGGTGCGCTGTGAGAAAGGCGGCTTGCACGGCTGTGAGGTGGCCGGATCCCACGGTTATATGGTGATGCAGTTTTTGTCGCCCTGGAGTAACCGGCGCACCGACGAATACGGCGGTAGTCTCGGGAATCGAGCGCGGTTTCTGCGGGAAATTCTCACCGAGATTCGCAGCCGTGTATCAGATGGCTTTATCGCCGGTGTACGGCTCGGCCCTGAGGCTCTCGAAGGCGGTCTGACGACTGACGAAATCGTCGATACCCTGAACCTGCTCAGTGATGAAGGACTGATCGATTACGTCAATCTGTCGATGGGTGGCTACCACAACCCGGAGACGATCATTCCCGCCCTCCATGCTCCCTCTGGCGTGGAGCTGGACTGGGTGGGCGGCGTGCGGGGACGCACCGGGCTGATCACCATCGTGTCGGGGCGTTTCCGCTCCCTTGACGAAGTAGAGCAAGTCATCGCCGCCGGCGAAGCCGATCTGGTAGGGATGACACGAGCCACCATTGCCGATCCTCACCTGGTCAGCAAGACATTGGAGCGAGGGCCTGACGCGGTTCGGCCGTGCATCGGCTGCAACCAGCTTTGCGTGGGCAATATTTTTACCGGCCAAATGCTGCAATGCACCGTCAATGTTCAGGTGGGGCGGGAAGGAGAGTTGGCTGAGGCGATGACCCCGGCGACGGGGAGCGGCAAAAAGGTCCTGGTCGTGGGTGGAGGGCCGGCGGGCCTCGAGGCTGCCCGGGTCGCGGCGCTGGCGGGACACCGGGTCGAACTGCACGAAGCGACCCCCCATCTCGGCGGTGCGGTAAAGCTGGTCAAGATGATTCCCCACCTATCCGGCCTCGCCGACATTATTCACTGGCTCGAGGCGGAGGTGTACCGCCTGGGTGTCGATGTCCACACCAGCTCCTACCTGGATGCCGATGAGATTATCGCCATCAACCCCGATGTGGTGTTGCTCGCCACCGGATCGCAGCCGCGGGAGGACGGTTGGCAATTGGTTGCTCCCCGGCTTCAACTCGATAACCTGCGGCCGCCGTTGTTGGTGGGGGTATCCGATTTACTGGAGGGGCGGGTCCGGATCAGTGCTGACAGGACCGTGGTGATCGAGGATGATACGGGCCATGCGGAAGCCGCCGGGGTGGCGGAATATCTGCTTGCCCAGGGAGCGACGGTGCATTTTATTTGCCGTTTTGCCGACTTTGCCCCCGCAATGGCGCAAGCGTGGCGCGCCCGGCCCGCGTTGCGTCGGCTCAATGCCACTGGGCGGTTCACCTTGCACAGCCAGAGCCTGATCTCGAGGCTTGGCGATGACGGCAGTATCGAGGTCAGTTCCCTGGTGGGCTTGCCGCCTCGGCTTATCGCTGGTGATCATCTGATTTTTGTTGGCTACAACCTTCCTCAGGATGAACTGCTGAGTGCTCTGGAGCAGGCTGGTTTCGAGGGTCGTGTGGAACTGATTGGCGACAGTAAAAGCCCCCGGTATCTCCATGCAGCCATTCACGACGGGTTCAATGCGGCTCTTGCTATCGACGCCGCTCACTAACCTACAGGTTACTCGTTAGCGGAACCTCAACCCGCAGGCGTTGCCTTCAGATCGTCCGGCACCACTCCTTCACCCAGCGCTCTATGGAGCAGCCTTGCGGCGGCGCCGCTTGGCCCTCGGGCGCAGGCGGGTCCGGGCAATGTGCACGCTGGTTGCGGAGAACACCAACCCCAGCACGCTGAGCGCGATCACAATGATATCCCACAGCGGCCGGTGATGGATAAGGACGGCGAAGTCCAGGCTGTGCAGGCCGTTGTAGAGCCAGCGTTGCGCGCGCCCCTTGGTGGTGAGGCGGTTGATCAGCTCGCCGGTGGTCAGGTCGACGTGGAACCAGCTGCGTTCGTCGTCATCGAATTTTATCCGCAGCACCGGCAGCGGCCGCCAGCGCTGGTGGTGGGAGTAGTAATAGTTGTCATAGCGATCGATGATCGTCGCGGCGGTCATTGCAGCGCCGGCCATGATGCCGTCGAGTCGGGTGCGGGTGAGTTGCTCCAGGTCGCGCTGTGTCTGGTGGTGGGGCGGAACTACCTGGCGCTGATACGGCGCCGCCACCAGCACCAGGTAGGAATCCCCCGCCAGCCACTGCCAGACGACTTCCTTGGTGCCCGGGTATTGCGCCAGGACCTCATGGAGATCGGCCGGTTCGGCGCCGATCAGGGACGCAGCGGTCACTGCCGGGTTGCCGCGAAATTCCCCCAGCAGTCCGCCGAAGGACTGCCGTGGGGTGAAGACATTCCAGGGATTCATCGACATCAGCCCGCTGAACATAAAGGTGGTGAGAAACAGCAGGGAAACGAGCCCGAGAACATGGTGCAGTTTCATCATGCCCCGGTAGGGGGTGATGTCCTTGCCCCGGTAGGGGTTGCGGATGCGCAGCCGCAGCAGGCCGACCGCGGCGCCGGTGACGACGGCGCCGAGTCCCAGCAGGGACAGGGCGATCACCACCTGGCTCCACAGTTCGCCATGGCGGCGCAGCACCATCGGGTAGATCCAGTGCAGGTTGGCGCCGAGCCAGTTCCACACCCGCTCGCGGGCGCTGGTATCCCGCACCACCTCGCCGGTGAGGGATGAGATATAGAACTCGGTGCCGGCGGCGTCGTTCAGCGCCACGTGGTGCAATGGCCGGTGGGGATGAAGGCCGCTGGACACCGACCATTGGTCCATGTCGATCAGGCCCAGGGATTGCGCAGCCGCGGCCTCGCGGCCGGTGGCGGTGCGGTAGTGGTATTGCGCGGCGGTGAGTGCGTCCCCGGCGTCGACGCTGGTAAACGGCGCGCCGTTATCGGCGAACAGCCCCTGTTGTGTGCCATCGCCGGTACGCAGCAGGTAGGCCGGCCGGCCCAGCACCGTGGTCAGGCGCAGGGAGCGGATCTCCGCCCCGGCGGTGGCTTGCTCGAGCAGCCGGCCGACTGGCACCTGCACCTTTTGCCGGTCGATGACGGGCAGGCCGGACAGGCGTTCGTCCTCCGACAGGGATGGAAATTCCACATACATCATCACCACGCCGGTGAAAAACCACATGGCGAACAACAGGCACAGGCCGATGCCCAGCCAGCGGTGGCCGAGATAAAGCCAGCGTTTGATAGACACAGCCTAGCCTGCCGCGGTCATGGCATGACGCAGGATGCGGGCGTCAGAACGCATAGTGGAGGCCGATTTCGGCGCTGCGTCCATCTCCCAGAATCCACTGGTCGCCGTAGGGCGCGAGCACGTAGTCGTTGGTGTCGGTGAGGTTCTTGCCCCGCAGGCTGAGGCGCAGCGCATCGTTGACCTGCCACTGCACGGTGGCGTCCACCACTTTGTAGGCGGGCAGCTCGGCGGTATTGGCGTCGTTCAGATAGCGCTCGCCCACGTAACGGACACCGCCGGCGACCGACCAGGCGCCGGTGGCCTGCCAGGTCAGCCACAGGTTGGCGGTCTCCTCCGGCACATTGCGGGGGGTGTTGCCGCTGTAATCGTTGCTGCCGCTGACAAATTCCTCGTACTCCGGTTCGGTCAGGGCGACGTTGAAATCGACGCTGAGCGATTCCAGCGGCAACCAGAACAGTTCGAACTCGACGCCCCGGGCGGACTGCTCGCCGATCTGGCGCTGTACGCCGCCGGGATCGGAGCTGATCAGGTCTTTCTTGACGATATCGAACAGGGACAAGGTGTATTGCAGGCGGCCATCGAGGAACTGCTGCTTGACGCCGACCTCGAACTGCTCGCCCTCGGCCAGGTCCAGATCCGGGTTGGACGAGCTGATCAGCCCCTGGATGGAGTCGACAGCGGTGCTGTACTGGGCGTACAGGCTGGTGTTGTCGTTGGGCTTGAATACGCCGCCCAGCCGCCAGCTGGTGCCGGACATGTCGTTGTCGATCCGGCCGGCGGGGCGGCCGTTGCTGCGCGCGCGGTTGTCGCGTTCGTAGTCGATCTGGTCGTGGCGCACCCCGGCGACCAGGTGCCAGCGTTCGTTGATCTTCAGCACGTTGTCGACAAACAGGGCGTACTGCAGGGTATCGGTATCGAAGTCGCGGGTGGTCTCGCTGACATCGGCGTCTGCCCAGGTGCCGGGTACGGGGTTGCGCAGGTCGACACTGCTGCTACCGGCATAGGGGGAGTTGTTGATGTGGCTGAAGGTGATGCGGTTGATCTCGGCGCCGACGCTCAGCCGGTTGTCCATGCCGGCGAGGTCGAAGTCGAACAGCAGGTCGCTGCGGTGGCCCAACTGCTCCTGCTCGTGGAGGATTTCAAGGTAGTCGGAGCGGTCGACGAGGCCACTGGCGGGATTGTAGCTGTAGCTTTCGATATTGCTCCATTGGCGCTCGCTGGTCAGGTAATAGGTATCGCTGCGCAGCTGCACCTGGTCGTTGATCCGCCATTTGAGGCGCAGCCGCGGCCACAGGTCTTCGTATTCCACCACCGCATCGCGGGAATTGTAGTTGTTGCGGCGAATGGCGGAGGGAACGCGACCGTTCACCAGCGGTGTGCCCCAGTAGGTGGAAGCGTCGGTATCGGCGTAATCCACGCTGAGTTGCAGAGTGAGGGCGTCGCTCGGGCGGAACACCAGGGCGCCGGCCAGCGCGGTGCGCTCTTCGTCGCCGCGGTCGACATAACCGTCGGTGCGATGGTTGACGGCATTGAAGCGGAAGGCCAGGGTCTCGTTCAACGCCCCGCCGGAACCGAAGGCGAAGCGCTGCAGGCCGAAGCTGCCGGCAGTAACAGCCAGTTCGCTGGCGATA
>Ga0172382_10013401_pt1 | contig 10570 bp, 9 predicted proteins | sample Leawel138RmetaG_FD_122245 | JGI IMG/M metagenome (GOLD analysis project Ga0172382, IMG submission 122245) | Leachate microbial communities from a municipal landfill in Southern Ontario, Canada - Leachate well 138R metaG | ecosystem: Engineered > Solid waste > Landfill > Unclassified | place...
ATTATAATCGAAAGAGAAAGCATTCAACGAATGGTTATAAATCTCCAGCTTATTACGAGATGGAATGGAGGAACAACAGAAAAGCGGCTTAACTTTGATCCCACTTTTTTGTTGCAGGATCAGTACCCTTTAACAATAACTCGGGCAATTCAATAACGGTAAAGGAAGTGGGGTTAATATCTGTGTATTATAGCATATTCGGATCTGGGAATTATTTCCTGTTGGCAAGAGATGTTTTTGGTACCCCTGTCGCCGCGGCCAACGGGGCGCAACTGACCGTGACCTATACCATCAGGATGGATTTTTCTTCCATAGACACGTAACGATTTTCATCTCACAGCGAAGACACACAATGGAATGCAAAAAACCGGGACATTGCACCCACTGTGGAAATTTAAAAAATGTGGACAAATGTGGACAAACCGAAAAAAGGCTCCCTCGCGGGAGCCCTTGTATTTGGTACGCCAGCAGGGATTCGAACCCGGGACCTACGGATTAGAAGTCAGAATTTTGGCACTTTTAATAGCATTGATAAGAATTGTATTCCCTCCACCAATACTCTTTTATTCAAATATAATAATAAATTACATATTGACTTCCGTTGATAATAATTGTAAGAAAGTGGCTACACCGTGGCTACATGGAAGCCATGTTAGAGACATAGTGATAAAAATGGCTACATGAGCATCTGTGGCTACATAGTTATTTGGGTACAGGAGGTGTGTTATGAAACGAATCAGATTGACTCTTGAGCGAATCAAGGCCCTCGAATGCCCAGCCAATAAGCAACAATCATTTACTTGGGACACTGACGCAACGCGGTTAGCTGTGAGGATAACGGCAGCAGGGATAAAATCTTTCATCTTTGAAGGCAAGTTGAACCGTATAACGATACGCCGAACAATTGGAAAATGCAGCGACTGGACCATTGACGATGCACGGAAGGAGGCGCGACGGCTTCAAGGTTTGTTGGATAAAGGCATTGACCCCCGTGAAGTGAAAAAGAAGCAGGAAAAAGCCAGGGCTGCAAAAAAAGCGGCAGATGAGGCTGCGAAAAACGAAGCCGAGGCAAGCAAAGTATACACTCTCAAGGCTCTTATGGAAGAATATGCAACTTTTTGCGAGTCTAAAGGGAAAAAAATCTATGCCGGCGCTGTCCGTTCAGCGACTAAATGCCATTTAACAGATGCCGATCCTGCTCTTGCCAGCACTCCGGCAAAAGATATTACACCGCGGCAAGCGGCTGCACTGGTACGACGAGTTATGGAAGCGGGAAAAGAACGAACAGCAGGGTCTTTCAGGTCATATTTGGCAGCAGCATATAATTGTGCCATGAAGGCACCCGTTTCGGCTGCCCTCCCCTCTTCGTTCATTTCTTTCAATATAGAATCGAATCCCGTCACAGTTGTGCCTACTATTCCCGTAAAGGCGCGTAACCGAACTTTGAGCCGGGATGAATTGAAAGTTTACATCCAAGGCTTGGGTGACGGTCTCACCGACCAGGCGCTAAAGATTGCTCTTTACTGCGGTGGTCAAAGAATGGCGCAAGTACTTAGGTTGGAAGTTCGGGATTGGGACCCACAAACGAAAGTTCTCCGCCTTATGGACCCGAAAGGAAAAAGAACGGAACCGCGAGAGCACTTGCTGCCACTTGCACCGATTGCCGCGTCCATTGTGGCCGATCTGATAGAGCGGGCAAAAGCGGCACAGACAACGTTCCTCTTTCCTTCAGCAACGAAAATGACTCCAATTCATATCAGCATGCCTGGACCGAGAATTAGGGAGATCATCAATGCATTGAACGAGGCAGCAAAAAAAGAAGGTAAAGACACCATCATCGAAAACTTTGATATCCGCGATATACGGCGCACCTGTGAAACCATGTTAGCAGGATTGGGAATAAGCCGCGATATACGGGCGCAACTGCTCAGTCACGGCATATCAGGGGTGCAGGCGGTGCATTATGATCGCCACGAATATATAAAAGAGAAGAGGGCAGCTCTTGTGAAGTGGGAACGGTATTTAAAGGGTGTTATCAATGATGAAGCAGAGAAAAAAGTCATTCCATTTGAGAAAGTAGCGAAAGCGGTTAGAATAGGAAACTAAGTATCTTATTGTGAATATTTACCGGTGAGTTGCGCGGTGAGTGACTTCTGGGAGTCCATAAATGAGAAAAGAAGACTTAAAAAAACTGGAGGGTATTTTAGATGTAGCCGATTTTACAGAAGAAATAATTGAACATCTATCATTCGTTGAGCGTAGTTACCACTCAGTGAAAAAAGGAGGTCTTTCGAAAATCACAAGACCCGCTGATGAGAAGAAAGAACACAAAGAAGTCAAAATGGCGGCAGAAAAGATGTTATCTATCATAAGGAGCAACCCTGATTTAATTAAAATACTTATACAAACAGAAAATACACAAAATCCCGGTTCAAGGCTCTCGTTTGATTTATTTCTTCGGTGTAATGAGGCGCTCGTAAAAGGTTGCGAGTGGTTTTTAGCAAATGTGCAGAAGGATAAAGGTGGCCGTAAAGATGAAAGCACACAACTACGAATCTTAATTGAAGGATTGACATATGTATATGTCACCATAACAGGGAAATACCCTACGAGTTCATGGAATTACTTTAAGGATGAATATGCAGGCAAATTCTTTGAGCTTGTCAGAGTATGTCTAACGATAATAGACCCTCCCCCTCCTTCTCTGAGCAATGGTGCCCTTGGAAAGCTGATACAATTAATCTTAAGGAATCAACAAAAAGCCCTTGGGATAATAAATTGCAAGAAGAGATCACCGGAGGAACATAAAAAGTTAATAAACCATTATTCATTAGTAAATTCGAAGGTGTGATCACAATAGCCTTAAAAGATCCCTCGCATAAATAGTATCTACTTTCCTCAATATGACCAATCAACTCTTTTATGGACGAAACCTTCCATATTCTCCGCTAATTAAATCCATATGATTTAAGAAATATAATTGACTACAGCATAAGAAAATTCAATTTGGAGGAATTCCTATGAACGAATTTTCGGAATTGCGTAGCCATGTGCCGACCGTCGAATTTGCACGGTGTCTTGGTGTGCAGCCCGCAACCATTAGGCGGGGGCTTTGTGTCGATGGGCATTACATGAACCTTAAGCCGGTCAAGCTCCCTAATCGTCGTCTCTTGTGGCCCATGGAGGAAATCAAGCGCATTTTGGAGGGACGATCATGAGTAATCCCGCTTTAATGTTTGCTTTTGATGAGAATTTCAAAATTGTTGCCGTCTACCCGAAGGCGGAAACCGATATTGAGGAGACAAAACTTCAAGAATTGGCAAAACAAATGGTGAAGGCGATACAGCAGAAGGATGGCGACAAATGACCAGGATCATTTTAAAAGCATTCTGGACATTTCGACTTCGCTGGCTAGAATCCCACATTAAAGAACCTTTTGACCAAGGGCTTTCCTTGAAGATCGACATGGCTTTGATAAAGGTAGAGACGTACCGATGACGGATTCCAGCATTTTAAAAGCAGCTCTAGGATACAGAGCAAAGGGCTTTTCTGTAATACCGATCAGAGGCAACAAAAAGCCCTTCCTGGACTCCTGGAAAGAATATCAGGAACGTCGAGCCACGGAAAATGAGATTCGGGAATGGTGGAATCAATATCCAAGTGCGATGATCGGTATTGTAACGGGTCCTGTAAGTGGAATCTGTGCCGTTGACATTGATCGGTATGCGCAGGACTATAACGAAGCCACAGAGTTCGAATATTTCCCGGACGGATTAGTTACGCCTACATGTGAAACGCCACGAGGGGGAACCCACTTATACTTTAAGTTTCCAGAAGACTCTCCGCTGACTATTAATGCAAGGGGATTGCCCGGGATCGATTTCAGGGGTGACGGTGGTTATATCATTGCCCCGCCTTCGAAGAATGGGACAGGCAGAGGATATCGTTGGGCGGAGGGACTAAGCCTTGATGACGTGCAGCTTCAGCCGTTGCCAATGCTATATAGTAATTATTTAAATACTAGCATTAGGAGTATAAGAAGGTGCAGTAACGATATTACCGAGCGTTTCCAAGCGTTACAGAACGTTACAGATGCTACAGTTAGTTTCAAACAGGGTAAACGCGATGACTCGCTTTTCCACGTTGCAAACTGCCTTATAAAAGGCGGCATGTCTGAAGGCGATGCAAGATATATTCTTGATATACTTGCACATAATTGCAGCCCGCCTTTTTCGCCACAGGAAGCGCAAGTTAAAATTGACTCCGCCTTGCAGAGAGCAAAGCGGAGGGAGCGCAACATTCAGAAGGAAGTTGAGGAGTGGGTAAGCGTTACAACCGGTTACTGGAATGTTACAGAATGTTGCCAGGCGTTACAATGCGTTACAAAAGAGGAAAAGACAGCCGTTCGCGTTGCTGTTCACCGACTTTATAAGGCTGAAAATATTGAAAAACATGGCAGTAGAAACGGAGTGTATCGTACTGTAGATACCCAATGCGAGGATATTGATTTCCGCAGTGTGATCGAGACTCCATTAGATATTAAATGGCCCTTTCGGATCGAAGAGCTCGTCCAAATCATGCCTGGAAACATTGTTATTGTTGCTGATGAGCCAAATGCAGGGAAAACGGCTTTCTTGCTGAATCTGGTTAAAGAGAATATGAGCCGTCACGAAATCTATTACTTTTCTTCGGAAATGGGGGCGATGGAAATGAAGAAGCGGTTGAGCAAGTTTGAAATGCCCCTTGAGCAATGGCGGTTTCATCCCAAGGAAAGGACCTCGAATTTTGCCGATGTGATCAAGCCTAATGCAATCAATGTCATCGATTTTCTGGAAGTCTATGATGAGTTTTATAAGATAGGTGGTCTTATCAAGGAAATTTACGACAAGCTGAACAATGGAATTGCTGTCATTGCCATACAGAAAAATAAAGGTGCTGACTATGGGCTTGGTGGTGGGCGAGGACTTGAAAAGGCCCGGCTATATTTGACAATGGAACCGGGAAAGGCTCGAATAGTCAAGGCTAAAAATTGGAAAACTTTTGAAAATCCCAATGGAATGATCATTGATTTTAAGCTTGCGCAAGGCTGTAAATTCTTCACGGATAAGGGATGGCATAGGTAGAGATTTCAAATATGGCCTTTTGGAGATATGCTATTTACTTTATTACGGCGACATTTGCTCGGATGCCCAATACGATGAGAGTACCCCAAGTTTGCTCTGCGAGGCACTGTAGAGGCGTTCCTGGAAGGTTAATTACTGTTCTGAGGGGTAATATATATCCCCAAGAAGATAAGATTCTAAAAAGGACTCTACCGGCACTTTATTTTCCGTTTAACTGGAAAAAACAATCGTGTGAAGTCTTTTTTATAGGTATGGAAAGAAGGGGTAAGTAATATGCCGGGTAAGAAAGCGACAAATAAGGAAGTGGCGCAATTCAAAGTACTAAGCGATCTCGGTGTGTCGAACAAAGCAATTGCCAGAAGGACAGGCAGGCATGTGGACACAGTTCGCAAATACTTGAATTCTGAAGTATATCTTAATCCAGACATAGATAGTATGGTTCATAAGATCAGGGATAAAGAAATTGACGATCTCATTCTGCTTGGCGGGAAGGCACGGGCGCACCTGAATAAATTGCTGGACGAAGGAAAAACGAAAGCTATCGAAACAGTGGCGATTATGGATAGATCTTTTCAACAAAGGCGTCTGCTCGAAGAGAAGAGTACCAATAATATTACGCTAACTCACGAAGATATTCAGATATTAAGGGAGTATATGAACCCCAAGAAATCTGAGGAGGTTATTGACATCTAGAGCTCCAATGATCAACAACACTACACTTGCTCCTATAAATCAGCATCAATTCACATCACAACACTCATCAGTTTTGCATAATCAGTGACGACATCGTACTTGACCTGATCGGTGGCAATTCCGGTAAAAAATTTTCGCGCGCAGTTGATTTTGTATTCTTCAATCTTTCTGAGTTCCATTGATGACATGGAGCCTTTAGTCTCGGCGACAAAGTAGATGTGTTTGACCGTTCCCTCTTTGAAGGCAATGGCCCAGTCCGGATTGTAGTTACCTACGGGAGTGGGGATAAAGAATCCTTTGGGAAGTTTTGCGTAAACCACCACTTCAACGCTCTTATCAAGTTTTTTCACAAAGTCCTTTTCTTGGTTAGAATCTGTAAATACATAATCATACACATGACGCTCAGTTTCTATTGCTCTGCTGAAGTCCTGTTTTTTATCGACAGTAAATATGTCGAGAAGCTGATGCTTCTCTTCGACCGGACTGTATGAGAGATGTTCGACAACAACTGTCGCCTTCTGCTCGTTGATGATAGTAGAAGCCTTTTGCATGAAATCTTCAGGATTCTGGCGATACTGCGAGAAGATTGCACTGCTGATACCTTTCATAATTTCGGCAATGGTGCCCCGTGTCAATTGCGTATCTTCAGCCAGCGTTCCAATAAGATCGTATCTCACAGATGAATTCACCGAATGAGAAAAATAACCCGTTTTATTTTCTGCAATTTGAAAACTCTCTCTCTCCTGGAGAGTCTCATAGGTAACAGCTTCTTTCTGCTCCCCTCGTTCAACAAAATACTGAAGCCTGGAAACTCTTAATTCTTTTTCAAGGGTTGAAATGCATTTTTTAATTAACTCGCCGGTATCAAAATGAACCGTGTAGGCAGCCTTCTGATTAATTTTATCCCACAGTGCCTTAAATTCGGCTTTTTCAAGATTCGTATTTGGAGAAATAGTCTTTGCCTTGCGACCATTTTCAATCTCCGGCAGAATGGCATCGCTGAAGACGCTATCGATCAGTTGTATGATCTGCGGAGCATACGGAGCCAGTTCGGTGGGCAGAGGGGGCAGTGTATCGTTTTCCCTGGCTTCATGATAGCTTGAGGTAATGGCATCATTGTCATCCGTATAATCATTTTTCACAAGATAGCGATAAATCTGTCTGGCCATCTGAGGTGTTACAGTTATATTGCCTTCAGCGGTTCTCAGGATCTTACCGGAAAAGTATGACTCATCGGCTTTGCGCGGTCTGCCAGAAAGGGACTCCGATATCTCTTTCTGGAGACCGGCCGTAAAATCCTTGTAACTCTCGCTGGCAACAACGGTCAGGAGGTTGATATCATGAATGTTTGTCCCGCTGTCCATGCGATCACCATTCTGGTTAACGCAGAGACGCAAACCCCGTCCTACTTCCTGGCGCTTGCGGATATTACTGTCGCTGTGTTTGAGCGTACAGATTACAAAGACGTTGGGATTGTCCCATCCTTCGCTCAGTGCGGAATGAGAAAAAATAAAACGTACCGGTTCGCTGTGCGAAAGAAGACGTTCTTTATCTTTCAAAATCAGGTCGTAGGCATCGACGTCATCAGCTTCCGTGCTTCGAGCGCCTCTCTTTGGATCAACCAGATGTTTGCTTTTCTTGTCGATGGAGAAATATCCGTTGTGCGTCTTCTCGATAGGTATATTCTCAAGGTATTTACGATAGGGGATATCCAAGAGGAGCGGCATTTCGTTCAAGGCATCTCGGTACTCCTCTTCAAAAATTTGTGCGTACTCGCCAACCTGCTCAACACTGTCGTCGTAGCGACGGTATTTTGCCACTTCATCGATGAAAAAGAGTGAAAGAACCTTGATCCCCCGATGAAAAAGAGCCTGTTCTTTTTCAAGGTGCGCCTTTACGGCCTCGCGGATCTGAATCCGGCGTAAGGCGGTCTCATTGACATCACCGGTGGCTTCGCCTACCTCAAGAACTACGCCATTAGTAAAAGAAACCATATCTGTTACCGCGTTGATATCCGCGATGACAAAACCCTTGTACTCGGACAGTTCTCCGGAAAGCTCAAAAAGGTTGTCGTTCCTATCGAATCGGCGAACAACTCGCTTTATCCCGTTCTTCTGTTTCATCTCAAACTCGATTCGGGCAATTGGGGGAGCGGAGGCAGAAATCTGGATCGATTCCAAATAAAGATAGGCGTTCGTTCCGGTCAACCCTTTCAAGGTAATCCCGTGGACGGCAATCTTCTTCACTAGTTTCTGATTGTAGGCATCCAGGGCATCCAGCCGGTATATCTTGTTGTGCTCCGTCTTGTGGGTGGCTGAATAGCGAAGGATCGCCAGGGGTGAAAATTCTTTGAGTGATTCTATCGTTTTGGCCCCCTCAAGCTTTTGAGGTTCGTCAATAATCATGATCGGGTGATTTCGCTTGATCACATCTATCGGCCTTCGCGTTTGAAAATCGTCAAGCTCTTCATAGATACGGCGGGCATCCTTGCCTCGTGCGTTGAAGGCCTGGACGTTTATGATCATGACATTGATGCCGCCGTCCGATGAAAACTGCTCCAAGTGGTGAAGTTGCTTTGAATTATAAATGAAAAAGCGAGTGCGTTTGCCATACTCTTCCATAAAGTGATCGGCTGTAATTTCAAAGGATTTATGTACACCTTCACGGATGGCTATCGACGGAACGACGACGATGAATTTCGACCAGCCATAGCGACGGTTCAGTTCGAACATCGTTTTAATATAACAATACGTTTTTCCCGTACCAGTCTCCATTTCGATATCGAGATTTACCGCGCAGACCTTGGTACTGACCAGTTCCGTAGATTGCGGGAGATTCAACCGTTGCTGCACGGCCCTAATGTTGGCCAGAAGCTGATCCTTGGTAAGAGTTAAATCACGGTTCCTGAAACCGGATTGCGAAAGATCAAAAGCAAACCGGATCTGATCGTTGTCGCCTGTAGCGTCGCTTTTCCCGGGGTCTATCCGGTAGCTGAGCCTTTCGCTTTTTAGCTGACCCGCAAAACAGTCCGCCACGGCGTTGACGGAATCGGTCTGGAAGGCCTGTTTTTTAAATTTCAGTTTCATAGCTGTTCTGACTCTATATTGATTTAAGTTCCGTTGACGGTGTCAGAAGTTTAAAGATCTGTTCTACGTTGATCTTGACGCTGTCACTTTCGAAGGCGTCATCACGAAAGACCGCCCGCAGGGGTTTGTATCCGGCGAGCTTTTTGACGAATTCCTCAGTTATACCCTTGTCAAAACAGGCAATCATGGCATCAGTATCAACGATAAAAACTGTTTTACCGTCTATAGTCCCTTTTTCGATGGGTAGTGACAAATCGATCCCCCAGTCCAGAAATACCTGATACAACAGATCCTCGGGACGACGGTCTGGTTTGATGTGTTCTTTGAAGAGATCGAGATTGCCCTGATCCAGTTTATCCGGGATGTAGTAGACATCCTTCATGTTGGAAGTATCCACCTTGAAGACGCGGAATCCGATATCAAGATCCTTTGTAATAAGACTGTTTTCTTCCTTGATTTTCCTGCCTGCCCGGCGGATGCGCTCCTTGCCAATGTCGGCAATCGTCTTATAGCCTGCCTTGAACGCCTCAGAGTTTTCATCGCAGTGTTCGGGGAGCTGGATCATGATGAATTTACGTTTGCCGTTGTCTTTGGCGTTAAGTTGCATGACGGCGTGGGCGGTAGTTGAAGACCCCGCAAAAAAGTCCAACACAATATCATCATCACCGAATTTTGCAGTTAGCAATTGACGCTCTATTAATCGAGGCGGTTTGGGGGTTTCAAAAATAGTAGCGTTTTTGAATATGTCTTTAACTAATTTTTTGCCTTCCTGAGTATCACCTACTTCACTTCTCATCCAAATTGTTTGGGGTGTTATACCTTGCTTAACTTCAGATAAAAATCTTTTTATGGAAGGAACAGAGTCCCCATTTGGACCGAACCAAATCCGATTATCCTTTATCATTTGTTCAACGTTAGCCTTAGGACGACCCCAACTAGTACCTTTAGGAGGTCTAAAGATTCTACCATTGGCCGGATTAACTATTTCGTAATCATCATTCGGGCGATATTCCTGCCTCGTCAAATCACTGGATTTCCAAGGACCTCTTGGATCATTATCTAGATTTTTATAGCGGGCATTTGCCTCTTCAGTTCTTGGCAATAATCCAACTGCATAGGACAGCTTATTCTTGGCATATAGCAATATGTGTTCATGGCTGTCCGAAAAATATTTTGCATCATTCTGTGGCGAATATTTTTTTTGCCAAACGATATTTGCAATGAAATTTGATTCACCAAAAACTTCATCACATGCTTTCCGTAGATTGTGCACTTCACCATCATCAATGCTGATAAAAATTACCCCATCGTCTCTAAGAAGGTTTCTCGACAACTTAAGCCGCGGATACATCATTGAAAGCCAGTCCGAATGAAACCGCCCGTTCGATTCCGTATTGGCCATCAGACGATTCCCTGCTTCGTCCTTCTGATTGGAGCGTCGGAGGAATTCTTTGGTATCTTCAGCAAAATCATCATCGTAAATATAATCGTTCCCCGTGTTATAGGGCGGGTCGATGTAGATCATTTTTACCTTGTTTAGATAGGTGACCCCTGATGTCAATAATGGACACCAAAAAAATAATATTTAAGCTGCATTCCTCCCTGCATGGAATTGCTGTTCATACATAACGGGAGATACGTAGCCAAGCCTCTTCTGAATCCTTTGCC
>Ga0172382_10013402_pt1 | contig 10569 bp, 9 predicted proteins | sample Leawel138RmetaG_FD_122245 | JGI IMG/M metagenome (GOLD analysis project Ga0172382, IMG submission 122245) | Leachate microbial communities from a municipal landfill in Southern Ontario, Canada - Leachate well 138R metaG | ecosystem: Engineered > Solid waste > Landfill > Unclassified | place...
CGAGGCCTGGCCGGTTGCTCAGGTTTCATGGCCCTCGTTCACGTATCGTGTTTCGCCGCAAGACGGAAACATCCGCTTGGCACTGTCGCGCTGGGCGGCCACATCGGGCTGGACCTTTGAACCGGAACATTGGGAGGTGGACGTCGATATCCCGATCGCCGGCACCGCTGCCTTCGAGCTTGAGTTTGACCAGGCCGTGCAGCAACTGCTTGCGTCGACCGAGCTCTCTGACAGGCCATTGCAACCTTGCTTTTATGCCAACAAAGTACTGCGAGTTGTACCGTATGCACAAAGCTGTGATCGAAGCATGCCTCGGGAGCGGGTCTGATGACACTGCGCCTGCCTGCCCTCTGTCTGGCTGTGCTGTTGTTGCCGGGATGTGCGCTTCAGCAAAAGCTGCTTGAAATTGCCTTGTCATCAGAAGCAGCTCATGCGCAGGTGGCCGACGAGCGCCGCGCCTTTGCTGATGCGGTTTCCAACACGCACGTGCGTCGGGCGGCGCAACATGTTGACCGGCCCTGGCTTGCCGGGCGAGCTCAACCTCTGGCTCGCGAAGTAACCTTACCGCCCGCATTGCGGGCCAATGTACGTACCACCTTGGTGTTCCCGGGGGCGGCGCTTGAGCTTCCCGCCATCGCGCAGCGCATTACCCTGGCAACGGGTATACCGGTCTATGTGCGACCAGATGCGCTCTTGCCCCAAGAGCGCTTTGCGCCGCGCCTGGCTGCAGGCACGGGCTTAACAGCGCAGGCCGTGGGCGCACCGATTGCCATGCACCTGGACGGCGAGGCCGGCCCTTTAAGCAGCCTGCTCGACCGAATCTCGGCCACGCTGGGCGTTCGCTGGCGCTACAACGATCAGCGCATTGAGTTCTACCGCAGCGAAACCCGGATTTTCAATGTACGTGCATTAACCTTGAACGCAGATGCCGAGGCGGCCCTTGGTTCGGGCTCTGACGCTGCGGGACAAGGGTTTTCAAGCGCATCCAAAACCAGGCTCAGTGGCGGCAAAGAATCGCTGATGGAGGTCGTGCGTCGACGCATCGAGCCCTTTTTGTCTCAGGCGGGCATAGTGGTGGCCGAGCCCGGCGCAAGCTCGACGGTTGTTGTCACAGATACGCCCGAGGTACTGCAGCATATTGCCAAGTATCTTGAGCACGAAAATCGTTCGTTGACACGACGAGTAAGACTTATTGTCGACGAGATCACCTTGGCCACCCACGAATCGGGCGAAGCAGGGCTGGATTGGAACCTGATTTTTTCAAGCGCCAAGCTTGCCGCGTCGGCATTCATGCCCGGCGCCGGGCTGGAACAGGCGGGCGGAATCGGGCTGGGCCTGAGGCAGGGGCCCTTCCAGGGCTCCGAGGTGATTGTGCAGGCGCTGGGCCGGGTGGGCAAGGTCGTTCGACGCAGCAGCCTGCCTGTGCTGACACTGAATCGGCGGCCGGTTTCCCATGCGGTTCGAACCACGTTTTCTTACATAGATCAGGTGCAGACCACTGCCTTGCCCGATGGAGCCGGCGCGGCGTTGCCCACGGTTTCGGTCAGTCAGCGCGAAGAAACGGTTGGCTCGTTGCTGACCCTGGTACCCGACGCGCAAGAAGACGGTCAGATTCTGCTTTCCGTCGCCTACGACAACACCGTGGCACAACCCTTGAAGTCCATTACCTTTGGCGATAAAAGCCACCCTTTGCAATTGCAGCAGATCACCATCGACGGTAATGGCACGGTACAGCAGGTTGCGCTGCAGCCGGGGCAACCGTTGGTCATATCGGGCTTCGAACGACGTCAGGAAGAAACCGAGGGGCGTCGTCTCAATCCGGGGTTTCCCATGGTGCTGGGCGGCAGCGACCGCGCATCAAGCCAATACCTGACCACCATCATGGTGGTGACGGCTCAGCTCGAAGAAGGCTACTAGGGGCAGACATGCAACAGGCACTTATTCGTCCGGTCTTGTCCTTTCATCTGGCTTTCGGCCTCGATTGGCTGCCCCTGATCAGTAGCCGGGCTGCAAGCGCGGCCCGGCGTATTGCCCGCCAGCGCAGTGCTTCCCATATTGTTCTGGACGGAGAGGTGCCTGCGTCGTTTGGATACGGCCTGGCAAGAACTACCGGTCTGCGACGCGGAGCGGTCATACATTCGGCGGCTCAAAATATGGCGCGCCTGTACCCAACCGGCAGCATCGGTGCAATTATTTCCCTCGATGCGCAATCGCATTGGTTGGTGGCGTTGCACGAGGGTGCCGTCATGGCAGGCACCGACAGCGTCTATCGCTCGCACTCCTATGCGCTTGATGCCTTGCAAGCGTTGCAGCGCGCCCATCCTCGCCTGGCAATCCTGCAGACCGAGGCAGAGCTTCCCAGTCTGGCGCTTATAGCGGGGGCATCCGATACAGGAACCGCCTTGAAAAGCACCGGCCATCTCCGCCGTCGATGGGTTGCGGGTCTGCTTCTGCTGCTTGTGTCGTGCCTGGCGATTTACGCATGGGCGGGGGTAGCGCGCGTGCCACAATCCCAAACCTCGCTGCTTGGTCCAGACGAAATCCGGTCTCGATGGAATCAGGCGTTATCCAGCGCAGAGCAGGGGTTCCCCGTGCATGGCGTTGCGGCCACCCACCAGCTGCTGCAACACATTCATGCTGTCCCGGCAGTGGTGGCGGGCTGGGCCATGACGCGGGTGGTGTGTCGGGCTCAAGGCCGGTCATGGCAGTGCAACGCCGACTACGACCGGCGCCATCGCAAGGCCGATAACCAAGGGCTGTTGTCCGCTGTCCCCACTGACTGGCGGCTCGATTTTCCCACCCTCAACAAGGCAAATGCCGCCTGGGGGTTCGACACCGACCCATTGTCTCCGCAGCAAAGGCGAATCGACAGCGCAGCGGGCAATCGGCGCCATCTGCAAAGCGCATGGCAAGGCATTGCTCCGGCATTCAACCGGATGCTGCTGGGGCCCGCCCGGCCGGTTCAACTTGCGGTGCCGCACGACGCACAAGGCAAGCCCTTGCCGCGCCCCGCGGGCATGCGTTCCTATGATCGGCGAACGGTCGAGTTCGACGGGCCGCTGCGTTCATTCAGCCTTTTGTTGCCGCATCTCGGTGCCGTTGGATGGCACTCGATCACGCTTAGCTTTGCTGAGCATGCTCAAGCTTCGCTTCTTACAAGCCGCTTTCGCGCTACTTTGCACGGAGATCTTTATGAACTACACGAAGCCGATTCTGCCGAAACCGGTTCCGCCGACGGACATGCCGCCCAGGCCGGTACTGTCGAAACTACGTCCCATGACGCTCGGGCCGATGCGGTCGCGGCCAACGACGGGCCTGACAACACTGGCGGTGGCAATGCTATGTTGCTCAGCGGGGGCATGGGCCACTGAAATCGACGAACTTTCCGCGGATCAGGTTTCTGTACGCGAGCTTATGCGCCTCGAAACCGAGCAAGCTCTTAGGCGTCTGCGCACCGGTGAGCGGGCTCCGGCGTCGGGCAACGGGCTGCACGGCTCCGCTCAGATTGCCGTAGCGGGTGCGGCGGCTCGCCTGGTTGCCATCTATGGGGTAGGGTCAAAGCTTATGGCCGAGGTTCAAGTTGACGGCCGTAGGCTGCTGTTCATACGAGGACGGCCCGAGGCCGTCGGCCCCGGTCGTACGCATGCCATGCGCTTGCTTGGCATCACCGAGCGGTGCATCGAGGTCTCTGTCAATGAGCAGCGTGAATCCTTATGTGCGCCAATGCCTGGCGCCGGCGAGGGCTAAGCCATGCGTGCTGCCTGGTCTTCCTGGTCGCGACTGAACCCACCCGATGTCGTCCTGCCTATTGCGGATCCGTCCGCGCTCAACATCTCGCCTGTGTCTGTACTTGAAAGCCTTGACGACATACTTGGCGTGCGCCCCGCCTTTGTGCGCTCGATCAGCCGCGAGCTTGATGTCGAAGCGCTTGCCGCCCGGCTATGCCCCGTACTGCTTGAGGACGGAACCGTGGCCATTTTTGCCTTGGCCGAGCATGCCGGAAGCGACCAGGCCAACGCTTTGGTGCGGCTGGTGGGCGAGCGCGGCTACCAGCCGGCGCAGCCGCCGTTCTACATCTTGCCTGCCCCGCTGTTACTGGCGATCGCACGAGGCCAGGTTACGCCTCAGATGCTTTCTGGGGCTGGCTCGCGGATGCCCAGCCAGGCAGGTACCGCCTTGGCCGACGCCTTTCAAGACATGCTCGAGTGGGGCGTACGTGTCGGGGCCAGCGATCTGCACATCAACATTCATCTGCGCGAACCCGAGTCGGAAGTCCGATTCACGTTGTCGGGCCGCTATGTGGCGCCCGAGCGTTTTCAAGGCATACCAACGCGCACGCTCATGGACATGCTGGCGGTCATCTGGATGGATGTCAGAGGCGGCAACGGTGCAGTGTTTGATCCTGGCATCGAGCAGCAGGGCAGCCTGGTCAAGCGGGTTGAGGGGCGTCAAGTATTGTTGCGCTGGGCCTCGCTGGCAGCAGAGCGGGGCCCCAGTGTCTGCTTGCGTCTCTTGCATCGTGACGCGGTCATTCAAATCCCCTCGCTCACGCAGCTTGGTTACCTGCCGCATCAATGTTCGGTCATCGAGTCGGCCGTGCTTGCGCAGGGAGGAGCCATCGTGTTTTCGGGCTCGGTCGGTTCCGGAAAATCCACGAGTCTGGCCGCGCTGATTGCCGGTGTTCCGGCGGACCGCAAGGTGGTCACGCTCGAGGATCCGGTCGAGTATCTGATTCCTAATGCAGTGCAGAACACCCTGGCCCGCGCCTTGCACGAGACCGCTCATGACGAATACGGCTCCAAACTAAGGACGCTCAAACGCTCGGCCATGAACGACGTATTGCTGGGCGAGATCCGCGATCTGGAATCGGGCCGGGCCTTTGTCGATCTGGCTGGTTCGGGTGTCAGCGTGTATACCTCAACCCATGCCGCGTCGGCGGCCCTGGTGGCCGATCGTCTGGCCTCCGATTTTATCGGTGTGCCTCGCGATTTTCTGGCCACACCGGGTGTACTGAAACTCATCGTGCATCAGGCCTTGCTGCCCATGGTTTGCCCGGTATGCGCGCTTTGCTTTCGCGAGGCGACCAAAGGTCCACTTACGCCGCCCCGAACAGCCGGGTCGTGGCAGGTGTGGTTGGGTTTCATGCAGCGTCTGTATGGGGCTGATGCGGAATCACTCCGGTTTCGCAATGAGGGCGGCTGCCCCACCTGCCGCCAGGCAGGTGGGGCACACCTGGCGGGCTATGCCGGGCGCACCGTTGCGGCCGAGTACATCGAGCCTGCCTTTGATTACGAGTGGCTGCAGTGCATACGCCAGAGTCAGAGCCTGGGCTACCTGAACAAGCCGGCCATACTGTTTCCGGGCATGCATCGCCCCGAGTCGATCTCAACAGCCTTGCATTGCGCCATGTACAAGGCCTTGCTTGGGCAGGTCGACGCGCGCGATGTCGAACGTGTTTTCATGCCCTTGTCCTTGCAGATGCGCATTCAGGGTGAACAGCGTTTGTCGGTCATGCAGGTGCGGGCATGAGACACCGGAACCTGGGCGATGACGCCGTTGCCTTGCTTGGCCAAGTGTTCGCATGGATTGATCGGCGACGTTTTCTGCCATTTCGCGCCGACTACTACGAATACCTGTCGGCCCTGATGAAGGGTGCTAAAGGGCGGCATACCTTGCGTGATATTTTCGAGCGCGATGCGCATCGTTTCTCCGATTCCGTGCGCGGCAGGTTGTCGCATGCCTGGAGCCGGGCGTATCCGGCCAGTGGCGGAGACCTCTACGCCACGTGGTTCGGGTGCTTTCCGGCCAGCGAGCTGTCCATTGTTCGCGTTGCGCAAATATCGGGCAACGAGGCTTTGATACGAACCTTAGGCGATCTTGCGCACGCGCTGAGCCTGGCCAGACGTTCGCGGCATCTCTTGTGGACCACGGTTTGGTCGGGCGTGCTGTCGCTGTGTGTCCTGGTTGCTACGGTATTGGCAGTGCCGATGCTTACCGTCCCGCGCCTTGAGCATTTGTTCAACATGCTGCCAGCCGAGTACCTGGGCGGTGCCACGCGCGCCTTGTTCCGCTTTGCAGCCGCCGTGCAAGCCGGCTGGGTGTTGATCGGAACGGTAGGGGCTGTCTTCGTGGCGGCGATGCTGTGGTCGATTCCCAATCTCACCGGCATGCTGCGCAGCGCACTGGACAAGGTTTCGATCTGGCGAATCCATCGTTGTGTCGGCGCCTTGAGATTCATGTCGGTGCTGACCGTGGTGTTGCAACGTCAGGCCGTTTCGCCGACGCAATTGCGCACCGCCCTGGCCATGTTGTGTGCGGGCGCCTCGCCGTGGATGCGCTGGCATCTGGACATCATGCTTGAACGCATCGACCACGGCCTGGTGGGGGCCGCCACGTTTGATACCGGCCTGCTTGACCGCGAGTTGCTCTGGTACTTGCACGATATGACCGAAGCGCGCGGGTTGGTTACCGCGCTGGAGTTGGTGCGCGACCGTCTCGACAGCCATGTACTGATGCAGGTGGCGCGTCAGGCGCAGGTGCTTCGATGGACGTTGCTGGCTGCGTGCGTAGCAGGAATGGTCGCGCTGGGCCTCTGGCATTACGTCGTGATCGACGAACTGCGTCGTTCTCTCATGATTTTCCACGCGAGCCAATAAGTGGCGCCGCATCGACCAAGGAGCTTCTCATGAACCATACCCTGTCCAATGTTGCACGCCAGCGAGGCTTTTCGCTGGTTGAGGTGTCCATTGTTACAGCCATTGTTCTGCTGCTGGCCATTATCGGCATACCCGCCATAGGCAATTACGTGATTGAAAACAAAGTGCCCAAGGCGGGTGAGGAACTGGCGCGCTTCATCCTTCAGACTCGGGTCAATGCACCCAGCGGTACGTCGTTGCCGTACGCTGCCATAGAAACGGCGCACTTTGCGGCTCAGGCTCGCGACTCCAGTGTTTTCTCGGTGGTGGGCGCCGACGCCGCCACACGTGTGCTGCACGGCCTGGGCAGCGACGGCGAAGTCAATGTCCAGCCTGTAGGTTCTGGAGCCGGGTTTTCCATAGGTTTGTCACGAGTGCATCATGCTGCCTGTCCATCGCTGGCTTCGATCTTGCAGCGGGTGTCCGACACCATTACCCTGACCGCTGACGGGGCAGGCAACACCATTGTCAAAGATGCCGTTACGCCCTATAGCGCCTTGTCGGTAGAGACTCGATGCGCGCGAGGGGATGCGAACGACTTCCTGTTCACCGTCAGTCATTGATTGCGGCCCGAGAGGACACCGGCATGAAGCGACAGCGTGGTTTCGCCCTGCTTGAACTGGCGCTGGCCTTGCTTATCGCAATGCTGGCAGCGGTCTTTACTGTTGAACGCTTTGCCGAGCGCAGCAGAGAGGTCATGGCCGAAGGTCACGCTGCGTGGATGATGGCCCTGCACCATGCCGTGCTGCGGTATGTGGAACAGCATGGCGCGACGCTGGCTGCGCAGGGCGGTGCAGGCCCGGTTGCGGGCTTTGTTGATGCGCTGGTGCCCACGCAGGCCGAACTCAAGGCCGCAGGCTTTTTGGCGGCAGGCTATCCGGAGCAGGGCACCCGGGGGGTGGGCGCAGGCATCCGGCTTTTGCCGCGCGGAGACTGTCCGTCGGATTCTTGCCATATCGAGGCATTGGTATACAGCGATGCGCCGCTTGGACAAGATCATGCCCGCACCCACAACCTGGCCATGGTGGCGCACTGGCTAAGCGTGTCGGCAGGCCGGGGTGGGGCGGTCATGCCTCATCGAACGCATTTGGTCGGGGGGCCTGCGTTTTCGTTTTCCAACCCGCCTGTGGCGGGCATGGCCCGGTTGCCTCCAGGCACAGTGGCCATGGCGGTCACCGCCGAACAGTTGCAGAACCTTCCGTACTTGCGTGTGGGTGACTCGCGTGACCCCGATTTTCAGGGAGCTGCCAGCGTGGCGGGCAATGTCCGTACCCAGGGCGCGCTGTCTGCGCGCGAGCATCTTTTCATTGAGGCCCAGGCTTACGCACTTACCGCCTGTGCTCCCGAAGGCGCCATCGTGCGCGAGCGATTTGGCGGCTTGCTGGTGTGTCGCGGTGCTACCTGGCGTTCGGCCGGCGGCATGGGCGGCGGTGGGTACTCTATTAACAACTTGTCGGGCTGTGTGGCGGCGGCTGCCAACCCGGTGACCGGCGACTGTTCGTGCCCGGCTGACTACGTACCGGTTCGCATCGCCGACAGTACGTCGGCGGTTCCGGCCGAGGGCCGGACCAGGGGCTATCTATGTGTGGGCTGACTGGCTGCCGGAGGGAGGCTCCAGGCAGCCACGGCGGCGCGCTCGTCGGGTGTCATGTCGGTAAGGTTGCCTAAAGGCATGTAGCCGTTTGCCACCACCTGTTTGATCAGGTCCGGGTGAGCCAGAAGCTCTTGCTCGGTTTCCAGCGCCATGCCTGCGGGCGCTGCGGGAAACGCCGGGTGGCTTGGTTTGGCCGCGTGGCACTGCACGCATCGCGCTTGCACGATCTGCATGACTTGCTGCGTGGTAACTACGGTTTCGGCGGTGGATCCGGCCGCCCCGGTACTGGCGGCGGGTTGCGGTGCGGCCAGATAAGCAATGACCCCCAGCAGGGCCACCCCAACGACGGGGTAAACAAGCTTGTTCTGCCCGCTGTGGCGCAAGACGAAGTATTGGCGTATGGCGGCACCTGACACGATGAACAGGCTAAGAATGACCCAGGCATAGGCCCCGCTGTAGATGAAAGAATAATGGTTGCTGAGCATCAGCAGCACTACGGGCAATGTGAAATAAGTGTTGTGCACCGAGCGCTGTTTGCCCCGCTTGCCGTCAAGCGGGTCGGGTTTTTCGCCTGCTTTCAAGGCCTTGACCATGCGGCGCTGGCCCGGAATGATCCAGAAGAACACATTGGCGCTCATGCATGTGGCCATAACCGCGCCGGTAATCAAGAAGGCTGCGCGTCCCGGAAATATCTGGCAGCTGAGGTAGGCCACAGCCACCATCATGACGGCAACGGCAACGCTAAGTATGCCGTCGTGCTCCATGTTGGGGCTGATTCGTCGGCATAACTGGTCGTATATGACCCAGCCCGCCAGCAGGAACACGACGGCAAGCACACTGGCTTGCCAGCCGGCCAGAGAGGCCGCCCATGCCCACTGGCTGGCAGCATTGACCAGATAGAAATCAGGTTTTACCAGGTACATGGTGGCAAAGATGGCAAAGCCGGTGAGCCAGGTGGTGTAGGCTTTCCAGAACGACCAATGCAGGTCGTTGGGAAGCTCGGCCGGATTGGTCAGGTATTTTTGGTTGTGATAGAAGCCGCCGCCATGCACCGCCCACATTTCACCGAATACACCGCGCTTTTTACCTTCGGCCGAAGTGGGGGGGCGCAAGCTATTGTCAAGCATGACAAAGTAAATCGATTCGCCGATCCAGGCGATGGCAGCCACCACGTGCAGCCAGCGCAACAACAGATTTCCGAATTCCAGTAAGTAAGCTTGCATCGGTGTTCTTCCCTATAGCCGATTCGGCGGGTGGTGGGTCTGGACTGCTGTTGGGCGGGTTAGCTGCCGCGATAGGTGGAGTAAGACCAGGGTGTGACAACCAACGGCACATGGTAGTTTTGTTCAGGATCGGCCACGCCGAAATTGATCGTGACCTGATCGAGGAATGAAGGGTCGGGCAGCAACACGCCTTTGCCTTTGAAATAAGCACCCACATGAAACACGAGCTCGTAACGGCCCGTTGCCAGGGCCTGGCCTTGAAGCAGGGGCTGGTCGCAGCGGCCGTCGGCATTGGTGTGTGCCTGGATCAGGCGAATGCGCCCGCCGGTGCTTAGGCCGAAAAGTTCAATGGCTACGCCACCTGCCGGCGTGCCATGCATGGTGTCAAGCACGTGCGTCGAGAGCTTTCCCATGGTGTCTCCGTTGTAAATTGGATATCGACAAGGGTGAACCCGGATTGTCGACAATTTATGTTGACGATTCTGTTTTACGTGTCAATAATTGTCAATAGCGGATTGCCCATATCCATAAACGGAGTGATCATGCTTTGCCTGGATCAACCAGTTCAATGCAATAGCGACATCGCAGCGCCCAAAGCCTCTTCATTGCTCGAAGGCTGGCAGGGGGGCGGCGAGGTCGATCGCGTTTACGCCGACATCTTCGATGCGGTCATGGATCGTCGCCTTTTGCCCGGTGCCAAGCTTACCGAGCTTGCATTGTGCGAAATATTCTCGTGTTCCCGCGCTACCGTGCGCGCCGCGCTGGCACAGTTGGCACACGACAAAATTGTGGTGCTCAAGCCCAATCGCGGCGCCTTCGTCTGGCGCCCCACCGAGTCCGAAATGCGCGACGTCTTCGAACTGCGGCGCGACATCGAGTGCCTGCTGATCGACAAATTATTGGCCTTTCCCGATCTGGCCCAGCGTCTGCAAGCCTTGCGCCACATGGTTTCGCACGAAAAGCAGGCCTTCGAGTGCGGCGACCGCATCAGCTGGCTCAGGCTCTCTAATGCCTTTCACGTCAAGCTGGCCCAACTGGCCGGCAACGAAGTGCTGAC
>Ga0172382_10013403_pt1 | contig 10569 bp, 9 predicted proteins | sample Leawel138RmetaG_FD_122245 | JGI IMG/M metagenome (GOLD analysis project Ga0172382, IMG submission 122245) | Leachate microbial communities from a municipal landfill in Southern Ontario, Canada - Leachate well 138R metaG | ecosystem: Engineered > Solid waste > Landfill > Unclassified | place...
TCGATGAGCACCGTTTCCGCCTGGTTCCGGCTGGCCCGCGCCGGCTGGATCATGACCCGCGAGGGCGTCGTCGCGGCCCTGCCGGGCGACCAGCTTTCCGGCCCGCCCCGGCTCGGCTGGCGCGTGGCGCGGCTGTTCACCCGGCGCCGCGCGCGCGGCCGCCAGCGCGACCAGCTTCTGGCCAAGGCGGTGGACCGGCTGGGGCCGTCCTATGTCAAGCTCGGCCAGTTCCTCGCCACGCGCCCGGACGTGGTCGGCGCCGAGATCGCGACCGAGCTTGCCAGCCTTCAGGACCGGATGGCGACCTTTCCGACAGCCGAGGCGGTCGCGGAGATCGAATTGTCGCTCGGCCGGCCGATCGGCGACCTTTACGCGCGCTTCGACGAGCCGGTCGCCGCCGCCTCGATCGCGCAGGTCCATCCGGCCGTCATCCGCCTCGAAGGCGGCGCGGAGCGCAAGGTCGCGGTCAAGGTCATCCGCCCCGGCGTGCGCCGCCGCTTTCTCGCCGACCTCGAAAGCTATTTCCTCGCCGCCTCGCTGCAGGAGCGCTTCATGCCGGCGACGCGACGGCTGCGCCCCGTCGAGGTGACCAAGACGCTGGCGCAAACGACGAAGATCGAGATGGATCTGCGGCTCGAAGCGGCCGCGCTCTCGGAACTCGCCGAGAACACGAAGGACGATCCGGGCTTTCGCGTGCCGTGGGTGGACTGGGAGCGGACCGGACGCGACGTCGTCACCATGGAATGGATCGACGGCATCAAGATGAGCGATGTCGAGGCGCTGCGCGCCGCCGGCCACGACCTCGAGAAGCTGGCGGCATCGCTGGTGCAGTCCTTCCTGCGCCACACGCTGCGCGACGGCTTCTTCCATGCCGACATGCACCCCGGCAACCTCTTCGTCGAGGCGGGCGGCACCATCGTCGCCGTCGATCTCGGCATATCGGGCCGGCTCGGGCGGAAGGAACGGCGCTTCCTCGCCGAAATCCTCTACGGCTTCATCGTGCGCGACTATCGCCGCGTGGCCGAGGTGCATTTCGAGGCCGGCTACGTGCCGCGCGACCACGACATCGACGCTTTCGCGCAGGCCATCCGCGCCATCGGCGAGCCGATCCACGGCCAGCCGGCGGAGACGATCTCGATGGCGCGGCTGTTGACGCTGCTGTTCGAGGTGACGGAGCTGTTCGACATGCAGACGCGTCCCGAGCTGGTGCTGCTGCAAAAGACCATGGTGGTGGTGGAGGGCGTGGCGCGCACGCTCGACCCGGCCTTCAACATGTGGCGGACCTCCGAGCCGGTGGTCGGCGACTGGATCAGGCGCAATCTCGGGCCGCGCGGGCTGATGGAGGACGCACGCGACGGCGCGGCCGCGCTCATCTCGCTCGCCCGGCAGGCGCCCGACCTCGCCGCCCGCGCCGAGCGGCTGTCGCGCGAGATCGACGCCATGGCCGAGAACGGCCTGCGCTTCGACGACGCCACCGCCGAGCGGATCGGCCGCGCCGAGGCGCGCCGCACGCGCTCGGGCCGGGTGGCGCTGTGGGTGGTCGCAGCGACGCTGATCTGGATTGCATGGCAGATCGGCTGAAGTAATCTGGTGCGACCAGGGAGGCAGACCGGCGAATGACCCTTTCCGAAAAGCGCATCCTGCTGATCATCGGCGGCGGCATCGCCGCCTATAAATGTCTCGACCTGATCCGCCGCCTGCGCGAGCGCGGGGCCGTGGTGCGCTGCGTGATGACGAAGGCGGCGCAGGAATTCGTCACGCCGCTCGCCGTCGGCGCGCTATCGGCGACACACGTCTTCACTGACCTGTTCGACCGTCAGGACGAGCATGATGTAGGCCATATCCGCCTGTCGCGCGAGGCCGACCTGATCGTCGTCGCGCCGGCCACCGCCGATTTGATGGCGAAGATGGCGCATGGCCTTGCCAACGACCTCGCCTCCGCCGTGCTACTCGCAACGAACAGGCCGGTGCTCGTCGCCCCGGCGATGAACCCGGCGATGTGGGAGCATCCTGCCACGCAGCGCAACCGCGAAATCCTCGACGGCGACGGCATCCGCCTCGTCGGCCCCAACCGGGGCGAGATGGCGGAATCGGGCGAGGCCGGCGAAGGGCGCATGGCCGAGCCGCTGGAGATCGTCGCGGCGATCGAGGCGCTGCTCGACGGGGCTCGCAAGCCGCTTGCCGGCAAGCGCATCGTCGTCACCTCCGGCCCGACCCACGAGCCGATCGACCCGGTGCGCTATATCGCCAATCGCTCGTCGGGCAAGCAGGGCCACGCCATCGCCGCAGCACTTGCGAAGCTCGGCGCGGACGTGCGGCTCGTCTCGGGGCCGGTGAACATCCCCGACCCGGCCGGCGTTTCCGTCACCCGCGTCGAGACCGCGCGGCAGATGATGGCGGCCGTGGAAGCAGCCCTTCCCGCCGATGCCGGCGTGTTCGTCGCCGCCGTCGCCGACTGGCGCACGGATGGCGAGGCCGGCCAGAAGATCAAGAAGGAGCCGGGAAAGGGACCGCCGGCGCTGCAAATGATCGAGAACCCCGACATCCTCGCCACCATCGGCCACCATGCGCGGCGGCCGGGGCTGGTGATCGGCTTCGCCGCCGAGACGCAGGACGTGGCCGAAAATGCCCGCAAGAAACTCGACAAGAAGGGCGCGGACCTGATCGTCGCCAACGATGTTTCGCATGACAGCGGCGTCAACGCCGCCGATGGTGGAAAGGGCGGTGTCATGGGCGGGGCGCGCAACCGCGTCAGGATCGTCACGGCGGACGGCGTCGAGGACTGGCCGGAAATGAGCAAGGACGAGGTGGCGGAGAGGCTCGCGTCTCTGATCGCGGAACGGCTCGCCGGGGGCGCGCGATGAGCGAGCGCCCTACCCCGTCCTCCCGCGCGGACTATCGCGCCTTCTATCCCGTCCAGACGCGCTGGATGGACAACGACATCTACGGCCACATGAACAATGTCGTCCACTATTCGCTGTTCGACACGGCGGTGAACGGCTGGCTGATCGGACAGGGTGCGCTCGACATCCATGGCGGCGACCAGATCGGCCTCGTGGTCGAGACCGGCTGCCGCTATTTCGCCGAGATGGCGTTTCCCGACATGGTGACGGCGGGCCTGCGCGTGGCGCGGCTGGGCTCGTCCTCGGTGCGCTACGAGGTCGGCCTGTTCCGCAACGACGACGACGCGGCAGCGGCCGAAGGCTTCTTCGTCCATGTCTATGTCGAGCGCGCGACGCGGCGGCCGAAGGAGTTGAATGCGAAGCTGCGCAGGGCGCTGGAGACGATCCTTTCATGAGCGACGAAACCGGGGACAGGCTGACCGCGCTCGAAATCCGCTATGCCGAGCAGGAGCGCACCATTGCCGAGCTGTCGGACCAACTGGCCGGACAGTGGAAGACCATCGACCGGATGCAGAAGAAGCTCGACGCGCTGACCGAGCGTTTTCTCGCGCTGGAAGAAAGCGCGGCGCCGGAGATCCCGGTGACCAAGCCGCCGCACTGGTGAGGGGGGTTCGCAGCGGCATGACGACCGGGGACCGGATGGGACGCGCGGAAGACTACGTGCTCGGCCTGATGGACGAGACCGAACGGGCGCGCGCCGAGCGCGACATGAGCCTGGACCCCGAATTCCGCGATTGCGTGCTGGAGCTGGCGCACAAGCTGCAAAGGCTGCACGACATGAAGCGGCCGGCGCGCTCGGCCGACGAGGCATGGAACGAGATCGCCACGCGCATCGCCGCGCTGCCGCAGATGGTGGGACTGGCGGCGAGGAAGCAGCGCAAGGCGCCCCGCACGCCCGCGAAACCCCGGCTTTCCCCGCGCCCGCCGGTGGGACGCGGCCTTCATGAAACCGGCGGAAGCCGCGGGCTTGTCGTCGCCTTCGGCATCGCCGCCGTGTTCGCCATCGGCTATCTGGTCGGCCATCTGCGTTGAACGCGGCCGTCCTTCAGCGTGCGGCCGGAACCACGCAGGCGACGCCGGTGCCCTTGAGGCCGCAATAGCCGCCCGGGTTCTTGGCCAGATATTGCTGGTGCTCTTCCTCGGCGAAATAGAAGGCCGGCGCCGGCGCGATCTCGGTTGTCACCGGCCCGCGCCCTGCGCCCGCCAGCGCCGCCTGATAGGCCGCGCGCGAGGCTTCGGCCTCTTCCCGCTGCGCATCGGAGGTGGTGAAGATCGCCGAGCGGTAGGTGGTGCCGACATCGTTGCCCTGGCGCATCCCTTGCGTCGGGTCGTGGCTTTCCCAGAACAGGCGCAGAAGATCGCCGTAGGGCACCGTGGCCGGATCGAAGACGACCATCACCGTCTCGGCATGGCCGGTCAGGCCGGTGCAGGTCTCGCGATAGGTCGGGTTGGGCGTGATGCCGCCCTGATAGCCGGCGGCGGTGACCCACACGCCCGGCACCTGCCAGAACAGCCGCTCCACGCCCCAGAAGCAGCCCATGCCGAAATAGGCGATCTCGCTTCCTTCCGGGTACGGGCCGTGCAACGGGCGGCCGGAGACGAAGTGGCGGGCCGCGGTCGGGATCGGTTCGGCCCGGCCCGGCAGCGCCTCGTCCGGCGTCGGCAGGCGCAGCTTGTCGCGGGGGGCGTCATTCAGGAAGAACATGGCTTCATCCTTTCTTTCCAGCCGTCAGGCCGCGTAGAGGTCGGCGCCGGGACGCGCGCGGCGACGCCCGGCAAGCGCCGCCAGCAACCATAGCGCGGCGAATATGGCGAAACCCGGCAGCGACAGCAGCCACAGCAGGGCCGGGTCCCATACGAGGGCGGGCAGGTTTTCCCCCGCCCACGCCTCGAAGCCGGCATAGCTTTGCGGCGAGACCGCCATCCACGCGCTGCGCAGCGGCGTCATGACGGGCGCGCCGGCCGCGATCGAGCGCGTGGCGTCGACGACCGCCATGATAACGGCCACCGCCAGCAGCACCATCGACAACAGACGCAGCAGGGCCTTGAACATCGGCGGTCGGGGCCTTTCCTCGATAAAGCGCGCCGGATCGGCCGCGCCTCGCATTCAGATAGGGCGAGCGGGATCGCTTGGCAATCGGCGCCTGGCAATCACGGGCCGCGCGGCCGGCCCGAGGGCCGCCCATGCGGCGTCTTGCTCCAGTGGTGGGGACGCCGGTAGATCTCCCACAGCGCCGCCCACGCCGCCACCGACAGGAGCAGCCAGTGAACCGGCGTCAGCAGGATGAAGACGAGCGGCCGCGGCTTCTCCACCGCCAGCAGCGTCGCCAGCCCGAGCGCGATGAAGGCGCCATAGCCGGCGGCGATGTTGGCGAGGCCGATTCCCGCGAGCGCCGCCTCGCCGCTCGCCAGGCTACCCGCCAGCGCCAGCTTGGCCAGCGCGTAGAGGATGGAGCCGACAAAGAACGGGTGCACCAGCGCCGACACGATCATGCCGAGCGACATGACCTGCATGGCGAGGAAGGAGGCCGGGCCAAGCTCGCGCCACAGAAGGCGCGGCTCGCGCATATGCACCAACCACGTCTGGGTCCAGCCCTTGAACCAGCGAATGCGCTGTGGCAGCCACACGGCGAGCGTTCCCGGCGCGTCCTCATAGGTCGGATGGGCGATGACGCCGGTGCGGTAGCCGTAGCGGGCAAGCCGCAGGCCGAGGTCGGCGTCTTCGGTGACGTTGTAGGCGTCCCAGCCGCCGACCTCCTCCAGCGCGGCGCGGCGGAAATGGTTCGACGTGCCGCCGAGCGGCAGGACGAGGCCGCGCCGGGCCAGCCACGGCACCAGCCCGCGAAACAGGGCCGCATATTCGAACGAGAACGTCGCCGGCAGCGCGCCCGCCCCGCCATTGGCGACGACGAGCGGCGCTTGCAGGCAGGCGATCTCCTCCGGCGCGTCGCGGAAGCGCCGCCATGCCTCCAGCAGCTGGTCGGGATGCGGCCGGTCCTCGGCGTCGTACAGCGTGACGAACTGGCCGCTGCACAGCGGCAGGGCATAGGCCAGCGCCTTCGGCTTGGTGCGCGGCAGGCCCGGCGGCACCAGCACAACCTCCATGTTCGGTTGCAGGCGCAGGCCGCGCAGGGCGGCAAGCGTCTCGGCGTCGTCGGCCTCGCACACAAGCTTGATCTCCAGCTTCGAGCGCGGCCATTGCAGCCGCGAGAGCGAAGCCAGAAGCTGCGGCAGGACCGCGCTTTCGCGATAGAGCGCGACGAGGACCGAATAGACCGGCTGCTGCGCGGGATCGGCCGGCGGAGGCCGCTTCAGCCGCGGCGGGCGCGCCTCGCGCCAGGCAAGCAGGCGCAGCGCGACGCAGGCGGCGAAGCCGAGCGTGGCACCCAACTCGAAAGCGAGCATGGTGGCGAGCGGCGCAAGCCACAGCGCGACCAGAAACGCGGCGAGCGCCGCCACCACGGCCGCGCCCTGCCAGGCGGTGACGACCGTTTTCGCGCAGAATTCGGGCGAGCGCAGGAGAAGCGCGTGCTGGGCGTCGAAGAGCAGGCGCTTTTCGCTGCGGGCGATCAGGGCGCAGCGGAGCGCGCCGGGCGGGGCGACGAGCAGGCCGGCGCGCAAGGCGGGCGAGCGGCGCAACACCCGCGCCAGCATCGCGAGGTCGAGCGCGGGATCGGCGATCAGATGCGCCACCGTTCCGTCCGGCTGCCGCATCATGGCGATGCGCATGCCGTGGCGGGCGCCGAGCGCGCCGAGCCGGCGCGCGTGATCTTCCAGCAGCAGGCTGGGCTCGACCTTCGCGATGAAGCGCAGGCCGAGTTCGTCGGCAACGGCGCTGAAGAGCCGGGTTTCGTCGACGACGCCGGAGGCGAGCAGCTCCACCGCGAAATGCGTGCCCGTGGCCCGCGCCCGCCGGGCCACCGCCTCGGCAAGCTCGCGCGGCAGCGAAAGGCGCGCCAGCACCGGTCGCCACGCACGGACTATCCCGGCCTGCGGGTCTGCGTCGGCAGGGGTGGCGGGCCGCCGCGGCGCGGGCATCTTCGCGGCCGCCCCATCGGCCGCCGCGCCGGGTTTCGTGAACCGTGGCGGAGAGGACGAAGGCCGGCCGTCATGATGCCCCGGCAGCGTCACGGGTCACCCTCGAAGGAAGAAGGCCGGGAATGGTGTCGCGGGGCGGGGTGACCGCGGGCGATGGCTTCGACGCGGCAGCAACACGACACAGTGCCGCCCGTCCCTGAACCGGTCAAGAAACACCCCCGAAGAAAGCGCACCATCTCCAGTAACGTACATATTTCCATTCTTTTCAATGGGGAGGCCGCCTTCCCGCTCGGGCAGGGCGATTGCATGCAGGGGTGCGCAGCTCATCGTTATCCCGGCCAAGGGCGCGGAGCGCCCGCCGAGCCGGGATCCATTGGCCGGGGAAGCGTCGGGCACGGCCCGGTTCTCGCCCCGGCGCGCTTCAATACGCGTAGAGCAAGCCTTGAACCCGGCCGCGCCACTCAACGGGACGACGGGGCGAAGGCGCCCTGCCCTATGCGACAGCCCCACAGCGGTTGACAGATGCGCAGCGGCGCGGGAGAGATGCCGCCTGATTTTTCGCGACCGCGCGCCATGATGCCACGACTCCTCGCCGTCCTCATTTTGCTCCTCGCCGCGCCGTGGCTCGCGGCCGGCCACGACGCGCGGGCGCAGGGAGCGGCGGTTCCCTCGTTCCGGGACGAGAAGGAGCGGGTGCCCAAGCCCGACCTTTCCGGCGTCGGGCGCGTTCGCTTCCTGACCACGATCGACTTCCCGCCCTTCAACTTCCTCGACGGGCAAGGCCGCCTCACCGGCTTCAATGTCGAGCTGGCGCGGGCGATCTGCCGCGAGCTTGCCATCACCGCGCGCTGCCAGATCCAGGGCCTGCCGTGGGAGGAACTGGACGCGGCGATGGAGGCCGGACAGGGCGAGGCGCTGATCGCGGGGGCGGCCGTGACCGCGCAGAACCGCGAACGATATGCCTTCTCGCGGCCTTATCTCGGCTTGCCCGCCCGCTTCGCGGTGCCGCGCGCCAGCGCGATGGCCGAGCCGATGCACATGGCCGTCGCCGGCAAGAGGATCGGCGTGGTCGCGGGCTCGGCGCACGAGGCGATGCTGCGCCGCTATTTCCCCGAGGCGCGCGCCGTCACCTATTCGCGAGCTGGCTGGATGCACGACGATTTGCGCGAAGGCAGGCTCGACGGCGCGTTCGGCGACGGCATGCGGCTTTCATTCTGGCTGGCCGGCTCGGGAGCGAAGAACTGCTGCCGCTTCGCCGGCGGCCCCTATCTCGCGCCCGAATTCCTCGGCCACGGGCTCGCCATCGCCACCAGCCGCGATAACGAGATGCTGGCGCGGGCCTTCGACCACGCGCTGCGCGAGATCGACGTCAAGGGCGTCTTCGCCGAGCTTTACCTGAAATACTTCCCGGTCAGCTTCTACTGAGCGGACCGGTCAGGCGTCGGCGATGCGCCGGTGGCGGATGCCGGCCGCGCGCTCGATGGCGAGCACGGTGCCGCGCTCGAGGCCGAAGCGGTTGCGGACAAGCTCGAGCACCCGGTCCTCCTCCAGCCTGACGTCGAGATCGGCGGCGGCGACATCGACGGCGAGCGCATAGGCCGTCTCGCGCAGTTCGGGCGAAAGCGTCTCGGCGATCAGGTCGAGCACAGCGGCGAAGCCGCCCTCTTCCTGCAACAGGCGCTGGCAGTCCTGCGCCACGGCAAGGGTGCGCGCCTGCGCGAAGCCGTCGAACGCCGGCAGGGTGCGGACGATGGCGCCGATGCGCGCCAGTTCCTCGTCACCCATGTCGCGGTCCGACGCGGACAGGATGACCATCAGATAGACAAGGGCTTCCTGCTGGCTCGGCTTCGGCATGGGATACTCCATCATGGGACTGGCATTGACGGCCGCACGTTAGGGGCGCGCCGCGCGGCCCGCAACGAAAAAGCCGCGGCATCATTGACGCACCCCGGCGCCGAGCCTAGAGATTTCGCGCGCCGACCGTGCGCGATCTCCCGCGAAACCATGGAATGCAAGACATGTCCGAAACGCGCCTGACCCCGCTGAGCCTCACGCCGGAACTCGTTGCCGCGGCGCGGGAGAGCAAAGCCTGGCCGTTCGAGGAGGCGCGCAAGATCGTCAGGCGCTACGAGGGGCGCGACTGGCCGGCCGAGATCCTGTTCGAGAGCGGCTACGGCCCTTCCGGCCTGCCGCATATCGGCACCTTCGGCGAGGTGGCGCGCTCGACCATGGTGCGCAACGCCTTCCGCGTGCTGACGGAAGACAAGGTGCCGACGCGGCTCCTGTGCTTCTCCGACGACATGGACGGGATGCGCAAGATTCCCGACAGCGTGCCCGACCGCGCCTTTCTGGAGCCGTATCTCCACCAGCCGCTCACCGTCGTGCCCGACCCGTTCGGCGGCACGTATGCCAGCTTCGGCCACCACAACAACGCCATGCTGCGCCGGTTCCTCGACACGTTCGGCTTCGACTACGAGTTCGCCAGCGCGACCGACTACTACAAGTCCGGCCGCTTCGACGACATCCTGCGCCGGGTGGCCGAGCGCTACGACGCGATCATGGCGATCATGCTGCCGACGCTGGGCGAGGAGCGCCGCGCCACCTATTCGCCCTTCCTGCCGATCTCGCCGAAGACGGGGCGCGTGCTCTACGTGCCGATGAAGCGCGTCGACGCGGAGGCCGGAACCATCACCTTCGACGACGAGGACGGCGAGGAGGTGACGCTGCCCGTCACCGGCGGCAGGGTGAAGCTGCAATGGAAGCCGGATTTCGGCGCGCGCTGGGCCGCGCTCGGCGTCGATTTCGAGATGTTCGGCAAGGACCACGGGCCGAACATGATGGTCTACGACAGCATCTGCAAGGCGCTGGGCGGCCGCCCGCCCGAGCATTTCGTCTACGAGCTGTTCCTCGACGAGAATGGCGAGAAGATCTCGAAGTCGAAGGGCAACGGCCTGACCATCGACGAATGGCTGACCTATGCGCCGACGGAGAGCCTGGCGCTCTACATGTTCCAGAAGCCGCGCACGGCCAAGAAGCTCTATTTCGACGTCATCCCGCGCGCGGTCGAGGAATACTACCAGTTCCTCGCCGCCTATCCGCGGCAGGACTGGAAGGAGCGGCTGGGCAACCCGGTCTGGCACATCCATGCCGGCAACCCGCCAGCGATAGACATGCCGGTGTCGTTCGGCCTGCTGCTCAACCTCGTCAGCGCCTCCAACGCCCACGACAAGGCGGTGCTGTGGGGCTTCATCTCGCGCCACGCGCCGGGCGTGTCGGCGGCCACCCATCCCGAGCTCGACCGGCTGGTCGGCTTCGCGATCCGCTATTTCGACGATTTCGTGAAGCCGTCGAAGGTGTTTCGCGCGCCCGACGCGGTGGAGACGGAGGCGCTTCAGGCGCTGGCGGACAGGCTCGGCACGCTGCCGGCGGACGCGGACGGCGAGGCGATCCAGAACGCGGCGCTCGACGTCGCGCGCGGGATCGAGCGCTACCAGGACCATGCGAAGAAAAGCCCGACCGGCGGGCCGGGCGTCTCCGTCGCCTTCTTCCAGATGATCTATCAGGTGCTGATCGGGCAGGAGCGCGGCCCGCGCTTCGGCTCCTTCGCCGCGCTCTACGGCATCGACAA
>Ga0172382_10013404_pt1 | contig 10569 bp, 10 predicted proteins | sample Leawel138RmetaG_FD_122245 | JGI IMG/M metagenome (GOLD analysis project Ga0172382, IMG submission 122245) | Leachate microbial communities from a municipal landfill in Southern Ontario, Canada - Leachate well 138R metaG | ecosystem: Engineered > Solid waste > Landfill > Unclassified | place...
ACGGTCGAGAGGAAGACGGTGGGGTTCTGCGCCAGCGCCAGCGCGCGCTGCGCTGCGGGGCTGCCCCCCTCGGCCTTCTGCTGCAGGCGCAGCTTGTTGGCAGAAACCACGGCGATCTCGGCCATGGCGAAAAGGCCGTTGAGCAGGATGAGTATCAGGATGATTAGGATGCTCACGTTGGCTCAATATAAGGAGTATCACGACTCAACACGTCGTGGGGCGCCGCGAAGGGAGGCTCGAGACGCGCTTCGTTCCGTGACAGACGGGACAGAAGTCCTATGCAGCGGAATAGGAACCGGAGTTAGTTTGGGGTGTGAGTGGCTGTCAGGCCACGGGAAGGCAGGTCAAATGTTCACTCGGTTACGCGTTCCCCTCGTGCTCGCGCTCGCCTTGGGGGCCCTCGCGGTAGGTTCGGTCGCTGCCGCTCAAGATAGCGATCAGCTGCTGCGCACGGCGCAAGCGCTGTTCGCGCCCATACCAGACGTAGTCGACAACCCCGATAACCCCGTTACCTCCGAGAAGGTCGAACTCGGCAAGATGCTGTGGTACGACCCGCGCCTCTCGCTCTCCGGCGTCTTCTCCTGCAACAGCTGTCACAACCTCGCCACCTACGGCGTCGATAACCTCGAGACCTCCGTGGGTCACCGCTGGGTTGCAGGCCCGCGTAACTCGCCCACCGCGCTGAACGCCGCCCTGCACAGCTGGCAGTTCTGGGACGGCCGCGCCGCGGACGTGGAGGAGCAGGCCCAGGGCCCCATCCTCAACCCCATCGAGATGGGCATTCCGGACGACGCGTTCGCTGTGGACCGCATTGCCTCCATGCCGGTGTACGGCGAGCTGTTCACCATGGCGTTCCCCGACCAGGCCGAGCCGCTCAACTACGCCAACATTGCTAACGCTATCGGCGCCTTCGAGCGCACGCTGCTCACGCCGGCGCGCTTCGACAACTTCCTCCAGGGCGACGTCAACGCGCTCTCCGATCAGGAGAAGCTGGGCCTCCAGACCTTCATCCAGCAGGGCTGCGCGGGCTGCCACAACGGCGTGGCGCTGGGCGGTAACCAGCTGCAGCGCTTCGGTGTCACCGAGTCGTACTGGGAAGCCACGCGCGACTTCGTGACGATCGACTCGCCCACCATGGCCATGGACGTCGGCCGCTTCGCCGTCACCCATGACGAAGCGGACCTCTACATCTTCAAGGTCCCGTCGCTGCGCAACATCACCCGCACCTACCCGTACTTCCATGACGGCTCCGTGTGGAACCTGCGCGACGCCACCCAGATCATGTCGCGCGTGCAGCTCGGCCGCGAGCTCTCCGAGGAGGACGTCGATAACCTGATGGCCTTCTACGAGGCGCTCGAGGGCACCATCCCCGAGTACGCCCTGCAGGTGCCGGTGCTGCCGGCAGCCACGGACGCTACCAGCCGCCCCGACAACCGCTGACCCGAACCTGGCCTGATGCAAGCGCGCGCGCCCCTCGTGGGTGCGCGCGCTGCCAGTTGTAGAGACGCCCTGAGCTGTGGTTCGGGAGCCCGCCGGGGAACACGGACGCATAATCTTGACGAATAGCGCATAAAAGCCTATAATTATCAGCATCGAACGCGCGGGCAATGCGCGTTCTTCTTTTTTCTCCCAGACCCTCACGATCCCCGCCCGGCGCCCACTGGCGCTGCATACACGTAAGGTCCCCATGATCCCCTGGCACCAAGTCGGCTCCACCCCGCTCGGCGGTCACGCCGTGCTCAGCCTGTGGCGCCGCGATCTAGACGGCAGGCCGCCGGAGTTCTCCCTACGCATAAACGAGCCCAACCTGCCCGTAACCGAGCTCATGAACAGCCGCCAGAACGCCTCGGAGCAGCTGCTGGCGGAGCGCGCCATCGACGCTTTGGGCCGCCCGGCGGCCAACGTGCTCATCGGTGGTCTCGGCATGGGCTACACGCTGCGAGCGGCTCTGGACCGCCTGGGAGCCGAAGCGCGCGTGACCGTGGCGGAGCTGTTAGCTGACGTGGTGGGTTGGAACCGCGAGCACATGGGCGACCTGGCGGGGCGGCCGCTCGATGACCCCCGCGTCGGCGTTCACGTAGGCGACGTCGGCGAGCTGCTGACCGGTGCCGGCCGCTACGACCTAATACTGCTCGACACGGACAACGGCCCGGAGGGCACCAGCCGCGAGGAGAACGAGGAGCTGTACTCCACCGCGGGCCTGAGCCGCGCGCACGCGGCGTTGCTGCCGGGCGGGCTGCTAGCCGTGTGGTCGGCCTTCCCCAGCGGGGAGTTCACGCGGCGGCTGGAGCGCTGCGGTTTCGACACCAAGGTCACCCAGGCGCGCGCTTTCGGTAAGCGCGGCGCCCGGCACGTGATCTGGTTGGCGCGCCGGCGCTAGGCCAGCATCAGGAACAGCTTCTCGACCTCTCCCGTGGTGAGCCCCTCGCTATCGAGGGCCTCCTCGGGGTCACTGATGCACTCCTGCATGGCGCTACTCAGGATGGCGAAGCCGGCCCTGTCGAGCGCGCCGCGCACGGCGGCGAGCTGCGTTATGACGTCGCGGCACGGCTTGCCCTGCTCGACCGCCTCGATGACGGCGTTCAGCTGACCGCCCGCGCGGCGCAGGCGGTTGAGTACGCGGCGCTGGGCCGCAAGATCGTCGTTGCTAGGCACCCTTAGCCCGCCTGCTGGCTCGCCTGCTGCGCTTCCTGCTCGGCCATCTGCTGCGCCACCTTGGCGCGCACGTCGTCCATGTCGAGCTCCCGCACGGCGTCGATGACCTGCTCGAGCTGAGCGCCGTGCAGCGCGCCGGGCTGCGAGAAGACGAGGATGTTCTCGCGGAACGCCATGAGCGTGGGAATCGAGCGGATGCCGAAGCCAGCCGCCAGCTCCTGCTGGTCCTCGGTGTCGATCTTGCCGAACACGATGTCCTTATGGGTCTCGGCGGCCTTCTCGAACACGGGGGCGAACATGCGGCACGGCCCGCACCAGCCGGCCCAGAAGTCGAGGAACACGATGTCGTTGTTATCGATGGTGCTGTCGAGGTTGTCGATGGTTATCTCTTGCGTAGCCATGCGGCCAATATACCCCCAGGGGTTTGCAACCTGTGTGCTCCTTGCATCACGGGCACGGTGAAGCCTAAGGCCGCCGTTAGAATCGCCGCATGTCCTCTCAAGCTAATCAATCCGCTCGCACGCCCGGGGGCCTGCCGACCAGAGCCGAGCTCGACCCGGAGTACACCTGGAACCTTGCGGCCACCTACGCCACCGAAGCTGACTTCGAGGCAGACCTGACCGCCGTGAGCAGCGCGCTCGACGCGCTGGCGGGTTACCAGGGGCGCCTGGGTGAGGCGGCCGCCACGCTGGCCGACTTCTTCGACCTCTACTGGGCCACCGTGGCCAACCTGCAGAAGCTGCGCATGTACGCCACCATGCCGGTAGCCGTAGACCAGGGCGACCAGGAAGCGCGCGCCCGCGCCGGCCGCTTCCAGGCGCTGGCCAGCAAGGCTTCCTCTGCACTGGCGTTCGTGAGCCCCGAGCTCCTCGGGCTGGGAGCCGCGGCCGTCAACGACTACCTCACAGCCGAACCGCGCCTGGGTTACCTGCAGCGCTACTTCGAGCGGCTCGAGAAGAGCCGCCCGCACGTGCGCTCGCTTGAGGTCGAACAGGTGCTCGGTCAGGCCAGCGACGCGCTGGGCGCCGCCGGCCGCGCCTACAACAGCCTCACCAACAACGAGCTGCCGTTCGTTAAAGCTGTCGACTCCGCGGGCGCACAGCACGAAGTGGCGCGCAGCACCTTCGGGGCCCTGTCGATCTCGCCCGACCGCGCCCTGCGCGAATCGGCCTTCGCGTCGTACACCGACGGCTTCCTGGCTCACCAGGACACGATCACCGAGCTGTACCTGGGGCGCGTCAAGGAGTCCGTCTTCAACGCCCGCGTACGGGGCTACCCGAGCACTGTGGAGGAGCAGCTGACGCCGCGCGAGGTGCCGCGCGCCGTGCTGAGCAACGTGCTCGACGTGTTCACCAGCAACCTGGGCGTGTGGCACCGCTACTGGGAGGCGCGCCGCAAGCTTCTGGGCGTGGACTCGCTGCGCGAGCACGACGTCTTCGCACCGCTCTCGAAGGCGCCGCCCAAGGTCAGCTACCAGCAGGCCACCGAGTGGATCGTGGCGGGCATGGAGCCGCTGGGTCAGGAGTACGTGAGCATTCTGAAGCGCGGCCTCGAGCAGGAGCGCTGGGTCGACGTGTACCCCAACCGCGGCAAGCGCGACGGGGCGTTCTGCGCTCACGCGTACCGCGGCCAGCCCTACATCATGATGAGTTACCAGGGCGGCCTGGAGTCGGTTTCTACCCTGGCGCACGAGCTGGGGCACGCCATGCACTCGCTGCTGCTTGAAAGGCGGCAGCCGCTGGCCAACTCCGGTTACGCGATGATGGTGGCTGAGACCGCCTCCAACTTCAACCAGGCTCTGCTGCGGCCCTACCTGCTGGAGCAGCTCACCGAGCCGGAGGAGCGCCTGGCGCTACTGGAGGAGGCGTTCTACAACTTCCACCGCTACTTCTTCATCATGCCCACGCTGGTGCGCTTCGAGCTCGAGGTGCACGAAGCGGTCAAGCGCGGCGAGGGTCTCTCTTCTGCCAAGCTGAACGCCATCATGCGGCGCCTCTTCCAGGAGGGTTACGGCTCAGCCATCGAGGCCGACGAGCGCACGGGCATCACCTGGGCCACGTTCGGGCACCTGTACGTGCCGTTCTACACGTTCCAGTACGCCGCCGGCATCTCCGCCGCGGCGGCCCTGGCGGCCGACGTGCGTTCAGGCTTCGAGCAGGGCGACCACAGCGCGGCCGAGCGTTACCTCGAGTTCCTGCACACGGGTTCGGCCGAGGAGCCGGTCGCGCAGCTCAGGCGCGCCGGCGTCGACATGACCACTGCTGCGCCTATAGAGAAGGCGTTCGCCGTGCTGGAGGGCTACGTGACGCAGTTGGAGGACATAGCTGCCGGGCGCTGAGCGCCGCTCGCCGCGCGGTGCCCGATCGGCCCGCGCGGCCCACCTAGCTCGCCGGTACCGCCAGCCTGGCCGCTGCCAGGTCCCACATGGAGTGACCCACGGTCTTCACTAGCACTGGGCGGCCCGAGCGGTTGAAGCCGCCCAGCACGTCCTTCAGCTCGCGCGCGCCGTGCCATGACCACCCGCCAGCGGCGGCAGCCTGAATCAGGTCGCCTGCCTCCTCCCGCGCGCCCTCCAGGGTGTCGACCACCACGTCGCAGACGGCCACCACGGCGGGCGGGATCTCGGCCAGGTCGTGACGGTAGGCCCCCACCGCCACGATCGTGGCCTCGGGCCTGAGCCTGCTGGCAAGCTCGCTGGGCAAAACGGGGTTGCGGCTGTTGGTGGTGGTCACTATCAGGTCGGCAGCTGCGGCCCTCTCTAGCGCTTCGGCCGGATCGGTCACCACCGCGGCGCTTATGCCTAGCGCGTTAGCGCGCTCCACCACTTCCGCGGCGCGCGCCGCGGTGCGCGAGGTCACGTGCAGGTTGCCGATACCCAGTCCTGCGTGCAGGGCTTCGACGTGGCCCATGGCCTGCGCGCCCGCTCCCACCAGCAACACGTTCGCGGCGCTGGCGCCGACCTGCTGGGCGCCGTAGAGGGAGAGCGCAGCGGTGCGCCGCACGGTTACGGTCGCGCCGTCGAGCAGGGCGCACACAGCGCCGTTGGTGGCGTCGGTCACGATGACCGAGGCGATTATGGTGGGCAGCCCCCGAGCCGAGTTGGTGGGATGCACTGCGCCTACCTTAGCGATGGCCAACCGCTCGTCGGCCGCGCCCATGAGCAGGAACGTGCCGTCACCCGGCAGCGTGGTGGTGGCGCGTTCAAGCGCCCGCACGCGCCCGGCAGCCACGTCCTCCAAGGTCCTGCCGATCTCGGCTGCCAGTTCCGGGTACGGCAACAGCGCCGCGGTCTTGTGTGAGTCGAGAACCTCTATGGAACCGTTCATCAGATATCGAGCACCTCGTCCAGGCCCCGGTGCAGTCCCGTCAGGCCCCCTACTTTGCGAATGGCTAGCAGAGCGCCGTCCACATACGGGCGGGCGCTGCTGCCGCTCTCCTGCCTGAGCACCAGGCGCTCGCCTTCGAGGCCGAAGTGCGCTTCGACCCCGATGACGTAGCCCGGCAACCGGACCGAGTGGACCTGCGCGCCGCCCAGCGTGGCGCCACGAACCTCGCGGGGGCCGACGGTCTCCTCCACCCGGTTGCTGGGCGCGGGCAGCCGCACCTGCGCCAGGCGACTGGCTAGTTCGCGAGCCGTGCCGCTCGGCGCGTCGGCCTTGCCGGCGCCCGCGTAGTCGATGATCTCCCACTCGGGCAGCAGCTTGGCGGCCATCTCCGCGAATCGCTGCAACAACACCACCGTGAGCGCGAAGTTGCCGACGGCCAGTACGCCGAGACCGCGCCGCCGCGCCTCCCGGTCGATGTCGGCCAGGTCGGCATCGGTTAGCCCGGAGGAGCCGATAACCACATGGGCGCCGGCTTCGAGGGCGGCCAGCACGTTCGCTTTGGCTACCGTGGCGTGCGTGTACTCCACGAACACCTGACAGCCCACCGCCAGTGCGTCGGCGGTGCTGCCGAAAACGGGCGTGTTGAGGCCCGGCACGCCCAGCACGTCGCCCAGGTGCTTCCCGGCGTGGCTGCGCGACACGCCCGCCACCAGTTCGAGGTCTGGCTGCTTGGCTACGCCCTTAGCCAGTTCAGAACCCGCCCAGCCGGTGGCGCCCGCCAGGCACACGGTTATCGGACCATCGCTCATGCTTCGTCTCTCCTCCGCTCCGCTTCTCGCCCGAAGCTTAGCAGGACGCGGCGCGCCGCCTCGAACGCGGTTGGTACGGGCAATGCAGTGCCTAAGGTCGACTGATACTATCTTCTGATATCATTTGTTCATTCACCGCAGGGTCTGGGACCCACCGAACTGCCGCCCGAGGGCTCCATTCCGGCCCCTCCAACCGACCTCAGATCCAGCCCACATCTTGAAAGCGATACCGTCTTTTGATACTATCTGCCAAAGCCCCGGCGGTGGCGGCAAGACCCGGCCGTTGACTACTCCACCCGCCCCGCCACACCGGCGACCGAAAGGCCCCAGCATGCGCTCACCCACAGGCAAGCCACAGGCTTCCAGTGCAGACGACAAGGAACCTGCTCCCCGCAGCAGCCCTGGTGCTGCGCGGCCGCCCACCGGCGGAGGACGCGGCTCCGGGCGACCCCGCCGCCCGGGCGGACCAACAGGGCAGCCGCCGCGCGGCAACAGGCCGGGCACCATGCAGCACAAGGGCTACACAGCCAAGGTGGGGTACGACGACAGCGCCGGCGTGCTGCGCGGCGAGGTAGTCGACCTGCAAGACGAGATAACCTTCAGCGCCACCAGCGTGCGTCAGCTGCGCCAGGAGTTCCACGCGGCCGTAGACGCCTACCTGCTGGACTGCGCAACCAGGGGCGTACAGCCCGGCAAGCCGTTCTCGGGCCGCGTGCTGCTGCGCCTACCGCCCGAGCTGCACCGCAGCGCGGTCATAACCGCCACGGCGCTCGACGTGAGCCTCAACGACTTCCTCGTGGGCTGTATCGAGGTCGGCGTGGCCCGCATCGCGGCGGTACAGAAGAACGACTAGGCGCCCAGCGCCGCCTACGGCTCCCGCTTCCCTCCGCGCCTATGCGTGTACTGCCACACCGCCCGGGCGTACGCCTCGGCGATCAGTGGCGCAACGTTCTGCTCGAAGGTGGCAGCAGTAGGGTTCAGCACGCAGATCCAGTTGGCGCCGCCGTAAACGGGGTGCGGCAGTAGCCGGTTCACCTCGCTGTAGTCGTACTTCTGGGCAACGCCGGGGCTGGTAGCCGCGCCGCGGTTGGCGCCGAACAGCGACACGAACGTGGCGCGCCTGACCCCCAGGTTCAGCCGGAAAGCGCCAAGCCTATCGAGGCCCGAGGCCTTGTCGAGATCATGATCGCTGACCTTCACGGTGGCGAAGTAAACCTCGTTGGGACCGGCTGGGGCGGGGTTGTAGAAGAAGAACATGTCGCCGTACGCGGAAGCCACTTCCACGTGGTCGAACGTCCGGAGGATGTAGTCAGAGATGGAGGCCGGCGTCATGGTGTCCTGCGGTATATCACGTCATGGGCCCGGCGCGTTACCCCCTGTGAGCGTTCCGGCGGGCGCCTGCAGCATAGCGCTGACGGCGGCGCCTACCTCCTCCAACCAGGCGTCGCGCTGGCCCCCTTCACTGCCGTGAACCGGCGCGCAGCGCACGCGCTGCACCTCGCTCACACCGGCAGGGCCGAGAACCACGTCACGCCAGAAGCGCTCTAAGGGATCGCCCAGGTAGGCCTCCGCGGCGGGCCCACTGTTAGCCGTGTTGACCACCAGAGCAGCCCGCGCGCGCAGAAGGCCGCGCGTGGCGCCGCCCTGCACGACCTCGTACGCCACGCCGTCGCGAAGCACGCGGTCCACCCAGCCCTTCAGCATCGCGGGCAAGTGGAAGAACCACACAGGGTGCACGAACACCAGAACGTCGGCCGCCAGCACCTCGGCCGCGTAACGCGCGGTCAGCTCGTCCGCGAACTCGGTGGTGCCCACCTCAGCCGCGGGCATGCGCGGGTCGAAGCCGTCGGCGTACAGGTCCTGCAGACGCGCGTGAACGCCGAGGGAGCCAGCCGCGTTTACCGCGGCCTGCGCCAGCGCCCGCGTGAGGCTCCCCGGGTCGGGGTGGGCCACCACCACCACGACCTCTCTCAAGCGCCCGGGTCCGCCCCTACAGCAGAGCGGTCATAGAAGCTGCCGCCGCTCTCGGCCAGCGCCACCAACGACGCCGGCGGCGCGAAGCGCGCGCCATGGCGCGCCTCGAGCTGCTGCAGCCTGGCGAGGAACGCGGCGGCGCCCAATTGGTCGACCAGGAAGAACGGCCCGCCACGGAACGGCGGGAAGCCGAAACCGAACACGGCGCCGAGGTCGCCATCCTGCGGGCCGCGCAGTACGCCCTCCTCCAGGCAGAGGATGGCCTCGCGCACTACGGCGAACGCCAGCCGCTCGGCCAGCTCTGTCCCCTGCTCCACGGCCGGTGAGGGGCTGATCGGGAAGCCCGCCAACCGCACCGCCTCCGGGTCGATCTCCTGCTTGCGCTTGCCGCCCTCGTACTTGTAGAAGCCCTTGCCGGACTTGCGACCCAGGTAGCCGGCAGCCGCCAGGTCCGCGCTGGCCGGATCCGGCTCCAAGCCGCGCTGCCTGAGGGTGGCGGCCAGCACGTCCTGGATCTTGGCGCCCACGTCTATGCCCACGTCGTCCGTCATGGCCAGCGGGCCCAGCGGGAAGCCGTAATCGACCACGGCGCGCTCGAGACCCAGTGGGTCCGCGCCCTCGCGCAGCGCCTTGAGCGTCTCACCCACGTAAACGGCCAACGCCCGGGTGGTGTAGAAGCCGCGACCATCGCCGACCACGATGACGGTCTTGCCCTGCCGCAACCCCAGCGCGTAAGCGGTGCCAAGCGCCCAGTCTGCGCTGGCGTCCGTGGCCACGATCTCGAGCAGCGGCATCTTCGGAACGGGTGAGAAGTAGTGCATGCCCACCACGGCCTCAGGCCGCTTGGCGGCGCTGGCTATCTCGGAAATGGGGATGGCGGAGGTGTTGCTGGCGAACAGGTGCTGCTCCCCGGTAACGGCCTCAACCTCGGCCACCATCTGCCGCTTCAGGTCGGGGAGCTCCAGTACCGCTTCGATGGTCACGTCCGCGCCAGCCAGCGGCGCGTAGCTCTCGACCGCGTGCACGCGCTCCACTATCTGGTCGCGCTCGAAAGGCGTGCGGCCCTTACCAACGCGGCCGCTCACGCCCTTGTACACGGCGTGCTTGCCCTTCAGCGCCAGCTCCAGGTCACGGTCCTTGAGGTACACGTTCATGCCGTTGGCGGCGCTGACCTCGGCTATGCCGGAGCCCATCAGGCCCGCGCCCAGTACGCCCACCGCCTTCACCTCGCGGGCGGCCGCCTGCCACGGGTTCTTCTTGGCTGCCGTCTGGGAGAAGAACAGGTGGATGAGCGCCCGCGCCTGCGGCGTGAACAGCAGCTCGGCGAAACGCTTGGCGCTAAGGTTCAGGCCCGCCTCCCGCCCGCGCTTGGCCCACGTGTCCACCACTTCGAGGATCGCGCCGGGCGCCGGGTAGTTGCCGTGCGTGCTCTTAGCCACCTGCTTAGCGGCACCGCTGAAGATCAGGCTGCGTAAGGGGGTGCGCTCGAGCAGCGTGGCGCGAAGAGCGCGCTTGGGGCGCGGTACCTTCAGCTCCCCGGAGGCCAGGCGCCGCGCGGCCTGGATGGCGGCCTCGACCAGCCCCTCGGGGTGGTGCACGGCCTGCACCAGGCCCGCCTTGCGCGCCGGCTTAGCGAACAGGTTGCGGCCCGTGAGCATCATGTCGAGCGCCCGCTCGAGGCCCACGCGCTCGGGGAGCCGCACGGTACCGCCTAATCCCGGCAGCAGTCCGAGCTGCACCTCCGGCAAGCCGAAGCGCGTCTTCGGGCTGCTGCTCGCCAGTACGTAGCGCGCCGCCAGCGCCAG
>Ga0172382_10013405_pt1 | contig 10569 bp, 9 predicted proteins | sample Leawel138RmetaG_FD_122245 | JGI IMG/M metagenome (GOLD analysis project Ga0172382, IMG submission 122245) | Leachate microbial communities from a municipal landfill in Southern Ontario, Canada - Leachate well 138R metaG | ecosystem: Engineered > Solid waste > Landfill > Unclassified | place...
CAATAACGGCGCCGTCTACAAGGGGCAGTTCGGCTCAAGGCCTAGCTGGACGCGACCGAGATTTTCGGCAGCCGTTTCCACATCGAGGAAGCCGTGGACGCGCAACACGTTCATATCCCGCAGAAAACGTTGCAGGGGCGAGGTGTTCCGGTAAGCGCCGCCACCAGCCCCCAGCATCAATTCGTTGATCCCCCTGTAGACATAATCCGCTATCATGCCCATGCGCGCGCGGATTTCGGCCCGCTTCTCGATGGGTCGGATCTCGGCTGGATCGACCGTATCCAGAAACCGGGCATAATCCTGCAGCAGCGTTTCCGCGATGGCCGCCCCAGCCTGTCCGTGGCCAATTCGTATCTGCGCTGTCTGCTTGTCCTGAACCTTGGCGGAGGTGAAGGTGGAATAGCGATCCATCGTCAGCCGCTTGAAGGCATCCGCTGCTCCTCGATAAGCGCCCGCCATCACTGGCAATGTCTCCCCCAGCACGAAGGGCAGGATCGGAAGCGAGTAGATGCGGTTATGGTGTATCTTCGCTCCCGGCGACCGGCCGTTCAGCAGGTCGGCCACCTCGACCGCGCGATGCCGCGGGACGAACACGTCGTTCAGCCTGGCGTCACCGCTGGCGGTGCCGCGCATGCCGGCCATGTCCCAGTTGTCGATGATCTCCACGTCGGATGCGGGAACCATGAACGCCAAGGCGCCCTGCGGCTTGCCATCCACCATGACGAGACCGCTGTTGAGGAACCAGTCGCTGCGCGAGCTGCCGGAGTTCCACTGGCTCAGGCCGCTGGCGATATAACCGCCATCGACCGGTTTTAGGCGGAAATTCGGGGCGATCGTGCCGGGCGTCAGCCCGAAGGGGCGGTCGGCAAAAACCTCATCCTGAAACTGCTTGGGCCACAGGGCGTGTATGTAATTGTGGCCGATGTAGAAGGAAAGAACCCAGGCCGTGGAGGTGCAATAACGGCCGAATTCGTAGACCACGGCCGCCATGGTGGCATAATCGAGTTCGTGCCCGCCATACATCTTGGGGACGAGGATCTCCATCAGCCCCGCGTCGCAACAAGCGTCGATCACTGCGTCGCTCAGTTTGCGGTTGCGATCGGTGTTGCAGGCTTCCTTCCCGGCCATCGGGGCGATGTCTCGCGCCCGCGCGATCAGCGTTTCTGAAAGGCTCATTCCATTCTTCCTCTCTGCGCGCACAGTTTTGAGGCCCCAGTTTCGGCCTGTGGCGGCGGTCACGGCAGCTTTAGTCTGGATCGAAGCCATCAATAAAATGGATTAATCTGATGAATATCATCGCGTGTGCTGATACTGGGGGCGAGGCAGAGGGAGGAACCAGGATATGATGAACCCCAGGGACCTCGGCAAATCGCTCAGGACGATGAATCTCAACCTGCTGCCGATCCTGCGCGAATTGCTGCGCCAGAGGAACGTGACCCGGGCCGCCGAGAAACTCAACCTGACCCAATCGGGCGTGAGCGAAGCGCTTGGGCGGTTGCGCATTCAATTCGACGATGAACTGCTGGTCAGGGTGGGGCGCAAGATGGTTCCCACGGCCCTGGCGGTTGCGCTCGCCCCGCGCATCGAGGAACTGCTAGGCGGCCTGGAAGACCTTCTCAAACCCTCGTCGTTCGATCCTGCGGCGGAAGAGCGTCAGTTTGTCATCGCCACGGGCGACACCATCGTTTTGGCGTTGGGAGAGCAGCTTATCGGGCGGCTGGCGGCTCTGGCTCCGCGCACGACAATCCAGTTCATCAGTATTCAATATGTCACCCGGCGCGATCTGGACGAAGGGAAAGTCGATTTCATCATCATTCCCCGGGGCGTCATCCCAGGCTCGATTTTCAATGAAGACGGGCTTGAGTGGATCAAACTCTATCGCGAGGAGTGGGTCTGCATTGCGCGGCGCGATCACCCTAGGCTGCAGGGAGAATTATCCCTTGAAACGCTGAACGATCTTCCCTCGATTGCCTGCCGCTTCGACGACAACAGCTATCTTCATGGCGCGCTTCCGGGGCGTGACCAACCCGAACAGTTGCGCGTGTCGCAATTTACCCTGCTGCCTTTGCTGGTTGCCCGATCGGATGCGATCGCATTGGTGCAGCGCCATGTCGCCGAGTGGTTTGCCGGCCATATTCCCATCGATATCTTCGAACCGCCCATTCCGTTTCCCGAACTCGATGTGTGCGCATTCTGGTCCGCGATCCATCGCAACGATCCCATGCATCTATGGCTGAGAGAGCAGATCGCGGAGATCGTCCGTGAAGCTGACAATCCATGGCTTCCCTCAGGCGGGCAACCCGCCTGAGGGAAGGGATACGAAGCGTCATGCAGTAAGGCCTGCCCCGGAACCGCCTTACCAGGCTGGTATTTTCCGAGGCTCCGCACTGCTCAATAAACCCATGCAGACAATCGGATTTTCTAGACCGCAGTGTATCCGCCATCCACCGGCATGACGATACCGGTCACAAATGAAGCCGCATCGGACAGCAGCCACATGGCGACTTCGGCTTCCTCGATCGGTTCTCCAAACCTGCCGATCGGATGCACGGATTTGCAATATTCTTCCAGTTCCGGATTGTCCGCGCAGGATGGCAAATCAACTGGTGGGAGCGCGTGTGGAACGAGGATTATGTTTCCGATGTCCCGCTCGTGCATGTGGCCATCAATTGGCTACGCAAGAATTTGCCCGCGGGAGATCGTCTATCGATCGTTCATGGCGATTTCCGGAACGGGAATTTCCTGTTCCGTGAAGCGGATGGAGAAATTACGGCGTGGCTCGATTGGGAACTGGCCCATATCGGCGACCGGCACGAGGATCTGGCCTACCTGCTCCAGCATTCCTATGGCCATTATGCCGAGGACGGCAAAACCTATCTGGTGTGCGGGCTTACCGATCGCGCCGATTTCCTCAAGCGATATGAAGAGGCAACGGGGCTGCCGGTCGATCCCGCGACCTTGAAATTCTATGAGGTTCTCAACCTCTTCAAATGCGCGGCCATTACGCGCGGAACCAGCCCCCGCATCATGATTGGGGGCAAGTGCCATCAAGACACTGTCATCGCCTATGCGCACGCCATCTCCTACTTGCTGATGGAAGAATTGCGCCTCGTTTTGGAGGAGGTCATCTAATGGAACTGAGACCCGAACTGATCCTCACAACGGTGATAAAGTCGCTAGGCGACAATGTCATACCGGCGATAGATCCCGATAATGCTCCGGCGCGCCAGCAGGCGCAGTTGAGCATCGCTCTTCTTGAAATCCTGAAAAGCCGGTTGCCGCTCATGTATCGTTACGACCGGCATGATCTCAAAAGCTTTGTCGAGCTGGGGGAAACTCTTGCCTCCAGCGGTTCGAATAAAGAAGCGACCAGGAATATCGAGCGCCTATGCAGCGAGGCGCGTGAATTGCTGGGCAGAGCGCGAGCCGACCCGGGTGAAATGCTTGAGCGATCGAAGGATCTGCGTCGAGCGATCAGCGTCTATGTCGATGACGTGCGCGAAACGGGTGACGAGCACACCGCGCTGAAAGTGGACCGGATCGTAGTGGCATCCGCCGAGGAGCTTACCCTGCGTGAACGCGCATGGATGTTGCCGTTCGGCTTCGAAGCCGATCCCGCCATCGTTCCCGATCTCGAAACACTGCTCGATCCGGTGCGCTGACCAATCGAGCTTGGAACCATCTGAAAAAGAGAGGGGTTTGCCGTGAAGAGTATTGAAGGAAAATCGCTGATCGTGACCGGCGGCAGCAATGGAATTGGAGAGGCCGCCGCCCTTCTGTTTGCCGAAAACGGCGCGAAGGTAACGGTTGCGGATGTCAATTCGGCCGAAGGGCAGGATACAGTCGAGGAGATCGTCAAGCGGGGCGGAACCGCGCAATTCATAAGGACCGATATTTCCGACCCCAATGAGGTGCAGGCGATGGTCGCCGCGGCAGTGTCGGCATATGGGAAGATCGATGGAGCCTTCAACAACGCCGGGGTGCCCAATGTCGGCAAGAGGCTTCACGAAGTTACATTCGAGGAATGGCAGCGTTGCCATGCCATCAATCTTGCCGGCACTTTTCTCTGCATAAAATACGAAGTCGAGCAGATGCTGAAAACGGGCGGCGGCGCGATCGTGAATACCGCTTCCGTGGCCGGTCTCGTGAATGTTCCGCTGACAGGCGAATACACGGCATCCAAGCACGGTGTATCGGGCCTCACCAAGGCGGCCGCCTCCGATTATGGACATGATAATATCCGTGTGAATGCAATTGCTCCGGGAGCCGTGCGCACCGCGATGTTCGCGAAATTCCGCGGCCTGGGCGGGCGATTGCGGAAGGTCGAAACTTTCGAGTTGGAGCGATGCGGGGGCGATCGTGTGCAAAATGGCAATGTCGCGAATGAACTGATCGGCCAGGATCGGCCGAAGCCCGGGGCCGAAATTGAGCCCCATGCCGGAGACGCGCTCTTGCGCGGTCGAAGGCGTGGTCACTCCTTCCACCATCGAATAGATCAGCGCCGGATAAGGAAAATGCGCGGCTTCCGGGTCCATCCAATGCGCGATTGGCAGGGGAAGGCGCCCTTCCAGCTTCCGCACCAGTTCGAATTCGCGCCAGCGGCTGGTTTCGACAAGCGATTCCGCCGGCTCCATCCGAAGCACCATCCCCTCGGTCACTTGCCCGCCGCCCGGCTTGTCCCAGGTCAGGTCGAATGCCATCTGCAGTTTCGAGGTGCCGCCCGAAAGCCAGCGTGGATTAGCGATTGCGAACGGCCGGTCCAGTTCCTTCTTCAGAAGGGATCGGGTTCCCTCGATGAGCGTTTCCAGGCTGACAGGCGAATAGGGCGGTCCGGATCGCAGTCTCTTGCGTCGCTCGAGAAGTCGCTCGATTTCCTGCTCGCATGCATGATTTTCCATAAGCGTCAGCCTGCTTTCCGAAGGGCATGGTTCTCGCTGCGGTGAAGCGCCGGTCGTCTCCGTCAACATTTCATGCATGGCGGGCTCGGTAGGCCAGGCTGGTGCCTTCCTGATAAATTCCGTGCCCCACCTTTCCGCCAAGGGTCCAGCGCATCAAGGCATAGCCCACTTCCATCATCATGAAGGGCTGCCAGTATCCTCCCGCCATCGCTCCGCCATGCATGACATGCTTGCGGCCCAATTCATCTTCGAGTTCGAATACGACGGCAACGGGCTGGTATCCTATGCGGTCGATATGCAGCTTGCCGCCGACCAGCCCGGTGACCTTCCCATCTTCGACCACATATCCATGGGCGACTTCGGAATCCGCCGTGACGGCAGGATCGACCGGGAAAATGCAATGAATGGAAATGCCGTCAAAATTGCCGCTCACCCAGGCGAGGGAGCCGAGGTCGGATTCAGAGCGTGGCCCCCAACTGTGATCCATGGTCTGAATGCAATCGATAGGATAGGTGATGCCCCTGACCGTAAGGTTGCCGGTGACATGAGTGGTCATGTCGAAATGGCTGGCGTAGGCTTGCCCCCAATCGTAACCTTGGCCTTCCGATCTTCGCGTAATCGGGTCCATGTCGGGATCATGAATATCGTACGGTTCCATGATCCCGTCGAACTTCAGCCTGAAATGCGTGTCGTCGGTTCCTTCATATTCGATGTTATATGTGCGGAGATCCGGAGCATTCAGCTTCAATCCACTGGCAAGATGATAGTTTCGGAGACTCGTGGGCATCGGCAAATGCATATGCAACGCCGAATATAATCTATCCCGTCCATTCGGGTGAAATCCCTTGTAGATGGTTATATCGCTGGTGCATGCTCCGACATTCGGGCGGAAGACGGTATATATATTCCCTACTATGGCGTGATCGACGTTATAGAATCCAAAGTAGTTCGTTTCCGCCCAATCATGATGATTTGGGTCCGGCTTGTGAAATTCGACGTCTTGATCTTTTATCATTATATCCTCCGACCCAACCTTGTTTCCGGATAATTAGAAACGGAAGCTTACGCTTCCGCCATACGTTACCGGCTTGCCTGCGTAGCGGACATAGCCATCCTGCGTTTGGAGCGCATTGGTCCAGTAATATTCGTTGGTTATATTGCGTCCCCAGAGGTGGAATATCCATTTTTCATCTGAAGATTTCACACCGGCACGCAAATCTACCAGCGTGTAAGCGCGTATTTTTAATATCTCTACGTTTCCTATGCTCCCCATCGCCGAACTATTGTAGGTAAGGCCGCCCCCCACGAACCCGTCTATCGTGGATGAAATCGGGAAGTCATATTGAGCATCGCCAATGACGGTCCATTTGGGCGAGTAGGGGAACTGCGATCCGGTAAAATCCTGTATGATCCCGGCGTTGTTGTATCCCGTGAATTCCTTGATCTTCGTATCGATGCGGCTGCCTGCGATGCTGAAGGTGAGGCCATCGGTGCTGTCAGGCAAAGTGCTACAAGTCTCTGGCAAGGAGATGGCATGCGCCCGATATCGTTCAAGCGGCACCGATTTCCGCCAGAGGTTATCCGTCAGGCGGTCTGGCTCTACTTTCGTTTCACGCTCAGCCTGCGTGATGTTGAGGAATTGCTCGCCGAGCGCGGCATCGATGTGACCTACGAGACCATCCGCTGCTGGACCATGAAGTTCGGCACAGCGATTGCGGCCAACATTCGCCGGATCCGGCCACGCGCCGACAGCGTCTGGCATCTTGACGAGATGGTGGTGCGCATTCGGGGCCAGCGCATGTATATGTGGCGCGCCGTCGATCGCGAAGGCGAGGTTCTCGACATGCTCGTCCAGAAGCGACGGAACAAAGCGGCCGCGCTGAAATTGCTGAGAAAGCTGCTCAAAAATCAGCGTTACGTCCCCGACGCGATCGTCACCGATGGGCTGGCGTCCTATCCAGCCGCGCTGAAAACCCTGAACTGCCAGCAGCGCCATCGGCCCGGCCGCTTGCGCGACAATAACCGGGTAGAAAACTCGCATCTTCCGGTCCGCCGACGAGAGCGGAAAATGCAGCGGTTCAAGTCTCAGGGTCAGGCCCAGCGTTTCGTCTCAACCCACAGTGCGATCTACAATATCTTCAACATCCAGCGTCATCTCGTCTCACGGAAAACCATGCACCGCTTCAGAACCGCCGCGATGGCGGAGTGGCTCATCGATTTGCTGCGAAAGGGGCGAGGCTGGTGGCAACAGCTTCAGACCGGGACGATCGACATCGCCACCATCGCCCGCAATGAGCAGGTCAACGACTCATGGGTGTCGCGCCTCGTCCGACTGAACTTCCTCGCGCCCACGATCGTCGAAGCCATCCTCGCCGGGATCCAGCCTGCGTCAGTCAGCGCTATATCTCTACGCACCGCCAACCTGCCGATCGACTGGAACGAGCAGATCGCCCTGTTCGGCATGTGATGGATATCAATCCATCACAACACCAGCGGCGCTTCGGTGCCGCTTTGCGTTTCCGGACCAACAGAAGCAGCCCATGCGGCAACCTCAATCCGTACTGCCGAAATGGGCGACGGAGAAAAAGCCGCCAGAGCGACCAGATGTTGCTCCAGATTCGCTCTCCGCAGACCGGGCCGCCTCCCCGAATGGCGCGGAACCGCGCGACTTTCGGAAAGAGTAAAAATCATTCTATATCAATGACTTATGTGTGGCGGAGCGGGAGGGATTCGAACCCTCGATACGGGGTTACCGTATACACACTTTCCAGGCGTGCGCCTTCGACCACTCGGCCACCGCTCCGCATACCTGACGGGAACAGCGCCCCTAGCCGCGCCGAATGGCTTTCGCAAGTCATCGATAGATGGCAAGTTGAGGAAATACATACGCTCCGCCATCCGGTTCGGCAGGAAACCCCGAAATGCACGAAATCCTACACGTCGCCTCTCCGCTCTGGCGCTGGAACGGGCCGCACAATGGCACATGGTTCTTCGTCACCATGCGCGGCGCGGAAGCGGGGGCGATCGCCGCCCATGCCCTGATGCGGCGGCTTGAAACCGGCCGGGCGCGGGGATTCGGCTCCGTGAAGGTGACGGCCCGGATCGGCGCAAGCAGCTGGCGGACCTCCGTTTTCCCGGCCCGTGAAGGCGAATGGTGGCTGCCGGTCAAGGCCGCGATCCGTCGCGCCGAGGACATTGCCGAGGGGGACATGGTCCAGTTTTCGCTGGAACTGGAGTAGGAGCGGAAATCCTAGATCCGGTCCGCTTCGGCCACGGCATCGCTTGCCCGCAATGCGCTGAGGATTCGAGTCAGGTGGACGAGGTCCTTCACTTCCAGATCGACATCGTAAGTGTGGAACGGATCGTCATGCTGAGCGAGCACGAGATTGACCACATTGGCGTGGTTCTGGGCGAATATCGTGGCCATTTCCGCCAGCGTGCCCGGCCGGTGGTAGAGCACGGCGCGCAGCCGGCCTACCGCGCCTTGCGAGCGTTCGCCCCACGACAGGTCGAGCCAGTCGGCATCCACCCCGTTGGCCAGGGTCAGGCAGTCGATCGCGTGGACTTCCACCCCCTTGCCGGGGCGGCGCAGGCCCACGATCCGGTCGCCAGGCACGGGATGGCAGCATTCCGCAAGCTGGAAGGCCATGCCTGCCGTCAGCCCCTTGATCGAGATCGCGCGTTCCTGCCGCGGCCATGAATCGGGGTCCGGCAATGCGGACGTGCTGCCCGGCACCAGGGCTTCCATCACCTCGCGATCGTCGAGCTTCGCGCTGCCGATGGCGACCATCAGGTCTTCCTCGCGCTCCAGCTTCAGCCGCTCGACCGCGGCGTCGATGGCTTTCTTGCCGATCTTGCTCGGCAGACGCTCGCAAATCTCCTCGAACAGCTTGCGGCCGATCGCCGCGACTTCCGACCGTTCCTTCTGGCGAACGGCGCGGCGGATCGCGGCGCGCGCCTTGCCGGTCACGACGAAGCCAAGCCAGGACAGCTGAGGCCCGGAATTGTCGCTCTTGATGATCTCGACCACATCGCCATTGTTGAGCGGCGTGCGCAGCGGCATGTGCCGGCCGTTGATCTTCGCGCCGACCGCCTTGGCACCGAGATCGGTATGCACCGCGAAGGCGAAATCGACCGGGGTTGCCCCCTTGGGCAGCTGGAACAGCGCGCCTTTTGGGGTGAAGGCGAAGATCCGATCCTGATAGATCGCCAGCTTGGTGTGCTCGAGCAGTTCTTCGGCATCATGGCTGGCATCGACGATCTCGATGAGGTCGCGCAGCCAGCCGACCTCGCCATCCGGCTTGGTGCCGCCCTGCTTGTAGGCCCAATGCGCCGCGAGGCCGAATTCATTGAGCCTGTGCATTTCGCGCGTGCGGATCTGCACCTCCATCCGCATCGAGTTCTCGTAGATCAACGCGGTGTGGAGCGAGCGATAGCCATTGCTCTTGGGGGTGGAGATGTAGTCCTTGAAACGGCCGGGGATCATCTGCCAGGTGGTATGCAGCACCCCCAGCGCGCGGTAGCAATCCTCGTCATTGTTGGTGATGACGCGGAAGGCCATGATATCGGTGATCTGCTCGAAACTGACATGGCGTTCGGCCATCTTGCGCCAGATCGAATAGGGATGCTTCTCGCGGCCCGACACTTCGACCTTGAGTTCTGCCTCGGCCAGCGCCTGCTTGATCGCCAGGGCGATCGCATCCACCTGGCCGCCTTCCTGGCTGCGGATCTGGGCCAGGCGGCCGGTGATGGTGGCATAGGCTTCCGGCTCCAGCTGCTCGAAGGCCAGCAGCTGCATTTCCCGCATATATTCATACATGCCCACGCGCTCCGCCAGCGGGGCGTAGATGTCCATCGTTTCGCGGGCGATCCGGCGGCGCTTGTCTTCGCTGCGGATGAAATGCAGCGTGCGCATGTTGTGCAGGCGGTCCGCCAGCTTGACCAGCAGGACACGCAGATCCTCGCTCATTGCCAGGAAGAACTTGCGCAGGTTTTCCGCCGCCCGCTCATTCTCGGTCAGAGTCTCGATCTTCGAAAGCTTGGTCACTCCGTCGACCAGGCGGGCGACCTCATTGCCGAAATTCTTCTCGATATCTTCTATGGTTGCGAGCGTATCTTCAACTGTATCGTGAAGCAGGGCGGTGACGATCGTCTGCTGGTCCAGCTTCAGGTCGGTCATCAGACCGGCCACTTCTATCGGATGGCTGAAATAGGGATCGCCGCTGGCGCGCTTCTGGGTGCCGTGCTTCTGCACGGAATAGACATAGGCGCGGTTGAGCAGTGCCTCATCCGCTTCAGGGTCGTAACCCTTGACCCGTTCAACAAGTTCATACTGGCGTAGCATCGCCTCAAATCATGTGAGCATTCGGTGCTGCAATGCAATGGGCAATTGCTGCGCATTCAACGAGATCGGCATGAAGCTCGATGCGGGACGGCGCGATTTCAAGCGATGAAGAGGTTGCAGATATTGCTTGCCGGAAGACGGGAAGATCAGGAACCGGGCGGGCGAGGGCCGATCTCAACCTTCCTTGCCGGTGGTTGGCTTGAGGCCCAGCCCGCCGGTTGCGCTGTTCATCGCATGGCGGATCTCGGGGTCCGCATCGGCCAGCTCCTGGCCGAACATTTCGGCGGTGGAGCGCAAGGGGGAGAGCGGGCCGTCAGCCAGCAGGGA
>Ga0172382_10013407_pt1 | contig 10567 bp, 8 predicted proteins | sample Leawel138RmetaG_FD_122245 | JGI IMG/M metagenome (GOLD analysis project Ga0172382, IMG submission 122245) | Leachate microbial communities from a municipal landfill in Southern Ontario, Canada - Leachate well 138R metaG | ecosystem: Engineered > Solid waste > Landfill > Unclassified | place...
ACGACCCGCGCCTGTGGCGCTTCTTTCAGCAAACATCCGCACAGTAATGTTATATATCCGCACACTCCACCTACGGATCACTTGGACCATGCCCCGGCTGAAACTCCTGCTCTCCGCGATTGTCTCGCTTTGCCTGCTGGCGACGCCTGGCCTGACCCGCCCGGCTTACGCGGAATCCGCGACCGCCGACCCCGCCCTGCCCGCCGGCGTCCATCGGGTCGTCATGATCGAGGGCGTGACCGAGTACCGGCTGGACAACGGCCTGCAGGTGCTGCTGGCCCCGGACGACTCCCGCGCCCAGACCACGGTGAACATGAGCTACCGCGTCGGCTCGCGCAACGAAGGGCCGGGCGAGACCGGCATGGCGCACCTGCTCGAACATCTGTTGTTCCGCGGCAGCCCGGCCTACCCGGACGCCCTGGCTGAATTCGCGCGACGGGGGCTGGCGGCCAACGGCTCGACCACCGCCGACCTGACGAATTACTACGCGACCTTCGCCAGCGATCCGGAGACACTGCGCTGGTATCTGGCCTGGCAGGCCGACGCCATGCTGAACGCGCGCATCGCCCGCGCCGACCTGGACGCGGAAATGCCCGTGGTGCGCAACGAAATGGAGCGCGGCGAGAACAGCCCGTTCAGCATGCTGATGCAGCAGGTCGCTTCGGCCGCCTATGTCTGGCACCCCTACGGCCGCAGCGTCATCGGCGCGCGCTCCGACGTCGAACACGTCGGCATCGAGCCGCTGCGCGCGTTCTACCATCGCTACTACCAGCCCGACAACGCCACGCTGATCGTCACCGGCCGCTTCGACGCGCGGCAGACGCTGCACTGGATCGCGCAGGACTTCGGCCCCATCGCACGCCCGGATCGCGCACTGCCGCCCGAATACACGGTCGAGCCCGTCCAGCAGGGTGCGCGCAGTGTCACGCTGCGTCGCATCGGCGGCAGTCCCATCGCCTTGGCGCAGTACCATCTGCCGGAAGCCGCCAGCGACGCCTACACGGCCCTGTCCATCGGCGCCGCCATGCTGGCCGACACGCCGGCCGGACCGCTTTACCAGTCTCTGGTGGCCAAGGGCCTGGCCAGCAACGTGTTCGGCTTCGCGCGCGCCATGAAACAGCCCGGATATGCCGTGTTCGGCGCCCAGATCCAGCCCGGCGCGGACCCTCGTGCGGCGCTGTCCGCCCTGGAACACGGGCTGGAAACCGATGGCGTCGGCCGGCTGGACCAGGCCGCGCTGGACCGCATCCGCACCGCCTGGCTGAACGACTGGAAGCAGACCTACAACCAGGCCGGCGCGCTCGCCCAGGCCCTGTCCGACGCGGTCGCCTGGGGGGACTGGCGCCTGTTCTTCATCGAACGCCTGCGGGTCCGCGCACTCACGCTGGACACGGTCCGCTCACAATTGAGCGCCTGGCTGCTACCCAGCAATCGCACCAGCGGGTTGTATCTGCCCACGGCGGACCCGAAGGACGCGCCCTTGCCCGCGCCGGCCGATCTCGAACCCTGGGTCCGACAGCTCGGCACCGGCACCGGGCGTCCGGCCGTGGCCGCCTTCGACACCCACCCCCTGGCCCTCGACGCCGCCACCCGGCGCAGCATCCTGACGCTGCCCAACGGTCCGGTCGCCCTGGCCCTGCTGCCCAAGGAAACTGCGGGAGGACAGGTCCACGCCGTGCTGCGCATGGGGTTCGGCGACGCCAAGGGATTGCGCGGCCAAGGCATGGCGCCCTTCGCCACCGGCGCCATGCTGCTGCGCGGCGCCGCCGACATGAGCCGCCAGCAGATCGAAGACCGCCTGAACGCGCTGGACTCCGAGTTGTCGTTCAGCACCGACGGCAACGTCCTGGATGTGTCCATCCGCAGCGACCGCGCCCGCCTGCCCGAGGTGCTGGACCTGGTCTTCCATCTGTTGCGCACGCCCACGTTCCCGGAGGACGAGCTGGAACGCCTGAAGCGCAGCCTGCGCACCCACGTGGAAAACGAGGCCTCCAGCCCGGCCTATCTGGTACGCAACACGTTGCAACGCCACGATCAGCCCTGGAAGCCGGACGATGTCCGCTATACCCCCACGACCGACGAGATCCTGGACCAGATCGAGCACCTGAGCGGCGATCTGCTGCGGAAGTTCCACGAGCAATTCTACGGCGCGGGCCATCTGTCCCTGGCGGTGGTCGGGGACTTCGATCCCGACGCTGTGGAACAGCGCCTGCGCGCCGACCTGGCCGGCTGGCGTGCGGCCCCTTCCTATGAACGCCTGCCGGACCCCTGGTACGCGATGCGGCCCGAAACCTTCCGCATCCCCGCCCCGGGCAAGGCCAATGCCGAATACCGGGCGGTCCTGCCCTTGAAGCTGCGCGATACCGACCCGCGCTGGCCCGCGCTGATGCTGGCCAACTATCTGATCGGGGGCTCGGAGGATTCCCGCCTGTGGCAAGGCATCCGGGTCCGCGGCGGCCTGTCCTACGGCGTGGGCAGCGCCGTCAGCGCCTCGCCCTTCGAGGACTCCGGCGCCTGGACGCTCTTCGCCAGCACCGCCGCCCGCAACGCCGTCAAGCTGATGGACGCGATGCGCACGGTCCTGGACGAAACCCTGAAGACCGGCTTCACCCAGGCCGAGGTCGACCAGGGCGTGCGTTCCCTGCTGAATTACCTTGAGCTGGGGCGCTCCGACGACGCCTATCTGGCCGGCCGCTGGATCGACTATCTGGACACGGGCCGCGGCTTCGCCTGGCAGCAGCGCGTCATCGATCAGTTGCGCGGCCTGAAGGCCGGACAGGTCAACGGGACGATGCGGGATCTGCTCAAGCCCGGCGCGCTCAGCATCGCCGTGGCCGCCGATCCCGATCCGAAGCCCTGACGCCCACGTGGCTCTTCGACGGTGCGGACCTCATGGCGGGGCCGCTCGTCCTCAGGCCAGCCTGAGCAGCAGCATCCCCGCGACGATCGCCGCGATCCCCGACCAGCCGGTCCGGCCCAGCCCCTGGTCGAACAGCACCCGGCCGGCGATCGCGGTCAGCAGAATCCCGCAGCCCCCCCACAAGGCATAGGCGACGGAAAGATCGATCCCCTCGACGGCCTGGGACAACGCCGTGAAAGAGGCGAGGATGCAGCCAATACCCAGCGCGCCGGTCACGCGCCTGCGAAAGCCGTCGGAATAGTGGATGAACACGTTGGCCGCGACCTCCAGGAGAACGGCGGCGGCCATGAAAGCATAATGAATGAGTCCGGCATCCCGCATGGCTCATCCCTCCGCGGCGACGCCGCCGCCGATCCGGTCCCGCGCCGCGGCGGCCCGCGATGCGCCGACATTGACCAGCACCACACCCGCCATCAGGACGGCGATTCCAAGCAACTTGAATGGCCCAGGGCTCTCGCCGAAGAAGCGCAGGCCGATCAGGGTGACGCAGGCCAGTCCGATCGTTTCCCAGGCGGCATAGGCCAAGGCGATCGGCAGGCGCCGGACGGCCTGCGCCAGAAGACAGAACGACAGCCCGATCATGGCGTACATGAACATAAACGCGGCCAGTGAGCCGGAACCCGACGCGGCCTTCATGACCGTCACGCCCACCACTTCGACCGCGACGGCTGCCAGCAGAAACAACCAGGGACGTAACGGCATGAGAACCCTTTTCCGATGTGCGTCGAACGCGATGCCGCCATTCTCCACATTTTTTATAGGATAAAAAAGTTGGATTTCATCTGATTTTCAGATGAAGAAGACCGCTCGGCATGCATCGCTCCGAGCCGGCAAACCCCAAAGAAAACCCCGCGCCCGGATGGAACCGGAGCGCGGGGCGGTTATCGGCGCGGGCTCGAGGACGACTCAGGAAAAGAAGTTCTTCACCTTGTCCGTCCAGGACTCGCTCTTGGGCGAATGGCGGTCGCCGCCGCTGTTGAGAGACGATTCGAACTGACGCAGCAGCGTTTTCTGTTCGTCGTTCAGGCGCACCGGCGTTTCCACCACGATGTGGCAGTACAGGTCGCCGGGATAGCTGGAACGCACGCCCTTGATGCCCTTGCCGCGCAAGCGGAAAGTCTTGCCGGTCTGCGTGCCCTCGGGAATGGTGATTTCGCCCCGCCCGGACAGTGTCGGGACTTCCTGCACGCCCCCCAGCGCCGCCTTGGTGAAGGGGATGGTCAGTTCGCAATGCAGATCCTCGCCCTGACGTTCGAAGATGCCGTGCGGCTTGATGCGGATCTCCACGTACAGGTCGCCCGGCGGGCCGCCGTTCAGCCCCGGCTCGCCGTTGCCGGTGGAACGGATGCGCATGCCGTCGTCGATCCCGGCGGGGATCTTGACCTGCAGGGTCTTGTTCTTGCGGATGCGGCCCACGCCGTCGCAATCGCCGCAAGGATCGGTGATCTCCTGGCCGGTGCCGTGGCAGGTCGGGCAGGTCTGCTGGACACTGAAGAAACCCTGCTGCATGCGCACGGCGCCATTGCCGCCGCAGGTGTGGCAGGTGCGCGGCGACGTCCCGGGCTTGGCGCCCGAGCCGTGACAGGTTTCGCAGGATTCCCAGCTGGGGATGCGGATCTCGGTATCGAAACCGTTGGCCGCCTGTTCCAGGCTGATTTCCAGGGAATATTTCAGGTCGGCGCCGCGATAGACCTGCGGGCCGCCTCCGCCCCGGCGGCCGGCGGCGCCGCCGAAGATTTCCCCGAAGATGTCGCCGAAAGCATCGGCGAAGCCGCCCGCCCCGCCGCCCATGCCCGCGCCGGCGGCCGCGTTCGGATCCACGCCGGCATGACCGAAGCGGTCATAGGCCGCGCGCTTTTCCGCGTCGGAGAGGATCTCGTAGGCTTCCTTGGCCTCCTTGAACTTGTCCTCGGCCTCCTTGCTGTCCGGATTGCGGTCCGGATGGTATTTCATGGCCAGTTTGCGGTAGGCCTTGCGGATGTCGTCGTCCGAGGCGTTCTTGGCTACGCCCAGGACGTCGTAAAAATCTCGTTTTGCCATGGATTCAGGTTGCCTGTGCTATGCGCTGCTGATTGAAGGACAGATGCCCGGGCCGACGAAAACGCCGGTTCCGGGCAGGGGCATGCGACCGCCGGCCGCGCACCGGAAGATCCCGAAGGACCGCCGGGCGCATGGCCGGCGAAGGCTCAGTCGCGCTTCACTTCCTTGAAGTCGGCATCGACGACGTCGTCTTCCGCCGGCTTGGCGCCATCGGCCGCGGCCGCGCCCTCTGCCGCCTGCTTGGCTTGCATGTCGGCGTACATCTTCTCGCCAAGCTTCTGCGAGGCGGTGGACAGCGCCTCGACCTTGGCGTCGATGTCTGCCTTGTCGTCGCCCTTGATGGCTTCTTCCAGGGCCTTGATGGCCGACTCGATGGCTTCCTTTTCGGCGGCTTCGAGCTTGTCGCCGTATTCCGTCAGGGACTTGCGCGTGGCGTGGACCAGACCGTCGGCCTGGTTGCGCGTCTGCGCCAGTTCGGCGATGCGGTGATCTTCCTCGGCGTTGGCTTCGGCGTCCTTCACCATGCGCTCGATCTCGTCCTCGGTCAGACCGGAGCTGGCCTTGATCGTGATCTTGTTTTCCTTGCCGGTGCCCTTGTCCTTGGCCGACACGTGCAGGATGCCGTTGGCGTCGATGTCGAAGGTGACCTCGATCTGCGGCAGGCCGCGCGGGGCCGGCGGAATGCCTTCGAGGTTGAACTCGCCCAGCGCCTTGTTGCCCGCGGCGACTTCGCGCTCGCCTTGGTAGACCTTGATGGTCACGGCGGGCTGGTTGTCGTCCGCCGTGGAGAACACCTGCGAGAAACGCGTCGGGATGGTGGTGTTCTTCTTGATCATCTTGGTCATGACGCCACCCAGGGTCTCGATCCCCAGCGACAGCGGCGTCACGTCCAGCAGCAGCACGTCCTTGCGGTCGCCCGACAGCACGGAACCCTGGATGGCGGCGCCGGCGGCGACGGCCTCGTCGGGGTTCACGTCCTTGCGCGGTTCACGGCCGAAGAACTCCTTGACCTTTTCCTGCACCTTGGGCATGCGGGTCATGCCGCCGACCAGGATCACGTCGTCGATGTCGGAGACCTTGACGCCGGCGTCCTTGATCGCCACGCGGCAGGGCTCGATGGTGCGCTCGATCAGTTCCTCGACCAGTGCTTCGAGCTTGGAGCGGGTGATCTTCAGGTTCAGGTGCTTGGGACCGGAAGCGTCGGCCGTGATGTACGGCAGGTTGATCTCGGTCTGCTGCGTGGAGGAGAGTTCGATCTTGGCCTTTTCGGCGGCTTCCTTCAGGCGCTGCAGGGCCAGCACGTCCTTGGACAGATCGACGCCGGATTCCTTCTTGAACTCGGCGATGATGTATTCGATGATGCGCTGGTCGAAGTCCTCGCCGCCCAGGAAAGTGTCGCCGTTGGTCGACAGCACTTCGAACTGCTTTTCGCCGTCCACGTCCGCGATCTCGATGATGGACACGTCGAAGGTCCCGCCGCCCAGGTCATAGACGACGATCTTGCGGTCGCCGCGTTCGGACTTGTCCAGGCCGAAGGCCAGGGCCGCAGCGGTCGGCTCGTTGATGATGCGCTTGACGTCCAGGCCGGCGATGCGGCCGGCGTCCTTGGTCGCCTGGCGCTGGCTGTCATTGAAATAGGCCGGGACCGTGATCACGGCCTCGGTGACTTCCTCGCCCAGGTAGTCCTCGGCGGTCTTCTTCATCTTGCGCAGGATGTCGGCCGACACTTGCGGCGGAGCCAGCTTCTTGTCCTGGGCCTCGACCCAGGCGTCGCCGTTGTCGGCCTTGATGATCGCGTAGGGCATCAGGTCGATGTCCTTCTGCACGGCCTTTTCCTCGAACTTGCGGCCGATCAGGCGCTTGACCGCGAAGATGGTGTTCTTCGGATTGGTGACGGCCTGGCGCTTGGCCGGCGCGCCCACCAGGATTTCGCCGTCCTGCATATAGGCGACGATGGAAGGCGTGGTGCGCGCGCCTTCGGCGTTTTCGATGATCTTGACCTTGGAGCCGTCCAGCACAGCGACGCAGCTGTTGGTCGTCCCCAGGTCGATGCCGATGATCTTGCTCATGTTGGATCCTGTCGATGTTTGAATGAGAGGGCGGGCCTCACGCCCGCCGATGATTCGGATATGGGGCCGCCGCCCCCGGTTTCAAGGCCCGGGGCGCATCAGGCGGCCGGGCCGGCCGACACCATGACCAGCGCCGGGCGCAGGACGCGGTCGGCGATCAGGTAGCCTTTCTGCAGCGTCTGGGCGACGGCGCCCTGGGGATGTTCCGACGGCACGTTGGAGATCGCCTGGTGGCGGTGCGGATCGAAAGCCTCGCCGGGCGCCGGGGCGATCTCGCGCATCTGGTTGCGCTCGAACGCCGTGTTCAGCTGCCGCAGGGTGGCCTCGACGCCCGCCTTCCAGTCCTCGACGGTCTGGTTTTCCTGGGCCAGCGCGGCCTCCAGGCTGTCGCGCACCGGGATCAGGCTCTCGGCGAAGGACTCCGTGCCGAACTTGCGGGCCTTGGACACGTCTTCCTGGGCGCGACGGCGGATGTTCTCGACCTCGGCATGCGCGCGCAGCAACTGATCGTGGTAATCGGCGACCTGCTGCTGGGCTTCGGCCAGCAGCGCGGCGAGGTCCTCGCCCGGCTGCCCGGCGGCATCGGTCGGGTTCTGGCCTTCGGTCTGGGTTTCGGCGCTCGGCGCGGCTTGCGGATCCAAGTCTTCCTGGGGTGCCGACATGGTGAAATCTCCAATGCTGAAATGGGTGAACGAAAAAACAGATGGGGACGGACGCGCGTTCTTCAAGCCCCTGGGCGGCGGCCCGGGGCGCCCGTCGCGGGCCGCCGCGGGGCGGCTACCTCCAGCCGGCCAGATTGTCGGCGATCAGCCCGGCGAAATCCCGCGCCCAGTCCGGGTCGGCGTTCAGGCAGGGAATGTAGCGGAAGGCCCGCCCGCCCGCCGCCAGGAACGCCTCGCGGCAACCCATGTCGATCTCCTCGAGGGTCTCCAGGCAGTCCGCCAGGAACCCCGGGCACATCAGGTCCACCGTGCCGACGCCTTCCCGCCCCCAGGCCTCCAGCGTGGGCTGGGTGTAGGGCTGCAGCCAGGCCTCCGCGCCGAAACGGCTCTGGAAGGCCACGTGCAGCCGTTCGCCATCCGCGCCGAGGCGCTCGCGCAAGGCACGGGCGGTCCGCATGCAATCGCGGAAATAGGGATCGCCCTTGCGCACCACCCGCTGCGGCAGGCCATGGAAGCTGAGCAGCAGCCGGTCGGGCTTGCCGGCCTGGTCCCAGTGGGCACGCACCGAGCGATGCAGCGCATCCACGTAGACATCGGACGTCGGGAAGCGGTCCAGGAACCGCAGCGTGGGCTGGTGGCGCAGCCGCGCCAGATGCGCGGCCACGGCGTCGACGACCGTGGCCGTGGTGCTGGCGGCGTACTGTGGATACATCGGCACGACCAGGATGCGGCCGCAGCCGGCCGCGCGCAAGGTTTCGAGCGCGGCGGGCAGGGCCGGCCGGCCATAGCGCATGGCCAGTTCGACCCGCGTATCCAGGCCACGGTCGCGCAGGGAAGCCGCCACGGCTTCGGCCAGGTCCCGGCTGTGGACCAGCAGGGGCGAGCCCCGGTCGAGCCAGATCTCGGCGTATTTCGGGGCGATGGCCGACGGCCGCCGCGTCAGGATGAACAGGCGCAGGATGACTTGCCACAACGCGGCCGGCAGTTCCACCACCCGGGGGTCGGACAGGAACTCGCCCAGATAGCGGCGCACCGCCGCCGGGGTCGGTTCGTCGGGCGTGCCCAGGTTGACCAGCAGGACGCCCAGCGGCCCGCGATCGGGTCCGGACGCGTCCGGATCCAGCGCCCGGGGATCGGGCGCTTCGGAGAGAAAACGGCTCATGGTCTGAAGAGAAATGAAAACGGCATCAGGAGGAAGCCTGGCCGAGGGCGTTGGACAACATGCGGGCGGTGATGTCGACGATGGGAATGACGCGATCATAAGCCATGCGGCTGGGGCCGATGACGCCCAGCGTGCCGATCACCTGGCCATCGATCCCGTAGGGCGCGGTGATGACCGAGACGTCTTCGAGCGGCACCAGGCGCGAATCGCCGCCGATGTAGATCTGCACGCCCTGGGCGCGGCTGGAGACGTCCAGCAGGTGCAGCAGGTCGGTCTTCTGCTCGAACAACTGGAACAGACGGCGCAGCCGGTCCATGTCGGCCGTCATCTCGGACACGCCCAGCAGCTTGCCTTCGCCGGAGATGACGACGGCCTCGTCGTCCGTATCCGTCGCATCCAGGCCGACGTCCACGGCCTGCTGCATCAGGCGGGAGATGTCGGTGCGCAGCGAGGCGAGCTCGTCGGCCAGGGCCTGGCGGACCGCGTGGAAAGACTTGCCGGAAAACTGGCGGTTGAAGAAATTTGAGGCTTCCAGCAGTTCGGTTTCCGAGTATTCGCGCGAGACGAACAGGATGCGGTTCTGCACGTCGCCGTTGGGGGTGACGATGATCAGCAGCACCCGCCTGTCCGACAGGCGGATGAATTCGATGTGCCAGAACACCTGGGTTCGTTTGGGGGTCAGCACCACGCCCGCGAACTGCGACAGGTTCGACAGCAGCGAGGCGGCGGCGGTCACGGCGCGGCCGGGCTCGGCCGCCGGCAGGCAGTCCTCGATCCGCAGGTCGGGGCTGAGCTCGTAGGGGCGGGCGGTGAGCAGGCTGTCGACGAACATGCGGTAGCCGCGCGGCGTGGGCACGCGGCCCGCCGAGGTGTGCGGGCTGTGGATCAGGCCCAGGTCCTCCAGGTCGGCCATGACGTTGCGGATCGTGGCCGGCGACAGATCGAAGACCTTTGACAGCGTGCGCGACCCCACGGGCTGGCCGTCCGCGATATAACGTTCGACCAGCGCTTTCAGCAATGTCTTGGCTCGATCATCCATGGTTTAAAGCCCTGTTTGGCTAATACTCGTCAGGCACGGGGACCACCCCAAATTGCAGCATCCCTCCACCTCGCGCCTTGCAAGGCGCTCGGATTCGTCAGGCACGGGGCAGTCCGCAGGGACTGCCCCGTGTCCGGACTCATCCCCCTATAATCGGGTACGCCTATTATTCCATTAATTCCGGGAGACCCCCCGCCCATGCACTTCAAGACCGTCGCACTGATCGGCCGCCACCAGGACAGCGGCATGGACGCGCCCCTGCGCCGGTTGGGCCAGGTCCTGTCCGATGCGGGGCGCGACGTCCTGATCGAAGCCGAGACGGGCCGCAACACCGGGGTCGCCGACTTCCCGCTGGCCTCTTACGAGGACATCGGCGCGCGCGCGGACCTGGCCATCATCATGGGCGGCGACGGCACCATGCTGGCGGCCGCGCGGCAGCTGGCCACATCCGGCGTGGCCATGATCGGCATCAACCATGGCCGCCTGGGCTTCATCACCGACATCCCCCTGGGCAGCGCGGACGAGGCCATCACCCGCATCCTGAACGGCGCCTTCGTCCAGGACGAACGCATCCTCCTCGAAGGCCGCGTGATGCGAGGCGACGAGACCATTTTTTCCGGCCTGGCGCTGAACGACGTGATCATCAACCGCGCCGGACGAGGCGGCATGATCGAG
>Ga0172382_10013408_pt1 | contig 10565 bp, 7 predicted proteins | sample Leawel138RmetaG_FD_122245 | JGI IMG/M metagenome (GOLD analysis project Ga0172382, IMG submission 122245) | Leachate microbial communities from a municipal landfill in Southern Ontario, Canada - Leachate well 138R metaG | ecosystem: Engineered > Solid waste > Landfill > Unclassified | place...
AGTCTCAATGCTAAGGAGGAAAAAGTGGGGGTTTTGGCGGGATTTTTGCTATTTATTGCAAAAATCATGACAAAACAGGCGGAATATTTCTACAAATTCAGTACACGTAAATAATTTAGCTTTTAACTCATTTTCAATTCTTAATTTCACCCCACCTCCCGACCGATAATTATCGGTCATTTCGCGTGAAGCTCTGCTTCGTGAGAAATCTCCCCTGCTATGCTCATATTAATTGTTTTTTCTTGTTATTTATTTTTCTAAGACCGTTTTTTGGCTTTAATGACTCAAACGACCTCAATGACAGCAATAAATTGCTGTCATTGAGGTCGTTAATGTCGTTTTTCATTATTATTCTTATTTCTAGCATCTATTCTAGCTCTTGTCATTCTTTCTCTGAGACCTCCCTCTCTTAAAAAATCCATTACCATTACTGCTAAAAATACAAAGGGATATCCAATATTTGAGCTTAATATTAATTTAATTTTCTAAAAAAGTCCGACTTTTAAAACTCGAACCGATTTGAGGGCAAAAAACGAAACTTTTTTTAAGAATTTACGTATAAGCTAGGATGGAGTTGTTGGTTTTGCAAAAATGTGGGGGTTTTATTTCACAATTTTCTCAATCAATTCTTTTTTTACTAATTCCCACGCTTGTTGTGGATTGTAGTTTTCGTCAGGACGTAAAAGCATTTCGGTGTCGCCAAGGAATTCCTCATCTTGAAGTTTAATTTCCATATTTAGCAGGTACTCTTTTTGTGTTGGCGGATTATCAACTACAAAATTTATATACTCTCGATAACAGCGAATAATCTTTTCAATATCAACATTTTGCGTAGATAACACTTTCCAAAGGTCAAACAAATCTCGTCCTTTCCGGCGTTGATACAATGCTCTAACTTTCGTGCCAAGTAATTCTTCTAATTGATAGGTCCTTGCTTGGCAAGTTCCTGAGTACCATTGATTTTTTACTTCAAACTTGTGTCGAATTAAACCTAAAACGTTAAAATGTTCTCTTGTGTTGATTTCGACTTTTAAACGAATAGGAATTATTGGTGGAATTTCGCTTTCAAATCTGAAAATCAATGTGTTGTTGTGGCCTTTTTGCTTGATTTTTGGCTCACCAATAAACACCAATGCATCTCTGATTCTATCAATTGTTTCTTTGATTGGCTCTGCTTTGATTTGCACTAAATCAATGTCTTCCGAATAACGTGGCTGTGGGTTTAAGTAGATTTTATTCAAAGTAGTCCCGCCACGCAAAGCCAAATGTTCTGCCAAATATTCATCCTTGTATAATTGACACAAAGCGCGGCAAATTATTAAATCCTGTTCAATAAATTCCTTTGATTTCCATGACATAAACTCAGCCCATTCTTCAATTGCTCGTTTTGGTATCATAGGTCATCAATTTCTATTATTTCATTAATAATGATTTTCCATTTTGCGTTTGTTTCGCAATTCTCCGCTGATTTTCCGTTTTTTAATGGAATTTTTGAGAATTCTAAACCAAATTCTGTTGATTTTTTAAACAAAATTTCTGCTAACTTTTTTTGTTCCAACTCATTTTCTAACAAATATCCTAGTCGTTGAATAGTAGCGGTTGGCACATATTTAAAAAAGGATTTGTCTAATTGCTCAAAATTAATTTTTTCGGCTAATTCATACAAAACAGTACAGGCACGATTTATTCCACCTATTTTTTTTTGGAAAGTAATTAAATCGGCAGCAGTTAGTTCGGAATTTGAAACCCAAAAATCTCCATTTTCACCTCTAAAAGTTTTTAACCATTGTTGCGGAATGGTTTTACGGGTTGAAATAAACGAAATTTTTGTATTTCTTTTTGTTGTATCCCGTAAACTAGGCAAGGAAGTAATAACAGAAAACACCTGTGGTTTTTGATGTGATGCGCCGTACAAAGCAGCAGCATTCAACAAACTAACATAATACGGACGATTTAGAAATTTCATTAAATCGTTAATATAAAATTCAGGTGGAACAATACCCATCAGTGCATAAGATACGGGAATTACAGAATAAAAACCTCTGAAAACAGGGAATATACTGCCTTTTTTAATCAGCAATTTTAGATTATTTTTAATTGTTTGCTCTGATAAATGAGTAAAATTTCCAACTAACTCATTACGAGAAAATGTCAATTTCCCTCGTTGTGAATAATAAACAACCCAATCGCTAATATTTTTTATTTCTTCTTTATTCATATGAAACATATTTGTCTGCAAAGGTACTAAAATAATTAGTACTTTCGCAAACATTTTTTTTAATTATTTACATAAATTTCAAAGTTTCAACAAATTTTTAAATTAAAAACTCCGACTTTTAAAACTCGAACCGATTTGAGAGTGGAAAACGAAACTTTATTTAAGAATTTACGTATAATCTAAGATGGGGTGTTGTTTTTGTGAAAAAGTGGGGTTTTGGCGGGATTTTTGCCATTTATTGCAAAAATCATGACAAAACAAGCAGAAAATTTCAAACCCACCTCCCGACCGATAATTATCGGTCATTTCGAGCGAAGCTCTGCTTCGCGAGAAATGACTGTTTTTTAATTAACATATTTCTATATTTCTTCACAAAAAAAACAACTCTCTGTTTTCAATTGTTTTGTCATGATTTTTGTTTTGCTTTGCAACAAAATTCCCGCCAAAACCCGTTCACATATTTTCTACAAACCCTACTTTTTGAAAAAAAAAAATCGATGGGGCTCAGCCCCATACCCCAAACAATCAAATAGCCAAATAGCCAAATAGTCAAATAAACTAACCCTGTGAAATAAGATTTGAACTTATTGCATAGATTACCAATGAGATAATCTATTTTTTAAAAACATTTTACCATAATGTGTTTTAAAGTACTTCTCTCGCTTTAATGCATCTTGCTGATTTAAACAACACTCAAAATAGATTATCTCCAATGGTCGCCGATATTTTGTGCTAGTTACTAAACCTTGGGAATGTTGTTCAAATCTTAATTTTAAATTTTCTGTATCTCCAGAATAATTTTTACCATACTTTAAACTACGTAAAATATTAACATAATAAAATCATTCCATAAAATGAAAATTTAAAATTATTTCACAGGGTTAATCCCTAACACAACGAACAGAAAACCCCAACTCCTTAATATCGCTGCTCCTGCTCACACCGCTGTTACCGTAGTACATGCCCCGGTGCCAAGCGTCAACGGAATCGTACTCCGAAGAACTCCACCAGTCACCACCGTAACCAAAGGTGTCGAATATTCCATAGTCGTAACGGTAGCCACCTGGAAGAGCCGTAAAGCCGGTTTCGTTAGATGCATCGGTGTTGGGTTCATACCATAAACCTGTTCCTGCTTCGATAGTTCCAGTTGCTTTTAGTTTACCACCAGCAAGATCTTCACCACCCAAATAATCTGTTAATTCTGTCCACTCGGCATCGCTTGGCAAATGCCAACCTGTAGGGCAAGCTTGCTTTGCAGCAGACCAATTATACAAAACTCCGTAAGTTTGGTAATTTGTTGTTGCTTTAGCATCATTTACATTTATCCCCTCGTAGCCATAAACATAATAATAAGGTGTTGTTTCAGAACCAGTACCGGCTCCAACAACACTTGGCAAATATTTTAAGTTTTCTGCCATCCAAGTTTGAGAGCCAATTTTTACAGTTTTATAAACATTGTCATCGCGTGAATCAACAAATTCATTTGAAGATAGAGTTTCATCCTTAGTTGAAACTTCTGAATTATTATCTAATTCTGATTCATTTACTTTTTGTGATGAGTTAGAACAACTATATAAAACAATAAGTAAGAAATAAAACCCAATACTTAAAAAACTTAATTTTTTCATTTTAATATCTCCTATTTTTAATGATTACTACATAATTTTCACTATCCAAAATAATTATTTTAACATTATTTTCATTCACAAAAATAAAAGTAATTTTTTATAACACAAATTGATTTGCGTTTTTTTTTATTTTAATTTGTAAATATATAAATTTGTTATTCTTCATATCTTACGGGGCAGAGAAAAATTGGGGGTTTTGGCGGGATTTTTGTTGCAAAGCAAAACAAAAATCATGACAAAACAGGTAGAAAAAGAAATTTTAATTTTCAAAAAAATGTGAAAATATAAATCTCAGCTGATTTTATTAAATTAAAAAGTTCGACTTTTAAAAGTCGAACCGATTTGTGGGTGAAAAATGAAACTTTTTTTAAGAATTTACGTATAATCAAGAATGGGGGTATTGTTTTTGCAAGAAGTGGGGGTTTTGGCGGGATTTTTGCTATTTATTGCAAAAATCATGACAAAACAGGCGGAAAATTAAATTTTAATTTTAAAAAAAACGTGAAAATATAAATCTCAGCTGATTTTATTAATTAAAAAGTCCGACTTTTAAAACTCGAACCGATTTGTGGGTGGAAAACGAAACTTTTTTTAAGAATTTACGTATAAGCTAGAATGGGGTGTTGGTTTTGTAAAAAAGTGAGGGTTTTGGCGGGATTTTTGCCATTTATTGCAAAAATCATGACAAAACAGGCAGAAAATTCAAACCCACCTCCCGACCGATAATTATCGGTCATTTCGAGCGAAGCTCTGCTTCGTGAGAAATCTCCCCTGCAAATAACATCGCCAATAATTTTGTTCGACTCCTTCGGAGTCGCTGTTTCCGATACTATTCATAGCCGTAGGTTGCCACCTACGGCTATTTATATTCGACCACTTCGTGGTCTTTTTGAATGAAATTTTCTTACAGTTTAATTTGAATTTGTACCCGCCTCAATTGAAATTTCCTTACATTTTGTTCTTAATTTATGAATGGTATATTTTAGCAAAACGCTAAATATTTTGTCTTGCAGATTTTTACTCCCCAAGTCCAAAGGGCTTGAATGTTAATAAGCCCGAGTGAAACTCGGGTCATGTATCAACAATAAACAGCAACTCTGAAGGAGTTGAATTTTCAATATTTATTAAAACTATGTCAATTAGAATTAAAACTTAATTTTACAAAAATAAGAATAAGCTCTTGTCATAAAAATATTATCAAGCAAATTATTTCTTTAATCATCTAAATATTGAAAATATTTAATAATTTTGTAAACATTATTTTAAATTAAATATAATAAAATGAAAAAAGCATATATTATAATTTTTTGTTCAGCTTATTTGCTTTACTCTTGTCGCCCCGTGCTAATGAAATATTATGGAATAAAAAAGCCTAAAATCGAAAACGAATTTAGTTTGATAAAAAAAGCTAATAGATTTGGATTAGATACAAATAATATTTGCAGCATAAACTCTGTTGACTATCTTTCAATACTAAATGGACAAGGATTTCCTGATGCAAAAATTTACGATAAACACGGAAATTATATTGAATACAAATCAAACGATTCTGATTGCAATGCTGGACTTTTTGAGTTTATTCCAAATTTGAATAAAAACACAGAATATAAAACATCAACATATCCAAACTTTTTTGAAGAATATGCAAAATATAGAGATTTAAAAGGAAATGAATTAATAAAATCTAATTCTGCTGATTTTTATCTTGTTATTTATTGGACAGCTTGGATAGGCCGACTAAATAAAAATCATGTTAAAGTTTGGGAAGATTTAGCTAAAGAAAATAAAAACTGTAAAATCGAAGTTCTTAAGCTAAATCTTGATATTCAAGATTATTGGGATAAAGAAGAAACTAAAAAAATTATAAAAGATTTTAATAAATCCTAAATTATAAAAATTTTACAATAAAATTAATTAAAAAGAATATTTATAAAGTTTTTATAAACCCTTATGTATTCTTTGATTTTAAATTTACTGTTTTAGCAATTTTACAAATTTATTTCCTAATTCAGAGCTAATTTTTATAAAATAAATTCCATTTGCAAAATGTGAAATATCAAATTCTTTTTGTTGGGAATTTCCTTTTAATAAAGTACTGCCTGAAATATCTGTTATTTGAAAATTAAACTCTAAATTTTCCGAATTAATAAAACTATAAATTCCTGTACTTGGATTAGGAAAAATTGAGAGATTGTCTAAATTAATATTTTTTATATCAGAACATATTTCAGGAATAATTTCAAATTCAACTCTTTCAGATACGCAATCATAAGTTTGAATTTTCCAATCATAGAAAAAGTAATAATAGTCTTGAGAATCTGCTCCTGCAGAACTCGACTTAATGCTTACAAGCCCTTCAATTTCATATGGATAATTCACATTACCATCATTTCTAAATAAATTTGGACTCCCTAAGCCAACCAATTGTAAATCAGAACCTTCTGGCACATTAAAATCTAAATTTATAACTTGTACCCCATTTACACAATAAACCGTTTTTTGAGCAATAATTTCTTGATTTGCTTTACGTAGGGCAATATTGCGTTCACCTGCTCCTTGTGCATTTATTTTTACAGTTTTAAGAACAAAAGGCTGAAATGCGTCAAAAATTAAGTAATGAATGTATGAAGGATTTCCAAAAAATGCTCCATTAGAATTATAATTATTTGAGCCTAGATTATAAATTTCTCCTGCAAAAAACTCATCTACCCAATAAGTTACCGGCTCTGCAATTGCTTCATGTTGCCAAATATTTCCAACAAAAATTGGCATTTCGCTTTCATGCGAATCATACCATTTTAAAATACCATCAGCATTTTGCTCAATTAAAAAACTTTCGTCAATACAAATATTTTCAACAGGATTTAATTCTGATGCAAGAGGTAAGTCTATTTTAATATAATCAGTTTTTGTTGCAACTTGACTACCATTTTCATTTCCAACTTCTAAGCTCACAGTATAAATCCCTGAATTTGAATATTTATGAACAGGGTTTTCTTCATTTGAAGAATTTCCATCTCCAAAATCCCAATTCCAAGTTTGAGGATTATTAAGTGAATTATCAACAAACTCAATATTTCCATCGCAAGAATAAGTATTTTCTGCATAAAAATAAGGAATTGGAGGATTATCAGCTCCTATACAATCAAATTGAATTTTAAAACCATCAAGAGCTAATCCTGGGTCGGAGTAGAAATGAATAGTTATATATGGACCAGTAGAATAAATTATTTCAGGATTTCCTGCAGTATTACAATAGTAAGTTCCATTTATCAATTCAGAAGAAGTGCTTGATCCGTCATAAAAAGCAATATAATCGTAATCACAGTAATAATCGCTTCCTTCCTCTATATCAAACTCTAAAATATTTAAAATAATACTTTCAGCGCCTTCGGCATAAATAGTTAAACTAGAGTTTGTATTTGTAAGGTATTTTCCATCAGGGCCGCCAGTATCATAAATTATTCCACTACATTTACTAATAGTTGTATGCCCAGAACTTGGAAAAATTGTAATACAAGGCAAACTAGGGTCAATTTCCACAAAATTTTCTTTAATTTCCTCATCAAAACCGCATGTTCCTCCGTCAATAGTCAATTTCACATCAAAATATCCTGAAATATTATAAGTATGTATTGGATTTACCTGATTTGAAGTTTGTCCATCACCAAAATCCCAAAGAAAACTATCAGCATTATATGACTGATTAATAAATTTTACTGCAAAAGGAGCATCACAATTTTGTGTGTAAAAAGCTGTAAAACCTGCATGCACTTCATTAACATAAGGTTCTGGAGCTACTCCAATTGCATAAAACATATCACCAACACTTTGAACTTCAGCAGAGCAAACTCCATAAAGGTCTGCCGCCGCTTGCATAGCATAAAACCAAGCATCTTGATAATTTGATGTTTCACTTAAATAAACCGTAAGCAAACGAAAAAATATTTGCTCTGCTTTATTCATTCCAAGTGCAGAAACATTATAAGAATTTCCTAAATCATTTGTTCCGCTACCACCTTCGCTTAACAAATAAAAACCATAACACAAAGGAATCCCATTTGTATGCACCCCACCATAATCACTATCATCATGAACCCAATAATTACCTTTGTAAGTATCTGGTTTATTTGTAGAATTTGGATCTGCAATAGAACGCATAGTATAACCAATTTCTGAACCTATCAAATAATTTGCATTACCAGGTTTTGCATAAAACTCAACAGCAGTACCAAAAATATCGCTAAAAGCTTCATTTAATGCTCCAGGCTCATCTTGATAAACCAAATTTGCAGTATATGAAGTCAAACCATGAGTGATTTCATGAGCACAAATATCAACAGTTGTTAAAGGTGTAACGGTTTCATTTCCATCACCATAAGTCATCCAATAACCATTCCAGAAAGCATTTACATTATTAGCGTAACCATAATCTATCAAACTAAAATGCACAAAAGACCAAAGCTCATGACCATAATTGTCAATACTATTTCGTCCGTGAATATTCCAATAATAATCATAGGTTGAAGCTGTTGCAAAATGAGCATCCGTAGCATATTGATCAAGTTGGGGATTTACATTATTCCAGAAATTATCATTATCAAAAAAATCATCTGCATTATCATAATCATCTGTATCATAACAATTTAAAGTTCTAATTCCATTTCCACGAGTATTATCGTTTAAAATATATTGATTATTTACATACTCGGTATTTATTTGTTGAGTTCCGCTGTATTGAGTGTAGGCAGTTCCAATTTCATCACTTTCTTGTAATTTTGATAAAGCAAATAAAATTTCTCCACTTGTTGCATCCACATAAACCTCTTTTCTTAGATGTGGCTTTTTTGAGTAAATATCAAATTTATAAGCTGAATGTAAACTAGAATTTTCAAGCTTAGGCTTAGAAGGAGTTAAAACTTTTTCAGCTTTTGGAAAATATGTAGCAGTTTCATCTTTTAAAAAAGTTTTTAATAAATTTTCCTCACCACTATCTTCCCACATATAGATTTCGGCATCAACATATTTTAATGCTAATTGAAAGGCTTGATTATCAGAAATTTCAAAATTGGAAACAATATTTACATTATCAAACAAATCTCCGTTTAAAGCAAAGACTTTTCCATTTTTTACTTGTAAATTCCAAGAAGTAAACTCGATAGGAATACTATTATAAACTTGATAAAACCTATGGGTTTCATCATCATTTTTATTTTTTTGAACATTTTTTTCCACTAAATTCAAATCATTATTTTTAAAAAATGACTTTGTTAATTCAATAGATTTTGCTTTTTCTATACTTTCAGAATCACGAAAATGAATAAAATTTGGCAACTCAGAAAAATCCTTAAAACGCAGAATATCAGCTCCTTTTACTTTTATATCTGCCTCACTTGCTTTATAAACTTGTGAAAAACTAAAGAAAGAAAAAGAAAGAAAAATTAATAGATTAAGTATTTTTTTCATTTTAAAAAATTTAATTAGGTAAAGATATGGAAAATAAAAGAAAAAAATAATATTATTAGAATAAAACTCAAAATTTGATAATACCTATTACTCTTTAATACACCTTACATATTGACCACGGTATTTATCACTTGTTCCATAATTATTTATATTATAACTTAATATATTAGTAGTACTTTTAGTCAATCTAAAATCTATAGGATTTCCACTAGCTAAACTAGTAGTCCAATAAAATCCAATCTTATCTGCATCATAACAAGTTCCTCCTGAAGTTTTATATCCACCTAAATAACCTGCCCAAGCATAAGAATTTGTTCCTATCACCATAATACTTGAAGCATCTGGCGTATTATTCATTAATGTTTGAAAATCTGTTGAAGTAGGAGTTCTCCAGCCAGTAGGGCACAATTTTTTAGTATCATTTGCAGCGTAAAAATTATAAAACAAGCCATCTCCACCTGAACAAGCATTAGTATATCTACCATCAGTCCCTTGTCCCCAAGTTGAATTTAATGATGTTCCATCTCTATATTTTGTAGTTCTTAAATTTTCCACCATCCAGCATTGAGTTTTAATCTGCACTGTAGTATAAGTATAGCCATTATAAGTAACTGTGGGAGTTCCAGGACAAGGAGTTGGTACAAACGGGCAATTACTAGTATTTAAATTAATTATATTAGAGAAAGAACTTTCACCACATGAATTTACTGCTTTAACTCTGTAATAATAAGTAGTTTCGCATTCCAACCCATTAATATTATAAGAAGTAAGATTACCAACATTTGTATTTAAAACAAAACTAGAAAATGTATTGTATTTTGATACCTGTAAAATATAAGAACTAGCCGAGCCAACTGTTTGCCAATTCGCATTAAAACTTGTTTCCCCGATATTTGATGCAGAATTGACAACAGGAGTATTTGGCAAAGGGATTACAGAAATTAAGATACTTTTACAATTTGTAATATCACAAGGGCTTTCAGCTCTAATATAATAAGTAGTGTTAATATTAGGCGAAACAGTTATGGAAGGTCCAAAATTCAAAGCAGTACCACCACAAGCATCTTTGTACCAAACCCATTATGCATCAGTTCCTAAACCTCCTCCTTGAACACTTAAATTAGTATTATGACCTTCACAAATAGTATTATTTCCAGAAATTCCACTCGGCTCTTCTGATGGCAAACTAGAATCGCAAGGGTCTTCACTACCAATACAGCTAATTTTTACCCACTCACTAGTGTTTGAATTAT
>Ga0172382_10013409_pt1 | contig 10565 bp, 9 predicted proteins | sample Leawel138RmetaG_FD_122245 | JGI IMG/M metagenome (GOLD analysis project Ga0172382, IMG submission 122245) | Leachate microbial communities from a municipal landfill in Southern Ontario, Canada - Leachate well 138R metaG | ecosystem: Engineered > Solid waste > Landfill > Unclassified | place...
CCCGGCTGAAGGACTACCGCCGCGTCGCGACACGCTACGACAAGCTCGCCGACAACTTCCTCGCCGGCGTGCTCATCGCAGCCATCGTCAGCTACTGGGCCAAATGAGTCCGGACCCTAGGGCTCCTGAAGGTTTATCGGCCTTCAAGCTCCAGGTAAGCGGCGTCGCTCCCGACAAAGGCCCCGAGCCTCTCAAGAGCTTCGTCGAGCGCCAGACGCTGACGCCCCCGAAGGGCGCACTCCCAGACAATTGCGCAGCGCCAGCCCAGAGCCTGAAGTCTGTCGATCGTGGCTTCGTCACGTGCGCGATTGCGATCGATCTTCTCAGACCAGAAGGCCGCGTTGGATCTCGGCCTGACGCCGAGGGCGCAGTCGTGTCCATGCCAGAAGCAGCCGTGGACAAAGATCACCGCGCGTGGACCGGCGAACACCAGGTCCGGCGAGCCGGGCAGGGTGCGATCATGTAGGCGGAACCTCAGGCCGCCCGCATGCAGCCCCTTGCGGATCAGCAACTCTGGTCGCGTGTCACGGCCGCGGATACGCGACATGTTCACTCGACGCTGCTCCGGGGTCAGCGGATCGGCGCGCGTCGCTTGGCGCCGCGTCATGGTCAGGCGGCGATCATGCTCGGCCGCCGCGCCTTCATTCCGGCGACCTTACCGAAGCTGCGGGCGATTTCGCCGGCGACCGCGCGCCCCAGAAGCGGCGGAACAGCATTGCCGATCTGACGGAACGCCGCGTTCATGGCGCCACGGAAGATGAAGCCGTCGGGGAACGACTGCAGCCGCGCCGCCTCGCGGACGGAGATCGTCCGCGATTGGGCGCTGTCGTAGTGGATGTGGCTGTAACTGTCCTTGCCGAGGTGTGCCATCAGCGTACGCGCCGGGAGATCCGGCTCCATCTTCCGCCATTTGTTGGGGAACTTACCGGTGTCGTAGGGCGGCACGATTGAAGCCCGTAGTGCTTCCCAGGCAGCAGACCCCCGCCGCGGAGCAGCCCCTGTGTCCGCTTTGACCTGCGCCAGCGCCTCCTCGAACACGCGCACGGCGACCGCATGAGCCTCAGGGTACTGATCCCCGGGCTTCAGCCGCCCGAAGAGCTTCCAGTCGCGGGGCAGGTAGCGGATCACGTGATCGCAGACACCATCCGGGTTCTCGAACGATGGCCACTGCCGCATGAGCTTCGCGTAGTCCGTCGAGGGCGGCGATGCATATTTGACGAGGCGATCAAACCGGCGAGCGCCGCGCCCGATTTCACCCCGCAGGTGTTCAGTGATCGTCGGCAGATCGCCAAGCGCCTCCTGCGCTGTCACCGCCGACCTCAGGCCTTCGTCGGGGAGCCGGGGCGGCACGTAGCCCGCGGATCCAGTCAGGTCGCTGTTGAGCAGCTTCAGCGCCACCTGACGGCTGCCGGCGTAGCCAGGCGGCAGGCGCATGAAATGTGTTGGCTCCGGGAAGGTCACCTCAATCCCAAGTTCGCGCCTGTAGGCGATCAGGATCATGCGTTCCCGCATCTGAGGAACGCCATAGTAGGCGGCGTTCAGCAGGGTGTAGCGCGCCACATAGCCGATGGACTCCAGGAACTCCCGCGTCTCTTCGGCGACGTTCTGACCAGCGTGATTGAGGACGTCCGGCACGTTCTCCATCACCAGCGCCAGAGGACGAAACGCCTGCACATATCTCAGATAGTCCAGGTAGAGCCGCGCTCTCGCATCCAGCCGGAAAGCCTCAGGGTGTTCGGCTACCTCCCGCAGTTTGGAGCGTCCCACCCGGGCGAACGCCTGACAGGGCGGACCACCCACAAGAACGTCGATGGCCGTCTCGACAGGGCCGAGGTCAAGCTCCTGGGCCAGGTCCTCTGGCGTCAGTTTCGTGATGTCACGAGCCCTCGCATGCCCGACCGATCCTGGATGGAAGTTTGCTCCGTGCGAGGCTGCGGCATCGCGGTCGAACTCGACGGCGGCAGCAATCTGGAAGCCCTCTGCGTGAAAGCCGAGCGACAGCCCGCCGCACCCTGCGAAGAGATCAAGCACGCGCGCCGGCGCGCCGGTCTGGAGGCGCGCGACTTTGGCGAGGACGGAAGGATCAGACGCGGCCGTCAAGACGCGGCCCCGCGTCGCAAGGTCGGCCTGTAACGGTCTCGCCCATAGCCTTCGCGATCCAGGTGCTCGCGAACGAGACGCGCGATCAGGGTCGATTTCTTATGTCCGCGTTCCTGGCAGAAGGCCTCGAATCGTCCCGCCTCATCAGGCGGCATCAGCACCTGCACTCTGACGGTCTGACTCATTCGATTCGACTCCGGTTGCGCCCAGGTTGTGTGTTCGTGGACGCCAGTCAACACAAGTGTGCACTTCTGCGCACCGTGCGATGCTCTCCGAGTCGACAGGAGAGCGCTCCCACCCGGCCCGACCAGGCTGGGGCGATGGCGTGGCCGCGCGGTCCGGAGTATCGCCAACCAGGGATTGTGGGTCTTCCACGTACCGCTAAACTGTCCGAGGGGCTGGCGTGCGTCGTCGGGGGGTGAATGAAGTTCCTGATCCTGAGAGTTCTGCAGCACAGCGAGCTGGGCATGTTCCATGCCTATCGTCGCAGCGGGCGGGAGGGATCTCGCCAGCGCGCCATCAACTTCGACGGCGAGGTCGTGGACCGCGTATTCCCGGCCGCCGCCGACAGTGATCGTATCCCGCTAGAGCTGAAGTACGACACGGACGAGGGGCCCAGGACCCTGGCCCATTTTCTGAAGCGACAGGCGAAGAACTGGCGCTTCGAAGGCAACTGTCCGACGGACAGGCTCTACGACTTCGTTGAGCCTGGGTGCCTCTTTGCCTTGCAGGTCGATTCCGGATCCGAGCCAGCGACCGGCGCCTGGGTCGTGTTTCCGAAAGATAGTCCTGCGGCTCAGGCCGTACTTGCCGACGGCGCGACCGGCGGTCTCGCCAGCGCCGGCATGATCGCGCTGGAGCTCGACGAGGCGCCGCGCGTGCTTCGTCTGCTGAGCGAGGCTCGACCTGACATGTTTGCCGCCCCTGCAACCGAGATGAATGCGATGACCCCGACGAACTCAGCGCCCATCAGCGTGGCCCAGCGCCAGCTTCCCCCAGGGCCTGAGCGGCTTGCCGCAATCCTGGGGGATGCGGGACACAGCTTCGTCAGCGCCGTGGCGGACATCATCGATAATTCGATCTCGGCTGGCGCCACGGAGATCGATATCACGTTCGACCCGCCCAACAGTGGCAACGGGCGCTGGCTGGCGATCCGGGACAACGGCCGCGGAATGACGCCGGCCGAGCTTGCAGAAGCCATGCGCATCGGCGGGGAAGCCGACTATGACGGGCGCAGCCTCGGCAAGTACGGATACGGCCTGAAGGGGGCCTCATGGTCTCAGGCGCGGGCCTTCACAGTGGTGACGCGTGCAAAGGGCGGGGACCTTACGCATCTCACCTGGGACCGGGACAACATGGCCGACTGGCGGGTCGACGACAGTCCGCTGGAGGCCTGGGAGGAGGCCGCGACCGATCCGGGTGAGCGCGGGACCAGCGTGCTCTGGAAGAAGATGAAGGCGCCGACGGCCGCGCCGTCCGCGAAGGGCGTCTCTCCGCACGTTGCCGAGATTCAGGATCTGACTCGGCATCTCGGCCTGGTCTTCCACCGCTTTCTCGACGGTGAGGCCAAAGGGCGGGCCAAGCTCTCCATCCGGATCAACGGCATACCCGTCGAGAGCAACGGCCCCGTCAGTCATCCGTTGGTCGAGCCTCACGACGTCAAAACCCTGAAGGTCCCCCATGAGCACGGCGTAGCCGACGTCGTCGTGAAGCCCTTCGTCCTGCCTTCCGAGGATGAACTTAAGGAGCACCACGCCGCCGAGGGCGCTGAAGCTTCTGCACGTGCCCTCGATCGGATCGGATACTGGGGCAAGCGCAACGACACGCAGGGGCTGTTCATCTACCGGAACGACCGCCTGATCCGCTGGGGCGGGTGGCATGAGATGTGGGCCACCAACGACGAGAAGACGAAACTGGCGCGGGTTATGGTGGACTTTGATCCCGCGCTGGATGAGGCGTTCCAGATCAACATCTCAAAGCAGACCGTGCGTCTGCCCGGTTTTCTTCAGACCGAGATCAAGCCCCTGGCGGACGCCGTCCGCAAGCGCAGTCAGGCGAAGTATCGCAATCCCAGAACGCCGCCGCGCGCGCCGCCCGCGCCGCCTGCATCGACACCCACGGGCGCCGGCGCCGGCGGACCTCCGGGCGTTGGCGAAGGGGCGGCCGGCCTGCCGCCTTTCCCGGGTGCGCCTGGCGGTTCGTCGCCCGCCGGCGGGGCCGGGTCGCCTGCACCATCGGCCTTTCCCGCGATCACGATCCGCAATGTGACGTCATCGAAGTTCGCCTGGAAGCTCTCGGAAGGGCTTCTGGGGGGGCGAATGCTGCAGATCGGGTCCGCCAGCCCTGGCCTCAATGATCTGGCGCGAGCGGTCGGGTCAAACCCGGACGCAGTCGCCGCTCTGGCTGCGTTCCTCGAAGAGCTCGATGAAGCCGATGTACAGTCGGCGCTGGTCGACGAAGCGACCGACGCATGACAGGTGCGCGGCTGCGTGAGCTCAGATCCGCGGCTCCCGTCTGGACGGACAGTCTGCCGGAAGCGCCTGACGGAGCCTGGGTTCGGCTTGAGCGCCGCCTGCTCGGGGGCGGACGCTGGCGGCCGGAACAGGTGGCGAGCCTCTCGTCGGAATCTGCGCGGGTCCTGCGGCATCTGCCTGATCCAAGACAATCGGAAGCCTTCCAGGGGCGTGGTCTGGTCGTGGGCTATGTGCAGAGCGGCAAGACGGCGAACTACACGGCACTGTCGGCGCGCGCCGTCGACGCGGGCTATCGTCTCATCATCGTTCTTTCAGGCATCCACGACGCTTTGCGCAACCAGACGCAGGCGCGGCTGGAGCGGGAACTGGTGGGACGCGACATCCCGGGCGGGCCGGAATGGACGATCCTGACTGGCGAGACGGATGATTTTCGGGATCCCGGGCTGGCTGTTCTGGATCATGCAGGCGCATTTCTCATCGTGGCAAAGAAGATCGTTCCGATTTTGGAGCGGCTCGACGCCTGGCTAAAGGCGGCCGGGCCGATCCTTGACGATGTTCCCCTGCTGCTCATCGACGACGAGGCTGATCAGGCCTCCATCAACACACGCGGTAACCGCGCGCCGGATCCGTCGATGGACGATGATTCCGAGGAAGAGTCGGCGCGGAGCCGCGACGGTCCGACCGCGACCAACGCCCTGATCCGCTCGCTACTGCAGCGCGCTTCCAAGGCGGCCTACGTGGCCTACACAGCGACTCCTTTCGCCAACATCCTCGTCGATCCTTCGGCGACGGATCGAAGGGTCGGCGACGATCTCTTCCCGCGCGACTTTGCCCTGCAGTTGCCACGGCCCGACGGGTACACCGGTACGGAGGAGCTGTTCGGGGTCTCCGCGCAGGGGCGCGACGTGTTCCGCCGAGTCAGAGACGAAGATGTTGGTCAGCTTCGAAAAGCCGTCCGTCGCAAGTCAACCGGTCCCGTGTTGGCGGGCCCGCAGCAGGAGCTGCTCCCGGACTCCCTTTCTGACGCGCTGATCGCCTTCTGTCTCGCAGGCGCGATCCGCGAACGGCGGGGGCTTGCCGGCCAGCCGCACACCATGCTCGTCCACGTCAGCGCGCGGGTGCAGGATCAGGCGCGCGTCGCCGACGCCCTGCGAGGGCAGCGCGACATCTGGATCGAAGCTGGCCGTCAAGGCGCCGATCTGACGCCATTCTTCGTCGAAGGCCTGAACAAGCATTTCGCTGGTGTTGAGCTGGACGCGGCGTCGGAGGTGATCGCCACCGGTGCGCTTGGTGTCCTGGGGCGCCTGAATATCGTCGAACTGAACAGCGCTACCGGCGAGAACCTGGACTACGAGGATCGGCCAGATCGCCACATCGTCGCTGTGGGTGGCAATCGCCTGTCCAGGGGGCTCACGCTCGAGGGGCTCACCATCTCCTACTTCCTGCGCACCGCCACCATGGCGGACACGCTGCTCCAGATGGCGCGATGGTACGGCTTTCGGACGGGCTATGAGGATCTGATCCGGATCTGGACAACCGATGGAATCGCGCACTGGTTCACTGAGCTGGCCCTCGTCGAGCAGTCACTCAGGGACAGCCTTCAGGCTCTCTATCGCGCCGGCCGACGCCCCGCCGAGATGGCGATCCGCCTTCGGGCGCATAGCGGCCTGCTCCTCACCGCGCGCAACAAGTCCGGCATGGCGGAAACCCTGCAGGAGTCGTGGTCCGGAGAACACCCGCAGACGGTCATTCTGCCGCTGAATGACGTGCCGCGGCTCCAGGCCAATCGGCTCCTGACAGATCGGCTGGTCCGTCTGGTGGACGAGGGGCGGCCGACGCAGGGGGGGCGGCTCTTCCGCGATCTGCCCCCGGAAATCGTCTGTGACTTCCTGCGTGCCTATCAGGGGCACCCTGACACGGTCGCCTTGCGTGGTGATGCGATCGCGGACTGGATCATGCAACGGGTCGCGGAGGGCGAACTTGTCGAATGGTCCCTCATGCTCGCCAGCGCGCAGGGGCCGAATGTGAATATCGGCGGCGCGGACGTGCAACTTGTGACGCGCGCGCGCAACAGCAGCGAGAGCATTGGAATTCTGATCGATCCCCGCCATGAAGGCGCCGACCTGCCGGGCGGCGCTGACGCATTCCGGCGAGCATCGGGCAACTACGATGCCGAGGCGATGCGTCAGGCAAGGCCCAGCACCCAGGGCCTGCTCATGGTCTACCCGCTCGATCCGACTCCGCTTGGAGTGAGCCAGGTAGACGCTGTGATCGCCCTTGCGCTGAGCCTGCCATACACCTCCGACGGAAGGTCGGACGCCATCGTCAACCGTGGCGTGGTCGCGTGACCAACGAAGATCTCATCACGGCCTGGCGAGATCTGCGTGCGCAGAGAACGCCTGGCGAGGATCTTATCGCCACGACGCCGGTGGCGCGCGACGGGCGAGAGACAGGTCTGGAACTGGCTGTGGATGCGGCGGGCGACCTCCATCTGCTCGCACGGGTCGATGGGGCAGCGGAACGAAACCTGCCGCCGGACTACAACAGCCTGCGCCTGCGGCAGGTGCACATGGCCGGCGAGGAGTGGCTGGATCTTCACTCGCCGGCTGCGCATGAGACCATGTTCGCTGCCCTGTGCGGTCAGTTTATCGAGGCTGTCCTCGCCGACCAGCGCGATCCCTGGGCTGCCGCGGTCTCGATCGTAAGGAGCTGGCAGTCTGCCTGGCGCCCCCTGCGCCAGCCCATGTCACGCAGCCGACAGATCGGACTTGCCGGAGAGCTACTCGTTCTTCGCCTGCTATGGCTGCCTGCTCTTGGGTCGGATGCCATCCACATGTGGAGCGGTCCCGATCAGGAGCGGCATGACTTCGTCAGCGACCGTCTCCACATTGAGGTCAAGACGACCATGCGCAGCCGCCACGAGCATGAGATCTCGCGAGTGGATCAGCTCACGGCGCCCGAGGGGCGTCGACTGCTGCTGGCCTCCGTGCAGCTCGAGGAGTCGGTGGCGGGCGCTGACTCTCTCGCAACTCTGATCGATGCGGTGCTCGGCGCCATCCGTCGCGATGGTGCCGCACTTGATGTGTTCCTGACGGCCCTCTCGGTTCTCGGCTGGACGGACGAGATGCGGCGATCGCCAGAGCTCATCCGGTTCAATGTGCGCGACGCGCAGATCTTCGAAGTGGATGACGAGTTCCCCGCACTGCCCAAGGGGTTCGAGCTGCCTGCCGGCGTGCTGGCCATTCGCTACACAATCAGTCTCGCCAATCTTCCGGTCCTCGACTCGGCGGATGTCGCAGAGGCCATGAGGGAATGCCACCTGTAGGCCGTGCGGTCTGGACTTCGCCCGTCGAACCACGCCTTGGTCGGCTCATGCCGCCGACGCAGTCCGCGACCGAGAAAATCCTTGAAGCGCTGGCTGACAGGCTGGAGGCTGCGCTTGACCTCGTCGCCTCTGGCGGCGTCGAGGCAGAACTTCCCCGCATCTCTAAGCTGTGTCGCGACGCCGCAGCGCTGGCCGAAGCCGGCGCGAGAATCCGAGGCCCAGACGCCTAGCGTCCTGCGCCCCGATCGGTCACGCCCCGCCGCTCGCCGCCATGAAGATCACGATGGCGAGCACGACGAGGGCCAGCAGCATGTGCCGCATTTCCCGTCCCCCTGAACAGCTCCCGATGGGCGGCATACAGGGAACACGGCTAACGCCGCATGATCCGAATTGACTAACGCCGAGCGGGCGGCGGGGCTATTCGCCTTCCGCCTTGCTGACGGCCGTGCCCACGGCCGCGCCCGCCGCGGCGCCGACCGGCCCGCCGACCACCGCGCCGGCGACGGCGCCCGTGGCGGCCCTCTGCTCGGTGTTGTGGCCGCAGGCGGCGAGGGTCAGGGCCAGGCCCGCCGCGGCGAGGACGAGGGGGATGCGCATGGTCGGTCTCCGTTGGATGCCGCGGTTTAACGGCCTGAAATTTCCAAGGTTCCCGAGGTATTTGGCAGGCAACGCCGCGCCCTTGGGGTGCGACGCGTTAACCCTGCGTTGATCTTTCGGGTTGCGCTTTTGTAAGTCTTACCGCATAAGCGCGGCCACTACTGCGACGATACTCGTCCCTGGATTTGATCGGGACGAGGCCCGTCGGCGGACGCCGCCAGCAAGAGCAGGGGCCTTCGCCGGCACGAAAGTTGGGGGGCGCGTAGGCCCTCGCCGCATAGGACTATAGATTTTGCTTTCTAAGATTAAGACGCGCGTCGAAGGACGTGCGTTCTTCAGCGCCGCCGTGGCTGGTGTGGGCGTAGGCGCCTGCGTCGGCGCCGCATTTCTGGCCGGCGGCCTGATCCGCGAGGTCGAAACGCAGCCGGTTCTCGCCGGCGCCGAGCAGCTGTCGCTGCGTGGCCCGCTGCCCGCCGAGGGCGCCAGCCTCACCTACAGCGCCGGCGGGGCCGAAAAGGTTTCCGTCAATCTGCCGCCGCCGCCGGTGGCGGCCCAGGCGATGGTCCAGCCCGCGGTGCAGACCGTGAGCCGCAAGGTCGCCCCGGCCAAGCCGTTCCATGCCGCCGGCGAGAGCGACCTCGAGTGCCTGACCCAAGCCGTCTATTTCGAGGCCCGCGGCGAGACCAAGGCCGGCCAGGCCGCCGTGGCCCAGGTCGTGCTCAACCGCGTCCGCCACCCGGCTTTCCCGAACTCGGTCTGCGGCGTCGTCTTCCAGGGCTCTCACCGGCGCAAGGGCTGCCAGTTCAGCTTCGCCTGCAACGGGGCCATGAAGGCCCGCCGCGAGAGCAACGCCTGGCGTGAGGCGCGTCAGATCGCCAGCCGCGCCCTGTCCGGCGTGGTGATGGCCGAGGTCGGCTCGGCGACGCACTTCCACACCACCTACGTGCGGCCCAACTGGGGTCCGCAGCTGTCCCGGGTTACGCAGGTGGGGCTGCACGTCTTCTACCGGCTGGGCCGCGGCGGCGGATCCCAGGCCGCCCCCAAGGCGGACGAGCCGGAAACCGTCTACGCCCGTCTCGACCGCTCGCAGGAAGCCACCGCCGTCGAAGCCGCCGCCTCGGACGTCAAGCTGACGTCGGCGCCGCTGGCGGAAGGCGCGACGCCGGTGCTCGAGATCGCGCCGGCCAAGCCTGCCGACAAGGCGCCGGCCCACGCCGCGCCGACGCAGAGCGGATCGCCCCAGGTCACGCCCGCCGAGGCCCATGCCGTGCCGGCCGCCGACACGGTGAAGGCGACCGCCTCCTAAGGCAGGGCGCTCAAGCCGCCCGCGCCGACCGCCGCAGCGCCTGCGGCGGTTGGCCGAACGCGCGCAGGAAGGCCCGGCGCATCCGCTCGGGATCTCCGAAGCCGGCGGCGGCGGCCACCTGCTCGATCGGCTCGGCCGAGCCCTCGACCCGCTCGCGCGCGACCTCCAGGCGCAGGCGTTCCAGCGCCTTGGCCGGGGTCATGCCGGTCTCGGCCTGGAAGGCCCGGGCGAAGTGGCGCGGGCTCATGGCCGCCACCTCGGCCATCGCCTCGACGGTGATCCGCCGGGCGAGGTTGTCGCGCATCCAGGCCAGCAGCTCGGCGAAGCGGCCGCTCTGCCCGCCCATCTCGACGAGGGCCGAAAACTGCGACTGGCCGCCCGGCCGGCGGTGGTAGACGACGAGCTGCTGGGCCGTCTGACGGGCGATTTCCGAGCCCAGGTCCTCCTCGATCAGCGCCAAGGCCAGGTCGATGCCGGCGGTGATGCCGGCCGAGGTCCAGATCGGCCCGTCGCGAACGAAGATCCGGTCCGGCTCCAGCCGCACCTGAGGGTAGTGGCGGGCGAAGTCGGGGCAACGCTGCCAGTGGGTGGTCGCCCGCCGTCCCTCCAGCAGCCCCGCCTCGGCCAGCAGGAAGGCGCCCGAGCAGACGCTGGCCACACGCCTGGCGCGGGCCGCGGCCGACTGGATCAGGGCCTTGGTGCGCTCGCAGCGCACCGTCTCGCGCGTACCGTTGCCGCCGGCCACCAGCAGGGTGTCGAGCAG
>Ga0172382_10013411_pt1 | contig 10564 bp, 6 predicted proteins | sample Leawel138RmetaG_FD_122245 | JGI IMG/M metagenome (GOLD analysis project Ga0172382, IMG submission 122245) | Leachate microbial communities from a municipal landfill in Southern Ontario, Canada - Leachate well 138R metaG | ecosystem: Engineered > Solid waste > Landfill > Unclassified | place...
TGGCTGTCATTTGCCGCCGCGCTGATAGGCTGTGCTTTCCGCTTTAGCGTTTTAAGTTTTGCCTCAAACCCGTATTGCGTCCGGTGGGCTTCATCGGCAATGACCACGATGTTGCTGCGTTCGGAGAGCACCGGGAAGGTATCTTCATCCTCGCCCGGCATGAACTTCTGGATAGTCGCGAATACGATGCCGCCGGATGGGCGGTTGCCCAGCTTGGCGCGTAGGTCCTGGCGGGTATCAGCCTGCACCGGTTGTTCTCGGAGCAAATCCTCAGCAAGGGAGAACACGCCAAATAGCTGGCCATCCAGGTCGTTGCGGTCCGTGATTACAACGATGGTTGGGTTCTCCATCGCAGCTTCCTGCATGACCCGGGCGGCGAAGCAGGTCATGGTGATGCTCTTGCCGCTGCCTTGGGTGTGCCAGACCACGCCACCCTTGTGTGTCCCGCCGGGGCGGGATGCGGTCACCACCTGCTGGATGGCCGAGCGCACCGCGTGGTATTGGTGGTAGCCGGCAATCTTCTTGACGAGGGTGCCGTCGTCCTCGAACAGGACGAAGAAGCGCAGGTAGTCGAGCAGGTAGGCCGGAGCCAGCACCCCGCGTACCAGCGTTTCCAGTTCGTTGAACTGGCCCAGCGGGTCGAGGGTGACACCGTCGATGGTGCGCCACTGCATGTAGCGCTCGCCATTGGCTGAGAGCGACCCCATTCGGGCCTCGGAACCATCCGAGATGACCAGGATTTCGTTGTACTGAAAGACGTCCGGTATCTGTTCCTTGTAGGTCTGAATCTGGTCGTAGGCCTTCCAGATGTCCGCTGATTCGTCTGCCGGGTTCTTCAATTCCAGCAGCACCAAGGGCAGGCCATTCACGAACAGGATGATGTCCGGACGGCGGGTGTGATGAGGCCCTTTTATGGAGAACTGGTTGATGGCCAGCCATTCGTTGTTGGCCGGCAAGGTGGAAGATTCGGCCCAGTCAATGAGGCGTACAAAGTCACCACGGGTCTCGCCGTCCTTCTGGTACTGGACGGGGACCCCGCCGACCAGAAGCTTGTGGAAATGGCGATTGGCTGAAAGTTGAACGGGAATGCCGAGGTCCTTGACCTGCTGGAGCGCGTCCTCGCGGGCGGCCAAGGGGATGCCGGGGTTAAGGCGGGCGATGGCGTTGCGGAGGCGCCCGAGCAGCAGAACTTGGCGGTAATCGTCACGTTCTTGGTCTCGACCATCGGGGGAGATGTCTGGTCCGAATACACGGGTATAGCCAACTTCGGCCAGCCAGCTCAGGGTTTCCTGCTCGAGTTGGTCTTCGGTCATGTGGGCCTCAGGCAACGAGTGCTTCGGCCTCGGGGAGGCGAAGTTGGCCGGAAATCAGACGGGGAAGAAGGGTGTCGCGGATGGAGGCAAGAGTTTGAGCTCGCCGCTGGTTTTCAGAGATTGCGGCAAGTAATGGCTCGGCAACCTCGTGAAACGCAGTCATCACCCCCTTGCAAGGAACAATGCATTGCAACCCAACGACAACCTCCGGGCGTACCGCAGGATACGCACCGCCATCGGCGACATGCGCAAGACGCTCGATGCTTGAGTCCTGCGTTGCTGCCAAATAAATAAACTCGGTATTTTCAGGCTTGCTGGGCCGCAACACCGCGAAGCCTGTGCTGCCGGTCAGATTGCTCGCCGCTGCATGAATAAATGCGAAGGAACGATTACCTGGCCGCACCGTGCCGACAATCGTGTCTCCGTGCCGCAGGACTCGCCTCGCACGGCTAGGTGCTTCTTGGAACGCATAATCCGTGATTTCGGCAATTTCGTTGTCCTTAGCGTTTGCCAAGTCGATATAGGCGACGGTATCTGGGTGATTTTTTGCAGTCCATGCCTCAGGATTGAGGGCTGCCAAGTCCGCCAAAGTGCCAACCATCCACCACCTCGGCACCAACCCCAACTCCGATTCCTCAAACGCATCCGGGAACAGCGCCGCCGTGGCTTCATCCATGCCTTCCGGGGCACGGACTTCCTGCTTGGCGCGGACCGGGTCGAAGTCGACAAACCAGGATTTGAAGAGGGCCTGGGCGATGGATTCGAGGGTGGCGTTGGTTTCGCGGAGGAGGGTAATGCGGTCGTCGAGGGCCCCGATGAAACTACCAATTGTCTTCTGGATAGCTGGCCCAGGCACTCGAACTTCGATTGCATTAAGCGTTGACTGATTAATTAGCGGTTGACCAGACCCGCTACGCCAGTTGTTGAGATTTAGATGCTTCAACAAGTAAAAGAGGTAAGACGGGTCATTGTCACCTTTAGCTACTGCTTTAATTGCGTTGTCGGTTACCCAACACGCTTTCGTGGAAAAATGCACGACACCGCAATAAGAACCGACGCGGCCGACAACAATCGTGTTTGCGGGGGAGTTGAACTCATTCGCCTTGCCAATATGCCCATTTGAGCCAAAGACGGCGAACCTGGCGTTACCAATTCGTTCTGGACTCGACTTCCCATTTGCAAAATTAATCAACTCGCCCAATTTGGCTCTGTAAAACTCAGAACTCATACCCCAGCCCCCCTAGCTTCTGCCGAATCAACTGGTCCAACTCCGCCCCTTTGGCCATCTGCTCGGCGAGCTTTTCCGTGAGCTTCTGCATCTTCTCGGCGAAGGCTTCATCATCGTCCTCGATTTCCTCGGCACCGACATATCGCCCCGGGGTTAGCACATGACCATGCTCGGCAATCTCGGCCAGCTTCACGCTGCGGCAGTAGCCCGCGATGTCCTGATATTCACCGCCTTCGCTCCGCCAGGCCGCCACGGTGTCGCCAATCCGGGTGATGACTTCATCAGTCAGTTCGGCCTGAACCCGGCTAATCATGGAACCCAGCTTTCGAGCGTCGATGAACAGCACCTCGCCCTTGCGGTTCGTCTTCTGCTTGGTCAGGAACCACAGGCAGGCGGGAATCTGGGTGTTGAAGAACAGTTGCCCCGGCAAGGCCACCATGACCTCGACCACGTCGGCGTCGACCATGGCGCGGCGGATGTCGCCTTCGCTGTTCTGGCTGGAGCTCATCGAGCCGTTGGCCAGCACGATGCCGGCGCGGCCGTTGGGCTTGAGGTGATACAGCATGTGTTGCAGCCAGGCGTAGTTGGCGTTGCCTTGCGGCGGGGTGCCATAGACCCAGCGCGGGTCACCTTCCAGGCTGCCGTGCCACCAGTCGCTGATGTTGAAGGGTGGGTTTGCAAGGATGAAGTCGGCCCGAAGGTCAGCATGCTGATTCTTGAGGAAGGTATCCGCCGGCTCCCGTCCAAGGTTGTAGTCGATGCCGCGGATAGCCAGATTCATGGCCGCCAGTCGCCAGGTCGTCGGGTTCGACTCCTGTCCATAAATGGAGACGTCGCCAATCTTGCCACCGTGGGCTTCGATGAACTTCTCGGACTGGACGAACATGCCGCCCGAGCCGCAGCAGGGGTCATAGACCTTGCCGTGGTGGGGGGAGAGCACGGCGACGAGCGTCTTGACGATGCTGGCCGGGGTGTAGAACTGGCCGCCCTTCTTGCCCTCTGCGTTAGCAAACTGGCCGAGAAAGTATTCATAGACCTGGCCAAGGATGTCGCGCGCCTGGCCAGCGTCAGTGCCAAAGCCAATGGTCGAGACGAGGTCTACCAGCTCGCCGAGTTTGCCGTCGGGCAACTGGGCGCGGGCGTAGCGCTTGTCGAGGATGCCCTTGAGCTTCGGGTTTTCGGTTTCGATGACCGCCAGCGCTTCGTCAATGCGCTTGCCGATGTCGGTCTGCTTGGCGGCAGCACGCAGGCTTTCCCAACGGGCGGCCTCCGGCACCCAGAAGACGTTGGCCGCTAGGTAGTAATCGCGGTCCTCCAGTTCCTCGGCGACCATTTCGTCGTCTGAGTCGTGAAGGAAGTAGTCGTCGTTCGCGTCGGCGAACCGTTTGGTCAGCTCAATGCGGCGGGCGGTGAAGGTATCAGAGATGTACTTGATGAAGATGAGGCCAAGCACGAGGTGCTTGTATTCTGCGGCATCCATGTTCGCGCGCAGCTTGTCAGCGGCGGCCCAAAGCGTCTTTTTGATGTCGGCGAGCATTATTCTTATGGTCAAATCGGGTTGGCGTGTCGAAGCGGTGATTATGAGAGTTCAGGGCTACGCAATCCAGCTTTTGGCATGACTTATGCATCGGACTGTTGGCGTCAAAGCACAAAAGGGAGCCTGATTGGCTCCCTTTCTGTCATTCTGGCCGGTTCAAACGGTTCCTGTTACCGGCTTCTCTCGTCTCGTAGCAGGCAATCAAGCCGCTAGCGGCAATCTTGCCGGATTGTGGGCAAGGGCATCAGTTCCCAAAAGCGGGGCGGGTTTGTCCGTTCCTGCGTCCTCGCTGGCAGCGTAGGCGTCCACCAAGTGCGAAATTTCCTGGTTGTTGTAGAAGACGCCTCTATCGATGCCGCAGGCCATAGCGATAGCGCGTCGATTGGGTTTGTTCCCGCAGCGGGGCAAGGGGGCGCCAAGAGCCTTGAGATTCGTCAGGTACAACTTCACTGCAGTCACCGTGCGGGTCTCGTCCATTGCTTTAGGCTTCCTGGCGGGAAACTTCTGCGACAGCGTCTGGAGGGTCGCGATGTTTTCGCGTTCAATGAACGGAGCGGGGCTTCCCTGTGAGCGCGGTATGCTCAGTACAGCTAAGTCGCCGCGATTGCACAGGGAAAGCAATCTCTTTGAACTGGAACCAAGTTCTGACGCCAGGCCGCTGAGCGACGCGTAGCGCGCGTTGAACGCGTCAACAGATTCCTGGCTAACTCGAAGACTCTCACGACCTTTCACTGTATCCAGGTAGCCAAGCTTCTGGAGAGAGGCGACAACATGTGGTTCGCTACGAATGAGTTTTGCGACCACTTGACACGTCAGGCTACCACCTGCCTCTTTTGACCTGGCATCAGAAACATAGGTGGCGACGGCTTGCGCGGAGAACATGATGCCTGCCAGGGTGTCATCGGTACGACCAATCGACTGAATTTCGCCTGCCAAGTACGCGGCTACGAAACCAGCCTTGAGGGCGGAGGTGTGAAAGCGGTATTCACGTAGAATCCGTTCCAGGTCGACAACGTCGCCTAGGTCATCCGACTGGATAACCGGACTAAGGGCTATCAATCGGTTTCGTAGAGCGTCCAGGTCGGCCTGGTGAAAGCCCTGACGTTGCTTGAGCCGGTGGCGGATTTCCATCAACCCGGTTGCCTTCAAATGATTCAGGGCGCTGACGGGAATGCGGAGGTAGGCCGCAGCTGCACGCATTCTCAGGACTGAGCCTTCGGCGGGAATCGGCGCTTGCAAGCCGTCACTCTGCGTGTCAGCCACGTACCGTATATCACCTTTTGTCGGTACTTCCTTGAGGGTCAGTAGGCCGTCTCGGTGCCATTTCAGTAATGTCGCAGGGCTGACGTCGAGTTGTCTCGCAAGCTCATTCTTCGTGACGTAACGAGCGTTGGTCGTGTCACCCCGAAGCAACTTTGGGTCGACCACCGACTCGCCCCATTCCATCAGGCCGAAGCGCACAAACTCATCGCGCAGCCAACTCAGGTCCGGACCGCATGAGTTATTGCTGAATAGCTGGTTGTAAAACTGTCCAAACTGTTTTCGAAATCCGTAAACTGCCGAACTCTTGTCAGCCAAGCTGCGGTGACCGATACGTCTGAGAACTCTGTGAAAGCCATTTGGCCAGTCTGAAAGGGCTTCAGCTGCGGCTTGGGTTATGGCATCGGCGTTGTTTTCGTTGTCTGAGTCCACGCGGTTCCAGTGCCCGATGTATGGCAGGTTCAACAATAGCGACCGCAAAGGCATGTTGAGCAGCTGCCGCGCAGGTAAGCCTGCTTGGCCCCCCTTCACGGCTTCCCTGTGTATGAGTGCCCACAGAACTGCCATTAACTCCGCAAGTTCGGTTGGGGCTTGCTCGATTTCGACATCGGCAAGCGACGCTCCGCATTTGCAGGTAAGCAGCCCAGGTCGGAACCATGAAAGAGCTTCTCCACAAGTCGAACAATGGTCGACCAAGGTGCAGCGATGATAGGGGCACGCGGTCACTATGGACAAGTCAAAGAAGGCGTCAATGTAGCCATGTTCAGCGACACAATGCGAACAGATGGCCGGGCGTTTAAGTCGCAATGGCGAGTATTTCAGGGCTCTGCCCAAAGGATGACCGAGTAGCCGAAACTCTCGCTGACCGGCCTCGCCAACGCCACAGTATGAAATCTCATCAAGGGCGTCTGGCACGCGGCCGAGCGCAGCGGCGAGCTTGCTGGTCGGTAGTCCGGCAGTTCTCATTTCTCCTTGGTCTACCCCTGCATAGGTTAAGACGTGCCACGGGGACTCATACCCATTGGCCTCCGATACACGAAGGACGTAACCCAGCAGGCTCTCCGTCGGTTTGTGAGTTGGCGTACGTACTAACATTATCGGGTCGTCAAAACAGATTGGACCCCGATTACGCCGGTTGTCCGTGCAGCCCTTCGGCGCGGCAAAACTAGCTCCTCGGCAGGGACCCCTATCCTCTGGATGCGAGCCAGCAGGTCATCTGTCACCGCAGTTGAAAACCGCCTGTCGAATGGACTTGGCAGGCCGGTCGGGCCGTCCTTTGCCCAAATCGCTTCGGAGTGCGCTCGCAGGAGGGTAGCAAGGTCTATGGTAGTAGTCTTGGCGTCGATGGCATTCCATACCGCTTGGCGGAGAAATTTTGTGAGATATCCAATCAGTCCGCCTGTAGCACAGTAAAAGCGAAACGCCATCTCATCGCCGGTAAACGCCGGTAGGTCGAACGCTTCACCCATGGATTCCTGGAACGCCCCAAGAATGGCAATGAACTCCTCACGTTGGTCCGTATCCTGCCAGTCGAAGCGAGGCATGAATACCGGGGATAGAAACCGACCCGCTAATTGCTCGTTTTGGTCTATGACTGCACGACAAGTGGGTAGGCCAGCTACCACGAGAGCAACTCTGGCGTCGTCGACAAGAACCTTCAGCCAATCTGCAACGTGGTGCATGACCTTGTGGGAGCCCTTGTCGTAGAAGTGCTGAAACTCGTCAATCATGACCATCTTGACGCCGGATTCGGTCATCAGCTTAAGGAGCCGCGATGTTTTTGCGTTTTCCGTGCCCGAGTACGCTCTTGGGTCAGCTAAGGCGCGCAACATCAGCTCAGCAAGGCTTTTGACGGTAGGTTTTGAAGGGGTTTTAACCCTAAGGATGGGGGTTGTGAGGCCGTCAGGCTGTCGAATGGGGGCATGTCGGGTAAAGCATTCTTCGAGTGCACGGCTCTTGCCGGTGCGTGATTCACCGACAAGGGCGATACAAATCGGCTCACTTGCACTGTCAGCATACGAGAAGCACTGTTCGAGCCGCTGTATCGCTTCCTCAAAGGCGGTATGCGGCACCAAAGTGGTATCTATGATGGTTCCCTTGTTGGTCATGAATGGCTTTCCGGCATGTCAGGCTGCTCTTCATTAAGCGCTTGGGCAATTCGCTCACGCTGCACGGGCCTAAAGCGTTTCGCAGGGCGACTTGCTTCATGGACTGAAACGTCGGTAACCGTCAGAGGTTCAGGCTCACTCTCCGTCCGTGGGGCCTCCTGTCGTGCAGGCTGTGGGCGAGAATTTGAGTCGGATATTGACGCGGGCAATGCAGCATTGGTGTGAGCAGGCGGTGCCAGCGCTATGTCATGGGAATTGTAACGAGCGATTTTGGTTCGTGTGCGCTGTTTCTTGTGCATGAACTCTTGTTCGATGAGACGAGCAATCTCAGCCTTGGCCTCAAGCCATCCGGTTGGGTCGTGCTTGCCAAGTTCCCTTGCCGCGAAGCTCTTGCATACGCGGTGCTGCCAACTCGACAGCCCATTGGCGTATTCCGGCGTTATTGATGGCACCTTGAACATTCGCTTTTGGTCAGGAGAGAGCACGGTGATGTTTCCCAGGTCGGAATCATCGACGCGCAAACCAACATCCAGTACATCACCAAGTTGGCGACGCAGCGCTGTAAGTTCAGGGGAGTTGTATTGCAGCCCGTAAAGCTCAATGCCCTTGTGGGTGAGACGTCGGTGTTCTGTGCGTCCGAGGATGGCATCAAGTTCGGCAGGGTTGTCCGGAATGAGGATGTCGTCCAGCCGAATGCTGTTTTGCCAGACGTCTGCCGGCGTTGCCTTGAGGGTTCTATGAGGCTTTTGGTGATAGACGTCGACAATCCATTTGTGGGCGATTTCTTTTAGTACGGACAGACGGATGACGGCGTGCTTTGAAGGGTCGTAGTCTTCCTTTTCGAACACGTTGCTAAACGTCGTGCCAGGATTGCCATGAGCTATTGCGCCATTGAGCGTCCCTTGGAAACGTTCGATTTTCCCCTTGAACCATGGCGTTTTCCGGGCGGAGTAGTGCATCTCGATGCCCAGAGTGAAGCAGGCATTTTCAAGGCTGGTGCTATGAAACTCTGCGCCGTTGTCGACAACAAGCTCTCTCATGACACCATGAGCTGCCCACTCGTTTTGAATGGTCGGGTATTTTGTACGAAGGTCGAGTTTCGGCAAGAAGGCGTGCTTCAGGCAGCGAGCAACGGTTAGAAAACTAGGTGGTTCGAACCCGATGTGAATGCCAAGCACACATCGAGTGTAGTCATCCATACATACAGTGAGGTAAGGGCGTCCGAGTGGAAGGCCAGTTCGGTCGTCGATAACCATCAAGTCGAGCGGGGTATGGTCGATTTCTGCACGCTCCATGGGAGCTTGAGTGGTACGATGTGCTTGGACTGAGCGGAATCGCTTCGTTGCAGCTTCCCGGCCATTGCGAGCTGCATAGCGGTCAAATGCGGGAATTTTATTAAGTATCCGTTTGACCAACCGCCGTGTCGGCAGGGGCAACTGCATTGCAGTTGGCCGAAGCTTGTTTTCGCGGATGATTTCAATCATTGCGCTATCCAGAGCGTCCTGAAGTTTTCCTTGCTCCCTCGTCAAGCATTCGCTGGTGATTGCCCGTTCAACCGCTTCTTCCACCTCTGGCGGGTAGCGATTCGTCCTGTTCCCTGAGTTCGAATGGCGGGGAACTAAGCTTCTGATGTCACGGCCTGCGTCGATGAAGCGCTTTTTCCAGCGATAAACGCTAATAGAGCTAGGTGGCACTTTGGGCTCACGGAGCTTGTGCCAGACCTCTTGAATGGCGCTGTCAAGTAAGGTTTTGCTGTTCGGTAGGTCTATGACAGCCTGTACATACGCCCGCCGCACCTTGGCAAGCTCCCAATCCTCGGGGGATAGTTCGACATGACGTCTCCCAGCTTCCTGGGCCGTTTCGTTGATGGTGACTAGCCTGTCGGAAGAGGCGAAAATCAAGCGGCCTTGCGCGTAGATGGTCCTTAGTTCGCTATCCTGATATTCGGAAATACGCTTTGTTTTCAGTTCCTCAAGTTGCCAGGTGTCTTCCGTGATTTTTCTCAGAAGTGTGTAGTGCTGGCGGTCGATTTCGACGATAGTGCCGGCTTGAAAGGTGGATGCAGCCATTTTTATGCTTTTCCTTTTCTTTGGTTTGTCGGACTTCCCCAGTTCAAGACGGTCCCCGGCGTCAGTGCTGCGTCTAGGTCTATAGCCAGTTGCCCTTCTAGGATTAGTCTGCAGGCGATGTTTCGGCTTTGAGGGCCAAACTCACCATCGAGAATGTGCTTCCAATGGATATCGCCACTCGAAAGCATGATTTGCCTAAACTGTTCTCGGTTTAGGTCGGAGACTGGGGCACGGCCGAACCTCAGCAGCGTCAAGGCGTTTGAAAGCCGAGGTTCCTTATTGAGGTCTTCAGCCAATACAAGGCGGTACGCGAACCCGAGCTTTGGCAATGCGGTCTCCAGAAAGCGAGTCCGCTCTGCATATTCAGGTCGGTTGGCCTGCGACGAGGGCTTTATTTCCCAAAGTTCGCGGGATGAGCCCCATTGCACCAATGTGTCGGGGAAGTGTTTGTGCGTTTCGCCGTTCAATACGAACTGAATGGTTAGCGGCTGCTCATGGTAGGCAATCGCAGCCGGGTTGACGTCAAGCAGGCGGTAAGCGTTCAGTTCATTGACTGACTCCCACTGAACCATGCGACCCATTTTCCAACTGGGATACTTTCCTGTCGCCCTGGACCTGGACCGTGTCACGACTTTGCGGGACCGGACCTCACCTTCGCTTGGGAAAATGATTTCGAGAATGGTGTTGTCCATATGGTCCACGATGTGTTGGCAACGGCACTCTGCCTTTGCACGTTCAAAGAACTGAAACCCTTGGTACATAAACCGCCTCCGTGTGTAGACCAAATGTTCGAGGTCTACGTATAGGAAGGCGGTGCGCACCATATTTCGGATTAGTTTACAGGAATCTCAGAAGTGAGACAAACATCGCGTTAAAGAGGTCTTAATCTCTTTTTTAGATTCGCGCTGATATAGTTTTCCCATGAGTTGGGATAACGACGCGCGGAACATATTGAAGGCCGAGATAGTTCGGCGTGGGCTGACCTATGAGCGCTTGGGCAAGCTCATGAGTGCGGTTGGTGTTCCAGAGACCACACGGTCCATCACTAA